>Ga0187892_10008489_pt1 | contig 14044 bp, 19 predicted proteins | sample MA1701073metaG_FD_139345 | JGI IMG/M metagenome (GOLD analysis project Ga0187892, IMG submission 139345) | Bio-ooze microbial communities from a basaltic lava cave in the Kipuka Kanohina Cave System on the Island of Hawaii, USA - MA170107-3 metaG ...
CTGAACCTTTTTTACAAACTCAGCAAATCGTTTAAGTGACAAATAGTATCTCGACCGGCGGAACGTATTAACCTTAGGAACGAGTCTTCGCTGAGCTTTAAGCCACATTTGGTAATATTGCCATGCAGCCTGCCCTTCCGGCGTTAACCTAATCTCTTCGTCACGAATCATTTGTTTACATTTGTGAATTAAAAACCGGCTTTCAGTGATAAAAGTTTTTCCACAGAACTGACAGCTATAATATGATTCCTCCGACTGTTTGTTCTGTATTAGTTTACATCTGTGATGCAAGAAACGAGCGTTTGAGACAAATCGCTTTCCACACGACGTACAAACATCAACATGTCCTGTTGACTTTTTCATTTCTTTAGCTCAGTTTTAATCTTCTTGATGTCCTCTGGTTGTACACCCAAGTGTTGAGCGTACTGTATGATTGCTAAATCATCAAGCAACGGCAGAACCTCAGATGCTTGTTTCGTGCTATAACCAAAGTACCTTCTAATCACATTGACCGTTTGTGTTTTTCCTGTTATATTCTTTCCTTTTGGTTTAGACCATTTGTATCTCCGAAATTTGCCCGACGTACAGATTGTCATCAAACAAAGGACAAGAAGTTTGTGATTGTATAAAGAAAAAACAAACGGATTAACAAGTTCGTTCAAAAAATAAACCTGTCGTGCACCGGTTGTACCCGACAACCAACGAAGAACAACATATGGTTGTATTGGCTTTAAGTGTTCGTCACTAAGCGTCCTGAAATATTCGTCATTCTTCGTATTGAGATGCTCAATGACCTTGAATATGTCATATTTGTGTTGTTTCTTCATTCAATAAACCGATGTCATCACGATAATACATCCCATCCCAATAAATTTCTTTAGCCCTATTATACGCAGCGTTTCTTGCTTGTTTGAACGTTTGGCCTAACGCGCATACATTAAGAACTCTACCACCATTTGTCATAACTTCGCCTCGTGCACCTGGTACTTCAATTGTCGCACCATGAAATATTTTTGTAAACGGTGTTGTGGAATGTAACCCTTCAATCAGTTTCCCTGTTCCGACCGAATGTGGATACCCACGACTAGCAAGAACAACATTAACAGCACGACTACGACTCCATAATAGAATAGGTACTTTATCTAATGTTTTGGTTAGTGCTCCTTGGATATATGGAACTAAATCTGACATCATTCGCATCATTAATACTTGACACTCGGGGTCACCTATTCTGGAGTTTACTTCTAATACTTTAGGTATCCCATCAGGCGATATCATTAGTCCAATATACATGAACCCCACGAATAGATTATTTTCGGCAGCCATTCCACGAACAATTGGAAAGACGATTTCGTTCAGTATTGTTTTGTATAGTGATGGAGTCGTTATTGGTGATGGTGATGCTGAACCCATTCCCCCAGTCATTGGACCATTGATATATAATTGTTTATAGTCCTGGCTTGTTGTTAGTGGGACAACATTGTTTCCGTCGGTGATTATAGTGAAACTCATCTCTATACCTTCAAGAAACTGTTCTATAACGATTCGCTTTCCTGCCTCACCAAATACGTCTCCATGTAAGGCATTGTATATAACATCATCCGCTTGTTGATATGTTTGTGCTATTACAACACCCTTGCCACTTGCCAAACCATCAGCTTTTATAACAAACGGAGGTTGTAGTGTATATAGATAATCAATTGCACGTTCCATAGTAGAAAACGCTTTATACTGTCCGGTCAGGACATTATGCCTTGTTAAGAAATCCTTACAAAACTCTTTTGACCATTCAAGTTTTGCTGCTTCTTTTGTTGGTCCGAAACATAGCAACTGTGAGTCTTGAAACGCATTTACAATTCCCATTTCAAGTGGAAGATCAGGACCAATAATAGTTATATCTATTTCATTGTTACTGGCAAAAGCAACTAACTTCTCAATATCATGCGCAGGTATATTAACGTTTGACACATTTGGTTCGTTTCCTGTTCCTGCATTGCCTGGAGCAACGTAAACATGTTTAACTAATTGAGACAAAGAGCACTTATAGGCAAGTGCATGCTCTCGTGCACCACTACCAACAATTAATATTTTCATATAGATATTTCCTTTGTTAAGTTAACCTTTTTGTTACAGAATTTACATAAGACGTAATTTTCTTTAACAACAAGATACTCGCTTGGATGAATGCACTCCTTAATCATAACTAAACGAAGTTGTTGGATTTCATCAAAGATTGGAATCTTTTTCGCTTGTAGTTCAACTATCTTTTCTTCAATTGGACGAAGTTTGGCTAATAACTTTACCATATTATCCATTTTTCGGTTCCATGAAATCTTATCAGAACGCGTAGGTGCATTCGCAACCGCTTCAAGTATTTTGCGCTCCACTTCTTCTATTAGGGTTTCTTGTTCTGGTTTCTTTTTTCTTGCCATATTAGTTTACTATTGTTCGTGCCCATTGGACAAACTCAGCGGTTAATGTTCCATTTAACATATTATCTGTAACAACGAAGTCCGGAACTAACCGTGATTGTTTAAATTGTTCGTCAAGTGTGTCAAAAGCAACTCGTTCCAAAATTGTTTGTTGTGTATCTCCTCTTAACTTCATATTTTGCATAACACGTGAATTAGATACGTTAAAGTAAATTACTTTAATAATAATCCCCGGAAAATAGTTTTGTAAGATTGGAATCGTTTCTGCTGCACTTTCAGGAGTAATCGTGAAAATAATATTTGGATGTTTTGTTGTGAACTCCATTCTTCTTGTTGCATAATAATGATCTGCAAAATATGTTTCTTGCACAAGTTCGTTCGTTGATTTGAATAACTTGTACTGGTCGATTGAAATAAAAAAATAATCCTTACCATGAACTTCACCATCACGAGGCGGTCGCGTTGTCAACGATATCACTTTTCTAAACTCGGTGGGATGCAGTTCAACAACATTTTTTTCTAGCGTTGTTTTTCCACTGCCAGATTTCCCCATAAACATAAAAACAGTTTTTTGGTTCATACTTGTGTAAACCTTATAAACATTGCAGCTGCATTAATTTCAGGATCGGCTACTAAAGAGTGTTTGTACAGATGGTCAGCGATCACTATAATTCCTCCTTCCCACTTTTCTTTTAGTGAAAACTTTGGTGAATGATGAATGTTATCGTAAAGAAACCGATAAATATCCTCCCATTCTTCTCCACCAACCTGCGAACAAACAAGCGCTCTAGCTTCCTCCCAATTATCTTGTTCAATCAACTCAAGAAGACGAAACTTATAATCACCAGCTTCGTTTTCAGTTGTTAGTGACATTAGTCTATTATTAATTGTATTTTGCTGCAACAAGTTTATAATTTTGCGTATGTCTGGATATCCAGTAGAAACATATTTGTTAACAAGTTCAATATCAAATGCTACACGCTCTTGAAGTAAAATATTTGTTGTGAATTCAACAACATCATCCTTATTTGCAGACTTAAATCTAAAGTGCTGACATCGCGACTTGATTGCAGGAATTATCTTGTGTTCATAATTGCATGTTAAAATAAACCTAGCTTCATCAGCGTATTCTTCCATCATTCGTCGCAATATTGCTTGGCTTGTGTGAGGAAGGTAATCCGCTTCTTCAAGATGGACAATCTTGAAACTTCCCATTGCAATTGTTGAAATAAATGCTTTTATTTTTTCACGCAAATCATCAACACGGCCTTCATCTGAGGCATTTATGACTAGGACATCGGCTTCATTTGCCTCAATCTCGTTGATTATAACACGAGCTAGTGTTGTTTTACCACTACCTTGCGTTCCTGAAAACAACAAGTGAGGTATTGTTCCATCAAGAACCATCTTAGCAATTGATGTCCGAAGGGCATTATCTTGGAATACGTACTCATCAAGTGTTGATGGACGATACTTTTCTACCCACAATATATGGTTATCTCTATTCATTATAGGTATTCCTGTTAAAAAACATTCGATATTATCATCACAACAGTGGGTTAAGTCAACCTCTGCGAATTTTTTCTTTTATCTCCTTTTTGCGTAGCATCTCTTCAAGAAGTTGTTTCTGGACAATTTCCAATGGTGTTAATTGTCTGTTTTCAAACTCCCGCAACGCCCTTCTTATCTGATCAGCAGCAATGTCTGCAGTTAGCTGAACTTTAACTTCATTAGCGTTACGTGCAAGATTGTCTACGCCCTTCACAATAGAGGTTTTGTTAACAATTTGTCGTTTTATTTGAACTCTATTTAGTATAGCTATATTTGCTCCAATCGTCAAGATGACCGCGAGTGGGTCAAATACAAAAATAATTATTAAAATTAACCACTTTGTTGCTTGATCAACATCCTGATTGAAAACACTAGCAATAAAAACGATTGGTCCTATATGAACTTGTTGTTCAAGATTCTCTGCTTTTATTTTATTAACCTTTAAAGTCTTTTGGTGAATTTGTTCCGTATATTTCGTAATACTTTCCTGAAGAAGTTTAAGTTCGGGCCCATATGAGTTCATTAGCCGTTGGCGAGCAGTAATAAAATCTTTTGGTAATGACACAATATCATTGTCTAATTGTTTCTTTCGCTCAATGTGTTCTTGCTTTAATCTTTTCAGATCTTCTATTTGCGCTGTTATCAGTTCAATTTGTTGTTGTTTTAACTTTATTGGCAATATATCGCTTTGGTACCCCTGTGCAAGTATTCCAAAAATTCCCATTGACGTTATCACCATTAAAACAAGAACTGCTACAACAAGATAAGTTTTAATCCAGTTTGATATTATCGTCCAGTAACGGTAAGCAAAAGAAACCGCAATTAGTTTTCCCGCTTCAAGTGATACTCCCATAACAATAACGGGCCAAAAAATTCCTGAGAAAATTGAAGCAAGGCCATAAACACTAAACGAAGCAGCTGAACCAGCGATTAATAGTGTTGTTGCTATTAGCAGAATTATAAAAACCACCAAACTCCCCCGTTTCTAAGTGACAAGGGGTATTTATCTAATTTTAGGGTATAGCATTCTCGGTAGTGGGGTATGAGTCGGCATCAACTGCTAATATTTGGTCCACATCAGTTCTCCAAAATCGTTGTCCATTCCACTCAGCCATAAGTGTCCATTTTAAAGGTTCAATTAAAATTCGCACACCGGGTGGAAAATCTTTAATTGCTTCTGGACCAGAACGAAGAACTACACCCCAACGTGCAAGCTTTACACTTCTATCAGGATTGGTAACAAGCTGAAACTTCAAGCCTGATGGTAATCCCCAATCAAGCGTTTCCCTAAACATTCGAGTATTGTTTGAAATAACAATTTCGTCTTCAAAAGCGAAAAGAATGTGATTTTTTATTGGATAAATATCGTCTAACATTGTTTTTTCCTTATATTTTATTATATTTGTTATGTTTTTGGCCGCGCTTTTTGTTTTGTTATCTTTGGATCTACATTGTCTAATTGTTGAACAGGTGACGATTGATCAATTAACTTTCCCTGTGGTTGTTCAGATATAATTGCCTCAGGCTCCACATTAACAGGTGCTGCTTTGGGATAATTGACTGGTGTTCTTAAATTTCTAAGTCGACGACTAAGTCTTTTGTCAATAAAGTCTTGACGCGCTCTAACATCCGTTGAAGGTGGATGAGATGCCATTTGTTCCTTGATTCTTAGTAAATCGAAATCGACTACCTCGCCGCGTGCACTCCGTACTCTTTTTGTCATTTAATTTCTCCTATCATTGTTTTATTTAAACTGCTTTAGTAGGTTAAATAAACTCATGTATATCTAGGTTATATTCTACACTATCTATATCATGTACTCCTATAAGGTACAGGATATAAGATGCTACACTTGAACCTCTTCCTACACCCCAGATAACTTTGTTGTTTCGCAAGATATTTATAATATAAATGAGCATCCGCAAGACAGGAAATAAGTTCAGTCCTTTATATAATTGTAACTCGTCCTTAATTCGCTTCAATCGTACTGAAAAGTCCTTGCTAGATTCATTTATTAACCAGTTATTCTTAGCACACTGTTCAATAAGCAAGTTATACGTGTGTTTATATAAATCTAAATTATCATATCCTTTTTCAACAAAATTCCATTCAAAAGAAAGAGGACGGGCTTTGTCTTTGACTATAATTCTTTTGTCGTGTGAGACAAGTTGATTGTACTTACGAACTTCTTTAGTCATCTGCTCAACAAATATTCCTTTCATTGAGCTATTAACAGACATAAGACTAAACAACATCGTCTGTGTTACAGACGAATCACCATCAAACCACAACACACGATCATTAAGGTGTGTCTTAGGCAAGAGGGCTGGTGTATCCCCCTCCTGTTGTGTCGATATTTGGTGTTTTGTGTTTCTTTGATGTTGCATCGCCACTTAATAATGCTTTTGCTTCGGGAGAAATTTCAACTGACCCATCAGGAACACCACCTGACATCGGTGGTGGGGAGAATGTACGAGAATCAGTAACATTTGTATACTTTCGAATTTGAGGTTCTTGTCTAGCGCTTTCTATAACATTATGTCCGCTTGTTTCAACTATACTAGATATTCGTTGACGAATCAACTTCCATTGTTCTAGTGAAGGTGACCAGTTACTCGGTTGAAGTTCTTCTATTCCATCCAACCAAGCACGAAATTCACCAAGCGTGAACTGTCTTTTCTTTCTTTTAATCATATTATTCTTCGGTAACTCCACATTTGGTTTTTTAGCCATTTGCTTGTTTACTCAAAAACTGAAAGTTTAATGCTGTCTGGTATTATATCTAAGTGGCTTAGCAGAACAGGTGCTATGTTGTAATTGATATGTTGACTTTGTTGATAATTCAAAGTCGGCTCACATTGTCTGGATATATTGACATCAACTATATCGAGCATAACCTTTATTTGTTTCCAGTCATCAAGGTCTGGAAGAGCACCATGTTTTTGTTTAATCAATCCCGATAACCATGTTCTAAATTCTATAAATGTAATTTGTTCTTTATGTTCAAACATTATATCTCTCCTTACACAAGATCACCTATAATAGCATTTTTTAAATATTTATTGTATAAATCTGAGTGGGAAACATTAACCCACGAATAAGGAGAGATTGGGTGACACAACATCTGGTGTTTGCTAAGTGATGGTCCAACATTACAAAAACTTGGTTTATAATCAGTTACGGTAATTTTACCACACTCAGCCATTGGCATATTTGGTCCGTATATAACTGCGTAAAACTCGCTACCTGCGAGTTCTGAAACTTCAACGACATCAAGTTGAAGGGTTTCTTGGTCAACAATTAAAATATTCCAATTAGATGGAAGATTAAACTTAAACCCATCAATCATCAACTCATGGGTAGGAGAAACTATTTCTTCTAACACTAAAAACGACGAAAGCGTAAAGTCTTTGATGTTTAAATCAAGAACCCAGATGTGGTCAGTAACAACCGGTGCATGAACATCATCAAGTAGTATCGCTTTCTTATTACTATCAAAGACCAACATTACAGATTTACCTTGTATTTTTTATATGGGTACTTCGCCTCTTCGTATAAACGGATTCGTTCACGAACGTGTCGTTTACTATACTTTAGATCGGCACAAATATCAATGATATTAACAGACTCTTTATCATGTGCTCTTCTTAACCCACGACCTATTGTTTGGATGACCCGGATAAAAGACTTTCCCATATCAACGTATAGCAGGTTGAAAATTCGTAAAATATTTAATCCAGTGCCAGCAACTTGTACAGTTGCTATAACAACGACATCATTGTTATTTTCAAATAGGTCATATACCTGTCTACGAATCTTTACGTCATTTTGGCCATAAACAAAGTGTGCTCCTTTAATCATAGTTGTCAACTTTTTTCCAAAACGAATGTTATTGACAAGACACAAACAATTTCCCTTTTTTTCATCACCTATTTTAGATATCAAACGTGCAATTGAAACAAGCCTTTTTGTATGGTGTTGAAGATGATGAGTTTCTAACGATAATTCAGGAAAATATGAATTCTTGAACTGAACATACGTCATTTTCTTCTCTGGTTTCGATCGGATCTCTTCCCATTCAGCTAAGTATTGATTATACTGGTCTTTCAAATCAATGTCATGTTGGAGAATGTCAATATGGAGATCTGCCAGATAACCTTGTTCAATTAGTTGATGAGCAGGAACAACATAACGTGTCGGTCCAACGGCAATCTTAACTGCCAAAGCATCAGTTGTTTGTTTTGGAAGTGTTCCTGTTACTCCAAAACGATATGGAATATGATTCGCGTGTTCAGTTAAAAGCTTTGTTAATGTGTTTCCCTTTATTCCGTGACATTCATCAACAATCACGACTTGAAACAAAACCAACAACTCTGGAAGGTTTTTTAATGCTTGCCACGTTGAAACAACATGCTTGTGTTTAACGTCTTTCCTTGAACCAGAATATTCACCAACATCTAATTCAAAAAATGCATACTCAGCCCATGTTTGCTTTGTTAGATATTTGTCAGGAACAATAATTATTGAACGGAAGTTTGCGGCCTGCTCATAACACAGTGCCATTGCTGCAGTGACGCTTGTCTTTCCCCCTCCAGTTCCAACAACTCCAACCCCACTACCATTATTCAATAATACATTGATAAACTCAACCTGGTATTGTCGCATCTTCCAAGGTTGTTTTGTTGTTGGGTCAATAATGTGTTTGAAAAAGTCCTCATCAATTGGATTGGGACTGACGTGCGCGCTTTTTCGTTTATCATCAATATCAATTTTATATCCCAAACCAACAATTTTTGGAATTATATCCTCAAGAAGATTAACATATGTTTTACCTGTTTTGGTGAAAAAACGAATCTTACCATCCCAAACACCAAGCTTGAACTTTGGATTAAAGTAATAGTTTGGGGCAAATATTCCAAACGTATTATAAAATAATTCCAAGTGTTCAGGACGAAGATTAGAAATCATACACGTGACCTCATCCTGTATACGGATCGTACAATTGTTATTCATTATTTTTATAGTTATAATTCAGTATTATGGACGTTCGCTACTCGTGCCCTAGTAATGTTGTTCAAAGCATACCCACGTGCTGTAAAACCATTGACAATTGATTCATATTTGTCGTAAACTTCTTTTACCTCAAGATAAAGGTGAAGCCTTGTTAAGTACTTTTCTTCATTGTCAATATACTTGTCCTTTGCACGATCAGATAACTCGCGTTGATGAGATTCAGTGTAACTACGAAACAACTTTCCTCTCACGCTTTGAACTTTAGCATCAAGATACTTCAAAATAGTGTGAAGTTCAACTCTTCGTTGATCGTAATACACCTGCCAAGAAGGATTTTCTTTATTTGCTTGTTCAAGAAATTTCCCCTTTATGCTCAAGTGTTGATCGGCAGAAGCAAGATCTCCCTCATATTGTTGAAGGATTTTAGGTAAATTTTCTTCGTTGTTCCCAAGTGCAGAAATCTTACTCAATTTTTTGTACCTGATGTATTTGCATTAGACATGTGAAATAATAATGATGTTTTCTGTTCCTCTGTAAGAGCATCTAGATCAAACGGCTGTTCCTCTCCTGTTCCTTGCTGGACAATTGCTTGAATACTTTGTTCTTGCATCCTTTCAGCTGTCTGCTGTGCTTTTGTTTGTTCTTCCATTGTTTTAGTTAAGAACTTTTTGATCTCTTCTTTTGACCCTTGTATAACAATATTAGCAGGGATAAGAACTCGTATCATCCGGCGAAACAATTGTTGTGTTTCTTCTGTTACAAGAACGAATCCTCCGTTCGGCATTGAGATAGTTTCGCCAGGCAGTCGAGATACAACCAACACAAAGGCAAGCATAGTGTTTGATTCTTCATCTTGTCCCATTGCTATGTGTTCCCAGGAAATCTTACCTTTCTTTGCATCTTCAACAAGATCAAAGAATTCAGTAATACCATCCAACACAAATATCATTGATTGGAGTATATTTTTGGTGGCCAGTGCGAAATTCATATCTCGCACTTTTAACATTTCAATTACACTGTTCATTGGTTTCTGTCGCTTGGAGTATTCGCTAAACATCGTCTGCAAATATTTATTTGCAATCTTGATAAGTCGAAGTAGATGTATGTGTTTAAATAGTTCAACATAATTCATGCTGTTTAACCTTCATTACTTGTACCATACCAAGTTTTGAACTTCCATCAATAACTCCGCAGCAAACTTTATATCTGGTCGCTTGGGTAATGAAGTTTTCTTATACCAAACGTCTCTTATTTGTTTATCCATTTCTTCCGCATACAGAACGATTTCCTGATAGGTTAAACTACCATTTCTAATATCTATTAGTTCTTGCGCATCTGGTCGTTTGACAATAACTTCTCCATCACGAAGTATCTCAACACACATTTTTAGTAATCTAAAAAGGTGACACGCATGCTTTGTATCGTAACCATATTTTTCTTCTAGCTGTGAACGGATTATATTTCTATTTTTTTTCCATATCCAATATTGTTCCCACTTTTCATGTGCTAACTTATATTGCTCTTTATTGAATTTAACAATCGCCAATGGAAGACCAATAGTATGCCTCTCACCTTCAAATGTCGTGTTAAGTGTAAAGTCATCGGAGTAAGTTTGATGATGTGTTGCCCGATAAAGTCCATAAATTTCCCCGCCATATGGGACAAGTCGAAAGTCAAAGCAAAACTGCCAAAGGTTAAAGTCGCTCGGCATTATTTTTTGATTACCAAACCACTGCACGAGTGAAACAAAATCAACCTGTCTTGGAGGAGTTTCCGCCATTGGGTTGTTAATCCACTTGTTGTGCCCCTGTATGCGTTTTAATTGGGCAACTCCGTACCCTGAAAACGTAAATGCAACTTTTGATGATAATAGTTTTTGTCTGTGTTGTCTTAATAAATCATAAGCAGGAGTTCGAATTACAACGTCACAGTCATCAACCCATAATGTTTCAATAATATTGGGGTTACAATCAAGACACAATTTCATAAAGTGTGCTAATTCATATAGCTTTGTGTCTTGTTCACTAGTGTCAAAACATTCGCGGACAGGAAAGAATGGTGTCAACAAGTTAACAGGGTCACAACAAAAAATTCCCCTGAAATCAACATCTGACGTTGGTAATGCCGTTCCGTAAGCATGTGACCCCGCATAATGCTTTACCAAAACATTATTTGACATCAGGTCTTCTAACTTTCTGACTTTCATGGATTTACCACCTTGTTCGTAATCTTGGTGCCCAAACACGCTTAGTGATTGTTGTATATTATATGTTTTTAGCACAAATGTCAAGGTGTTGATTCTTAATCATAATTCATGTATATTAATTGAGTAAGTTAAACGTCAAACAACGGTACAACACATGAAAATCCGTTTCGCTGTAACGTTCGTATTACTAACGACATTTCCCAACATTACTATTGCACTTGAACCAATCACAATACAAAGTGGCAAAACAATTGGGTTTTATTGGACAGACACTCAGGGGAAAATCTTTGTCAAGTCAACAGCTGGAAAAACATTAGGGTTTTATGACCCTGTGTCAAATTTGACAAAGCGAATAAATGGTCAGGTAGTTTCTCAAGGAAACACAATAATGTTGTTGCTTTACTTGCCTAACCAGTGATTACTCCAACTCAATTGTTGCAGGTGGTTTATTTGTTTCGTCATAAAACACACGAACTATTCCTGGATGTTTAGTTAACGTTGATGTAATCAACTCCCTAATGTTTTCAGGAAATTGAAATCCCTTAGCTGTCATGAAGTCAGTTGTTATTACTGCTCTAACAACAACCGACGGCCCATATGCTCTTCCATCTCCCTTTATACCTACGGTAGGAGTGCCAAGTAACCCAACGATAACCTGGGAAACGTTGTTGTAAACATTATACTCCTTTAAAATCATTGTCACTTGATTATCAGCCCATCTAACGACCTCTACACTTTCTTCATCAACTGGTAATCCAACTATTCTGGTATATAACCCAGGACCAGGAAATGGATGTCTATTGACAATATTATCAGGAAGGCCAAGAGCGGCTGCAATATCTCTCACTTCATGCTTAAATAGATTGCTTAGTGGTACCACCTCCTTTAAATTCCAGTTGTTTCTAACATTGTGATGAGATTTAATTACAGCCGCCTGACCAGCCTGCCCCGATTCGATTAAATCTGTTGCTAAAGTTCCTTGCATTATAACTTTAGCATTATGGGTTTGAATAAACGAACGAATAACCGCCTTGTATCCGTTAGCAAACAGCTTTCTTTTTGATTCTGCCCCCATGACTAAACCTATTTGTTTTACAAACAAAGAAGAACACTCCTCAATAGTAACATTATCAAGAAACCCTCCTACTGCAGCATTTACTTTAATTTCATCAACCTCGTTTAATCGAAGACCACCAGTATCGAGTGTTATCACTTTAAGACGGTTTCCCAAAACTTGTTTTGCTATACAACCAATAACCGTTGAGTCAACTCCTCCGCTGTAAGCAAGGACACAAGTATTATCGCCCACTTGATAAGCAATCTGCTCTATTATTGTGGAGATTATGTTATCTTGTTCCCAATCTCTTTTACACTCACAAACTTTTTGAACAAAGTTTTTCAGTATTGTCGTTCCTTCGTCTGTTTCAACAACTTCTGGGTGAAATTGAAGACCATAAAAATTCTCTCCTTTTATGGCACTTATTACCATATTGGGTTTTGTTACTCCAATAACTTCAAATCCATCGGGTAGCCGTCCAACAGAATCTCCATGACTTGCCCACACAGTCGACTGTTCACTGACATATTCAAATAATACATCATGTTTGGTTATTCTGAACGTTGCTTTTCCATATTCATTCTTTGAATGATGCTGAATAATTGAACCTTTGCATTGACTGACATACCACTGCATTCCGTAACATATTCCAAGAACAGGAATACCGAGTTGAAAGATACATTGTGGTGGACTAACAGGATTTTCGTCTGTTACACTTGCGTAACTACCAGAAAGGATAATTGCTTTTGGTCTATTGTATTGAAGCCACTGATCGGCACTCTCAGAGTTTAATACAATAGAGAGATATCCCAATTCCCTTAACCTTCTTCCAATTACCTGGGTATATTGAGAACCAAGATCAACGATTAGTATTTGCATTTAGGCTCCTTGATTATCAATTTCTCCATCAACAACTTCAATAAACTTTTCACGACCCGCCTCACACTCAACAAGAACATCTGGTGCAAATTGATTAAAGGTTTTTGATTGAAACTTTTCTTCACCAAATACATACCAAGACCCCTTTTGCTCAACAATTTCCATATCAACAGCAACTTGAAGAAGTCCGTTATATGGATCCATACCTGTGTTATAAGGAACTTCAATTGTTATTTTCTGGAAAGGTTTCGTGAACCGTGTTTTATACCCCTCACATATCATCCGGATACCTTTAACTTCTTTTTCTCCTAGATTTTTGAGCTTTAACCTAGTCAACAGTACAATTTGTGATAAGCTAAACTTAATCGCATCGCTAATAATCCATGCACCCTCACCATTCATAATGTCTTGGTTTTTGTAAACTTGAGAGGTAACGATCATAAACGTTTAATCGTTTAACCGCCTGAACGAACTCACGAAGCATTGCCTTTAGTTGTTTGTTCCTTTGCCCTTGATCGCCCTTTGTTACTCCCTTTTCAAAATGTTCCATTTCTGTTTCTGTCAATAACATATCCAGGCTATCAATACAAATTAACACTTTAGGAGCGGTTTCACTATCCTGATACTCTTCTTTATAACCTTTCAAAAACGATGAAACAACTTTCCTTACTTGTGGGATTGTATCTACAGAAATATATGTATAGTTGTTCTTTGGATTCACTCCTACATTGCTAACAAAATTATCATCAAGAGCATTTTCGGAGTCTAAAACAACAACATGAGCACCTTGTTTTTGTCCTTCACGAATCGCATTTGCAGTTAAAAATGACTTACCGGAAGTTGACGGACCTGTAAAACAAATTAATCTTCCTTGTGGAACTCCTTTAAGAAAACTACCAGAAATGA
>Ga0187892_10008490_pt1 | contig 14038 bp, 16 predicted proteins | sample MA1701073metaG_FD_139345 | JGI IMG/M metagenome (GOLD analysis project Ga0187892, IMG submission 139345) | Bio-ooze microbial communities from a basaltic lava cave in the Kipuka Kanohina Cave System on the Island of Hawaii, USA - MA170107-3 metaG ...
ATCGGTTACAGTCATTTTGGGTCCATGGTGTTGATAGCTGAGAATGGCATGGATTCCTTTCCCACGGAGAATCAGGTTCCAGGCTGCACAAGAATCACTGTCACTTGCCCGGAGCGAGCTGACACGCCGATTAGGTTTAGCGTGAGCGTTACCGGGGTTAAACAGATGGGCGATCTCTTATATAACTGGAGCGTTAGCAAAGGAACAATTAGCTGGGGGCAAGGAACCGCCGCGATTGAGGTTGACGCCACGGTTATGGGCCAGGAACCCATTATTGCTACCGTAGAAATTGGCGGGATCGATCCAAATTGTCCTCGTGTTGCCTCATGTCCCCTCGTGATTCCTTAGCTGCGCCGATTAACGCTTCAACAACCTAATTTGTTTATGTGCGGACTTCGCTAATTTTGGCTTGACACGCATCACGTGATGCGTTTGCTCGCTTGTTGAGTGTAACTTCTCGAAAGAGGCAGCCCGAAGGACTCCCCTCTCCCCCTCTTTCCGCGTAGCCATAAAAGGCCGAGCTGCAACGAGGGCGAGGATTTTTACCCTGATCGGACATCAAAGCGGGGTCCAACTCCAAATTCTGGTGCCCCCGGCGCGATTCCAACGCGCGACCTTCCGCTTAGGAGTGCTAGTTAAGAGATTTTGTAACTCCTTTAACTGCGTTCTGTATGTGAGCTTCGATGGCACTGGGGTGCCGGTAATCAAACGTGAGACTGAAGGGCGACGTGGCAAATCGGCGAGCGGCGAGGCCCACACACGCGAGGTGAAGTTGCAGCCCGAAGGACTGCCCCCCTGTTACCGCGTTACCATTCCAGGTCGGCTACTTGCCTTTCTTACCTCGTGGCTTGAGCGGAATGGTCGGAGGTTCCTTCTGGCCTAACACCGAGCCTCCGAGTTTTTGTATTTCTTTGTTTGTAAGACTGCCGGGCTTCCTGATTGCCTTGCTGGCAAGTGAAGCGAGGTTTGTTGAAGATTCACTCCCGGTTTTCTTGCTTGGCATGGATATTTAGAACTTACTCCTTTCTCTTTTTGCGGTTGGGCTTAACCGTGCCTCGCGTTGTTATGAGTAACCCCGTTTTGGGATTTACTTTCGCTGCGTCAACGCACAGGTTATTGAGGGCGTCAAACCTTTGCAGACCGAGTTCTACAATAGGAACGATTGCAGCGGGCTTTAAGTCTGTTTCTGTAGGACCGGCATTTGTAGCGCCGAGCCCGAACCGCGCATAGATTCCCCAAAAGCCTTCGTGAATACCCTGATCCTTGATCATCAACTCGGCCAGTTCCTGAAATGAATAGACGATCTGTTTTGCTTCAGGCATTCAGTTTCCTTTATCAAAGTTCGCTGGCATATAGCCGACCGTATCAATCTCAGTGAGGGCGCGTTTAACTATCTGCCTAGATCGTGTAACCTTCTGAGTCTTTTCCCAATGAGTCTTTCCCCAGGCGAAGGAGGCGAGATCGAATCGCCGTTGCAGCGAGTTTTCAGCCAACGCTCGTCGCAGCTCTTTTATAAAGCAATCTCCAGCTTTTACAACTCCAACCTTTTCGTTTATCGCGTCCAGCACAAATTGATTGAGACTGATTCCTTCAGATGCCGCCATCTCAGCCACGACCCGGTGCAGAGTCTTTGAAAGCCGCAACCGAGTTTGGCCGCTGTATTCGTGAACGGTCTGTGCTTCTGGAAGCGTCTCGCCGCTCTCTACAATGTCCCTAATGAATAAATCGAGCGCGGTCTTTGCTTCAGTTAACGCCTCTTCTACAGTCTCACCAAAAGCAGATAGACCAGGAAACTCAGGTGATGTTGCAATGTAACCCTGATCCTCTTCGCTCCAACTAATTCTGAATCCGTACTTATTCACCTGTTAGGTTCTCTATTCCCGTTAGTAGCTGCTTTACCTGATAAGGCATTGCCTTGCCTTTGTAATCCTGAAAGTTCATGCGCCTGCCTTGCTCCGGTGTTAGCCGTTCGTTGACATAAATGCGATGGGACGTGCGGTCTTGCCGCTTGAACTTCCATCCGAAACACTCAGCCAATTTGCATAAGTCCGTGAACCGAAAGTTGTTAGGCGAACTCTGCGCCTTGAGTAATAGCTTTTCGCACCGCGCCATCCTTGAAGACACCTTTCACCTGGGGCCAAGAACAAAAGAGTCGGGAGAGATGGGTAGCCAAGGCCGCACGGTGTGAGCAGAATCCATGGTACCGTATATGGAACCACCTTGGCAAGTGATTTCTTTAGGGATCTAATTTGCTGAGGGATAAAGTGGGGTTCTAGTTCACGTGCTCAGAAATTTCTGGAACATGGATCGCCAACAGTTCAATGGCTTCTTTACGCTTAGATCACCTGACCATGCTGCTCCGCCATCTCCTTGATAAAGGCTTCAATCGTGGCTTCGTAACGGGCCTTATCGCTTCTGGTCTCTGTAATGCGTGTGGCGTTACCCGCCAACAGCAGCGCCTTTTCCGTGCTGATGCCCGAGGCCACGGCGAGATCCTTCAAGTTCACCTTCGCCAGTGCCGCCGGATCAGATTCAAGTTGATCCAGCTTCAATGCCATCACGCCGGTTATGCGCGAGGCTATATTGTCGAATGCTGTGCCTTGTCTTCGGCTGTGTATTTTCGTTGGCGAGCCATTACTTTGACCTCCAACCAAATAAGCCGAGCGCAACCTCCGCTTCACGCCTGCTACAGACATTCTGAGCTACGAGCTGGTCTATCACGCCCTTAATCTGATTATCAGCGTCCTGGCTCACTACCTCCATGATCGAGCGGACATCACCGGATAGCGCCTGAGTAACCATAAACCCGGCGATTATCTCAGCCTAGCTTTGACCTGACTCGTTTCGTTGGGATAACAGCTTCTTTGAATCGTGACCACCAGCGAGCCGTTAGCGGGTTGAGCAAGTGGGGCACAGAATGAAAATTTAAGGATGTTAAAACTGTAAACTATCGATAGGGTTGGTGCTCCCGGCGCGATTCCAACGCGCGACCTTCCGCTTAGGAGTCTACTCTAAGCCCTAATAGAATCAATCACTTATAGAAATACTTAGAAATTCGATTGTTAAGAGTGTGTATGCTGTGCAGCACAACATAGCATAGTGCTACACAAACTGACTATTTACTGCCTACTGAGTGAAAATTGAGTGAAAAATTAGATGTCGTTGAGAGTTCCCTTGCTTTAAGGCTTAAGTAACTTGTCTTGCCTTAACGGTACTGGATTCTGATGTATTAGTAATGTCGTAATCGAACATCGCATCGTTATTGTCAGGTGTTTTCCGGGTTCGTTCTGCCTCATGTTCCTCTCGGTAAAACCCGACTTTTTCTAGCGCAATAGCATCATCACCTGAGATTTTCTTGAGGTTAAGTGGGTCTTCGGTTCGGTCATACCAACTCTTAATAACTGCGTAATATTCCTTCCAAACTAAGATAAAGACACTGTCAATAAAGTGGCAGAAATAGAGCATGGACCTATGGTCGATTCTCTGCAACATGTAGGCCTCAAAGACCTTGGCAAGCATCGCGGGTTTATCCAAAGAGTCAAGTCTATCGAGATACAGAACAATGGCTTGACTTGCTTTTTTTAGCTCGTCAGCGTTTAGTGAGTTAAAAAAACTACGCCGCTCTTCGGCTGTGTACTGACCAAACGGTTGCAAAAAGCGCAGCACCTTTCCAACGAATAAACGGTCTCGGATGTTAATTCCAGTCTTGGCTAATGCTCTAATGCTGTTGATGATTGGTAAGTCTCTAGCCACTCCGTCGCTCAAAAAGGAGTCTATAAAAATTTCTCCTACGTCTTTTGCAACATTCTGTAAGTCGCTATCGGCTAGTGTCCTTAAAAGGCTTTTATCGAGCGAGAGACTAGATTCTTCCATGCCCGGAATATAAACGATTCCTCCCAGTGTTGCAAGGATGAAACACCGTTTTGTGGACTTGACAGTCTGGTAAGGATTAGGTCAAGATGTGCCTTGGCCCCCAAAATCAAATAAGTTTGAGGTTTTTAAGGTATGAGTAAATCAACAAGGAACACTGGTAAGCAATGGACGGGAAATGAACTTCTTCAACTCCGTACTTTGGCCAAAGGAAACACCCCAACAAGGGTTATTGGTCTGAAACTGGGACGCACCGAAAGTGCTGTCAGATCAAAGGCAGGAAGTGAAGGTATTTCGCTTAAACCACGAAACGTGTCTCCGTACAATAGGAAAAAGTAGATTGGTTCGAACACGGAATCATCTGCTATTCAGCGTCACGGTTTCTTTACTCTTCTTACGCTTCTTAAGTTGTGTCGAACGAGTAAAGACCTGACCCAATACCGGAACTGACGCAGCCCTACTCCTACCCGCTGGTTGTTTCCGGTTAAGTGCCCTCTCAACCTGCGTAGTAGCCCCCCCGGTAAAGGTAGCTGCTGCTTGCTGTAGCTTTAGGGGCGATACTCCAACTTTCTTGCCTACTGCTTTCCAAAGCGCAGGAGTACTAGGATATACCTGCTCTTCGGCTGGTTTCTTCGTGAGATATTCAGGAACTACGTCTTTCTTTCTGAAGGTGTCAACGCCAGTGCCATACTCAACAACCGCTTTTGGTATCGGGATGCATGCCGCTAACTATGCTGGCGAGTCTATCTTGCAAAGATAATCCTTCACCTTGGATGTTAATAGGCGAGATATTCTCAATGGTATTTTCTGCTAGTTCAGCGAAAGCGTTAGGGTCATTGTTGAATAAGAAGTCAACAAAAGATTCGGTTGTATTACCTATCAAGCCTGAGATCTCCCGCTTAGGAATCTTATAAGCTTCTCTAACAGTCTCGCCTTTCTCGTTAACGAAAGTACTATCACGAAAGATAAACCAAGCTGAATCTCGTTCCCACTCTGGCAGAGATTCCAAATCTTCTTTATGGTACAAGTGGTTGTAAATCGACAAGGCTAAGCTTGGCAAGCCAACCGCCGTTAATAATTTCCCTGATACCGCTATCGCTGCTGCTGCCCTTTGCCCCTTCGGAACATTCCGGCCTACCAGCTTAGAGAAGTCGGCTGCTTGACCTTGAATCCTGGCGTTAAGGAACATAAACAACTGATTGAGTTCTCTAAGTCTGAACGCTGCGCCGTGTCTAGCAAAGTCTGGACTCCCAGAAAAGTTTCTAACTTCGCTGGCGATTTCTTCGAGTTTAATTCTCTGCTGCTCAGGCGAAAGCTTGTCAAAGTTTTCCATCCTTAGACCACGCTTCATTCCTAACAGCTTGCTGGTTTCTTCGATGGCATTAGCGAAGTTAAACGGTACTTCAAAGGCTTTCTTGATTGGATTCGTCTGGCCTATGCTGGTCTTGCCTGTAAAAGCTTCTGGGGTCATTTGTCTAGCATAACCCGTGTTAGCAGCCCCGCTCTTTCTGAAGGCTTCGTATAAGTCACTCTTGCCGCCAAAATTGCCCTTAAGACTAGCGGCCAAAGAGTAAATCCAATCGGAAGTGAATCTAGGAATATCTATTATTGCCTTAGGGATACTCCTAACACCCGAACCACCACCAAGACCGTATTTTGAAACTAACGCCGCGCGCGGTAAGTCTGCGAAAAATAAATTACGCGCTTGGAAGGGAATTGATAAGGTAGTAGCACCATACCTGAAAGGCTTGCTTGTTATGCTAAGCGTCTTCATTAACAAGTCAGAGGTATATGGGTTGAGACCCTGCACTGCTCGATAAACATACGGCTGAACTTCGAGGTACTTCGTTACGCCATTCTCAAGATACGGCAGTCTCTCAAACCCCTGCTTCACAGGGTCAGAAGCTTTAACCTGGCTAATCAAATCTGTATGACCAAAGTCTGCGAGTTTGGCAAACTTTTGCATTTTAAGATTCTTCTCAGCGAGTATCCTGCTCTTAACAATCTGCTCGCCTGCTGCGACTAGAAAATTTCCGAGTTTAAAATCATCTGAGCTAATACCTTTGATAGCTTTAGCTAATTCTCGGGCATCTGCCATACTTCTACCAGTGCCACCTTTAGCTTCTGCCTCTGACAGGTACTTAAGCACCTTAAACGGAGCATAAAAGTCGTTGCTTTTGATAATCCTATCGTAGACTTTTGGGGACATTCTGCCTGATTTGACTTGAAGCTGTAACGCTCTGCGAGTTTCCTGCTGGAAAGCTTGACCTGCGGCTTCTAATCGTTTTACGCCTTCCGGCCCTACCCTTGCCTGAGTATCGGCGAGTAGTTGCTGTGCCTCAGCAAGAGTCCAATTGCCTACCCTCTTACGGCTGGGATCTGAAGACAACCTATCAATGGTTCGCTTGGCAAAAAGGTATCTTTGGAATTCCTCTGGGAATCGGTTAGCAGGCGAAATAGCTTCTTTAAATTGGGCTATGTCAGCTTCAGCCTTCGCTGATGCACCAGCTTGTAGTTCAAACCTTCGGGCCATATCTAACCCTTCTATTTGTTTTCCTTCCCTGCGGTAAATCTCAGCCTCAAGATTTCTAACAGGAGTAAACTCTGATACGAGTTCTGTTTGTAATTTAGTAGCTGCCTGCTTAACTCGCTGGCTTATACTTTTCTTTTGTACTGGTTCAGGGGTAAATACCTGCTGTGCTTTCTGTTCTATAGCCGTTAGTGGTTGCTGCTGTGACTGGCGTAACTTCAAGAAGCCAGCTTCACTAGGACGCTCTTGGTAGGTTCGCTCGAACTGCTCGAAGGTAAGCTCAGGATTCTCTCGTACAGCTTGACGAAAAGTCTCTTCCCGCTTGATACTTTCAAACTGTTCACGGATAGCCTTACGATCTGCCCGAGTCTCTAAGGATCTGCCTACGCCTTTCTGCGCTGCTCCAACAGCATGAAAGCCAATGTTAGTAAGTGCTGCTTTGCCTGCCTCTTCTGGCGTTGCGCCGAAAGCAGTTTCTACTCCGAAGGTACCTGCGCCTATACCAGCACCTGACCTAAGAGTATCGAGAAATAAGTTATCGCCCTTTTCTAATTTTTTAGCCGATTGAAATACCTTACCGATAGCTGCCCCTTTGCCAGCCTCTGAGACAGTCTCTACCAAGCCAGCGTCACGGCCTCTTGCTTCTACTGCTCCTAACCCAGCAAAGCCACTCACAGCACCACCAAGACCAGTTGCAACTTGAATCTTAGGCAAGTCACCAAAAACAAAGTTAGTAAGAAACTGTACGGCCTGCTCTTTAATATCCTGCGGGTACTGGCCATTAACTACCGCTAGTGCATCTTGGCCGATTAAAGCTTGCCTTCGCAGATAGTCTACGGCTTGCTGTTGGGTTTCAGTGCCTGTTGGAATGAAATTAACTGCCCCTGCCAAGGTATCGAACCAGCTTGATACTGCTTGAGTGCTGCCTTTATCGAGACCCTTACTAACAAAATTCTCACGGCTTATTAGCTGTTCAGTTAGCTTTCTACCTTGTTCTATTTCTTCTGCGGTTTGTTCTGTTCTTATTCTTTCTATGTCTTGCTGCTCAGATACTTGGCGATTAACTTCTGATTCAATGTCTTGCTCAGTGCTTATGCCTCTGGCTGCGTTATAAACGTCACGGACAGCCCCAATCGGAGACAGACTAGAATACCTTTCTCGCTTTACTTGTTCACGAATAAGGTTTCGGTTAGTCGCTGCGCGGTCATCTATTTGCCGTAGCTGTCCTATTGACTTTATCTTTTGAGATTCTAATGCTGCTTCGTCTGCCATTCTAAGGTCAGCAATACTTGGCTTTGATGCTTCTACTCGCTTCTTAAACCTTGCTCTGCTAGCAGGCGTGCCGGGTTCAACTAATCTGGGAGTAGAAGTTAGGGGCTGCGCGACAACCGGCGTTTGCTCTATTGGGGTAAACTGCGTTTCGCTAGCTGTAGCAATAGGTGGGCTTTCAGCCCCTAACCTTTCTGAATCGTCTTCTAAAAGTTCGTCATAAGCATCGCGTGACTGGCCTTTAATTCTCGCCTTAACTGAGGGAACGTAGTTTTGAGTTTCTTTGTATGGCGGAATTCCCTTAAATTTGTCAACCGCACCTTCGCCAGCGTTATACCCTGCTAAGATTAGGTCTATATTGCCTTGGTATCTGTCGCTGAGAAATTTTAGATAGTCTGTACCGGCGCGAATATTTTCTTCTGGGTCGAAGATATTCTTAACACCAAATCTCTTGGCCGTTGCTGGCATGAGTTGCATTAAACCGCTAGCACCTTTCGGGCTGACTGCTCTTCGGTTGCCGCTACTCTCTTGGGCCATTACGGCTTTGACTAGCTTAGGGTCAATACCTGTGCGTTGTGCATGCCGATTAATGATTTCATAGTAACCAGCCGAAAGCTTGGGTTTGCTTTCGTAACCAGCAAGAAGCTTGTCGTATTCGTCTGGCTGCTCAAATTCTTCTAGTAAGGTATCGTAAGCGTCTGACATTAAAGAATACCTTTTGCCCTTGCTCGTTGTATTGCTATGTCTGGATTTAACCCTGCTGCTTTTGCTCTTGCGCGTATATCGGCTTCGGCTGCGCTGGTCTCTGGGACAAAAATGCTCTTAGCTTTTCCTGAGAAACTCTTAGCGCGTTGAATTGCCGCATCGCGCTTCTTTTGAATGTCTGCCCTTTTAGTTTCGTACGCCGTTCTAGCTGCTGTCTTGGTTCGGGTTTCTTTGCCTTCTTTCATTTCATACGTTTGAATTGTTTTAGCATCTTCGTCCAAACGGTTAAGCTGCTCTTGGTACGCGTTAGCTTCAACGTTAGCACTATCGGCTTGCTCTTGAAGCGCGGAACGTTTAGTTTGCGCTGCCTGTGGGCCAGTAGTTCTATTTGCTGCGATTCTTTCTCTCGAAGCTATTCCCGCTTGTTGTCTGGCTGCTTGACCAGCCCGAGTCTTCTCTGACTCTTCTGCTCTGAATTGACGGTCTAATTCTCTTTCGGCAAACCTATCGCGGGCTATCTTTTCTTGAAGGGATAGTTGCCCTTGCTGGTACAACCGCTGATTCTCAGCCTTAAGTCTGGCGAGTTCTTGATTGTACTCCGCTTGGAGTCTCGCTCTTTCAGGGGCAGTCCTAAGGTTTTCAGTCTGCGCTTGCTGTGCTTCCAAGTCTGCCTGTGCTCGCTCTTCCCGCATCGCTCGCTCTAAATCAGATTGGTTTTCAGCAACGGCCTGCTGGTGCCTAGCACGCAAAACAATCTTCGGGTCGGCAGCTCCAACAGCCGCACCACCAACACCACCACCTAACGCTTGGGCCACACCACCCCAGCCTACGTTACCGCTAGCTAATGCCCTGTTAGCCGATTCACCCATGTTAATCAGCAAGCTTGCTAAGGCTGCCCTAAACCTACTTGGCTTTTTAATCTCACTGCCCCAGCGACCGCGATTTTCGCCTCCAGCGAGATACTCCGATTCCTCCTGAAGTTTCTGTAGGCGTGTCGGTGGATTAATTTCCCGTGAACGAGTAGCCGATGGGTCACTTAAGCCTATTGCTGGCTGCCTAACCGTAGGTTCAACCGCGTAAGGGTCAGGCGTAGAAGTACTGATAGGTTCTAGTGGCGCAACTCGCCTTGGTCTAAGTGAGATACCCGAAGACTCACTGTTGTAAGCGCCTGCTTCCCTCTGTTTTTTTAACTCCAAAAGCCGTTGTAGAATGCTATTCGTTGCCATATTATTTATTCTTACCTGCCCTTAGATCTTCCATGAAGTCCCTTGAAAATTCAGACGCGAAGGTGTGGCTGTCATAGTCGTAACTTCTAGGTTGTGCTTTAACCTTTGATTTAGCAGGCGAAGCCGTAGGTTTAGTTGCCTGCTTAGCTGGTTGCTTCTGCATTACAGGCGAATACTGGTCTACCGTCAATCGCATAATCGCTTCCCACTTGTTTTGAAGGCGAGCAGCCCTAACCCGGCTGCCTGGTATGTTATTGAGTACTCCTTGTTGCACCTTAAAGTACTCCGCGCCGTTTTGTTCAAGAAATTTCTGTTGAGCGATTTTGCCGATATCTGCCGTAGGGTCACTTAGCTGTTTTTCGTTGAGTACTTCGGCGTAGCTATCTTCAAAGAAATCCCTACCATAGTTAGCAGCTTGGCTTTGATATTCCTGTTGCCTGGTAGCTCGCTGCTCAGCTATTACCTGACTTTGAGTAGGGTTGTAGTCTTCTGCGTGCGCTTTGTAAAACTCTATGGCTTGTACGACTTCATTGATAGAAGGCATGTCTAACGCTTCGGCAATTGTCTGCTGAACATCAGGGTCACTGAGTAAGGTTTGTTGGACTTCTGGTGAATCGACAGCCTGCCAAACAAGGTCACTGATAGTCTCCGGCGAAGCTAAAGCTTTGATAACGTCCGATGCTTCGGCATCATTTTTGAGCAATGGCGCGATGGCTTCTAATTCCTCAGAACTAAGACCAATCTTTTCGAGTAGTTCAGAAGGGTCTACTGGCTTTGCTTCAGCCTTGGAGTCTTTGGTTTTAGTTTCAGACTCTGCCTCAGCAACGTCCCTTAGTGACTCAGGAACATCTTCTAAATTTATTGCTTGCTCTTCGCCTTCTGCCGGTTCGGCATTTTCTAGCTGACTGCGTATCTCAGATGCTATCTGACTCCCTAGACTCATAGAGCCCAAGTCGTACGCTGCTTCGTTACTTGTTGTAGTTTCTTCCATTGTTAAATATTCCTAACTGTGCTTTAAAAGTCATTTGCCTACCGCAACCATCACCCGCGCAGCCTTGGCTTGCGCCACTTTTTAAGGCGTTAGTGCTTACGCACCTTCTAATGCCACATACGCACTGACACAAAAAGTACTCTGGATTAATGGTTGCCTTGATAAAATTGTGACGCTCCGATTGGATTACAGTCCAACCACCGAAAGTTTCCATCGGCTTATACCTGGCCTGATAGTAACTTGACTTGACGTGCAGTAAGCCGAACTACCCCTGCTGGATCTCGCTCAGCCGAAAAGGTAGAAAGCAAACTTGAGATTTCTGTTTGCTCCGCGATTAATTGCTTAATTGGGTTAACTATGTCGCCCGAATAAGCATCGCTTTCGAAGCTTGGCTCTGGTGGAACGTCTGCGTTATTGAAGGGATTGCTAACTAGTGCTGCTGAAAGTTCTACAGCATCGGCACGAGTAATGCTCATGGGAAGGTTTGCGGCTGCTGCCGCATTAACGGTATCTATGAGTGCTGACATTTCTAAAATTTACCTTTCTAAATTTTTCTTAAGTTGTGGGGCTTGCCTTATAACCAGAACAAGCCCCGGGGGCAGACTGGCAGAAAAAGCTGACCCCTAAGCTGCTGGAGACTTTGATTTTCGAGCTTTAGTAGTCTCTGACTTCTTCTTAGCTAACAATTCCAATTCTTTAGTTTTAAGTTCGTTAGCACGTTCGAGTGCCACAAGCTGACGCAGTTGAAAATCGTCACTGCCAGTTTGTACTTTTACACTTGCTACTGCCCCAGCGATTTCTTTACCAAGCTGTACCCGCTGATTATCAACTTCATTCTCGGGCAAAACTTGTTTCAGTTCACTGAAGTACTGTGCCGTAACCGCATCGCACGATTTTGTACCAACGCCGCTAAGCATCGCACTCTTTATTTCACTCCTGATATTCCTACAGTGGTTCGTGAGCCACGTTAGGGCTTGCTGTGCGCCTGAAAGAAGTTCGCTGGCCAGACGCTGCTTAACAGCAAAATCTACGTCGGCTGGATTGGGTTGAAATTTCTCTAAGTAAGAAATCACGTCTACCAAGGGGGCATCAGCTACGCTTGAGGGTAGGACTGAATCGAATATTTTCTCAGCTTCGGAGTACGGCATACCCGCGAGGACGTTCAGTTCTATTAACCCAAGATGATGAAACGTTTGCACCAGGTCTCCCACAATCTCGCGCGAGCCCCGTGTGCCGATCCTTCTACGATCTTGGTTCCAATTTCTAAAGACTGAATCTACTTCCTGCCACACAGCATCACCGAGTATGCTTTCTATTCGCCCACCAAAATTTATCGGCACTATTTCAGTTAATTCGCGTCTTTGCAGGGAACTTATGCCAAGACTGAATTCGCCTACCGCATAACAACCAACCTGCGTCGGCCCACTCATAAGCACGACGTATCTGCTAGCAAACACGTCGGCATCGATTGTTTTCTGAACCCTTTTTGTTGCTCTTCCCATTATTTAACTCCTGTATTTGTACCACTTAGCGTGGTTGGGTTAGCAGACAAGCGGTCTGCGACTACCGTACGTTAAACTAGTGCTTAATCGTAAATAACAGTATAGCATGAATTTTAAGTTTTGAATACATTTTTGGCAGTTGGGCTAAGTACCCTGTGTAATGCCAAAAGTATTGTGCTCAGGTAAAAACGTGGTATAATATTAGTATTGAACATTTACTGGTTAAGCAGGAGTTTAAGACGTGAAACCTAAGAAAAAGAAATATACCTACCGTAAACACAGCGCCCCACTGACCATTCGCATGGAATCTAGCCTGAGGAGCGCCTTGAAATTAACGGCAGCACGGGAAGGTCTTGACGTGTCTCAACTTGTAAGGGACTTAATAACTGAGTACGTCATAAAGAAGAGGGAAAGTGTCGTTGATGCCGCGTTGAAATCAATGTACAACGATGTTGAACGAGAATTAATGAGTATTAGAGACCCTCAGGAGTTAGCCAACGAGTTAGACGAAGCAACACAAAAGGCAAACGAGCACGCGATTTATCTAAAATTGAAGGGATTTTAATCAATGTCGGACAACTACCAATCAGATTTCGACCGGATGTGGAGTATGGCTAGAACGCGGAAGTTTCTAGGAATCAGTCAGAAGGAACTCAACCAGCTTTTAAAAGACAGGCGGATACCGTCGTATGTCTATTACCCGGACACCGTTAGATTCGAACCTTCAGACATTGAAGCTTACAAGTCTAAGTTAGAAAGTGAGGCTGTCAACTAATGCAGATAACCCATCCAATCTCTAAAAAACTTGTCGCGGAAATGCCAGAAGACCAATATCAAAGCTTACTGATATGTATGAAACTCTTACCTCGTGAGCAACTAACAAATAGTTGCTCGCCGATAGAACGTAAGGTGTTAACTATTGAATATTTCCGACAAACAATGTCGAACGGCAGGAAACGAAGGCAATAAATAATTAAGCCCCAGAAAGTAACCAGCTTCCTGAGGCTTAGTGAAATTAACTCCCAGCGTCTTAATCGCTGGTACAAACACAGAAGGAAGTATCTTCCATGCAAAACCATTATACCACAGAACCCCCTAAAAAGCAACTATCCCATGATATTGGGCAATTTGCGGCTGTCCCTTTCTCAATAATAGATGATAGGCAATTATCAGGTGAAGCCAAGTTACTGGCAGTTATTCTCGTAAGATACAGTAACAAAGATACTGGTGATTCGTTTCCCAGTTACGAAAAGCTTCAAGAAAAAACTGGCTGGGGCCGAACTAAAATCGCGCGCGCCTTAAAAGAACTGAGTAAAAGTTACTTTAAGCCCAAAAGACGCTTCAGTAGTTCGACTATCTATACTCCCATGTTCCCTTTCCCAGTAGTCCCATATCAGGACGAGTGCGAAAGGACCAGCGAGACTACAGTAGTCCCATATCAGGACTCCATTAGTCCCATAGCGTGCGTACAGTCGTCCCATAGCGTGCAATTAACTAGATTAAAAGAACTAGATAAAAATAACTATACTAAACTAACTATAGATAGTAGTAGTTCTAATTCTAGTTTGTGCCTGGATGATGAACAGGCACTAAAAGATAGTAGTAGCGCGGTCAGCTTTGAGGCTGACACGCGAAATAGTAAAAATGATAAACAGGCACTAGTTTCTTCTGTTGAAGAAAAGAAGAATAAATCCTATGCGGTTAAACAGTGTTCAACAGCTAATACAGGCACTGCTTTTCAAACCTTACCAGCCAAGTTTGACGGCACTTGTGCTGGTTGCCGCGCAGCGTTCAAAGCTGGCACTCCTGTCAACTTTAAAAACAAAAAGACCTACCTACACCAATCTTGCGTTCCAATCCCTCTTGAAGACCGTTTCCCTGACCCTAAGGACAGGGAAAGGTACCAGCGAATAAAGTTTGTTGGGGGTTATTACACCCTTCAGAG
>Ga0187892_10008491_pt1 | contig 14036 bp, 13 predicted proteins | sample MA1701073metaG_FD_139345 | JGI IMG/M metagenome (GOLD analysis project Ga0187892, IMG submission 139345) | Bio-ooze microbial communities from a basaltic lava cave in the Kipuka Kanohina Cave System on the Island of Hawaii, USA - MA170107-3 metaG ...
AGCCTGCTCGGGAAGCCGGTCGAGTTCTGGTACGACCAGTTCCTCGCCAAGCCGCCGGGCGAGAGCGCGCGCACGCCCTGGCACCAGGACGAGGCGTACTGGGGCCGCAACCTCGAGGAGCGCGGCATCACCTGCTGGCTGCCGCTGCACGCGGTGGACGAGCAGGACGGCTGCATGCACTTCCTGCCGGGCGGCCACCGCCTCGGCGTGCTGCCGCACCGTTCGGCCGACGACGTGCAGAGCGACCTGCTCGTCTGCGAGGTGGACGAGTCGGGGCAGGTCGCCTGCCCGCTCGCGCTCGGCGACGTGACCTTCCACCACAGCAAGATGCCGCACATGACGCCGCCGAACGTCTCGGACCACTGGCGCCGCGCGCTCTCGCAGCACTTCCGCGTAGTGGGCTCGCTCGGCGAGGGCGACCACTACCCGTGGAAGATCTACGTGAACCAGCTCACGGGCCAGCGCATCAAGCCGCAGGTCCGTTGAGCAAGCGAAGTCACGACAACTCGAGCAACCTGCGCAGGAACGCGAGGCCGTCGCGCGCGAGTGCGTCCTGGGACGGCGCGAGCGGGCGCCAGATCGCCGCGGCCGCGGCGATCGTCTTGCAGTCGGGCGTGAAGGACTCGATCACGCAGTCGCCCGCGTAGCCGACCTCGCGCAGCGCGTGCACGAGCCCGTCCCAGTCCACCTGCCCGCTGCCCGGCGCGCCGCGGTCACTCTCGCTGGCGTCCACGTAGACCAGCTCGGGCCCCACGCGCCGCACCGCCTCGGCCACGTCCTTCTCCTCGATGTGCATGTGGAAGGTGTCCAGGTGCGCCTTCACCGCGGGGTGGGCGACGTCGCGCAGCAGGCGCGCGAGCTGGTCGGCGGTGTTGACGAGATCGGTCTCGAAGCGGTTCAGCGGCTCGACCGCGAGCGTGACGCCGTGCCGGGCCGCGAGGTCCCCCGCGCGGCGCAGCCCCGTGACCGCGCGCTCCCACTCGCGCCGGCGCTGCTCGGGCGGCGCGTGCCGCCGCTTGCCCACGGCCGAATAGCACGGCCCGACGAGCAGGCGCGCGCCCCACAGCTCGCACAGCGCGAGCGTGTCCGCGATGTAGCGCAGGCTCTCGTCGCGGTAGCGCGGCTCGTCGTGCGTGAGGTCGCGCGTCGGCCCGAAGGCGCCCGTGACGTGGACGCGCAGCGTGCTCGCGCGCAGCGCCCGCTGCACGGCGGGGCCGTCGATCGCCGCGGGATCCTCGACCGGCAGCGTGATCGCGTCGAAGCCGAAGGCCTCGGCGCGCGCGATCAGCTCGATCGAGTCGGCGGTGAAGGGCGACGTCCAGACCCAGGCATTGACGCCGACGCCGATCGACGGGCTCCGCTCGCGCACCGCGCGAACGATACCGCGGTCAGGCCGGCTGCTGCTCCAGCATCTCCGCCACCACCACCCCGCTGCCCGCGCCGCGGCCCGCCTCGATCTGCGGCGTGGCCTCGACGATCCGCTCGATCTGCTTGCGCGTCTCGTCGGACACGCCGGAGAAGCGCAGCACCACGCCGCGCGAGCCCTGGTCGCGCACGGCCTCCGCGTCGACCACGAGCGTCGCGTTGGCCGCGGCGTCGTAGATGGCGATACGCACGCGGTCGCCGATCGTGAGATCGGGATGCGGCTCCACGCGGATGCCGCCGGGCGAGAGGTCGATGCCGATCAGCGTGTGGCGCACGCGCGAGAGCTCGGGCTCGAGCGCGATCACCTCCTGGCGGTGCGGCACGCGGCGGCCGCGCCGGCGGTCGTTCTCGCCCGCGAACGCCTCGGGCGGGAGCGCCGGCGCCGCCGCCCGCGCGGGGCCCCCGTCGCGCGGCTCGCCGGTCCCGCCCGAGCCGCTCTTGCGGTCGAGCGGCGTGGGCCCGAGCGTGTGCGCGGCGATCAGCGCGTCGAGGCGCATGCGCGTGTCGCTGTCGAGGCGATCGAAGCGCAGCGCGACCGCCACGCCGGGCTCGCTGTCCGAACGCCGCTGGCGCTCGCTGCGCAGCACGCGCCCCACCAGCGAGAGCGGGCGGTTCCCGGTGACCGGGCTCGGAATGCGCAGGTTGAGACGCGCGCCGGGCTCGACCCACTCGGGGACCAGCACGCGCCCACCGGTGCGCGACAGCTCGAGCAGCGTGGCCGGCTTGCGGCGCAGGCCGAAGCGCATCCCCACCTCGCAGCCGAGCGAGACGCGCGCCGCGTCGCGGCGCTCGCGTCCGCGGAAAAGCGCACGGCCGAGCAGCAGCCGCAGGGCCTCGTTGTGGACGGGACGCCGCACCACGTAGCGGAAGCCCTGCCGGCGCAGCATTCCGCACAGCGTCTGCGACTCGCTGTCCACCACCGCGATCGACACGATGCCCTGCCCTTCCACGCTCGCGCCGATCGAGAGGCGCAGCGCGCTGCGGCCGCTGGCGACGATCAGGCGCGGCGGCCGCTCCCAGTCGTCGAAGCCGCTCGGCGAGAGCGTCGGCTGGCGCACGGCGTCCGCGCCCATCGCCTCGAGCAGCGCTTCCACGTCGGCCAGCTCGCCGTCGTGGATGAGCAGCGCGTCGGCGCGGCAGCGGCTCTCGGGAATCCAGGCGGGCGCCGCGGGTGCGGCCGGTGCGAGCGGCAGCTCGTCCTCGGCGCGGATGCGCTCCTCGAGCCGCTCCTCGGGCAGCTCCGCGAGGGGCGCGCCGATCTCGAGCCGCTCCTCGGGCTCCAGCTCCGGCGCGCGCTCGGGCGGCGCTTCCAGCGCTGCGAGCGGCGCGAGCTCGAGCGGCGCCGGCGCGGCCGCGGTGGGCGGCGGCTCGTAGGCGGGCAGGTCGTCCTGCAAGGCGGACCATGCCGCGTCGCCTGCCGCGTCGAGCGGGCTCAGCAGGTCCTGGTAGCGCTCGGGCGCCGCGAGGATCTGCATGCCGACACCGCGCGGGATCAGCGCGGCGATCACCGCCGGCGTGAAGCGGCGCCGGACCACCCGCCCCCGCAGCTCGAGCTCGCCGGCGCGCTCGTCCCGCAGCCGGAGCGTGAGGTCGCTGCCGAGCGCGATCGGGGCGTCCGTCTGGAGGAAGAGCCCCCCGCTCGAGACGTCCACGACCAGCGCGGACCGGACCTGGCCGTCGACCTCGAACTCGCACGGGATCCGGCGCCGGAAGCGGTGATTGCCGCGTCGCTCCATGACTCGCCGCTCCGATCCGATGGACCCGCAGGTGAATCGGCAAGTCGGCGCATCCGCTTGACGCGGGGGCGCGGCTGGACCCAGCCGCAGGGGGCTGCGGCTGGTGACCCAGGCAGGATTCGAACCTGCGACCTCCTGCTCCGGAGGCAGGCGCTCTATCCAACTGAGCTACTGGGCCAGGAGCCGCCGGCCAGCGGGATGGTGGGGCGTGCAGGGCTCGAACCTGCGACCTCCGCGGTGTGAACACGGCGCTCTGCCAACTGAGCTAACGCCCCGGCCCGCCGAACCTCGAGCGGAGGGGTTGTAGGGAAGGCGGGCGGGGGCCGCAACGCCGACGGAGGCGCGCTCCGCTCAGCGCGGCGGGCCGACCTCCATCACCTCGCGAACCTCCACGGTGCCGAGCTCGGCGTGCGGGCAGCGCTTCGCGATCGCGACCGCCTCTGCGCGGTCCGCGGCCTCGATCACGAAGAAGCCGCCGACCAGCTCCTTGGTCTCGGCGAAGGGGCCGTCCGTCACGGTCACAGCGCCGCGGCGCGAGCGCACGCGCGCGTCCTGCGCGCCCGATTTCAGTGGGTGGCCGCCCTGGAGCGCGCCGGACTGGGCCAGCTCCCCGGCGAAGCGCCCCATCCTCCCCATCGCGGCACCCACCTCGGCGGGGGTCGCCTTGCGGCTCGGGTCGTCGAGCATCAAGAGCACGTAGCGCGGCATGTCGGTCTCCTCCTGCAAGGGGACGGTCGGCGCTGCTCGCTTTCGACAGGAAAGCACGGCGCGCCCCCGAAACGTGCCGCGGAGCACAGATCGCGGCCCCGGGCGGCCGATAAGGTCCGAGCGCGCATCTGGGGGGATTGCGTGTCGAAATGCCTCGCCTTTTCGCTGGTCGCCGGCGCGCTGGCGCTCGCCGTGGCGCCCGTGCGCGCCGCCGACGTGCTGGCGGCGGGCGACATCGCGGGCTGCGACAGCTCGGGCGATACGCAGACCGCGGCGCTGCTCGACGGCCTGCCGGGCACGATCCTCGCGCTCGGCGACCTCGTCTATCCGGACGCCACGCCCTCGGAGTTCGAGGACTGCTACGACCCCACCTGGGGCCGCCACAAGGCGCGCACCCGGCCCGCGCCCGGCAACCACGAGTACAACACCGGCGACGCCGCCGGGTACTACGACTACTTCGGCCCCGCCGTGGGAGACCCGAGCGAGGGCTGGTACAGCTTCGAGCTCGGCACCTGGCACGTCGTCGCGCTCAACTCGAACTGCGACGAGATCGGCGGCTGCGAGCGCGACTCGGACCAGGGGCAGTGGCTCGCTGCCGACCTCGCCGCGCACCCGAGCACGTGCACGCTCGCGTTCTGGCATCACCCCCGCTTCAGCTCGGGCGAGCACGGCAACACGCTCGAGATGCGCGAGCTCTTCGCCCTGCTCGACGAGCGTGACGCCGACCTCGTGCTCGTCGGTCACGATCACGACTACGAGCGCTTCGCGCCCCAGGACGCCGACGGCAACGCCAGCGCGAGCGGCGTGCGCCAGTTCGTGGTGGGCACCGGGGGCCGCAGCCTGCGCCCGTTCGAAGCCACCGTCGCCAACAGCGAGGTGCGGCACCGCAGCAGCTACGGCGTGCTCCGGCTCCAGCTCCTCACGAACTCGTACACCTGGCAGTTCGTGCCGGCGAGCGGGACCTTCAGCGACTCGGGGAGCGGGTCGTGCGTGGGCGTCCCGGGCGGTGGGCCGCCGCCGGGCTGCGGGATCGGGCCCGAGCTCGTGCTGCTGCTGCCGCTGCTGCGGCTCGCTCGACGAGGGAGGCGATGAGAGCACTCGCGCTCGCGCTCGTCTTCACGCTCGCGCTCTTCCCGAGCGCTCACGGCGTGGTCGCCGCCGTGGGGGATCCGGTGGTGCTCGCCGCCGGCGACATCGCGAGCTGCGAGTCCGACGGAGACGAGGAGACCGCGGACCTGCTCGCGGCGAACGCCGGCTCCATCCTGCTGCTCGGCGACATCGCGTACCCGGACGGCTCGGCCTCCGATTTCGACGACTGCTTCGATCCGAGCTGGGGCGCGCACAAAGCGCGCATGTACCCGTCGCCGGGGAACCACGAGTACCACACCGAGGGCGCCGACGGATACTTCGACTACTTCGGCGCCGTGGCCGGCGACCCGGACGAGGGCTGGTACAGCTTCGACCTCGGCGCCTGGCACATCGTGTCGCTGAACTCGAACTGCGACGAGATCGGCGGCTGCGACAGCGACTCGCCGCAGGCCGAGTGGCTCGCCGCGGACCTCGCGGCGAACCCGAGCACGTGCACGCTCGCGTACTGGCACCACCCCCGCTTCAGCTCCTCCACCAAGCACGGCAGCGACGAGGAGTACGAGGACCTCTGGGCGATCCTCGACGAGCACGACGCCGACGTCGTCCTCGTCGGGCACGACCACGGCTACGAGCGCTTCGCGCCCCAGGACAAGGACGGCAATGCGAGCGCCGACGGAATCCGCGAGTTCGTGGTGGGGACCGGCGGCGCGGAGCGCTACGACCAGGGCGATCCGGAGCCGAACAGCCAGCTGCGCGACGACGGCTCGTGGGGCGTGCTGAAGCTCACGCTGCACGACGCGAGCTACGACTGGCAGTTCCTCGCCGTGCCCGGCGACGACCTCGACGACAGCGGCAGCGCGAGCTGCGTCGGCGCGGTCGAGCCGCCGCCCGAGGAGTGCACGCCGCAGGAAGGCGGAGACGAGGACGGCGACGGTGTCTGCGGCGACGCAGACAACTGCCCCGCCGACGCGAACCCGAACCAGGCCGACACGGACGGCGACGGCTGGGGCGACGTGTGCGACCCGGGCGCGGGCGGCGGCATCGACGTGCTGGTCGTGGCCTCGGCCGACGACGCATCGGAGAGCGGCAAGTCCGGCAAGGTGAAGCTCGGCGGGAAGAGCCTGAAGCTCGGCAAGGGCGTCGCGGGCTTCCGCTTCGCCGCCGCCGGCGTCCCCGCCGGCGCCGAGATCGAGAGCGCGTTCGTCGAGTTCGAGCTCGGCAAGCCCTATGGGAAGGGCGGCGCGCTCGAGATCCGCGGCCAGGAGGGCGGAGCGGCCGGCCCGTTCGCGGAGCAGGCCTTCGACGTCTCGTCCCGGGCGGACACGGGCGCCAGCGTGACCTGGGGCATCCCGGAGGCCGCCCCGGGCAGCAAGGGCCTGCGGGTCGCCCGCACCCCGGACCTCGCGCCGGTGCTCCAGGAGCTCGTGGACGGCCCCGGCTGGGGGACCGGCAGCGCCGTGGTGCTGGTGGTCTCCGGGGAGGCGGGCATGAGCGTGCCGGCCTTCGATGGCGGCGAGGGGACGGCTCGCCTCCACATCGTGCTCGCCCCGTAACCCGGCCGCGGCCCGCCCGGGCCCCGCGGGTGTATGCTGCCGGGATGCTCTGCTCACCCGGCCCGCGGGCGAGCCCCCTGCTCGCCCCCGTCTTCGCGCTGTTCGCCGGCTCCGCCTCCGCCGACGTGCTCGACCGCGCCATCGCCGCCGGCAGCGATGACGTCGAGGAGACGAGCACCGGGTCGCTGCTGTTCGCGAGCGGCGATCTCGCGCTCGGCGAGGACGGCGCTCCGCAGACGGTGGGCCTCCGCTTCTCCGGGGTGGCGATTCCGCCCGACCACGTCGTGACGGCGGCCTGGCTCCAGTTCCGCCCCGACGAGACGAGCAGCGCCGCGGCGGCGCTCACGATCGAAGGAGAGGCCGCGGCGGACGCCGCTCCCTTCGAGCGCGCCACCGGCTCGCTCTCGGCGCGGCCGCGCACCGGCGCCTCGGTGGCGTGGTCGCCGCCGGCGTGGAGCGTCGGCGCGCCCGGGCCGGCGCAGCGCACGCCCGACCTCGCGCCCCTGCTCCAGGAGATCGTGGATGGCCCCGGCTGGGCGAGCGGCAACGCGATCGCGCTGATCGTCACCGGCAGCGGGCGGCGCGCAGCCGACTCCTTCGAGGGCGGCTTCGCGACGCAGCTCCACGTCGAGTTCGAGCCCGGGGGCGACCGGCCGCCCGAGCTGGAGCTGACCTCGCCTCTGGCCGACGCCGTGTTCGCGAGCGGCGACCCGATCTCGTTCGCGGCGACCGCCACGGACGTCGAGGACGGCGATTTGTCGAACGCCGTTTCATTCTCGTCGGATCTCGACGGCCCGCTCGGCTCCGGAGCCGTGCTCGTGCGCTCCGACCTCTCGCCCGGCCTGCACCGGATCACGGCCGCGCTCTCGGACAGCGCCGGCAACGCCGTCTCGGCGAGCACGCAGCTGCTGGTCACGGAGGGCGGAGCGCGCTTGCTCGCCGCCGGCGACATCGCGAGCTGCAGCCACTCGCGCGACGAGCAGACCGCGGCGCTGCTCGACGGCCTCGCCGGCCTCGTGCTGACCCTCGGCGACAACGTCTACCCGACCGGCACCGCGCAGCAGTTCGCCGCCTGCTACGACCCGACCTGGGGACGCCACAAGGCGCGGACGCGCCCCGCGCCGGGCAACCACGACTTCGAGACGGCCGGCGGGGCGGGCTACTTCGGCTACTTCGGCGCCGTGGCAGGGTCCGCGCCACAGGGTTGGTACAGCTTCGACTACGGCGGCTGGCATCTCGTCGCCCTGAACTCGAACTGCTCGGCGGTCGGCGGCTGCACGCGGGGCTCGCCGCAGGGCGCGTGGCTCGAGGCGGACCTCGACGCGAACCCGAGCCGCTGCACCCTCGCCTACTGGCACCACCCGCGCTTCGCCTCGTCGTCGAACCACGGCAGCAGCCCGCTGACGCGCGAGCTCTGGCAGATCCTCCAGGAGCACGGCGCCGACGTGGTGCTGGTCGGGCACGACCACAACTACGAGCGCTTCGCCCTGCAGGACGCCGCGGCGGCCCCCGACCCGGTCGGCATCCGCGAGTTCGTGGTGGGCACGGGTGGCGCCGGCCTGTACGAGATGGGCGCGCCGGAGCCCAACAGCGAGGTGCGGGACGACACCAGCTTCGGCGTGCTCGCGCTCGACCTCGCGCCGGACGCCTATGCCTGGCGCTTCCACCCCGTCGCGGCCGGGGGCTTCACGGACAGCGGCGTCGCGAGCTGCGTCTCCTTCGCGCCCGAGCTGAGCGTCGCTTCGCCGGTGAACGGCGCCGTGTTCGCCTGGGGCGCGCCCATCGCGTTCGCGGGCGCGGCCAGCGACGTCGAGGAGGGCGACCTCGGCGCGAGCCTGGTCTGGACCTCGAACCTCGACGGCCCGCTCGGCACGGGCAGCAGCTTCAGCAGCGCGAGCCTCAGCTGCGGCACGCACACGGTCACGGTCTCGGTCACCGACCGGCACGGGGAGCGCGACGCGCAGGCGCTCGTGGTCGGGGTCGGCTCGCCGGACTGCCCGAACCCGCCGCCCGGCTGCGGGCTCGGCGGCCCGGAGCTGCTGCTGCTGGCCGGGCTCGCGCTCGGCGGCCGCTTCGCTAGCGCTTCGCTGCGTGCCGGATCGCCGCGCCGACGAACGCGGTGAAGAGCGGATGCGGGTCGAAGGGACCCGACTGGAACTCGGGGTGGAACTGCGAGCCCACGAACCAGGGATGCTCCTGGAGCTCGATCATCTCGATCAACCGGCCGTCCGGTGAGGTGCCGGAGAGCACGAGCCCCGCGCGCGAGAGCTGATCCCGGTAGTCCGGGTTGAACTCGTAGCGGTGGCGGTGCCGCTCGCTCACCTCGCGCACGCTGTAGGCCTCGTAGGCGCGCGTGCCTTCGCGCAGCACGCACGGCCAGGCGCCGAGCCGCATGGTGGCGCCCTTGTCCGAGACCTGACGCTGCTCGGGCATCAGGTCGATCACGGGATGGGGCGTCTCGGGATCGACCTCCGCGGAGTTCGCACGCTCGAGGCCCGCGACGTTGCGGGCGAACTCGATCACCGCGATCTGCATGCCGAAGCAGATGCCGAAGAACGGCGTGCGCCGCTCGCGCGCGAAGCGGACCGCGGCGATCTTGCCCTCGACGCCGCGCGAGCCGAAGCCGTGCGGCACCAGGATGCCGTCCACGCGCGCGAGCTCGTCGGTGTTCGCGAGCTTCTCCGAGTCGTAGTACTCGATCTCGACGCGGGTGCGGTGCGCGATGCCGCCGTGGTGGAGAGCCTCGTTCAGGCTCTTGTACGAATCGGTGAGGTTCACGTACTTCCCCACCATCGCGATCTTCACCGTGCGCTCGGGATTGCGGACCGCGTGCACCACGCGCTCCCAGGGGCCGAGCCGCGGCTCGCCGGTCCAGATGCCGAGCACGCGCGTGATCTTCTCGTCGAGGCCCTCGTCGTGGAACGCCAGCGGCAGCTCGTAGATGTGCGCGAGGTCGCGCGCGCCGACCACGGCGTCCTCGTCCACGTTGCAGAACAGCGCAATCTTGGCCTTCACGGAACGCGGCAGGTCGCGGTCCGTGCGGCAGAGCAGCACGTCGGGCGCGATGCCGACCGACTGCAGCTCCTTCACCGAGTGCTGGAGCGGCTTCGTCTTCAGCTCGCCCACCGACGCGATGAAGGGCACCAGCGCGAGGTGCACGTAGCAGACGTTGTCGCGGCCGACGTCGGCGCGGAACTGGCGCACCGCCTCGAGGAAGGGCAGCGACTCGATGTCGCCCACCGTTCCGCCCACCTCGCAGATGAGCAGGTCGGCATCCTCGGCGGCCTTGTGGATGCGCTGCTTGATCTCGTCGGTGACGTGCGGGATCACCTGCACGGTGCCGCCCAGGTACTCGCCGCGGCGCTCCTTCGCGAGGATCGACTCGTACACCCGCCCCGCCGTCACGTTGTTGACGCGGCTGGTGCGGATGCGCGTGAAGCGCTCGTAGTGGCCGAGGTCGAGGTCGGTCTCGGCGCCGTCCTCGGTGACGTAGACCTCGCCGTGCTGGATCGGGTTCATCGTGCCCGGATCCACGTTGAGGTACGGGTCGAGCTTGAGGAACGTGACGCGCAAGCCGCGCGCCTCGAGCAGGGCTCCGATCGCGGCGGCCGACAGGCCCTTGCCGAGGCCGGAGAGCACTCCGCCGGTGACGAAGATGAACTTCTTGGGGCGCGCGTTCATGGTGCTCCTTGCCGAGGCTAACGGATCCGCGCCGCACGGTCGCCGGAGAGGGCGTCGCGGATGCGGATCTGGTGGATGGGAACGAACGGCTCGGGCAGCGCGTCGGGCGCGAAGTAGCCCGTCGCGAGCGTCTCCTGCGGCGTGGTGGGCGCCTCCGCGCCGACCGCGCGCGCCTCGAAGCACAGGTTCACGGCCTGCACGCGCCGCCCGTCTTCGTACTCGATCACCTGGTGCGCGGGATCGGAGTAGACGCCGACCAGCCGGCCGAGCTCGATTCGCACGCCGGTCTCCTCGAGCACCTCGCGCGCCGCGGCCGCGGCGACCGACTCGCCGATCTCGACGTAGCCGCCGGGCAGGCCCCAGCTCGCGTTGTCGCTGCGCTGCATCAGCAGCAGCGGGCTGCCGAGGCCTTCGCTCCAGACGACGGCCGACACCGAGAGGCGGATCGCCGTCGGGTCCGTGGCGTAGTACGTCGTCGACGCCCGGACCCCCTCGCCCGCCGAGTGACGCGAGGGCTCGATGTCTCACCCCTGGTTCGCGGGTGGATAGCGCAGGGCGGCGTGCAGAAGCAACGCCGCTGCGTCAGTCGCGGCGTCCCAGGACTAGCGCTTGCTGAACTGGAAGCGTGCGCGAGCGCCGCGTTGCCCGTACTTCTTGCGCTCCACCATGCGCGCGTCCCGCGTGAGGAGCCCGGCCTTCTTGATCGCGGGCCGATGTCCCGGGTCGAGCTGCTGGACGGCGCGCGAGATGCCGTGGCGGAGCGCGCCGGCCTGGCCGGCCACGCCGCCGCCCGAGAGCGAGGCGCGCACGTCGTAGCGGCCGGCGATGCCCGCGAGCTGGAGCGGCACCTGGATCATGCTGCGCAGGCTCTCGCGGGGGAAGTAGTCCTCGAGCGTGCGGCCGTTGATGCGGAACTGGCCGGTGCCGGGCGTGAGCGTCACGCGGGCGACCGAGGTCTTGCGGCGGCCCGTCGCCGCAGGGTCTCTGACGGCGTCAGGCAAGGGGCAGCGCCTCCGGCTTCTGCGCGGCGTGCGGATGCTCCGCGCCCGCGTAGACCTTGAGCTTCGAGAACATCGCGCGGCCGAGGTGGTTCTTCGGCAGCATGCCGCGCACCGCCGCCTCGAGCACGCGCTCGGCGTGCGGGCCGTCGAGCAGCTTCGCCGCGGTCGTGGTCTTGAGGCCGCCCGGCCAGCCGGTGTGGCGGACGTACGTCTTCGCCTCCCGCTTGTTGCCGGTGAGGCGCACGCGCGCCGCGTTCACCACGACCACGAAGTCGCCCGTATCCACGTGCGGCGTGTAGATCGGCTTGTGCTTGCCGCGCAGCACCGTGGCGAGTCGCGTCGCGAGACGCCCGAGCACCTGGTCCGTCGCGTCCACGACGTACCAGCGCCGCACGACGTCGGCCGGCTTCGCGCTCTGCGTGGCGAGGTGCGCCTGCGCGCCCATCGGTCCCTCCGGGAAGGCGCATTGGATAGCCAACCCGTGCCCAGCGTCAACGGAGCGAGCCGCCATGACCGGCGGGGCTCACACCGACCGGCCCCGGCTTCAGCTGTCGTGACTCCGTTCGCCTTCGGCTCGCTGCGCGCTTCGCTTGCTAGTAGTCGACCCGAACCAGCGTCAGGCCCCGGGCCGGCGCCGTCGGACCGGCCTGGGTGCGGTCTCGCGCCGCGAGGAGCGCCGGGAGCGACCCGGGGGGCCGGCGTCCGGCGCCCACTTCGAGCAGCGTGCCCACCACGTTCCGCACCATGTGGCGCAGGAAGCCGTCGCCGGCGAGCCAGAGCAGGATCTCGCCGCCGCTCTCGCCCGCCACCTCGACGCGCGAGAGCGTCCGCACCGTCCCGGGGATCGAGGAGCCAGCGCCCTGGAAGCTGGCGAAATCGTGCCGCCCGAGCAGATGGGTCGCCGCGTCCTTCATCGCCGCCAGCTCGAGCCGGCCCGGCATGTGGTGGAAGCGCCGCCGGCGCAGCGGAGACGGAACCGGATCGTTCCACACCGCGTAGCGGTAGAGCTTGCCCTTCGCTTCCCGCCGCGGATCGAAGCCGTCGGCCGCCGGCTCGCACGCCACCACCGCGAGGTCCCGCGGCAGGTGCGCGTTGAGCGCGCGCAGCAGCGTCTCCGCAGCGAGCCGGGTGTCGCACGTGGCAGCGGCCACCTGCCCCTCCGCGTGGACGCCGGCGTCGGTGCGGCCCGCGCCCGTCACCCGCACCGCTCCGCCCGCGATCTCGGCGAGCGCCGCGGCCAGCGTGGCCTGCACCGTGCGCTCGCCCTGCGCCTGGCTCTGCCAGCCGGCGAAGTCCGTGCCGTCGTACTCGAGCGTGAGGCGGAAGGTGGGCATCGCGTCAGGAGCCGGGCGTGCGCTCGTAGCGCGCGTCGAGGTCGGGCGACAGCCGCAGCGCGATCGGCGGCGTCGCGTCGAGCAGCAGGCTCGCCGCCTGCGGCCGACCCTTCTTCCACAGCCCGGCGCAGTCGAGGAGCATCGAGAGCAAGACGTTCCCCTCGCGCAGCTCCCATCTCCCGCGGAGCGCCTGGCGCCGTCCGGACTCCTTCTCGCAGGTCTGCGTGAAGACGCCGCTCGTCTCGAGGACGAGGGCGCTCCGCGCACCCGGGTTTCTGACGGCCTGCGCCGGTCCGATCACGAGCTCGTAGCTCCCGGCGAGGTCGCTCGCGGTCGGGCCGGCCGAGCCGCAGCCGGCGACCGCCGCGGTGAGCGTCGCATGGAGCAAGAGACGGAAGCTGCGCACGGCGTGCGACCCTTCTACCTACTGCGAGTGGATCAGTCCGTCGAAGCGGCCGTGCTTCAACGAACACATCCAACCCTCGTCCCCATCGCCCGTGACGAGGCACACCTCGCCGAGCCCCGGATCCCCCTTGGCGTACAGCCCGATCGACACGATGCGAACCTTCGAGACGCCCTGTCTCCGGAGCGCGTCCGAGTCCTGCACGAAGGACCGGAAGCTCGCGGCGAGCGCCGCGCTCTCCTCGTGGAGCGACTGCGCCACCCGCTTGCGTTCTTCGAGCCAGCGATCCTGTCGCAGGTCGACGAGAACGGGCTTGCCCTCCAGCTCGATGAAGAGCCCGAAGCAATCGTCGCCGTCCACCGGATACGTGCCGAGTACGCCGAAGGCAGGTGCCCTGTACTCGTCACCGGCGAGCGAGTCAGGCGGAGGTGCCCCTCGGTTCCGCGGCTTCGCGCGCAGCGCTGCTGACGCGAGGAAGAACAGTGCCAAGACGCCGAGCGCCAGAGAGAAGAAGCCGACTCCGCCGAGCGCGAAGGTCAGCGCCGAGGTCACCGCGCAGACGCCCGCGATCCGAAGGTGGGCCCGTCGATCCACAACGGGATTCGTGCGACTGCCGAGCTCCGCGGCGATCTCGATGATCTCGCGGGCGCTCGCCGCGCGGCGGAAGCGCTCGAGGACGTCGCCCGGTGGTGCGCCGAGGAAGTCGTTGAAGTCGCTCTGGCCGAGCAGCACCGACTCCACTCGGGACACGATCTCGCGCGTCTCGACCAGCCGCGGGGGGGCGTACGCGACGCGCACCGCGACCTCGCGATGCGAGAAGAGCGTCCGCTGCAGGAACGACGGCTCCGACGAGAGATGCGCATCTGCGATGGCCCAGTGCCGCCCTGCCGCGTCGTAGCAGTGGAGGTCGCGAAACGAGCCGTCGAGAAAGAACTGGAACGTCGCCGGCCAATCGTTGCCGCGACGAGACTCGACCCAGAACGCCTGCTCCGGGCGCAGCACGAGGAACGGCGGCTCGGGCGACTCGGCCGTCACCCCGCCGCGCGAAAGCGCGCCTCCGCCACGCGCAGCGCGAAGCTCGCGGCCACGCGCACCGGATCGAGCGC
>Ga0187892_10008492_pt1 | contig 14035 bp, 8 predicted proteins | sample MA1701073metaG_FD_139345 | JGI IMG/M metagenome (GOLD analysis project Ga0187892, IMG submission 139345) | Bio-ooze microbial communities from a basaltic lava cave in the Kipuka Kanohina Cave System on the Island of Hawaii, USA - MA170107-3 metaG ...
GTGCAGCTGCATGCCGGCGGGGGTCTGGTCGACGAGGTCCTGGAGGAAGGCCACGAAGTTCTCCGAGCGGGTTGAGTCCGTCACCCAGCCGGCGACCGTGCCCTCGTGTACGTTGAACGCGGCGTACAGCTTCACCGTGCCGTAGCGCTCGTACTCGAACTCGCGCCGCACAGGGATCCCCGCGGGCCTGGCGGGCTCGGCTGCTCCCGGCTCGGCGGCGGCGGGCTCGGGCGTGCTCCCGGCTCGGCGGCGGCGGGCTACCACGGCTTGAGGTCCAGCGCCCGGCAGATCCGCCACGCCTGGACGGCGGCCGTCGAGGTCGCCCTCGCGACCCGGCGTGGCTGGCCGACCCGGCCCGCCAGCGGCCGGTCGTCGTTGACCCGTCGACGGTGATCCAGGGCCCGCCCTCGCTCGCCCAGGACGCCATGGTCATCAACGGGGCGAACGCCAACGCCAACTTCGGGAACTACCCCGAGCTGTGGGAGGCGGTCGACGGCGCGGGCCGGGCCTCGGCCAGCGACTTGCGCGCCAGCTCGTCCAGCAACTGCCACGCGGCGTGGAGCCCGCAGCCCTCGACCGCGGCGGCCGCCTCCGCCGTGAAGCCGCCGGAGCAAACCGCCGCCGACGCCAGCAGGCGGCGCGCCTCCTCGCCCAGGAGGTTCCAGCTCGAGGCGATGGCCTCGCTGAGGGTGCGGTGGTGCGACGGCATGTCGGCGGGCCCGGGCGCAAGCCCTCCGGCGGGCCCGGGCAAGGGCGCTCCGGCGGAAGGGTCGGCCCCCACCGCGAGCCGGCGCACCAGGCCGGCGGGGTCGACCGTCCGCACCGCGCCGGCGGCCAGGACGATCGCCAGCGGGATGCCGTCCAGCCGGGCGCACGCCGCTTCCACGTCCGGCCGGTTGCCGTCGGTCAGATGGAAACCGGCCCGGGCCATCTGGGCGCGCGCCACGAACAGCGAGACCGCGTCAGGTACGGCCAAGCCGGGAACGCCCACGACGTGCTCGGCGAGGATCCCCAGCGGCTCCCGGCTCGTCACCAGGACGGCGACGTTGGGCGTCGCGCTGACGATGCCGCTCACGAGGGCCCGGGCGTCGACGACGTGCTCGAAGTTGTCGAACACGAGCAACGCCACCTGCCGGCCCAGGCGCGCCACCGCCGACGGGACCGGGTCGACCCCCGACTCCTCCCGGATGTCGAGGGCGCGTTGGAGGCGGCGGCCGACGTCCTCGGGCTTGGTGGCGTCGAGCAGCGGCACCCACCACACACCGGCCGCCAGCTCCTTGTCCAGGCGGTGGGCGATCGCGAGGGCCAGACGGGTCTTGCCGATGCCGGGCGGGCCGACGAGGGTGACGCACCGGGCCGGCCCGCGCAGGAGGCGCTCGATCTCGGCCACCGCCGCATGGCGGCCGATCAGGGCGTCGGGTGGTTGGGGGATGGGAGGGCGGGCGACCTCGAAGAGGGGCGGGCGCAGTAGCGATTCCACCGATTCACCCGAGAACTGCGCCAACCGGGCCAGGAACTTTCCGGCTCACCGGGCGCGCTCCGCTCTCGATCTTGCCGGTCATGCGCTTGCGGTGGCGCCACGACTGAAGCCACGGCGCGAACTCTGCGCCTTCGCCTGTCCCCCCCACAGTGGCTCCCCTGGCTCAGACCACGATGTTGACCAGCTTGGGCGGCACGGTGATGACCTTGCGGGGCGCCTTGCCTTCCATCGCGCCCTGCACTTTGACCAAAGCGAGCGCCAGATCCTCCATGGCGGGCGCGGCGATGGCGGGGTCGACCTCGACGCGATCGCGCACCTTGCCGTTCACTTGGACCACCATCGTGGCGGTCTCGGCCGCGGCCAGGGCGGGGTCGACCGACGGCCACCCCTGCTCGTGGACGTGCTCGCCCGGATGGCGCCGGTCCCACAGCTCGGCGGTCACGTGGGGGACCATGGGCGCCAGCAGCAGCAGCAGCGAGTCGATGGCGAAAGCGTCGCCGCCGCCCCGCCTGGACAGCAGGTTGGTGAACTCCATGCACGCGGCCACCGCGGTGTTGTAGGACCACCGCTCGTAGTCCTCCGACACCTTGGCGATCAGTTGGTGCGTGGCACGTGCCAGTTCCGTAGCACCCTCGACGGCCGGCGCGGTGGCGGCGCGCCACACCCGCTGCAAGAACCGGCCGCAGCCCTCGATCACCTGGTCGGCCTGCTCGCCCCAGTCGAACGAGTCGGCGGGCGGCCCGACGAACAGGTGGAACAGGCGCAGGGCGTCGGCCCCCACGGTGTCGAAGTAGTGCTGGGGCCGCACCAGGTTCCCCTTGGACTTGGACATCTTCGACCCGCCCATGGTGATGATGCCCTGGGTGAACAGGCGGGCGAACGGCTCGCGCAGATCCTTGGGCGCGACGCCCAGGTCGGCCAGCGCCTTGGTGAAGAACCGGGCGTACATCAGGTGAAGGATGGCGTGCTCGATGCCCCCGATGTACTGGTCGACCGGCATCCACGAGTCCACGACCGCAGGGTCGAAGGGGGCCTCGGTGTTCCACGGATCGCAGAACCGCAGGAAGTACCAGGACGAGTCCACGAAGGTGTCCATGGTGTCGGTCTCGCGGGTGGCCGGCTTCCCGCACTGCGGGCAGGTGGTGTTCAGGAAGCCCTGGTGGAAGCGCAGCGGCGACTCGCCGGTGGGCCGGAACTCCACGTCGTCGGGCAGCAGCACCGGCAGTTGGTCGTCGGGCACGGCCACCGCGCCATGGTCGTCGCAGTAGACGACGGGGATGGGGCAACCCCAGTAGCGCTGGCGGGACAGCAGCCAGTCGCGCAGGCGGTAGTTCACCATCCGCCGGCCGATCCCCTCGGTCTCCAAGAAGGCGATCGCCTGCTCGATGGCCTCCTGCTTGGGCAGGCCGTCCAGCCACTCGCTGTTGATGGCCGGCCCGTCGCCGGTGTAGGCGCCGTCTTCGTCGGTCCAGTCGGGCGGCGGCTGGACGGTGCGGACGATGTCCAGCCCGTACGCCTTGGCGAAGTCCCAGTCCCGCTGGTCCTCGCCGGGGACGGCCATGATCGCGCCGGTGCCGTAGCTCATCAGCACGTAGTCGGCCAGGTAGATGGGGACGTCCTTCCCGTTGAACGGGTTGACCGCGTACGACCCGGTGAACACGCCCCGCTTGGCCAGCGCGGTCTCGGTGGACAGCCGCTCGATCTCCGACTCCTGGCTCACCCGGGTGATGAACGCCTCGACCGCGGCCCGCTGCTCCGGCGTGGTCAGCTCCGGCGCCAGCGGGTGCTCGGGCGCCAGGACCACGTAGGTCATGCCGAAGCTGGTGTCGGGCCGGGTGGTGAAGACGGTGATGGCGACGCCGTCGCGACCGGCCACCGGGATGTCGAACTCGGCCCCTTCCGAGCGGCCGATCCAGTTCCGCTGCATGACCTTGACCCGCTCGGGCCAGTCCAGCGCCTCCATGTCCTCCAGCAGTTGGTCGGCGTAGGCGGTGATGCGGAAGAACCACTGCTCCAGCTCGCGCCGCGTGACCACGTCGCCCGACCGCTCGCACGTGCCGTCGGCGAGCACCTGCTCGTTGGCCAGCACCGTCTGGCAGCCGGGGCACCAGTTCACCGGCGCGTTCTTCTTGTACGCCAGGCCCGCCTCCCACAGCCGGGCGAAGATCCACTGCCCCCACTTCATGTACTCGGGATCGTGGCTGCGCACCTCGCGCCGCCAGTCGTACATCGACCCCAGCCGCTCCAGCGACGCCTTCAGTTCCTCGATGCGCTCGTCGGTGAACGGGCGGGGGTGGGCCCCGGTCTTCAGGGCGGCGTTCTCGGCGGGCAGCCCGAAGGAGTCGAAGCCGATCGGGGACAGCACGGCGTAGCCGTGCATGGTGCGGTGGCGGACGATCAGGTCGCCGAAGGTGTAGTTGCGCACATGGCCCATGTGGGCCGGCCCGCTCGGGTACGGGTACATGCAGAGGCAGTAGAAGTGGGGCCGCGGGTCGCCGTTGTCGACCTGGTAGGCGCCGGTCTCCCGCCACCGGGCCTGCCACTTCTTCTCGACCTCCTGGACGTCGTACCCCTCGGCCATGGCTAGCCAGTCTCCCATTTCGCCGTCAGCGCAGGGGACTGTTTCAGCGTCTGGTAGACGACGCAGTAGCGCTCGGTGAGCCTCAGCAACGTGTCGAGCTGCTCCGGTGTCGCAGTGGTGTCGAGCTGGAACCCCACCCGGACGGCGGTGAAGCCGACCGGCGCCTGCTTGTCGACGGCAAGGGCGCCGCGGAAGTCGAGGTCGCCCTCGGCGTAGACCCGGCCCCCGTCGACGGGGATCTCCAGGGAGGTGGCCACGGCCTTGAGGGTGACGCCGGCGCACGCGGCCAACGCCTCGAGCAGCATGTCGCCCGAGCACAGCTCCATACCCGTGCCGCCGCTGGCGGGGTGGAGGCCGGCCTCGGCCAGCGCCCGCCCGGTGGCGACGCGGCACGAAACCCCTTCGCCCAGCGTGCCCTCGGCTTTCAGGGTGACGAGGGCGGCCTCAGGCTTTTCCCGGTAGCGCTCCTTCAGCGGTCCCTGAATGGCGCGCAGCTGTGCTCGGTCCATGGCGTGAGCGTAAGGATCCGGTCGGCGGACCGCACAGTCGAGGGTCGGTGCGAGATCACGACGCCGATGCGCCCGTCGAGCCGATGGCGGAGCTCCTCGAAGGCGCGCGCCTCGCCGGCGGCGTCGAGGGACGACGTGGGCTCGTCCAGCACCAGGACGTCGGCGTCGCAGTAGAAGAGGCGGGCGAGGGCCAGCCGCTGCCACCGCCCGAGAGTTCACGCCCGCCGGGGACAGCCGGCCCACCTGCTGGTCGAGGGGGAGGGCGAGCCCCGCAGCGGCGAGCGCCGCCTCGGGGTCGCCGGCGGCGCCCGGCCGGCCCACGCGCACCGCCCCCTCCACCGTGAACTGGTAGCGGGCGTAGTCCTGGAACACCACGCCGACGCGGGCGCGGACCTCGGCCGGGTCACACTGCCTGAGGTCCACGCCGCCCAGGGTGACCCTCCCCTCGTCGGGGTCGTAGAAGCGGAGGAGCAGCTTGACGAGGGTGGTCTTGCCCGCGCCGTTGGGGCCGACGATCGCCAGGAGCTCGCCCTGCTTGACCTCGAAGCTCACACGGTCGAGGGCGGGACGGGCGGCGTTCGGGTACCGGAACGTCACCTCCTCGAAGACCAGGCCGGCTGGCAGCCGTGCGGGCAGGCGGGCCGGCGCGGCGGGCACGGTCAGAAGGGGCGGCGTGCCGAGGAAGGCGAAACGGTCGTCGAGGTAGGGCTTGTGGTCCAGCAGCTTGGAGACGCCGTTGGCGAGCCGGGACGCGGTGGCGAGGAACGTCGTCAGGCCGGCTACGACCGCGGCGACCTCGCCCGCGGTCGCCCGCCGGTTGACGGCGACCACGAAGGCGGCGGCCAGCAGCAGGGCGCTGGCCATGTCGCCGGAGGCGATGGTGGTGAACTGGCGGACGTGGGCCGGCCGATCGGCCCGGAGCAGTTCCGCCGAGAGCACGCGATGCCGCTCCGCGACGGTGGCGCCGGCGCCGGACGCCATCAGCTCGAAAGCCGCATCGCCCTCCGCGACCAGGGACCGGAGGTACGCCTGCCGCCGCCGCCCCCCGATCAGGGAGAGCCGGGCTTCGCGAACGAGCCGGAAGCCCCGCTGCTCGGCGAACATCCACGGGAGGATCGATAGCGCCACGAGGGCGGCCACCGACGGCGACACCGAGGCCAGCAGCGCACTCAGCGCGGCGAGCCCCACGACCGCGCCGGTGAACTCGACCGCGCCCGTCACCACCAAGCCGAAGCGCTGGTCCGCGACCTCGCCGGCGTGGCGCATCCGATCCAGAAACGCCGGGTTGTGCAGGCGGCCGGCGTCCAGGGTCGCAGCCTTGGCCATGAACCGGGACACGGCCTCGGCCGCGGCATGCTCGCGGTCGAGGGTCAGCAGCGATGACATGGCCAGCGCCGTCAACCGCTGGGCGACCACGACCGCCACCAGGAGGGCGACGAGGAACGTGACCCGGCCGTTCCCCGATGCCACCCGGTCGATCAGCGCCCGCACCACCGCCAACTGGGCCGGCGCCCCGAGGGCGGCGAGGACCTGGGTGAGGAGCGCACCGATCACCAGCCACCCGGTCGATCCCACTGCCATCCGCACCGCCCGCAGCACCGCCATGGGAGGTAATCATCCGGATTTCGACCCCGTGCGGCAATCCCCAGGGCGGGCGGCAAAATCGTTGGTAGTCCGCACCCACACCCACGCGTCCGAGCCGAGTTGCCCGTCCCGCCGCTGGCGCGTGGCGCGCCGGTGCCGCCACCAATCAGCGCGACCGGTCAGCGCGACCGGTCAGGCCGCCTCGTCGCCGCCCAGGATGCGCCGGCGCACGTCGGGCCGCAGCGGCGGGGGGCCGGTGGCGAGGACCGTCCCGTCGGGGCGGATGAAGCGCAGCTCGCCGTCGGCGTCGCCCTCGATCGCCCACCCGCCCTCGTGCACCGTCCGGTGGTGGTGGCTGCACAGCAGCCCGAGGTTGGGGAGGTCGGTGGCCCCGCCCCGGGACCAGTGGCGGATGTGGTGGACCTGGGTCCAGCGGGCGCGGCCGCAGGCGGGGAAGCGGCAGCCGCCGTCCCGGCCGCGCACCAGCTGCACCAGCCACGCCGGCGGGGTGCGCGTCGACCGCCCCACGCCCACCACCGCCCCGCCGGGGGCGTGCTCGACCAGGCGCACCGAGCCGTCGCAGCTCAGGCGCTGCAGGGCGGGGTCCTCCCGCACGTCCTCGGCCCCGGCGTGGACGACGACGACCGCCCGCCCCGCCTCGTCCCGGCCCCGGGCCGCGCACAGCCCGGCCAGGGCCTCGGCCGCCTTGCGCTCGTGGGGGCCGGGGCCGGGGACCCGGGCCGTCTCCTCCTCCAGCCGCTGCTCCACCACCGCGGCGGCGTCGCCCCGCAGGACGCCCCGCAGGTGCAGCGCCTCGCCGGCCTCGCCGTCCCGCCACCACCGCAGCGCCGAGCGCTCGGGCGGCGGGGGCGGGGGGGCGGCCTGGCGGGCGACCGCCCGGGCCTGCGCCGCCGACCACCCCGCCGCCGCCTCCACCAGCTCCTCCTCGTTCCCCGGCGTGGCCAGCCGCAGCACCGGCGCCAACTGGTCGGCCGACAGCCGCCCCCCGCCGTAGGCCCCCGCCACCGCCGGCAGCTCCTCCAGCCGCCGCGCCGTCCGGGCCCACGCGGCCGCGGTGGCGTGGCTCACCCCGAGGGCGTTCACCAGCCAGGGGACCACCGACGTGGCCCCGTCCGCCTGCCACCCCTGGCCTGCGTCGAAGGCGGCGATCAGCCCCAGCATCTGCCGATCGACCGCGCACCGCAGGGCGTGCATTTGCCCGATCGCCTCGGATAGCTCTTGGGGCGGGATATCGCTATAAGCCATCCCACTTATTATAGCTGGTTGAAAGCCCAGATCAAGTCATTTCATGCTCCGACGTACCGGAATCTTGTGCGAACAGGTTGCCGGATCATTCCCACGCCGACGCATAGCCGGATCGGCTTCGGACCACAAGAGCGGCAAGATCCCACGTCGACGAGGTCGGCCGCCGCCCGGACCGGATCTCGGGGGCGATCTCGCACGGGGTCTATCGCCACGGCTACGCCCCGGAGGTGTTGCCCTCACCGCAATGGAGCCGGGGCGATATCGCCGCGGAGACCGGGTCCTGCTGGTGGATGAGGTCGGCGGGTTCGGTGGAGTGGCCGCAATAGAGCCGGGGCGATATCGTTCCAGAGACCGCGGGCCCGAACTCGTCCACCGGGGCGATGTTGCCCCGATGTTGCCCCGGTGACCAACGTCCTTGTCGGCCCCGGACTCCCGAACGTGACCCCAGGGGCAAAGTAGGCCCTGGGCACGGCCACTCCGTTCGGAGCTACGGTGATCACGGGGCCGGTGCGGGCCGGCGGAAGAGGTTCCGTTGCGGCGGGAGTGGGAGCCGGAGGAGCTGATCGCCTGCTGGGCCCTCGTCGAAGGCGAAACGGCGTTGATCGGGAACAAGTCCGGTCCGACCCGGCTCGGGTTCTGCTTGCTCCTGAAGTTCTTCGAGCTCGAAGGCCGGTTCCCCCGCCACATCGGTGAGCTGCCGGAGCCGGCGGTGGGCTACATGGCCCAGCAGTTGGGCGTGGAGGCCGCCGACCTGGCCTCCTACGACTGGTCGGGCCGGACCATCAAGTACCACCGGGCCCAGATCCGGGAGGCCTACGGGTTCCGGGAGGCGACACGCGGCGACGAGGAGCACCTGGCGGCGTGGCTGAACGAGGAGGTCTGCCCGGTCGAGCTGTCCGAGGCCCGGCTGCGAGAAGCCCTCCTGGCCCGGTGTCGCGCCGAGCGCATCGAACCGCCCGGTCGGCTGGAGCGGATTCTCGCCGCCGCCGGCTCGGCCTTCGACAAGCGCTTCTGCGCTCAGGTCGTCGCTCGGCTGTCGGACCAGACGCAGTCGCGCCTGGAGGAGCTGATCGGCGACGGAGCACTGCCGGAGCTGAAGGCCGACCCCGGCCAGCTCGGGCTCGAGACGCTCATGAACGAGATCGCCGTGCTGGGCCGTGTCCGAGCGATCGGCCTTCCCGACGACCTCTTCGCCGGCGCCTCCGAGAAGCTGTTGGGCGCCTGGAGGGCACGGGCAGCCCCCTGCTACCCCTCCGACCTGCGGGCCAGCCCCGCTCCGGTGCGGCTCACGCTGCTGGCCTGCCTCTGCTGGCGCACGGCGGAGATCACCGACTCCCTCGTCGACCTCCTCTCCGGCCTGGTGCACAAGATCAACGCCCGGGCCGCGCGCCGGGTCGAGGGCGAGCTCATCGACAACCTCAAGCGGGTCCGGGGCAAGGAGGGCATCCTGTTCCGCATCGCCGAGGCGGCGGTGGCGGAGCCCGACGGGACCGTGCGCGAGGTCGTGTTCCCCGTCGCCGGCGAGGCGACGCTGCAGGAGCTGGTGCGGGAGGCCAAGGCCAACGAGCAGGCCTTCCGCCAGCGGGTGCGGACGGACCTCGCCTCCTCCTACTCGGCGTACTACCGCCGCATGCTGCCCAGCCTGCTCGGGGCGCTCGACTTCCGCTCCAACAACACCGCCTACCGCCCGGTCATCGACGCCGTCGACCTGCTCCGCCGCTACACGGACCGGCCGGCCAGGCACAAGCACTACGACGCCGCCGAGAAGGCGCCGATCGAGGGCGTCGTGCCCCGCGAGTGGCGGGACGCCGTGGTCCATGGCTCGGGCCGGGTGGAACGGGTCGCCTACGAGCTCTGCGTCCTGCGCTCGCTGCGCGACGCCATCCGGCGCCGTGAGGTCTGGGTCGTGGGCGCCGCCCGCTGGCGCAACCCCGAGGAGGACCTGCCGGCCGACTTCGACGCCAACCGCGAGTCCATTACGACGCCCTCGGCCAGCCCCAGGACCCGACCGAGTTCATCGCCGCCCTCAAGGCCCAGATGCGCCGGGCGCTGGCCACCTTCGAGGAGACCGCCGCCGCCGGCAAGGCCGGGGGCATGCGCATCGCCACCCGCCGGGGCGAGCCCTGGATCGTCGTGCCGCCGCCGGAGAGGCTGGCCGAGGCTCGCCAGTTGCCGGCGCTCAAGGCCGAGGTCGAGCGCCGCTGGGGCGCGCTGCTACTACCTCGACGTCCTCAAGGAGGCCGACTACCTCACCGACCTGACCGAGTAGATGGCCAGCGTCGCCTCCCGGGAGGCCATCCCCCGGGACGTGCTCCGCCGGCGCCTGCTGCTGGTGCTGTTCGCCATCGGCGCCAACGTGGGGATCAAGCGCATCGTCGCCACCGGCGGCCACGGCGAGACCGAAGCCGCGCTCCGCAACGTGAGGCCATGTACGTGACCCGCGAGAACCTCCGGCGGGCGATCACCGCCGTGGTCAACGCCACCTTCTCCGCCCGGGACCCGCAGTGGTGGGGCGAGGGAACGGCGTGCGCGTCGGACTCCAAGCGCTTCGGGTCGTGGTCGTCGAACCTGATGACGGAGCACCACGTCCGCTACGGCGGGCCGGGGGTGATGATCTACTGGCACGTCGAGCGCAAGTCGGTCTGCATCTACAGCCAGCTCAAGGGATGCTCGGCCAGCGAGGTGGCCGCAATGATCGAAGGCGTGCTCCGGCACTGCACCGACGCCGAGATCGACCGCAACTACGTCGACACCCACGGCGCCTCGGTGGTGGGGTTCGCCTTCGCCCACCTGCTCGGCTTCCGGCTCCTGCCCCGGCTCAAGAACATCGGCTCCCAGCGCCTCTACCGCCCTGACGACAAGACCTCCTACCCGACCCTCGGCTCCGTCCTCACCCGGCCGGTCAACTGGGACCTGATCGCCGCGCTGCGCCTGGGGACGGCCAAGGCCGAGCAGGTCCTGCGCCGCTTCACCCCGCTTCACCCGGGGCGGCCCCAAGCCCCGACCTACCAGGCGCTGGAGGAGCTGGGCCGGGCGGCCAAGACGATCTTCCCGGCCGAGTACCTCGCCTCGCCGGAGCTGCGCCGGGAGATCCACGAGGGCCTCCAGGTCGTCGAGAACTGGAACTCGGCAAATGCCGACCTGTTCTTCGGTAAGGACGGGGAGCTGACAGGCTCGGACCGCGAGCACCAGGAGGTGTCGATGCTGGCCCTTCACCTCCTGCAGGCGGCGCTGGTGCACGTGAACACCCTCCTCGTCCAGGAGGTGCTCAAGGACCCGGCCTGGGCCGACCGCCTCACCGATGAGGACCGGCGGGCGCTGAGCCCGCTGTTCTGGACCCACATGAACCCTTACGGGCGCTTCGACCTCGACATGAGCGCCCACCTCGACCTCGCCGGGCAGCGTGATGGCCGCCTCAGCGGTCGACGGTCAGATGGGCCAGGGCGGCGGCCCGGTCCGCGGCGCTGGCCAGGGAGTAGCGGCGGGTGGTGTCGAGGCGGGCGTGGCCGAGCAGGTCGGCGACGAGCACGATGTCGCTGCCGGCCCGGGTCAGGGTGGTGGCGAAGGTGTGGCGCAGGACGTGGGAGCTGAACTCGTCGTCCAGCCCTGCGGTCTCGGCCAGGCCGGCGAACACGTCCCGGGCGCCCCGTGCCGACAGGCGCCCGCCCCGGCGGTTCAGGAACAGCGCCGGCCCCTCCGCCCCCGCCCAGTCCCTCCTCTCTTGCAGCCAGGCGTTGATCGCCGCCTGAAGGTCGCCGTGAAGCGGCGCCTCCCGGTAGCGGTCGCCCCTGCCGGCGCGCACCACGAGCAAGCCTCGCTTGGCGGACTGCCGGACGTCGTCGAGGTCCAGGCCGACCCTCTCGCCGATCCGCAGCCCGGCGTAGAACGGCGCCAGGGCAAGGGCGCGGTCACGGAGCCGAGGACAGCCCTCGACCGCCCGCAGCCAGCGGATCGCCTCCCTCTTCTCCAATGCCCGGGCGCTTCCTGGGCCACCTCGAGCCGGCGGACCTCGGCAGGGCCCAGCCCGCGCCGGGAGTAGAAGTCGTTCAACGCGGCCAGGACGGTGTTCACCGTCGCCGGCTTGCGCCTGGCCACGCCCTGGAGGAACGAGCGGTAGTCCCGTACCGCCCAGTCGCGAGCCACCGGGTCGCCGAGGGGATCTCCGTCGACGGTCGCCGCTCCGAGCCACGCCAGGTACTGGCGGACCCGGGACGCATAGGCCCGGCGGGTGTCCTCGTCGACCGGAGCGGAACGCAACGCCGCCGTGTAGTCAGCGTGTACGGCATCGAGTTCCGCCGGGAGCCGCGTGGGCTGCGCTCCCCGGCGAGGGGCCTGGCTGGTGCCGTCGAGAGCGTTATCGGAGGTCACGCCCAATGTCTACTTCCGGTAATCAACGTTACCGGAAGTTCTGCCACTGCCTTGTGTCCCGGGCACTGATCGGGGCGACGACAGTGAGTCGAAGGAGCCCACGCCGAATGCCGGCTTGGGGAACGCTTGGGGAACCCCAAGCCAAGAGATGGAAGAGGTGCGTAACATGCCGCGACGGCGACTTCGGCTTGGGCTGCTGATATTCCTGTTCGGATCAGGAACCACCGACCTCGTGGGAGCCGCCAGCGACAAGGTCGAGTAGTCGAAACGAGTGGAGAAGCCGCTCAGGCCGGGGAACTCGCGGGGAAATCGGACTGAACATGTATTTCCGTTTGCTCGCCTGCGCTCCATCTCGTAGTTCGCCCGTCGAGAAGGAGGACACCGTGTCCGACACGACCCTTGCGGTCACCGCCGTTGCCCCGTCCCGTGCCACGCTTCGCGTCGACGTCACCGACATCCGGGCCAACAAGCTGCCCGAATCCGCCGTGGAGGTCTTCCGCCGAACCGGTGAGCAGGTCGGGAGCGCCAAGTTTGACCGCGCCACCAGGTGCTTCGTCGCCGTCGGCATCCCCGTCGGCGAACTGACCGTCACCGTGTCCCACACCGGGATGGAGCGCCAGACGCGTGAGGTCACGCTCGGCCAGGGCGTGAACGAGGCACTGTTCATCCTCGCCAAACCGGGTACGCCGACCTACTTCCGGGAGAAGGTACGGGTGCCGGTCGACGCCGACTCGGATCTGATCGGCGTGACCCTCGACCGCAAGGCGCGCCGCAACGGCGATGTTGTAGACGCGCTGGCCGAGGAGTTGAAGCTACGGCCCGAGAAGGTGAGCGAACTGGCCCACCGCGCCGGAATGCGCCTCTTGCGTGTCCCCAAGGGCGCCGCCAAGGACGCGCTCGAAGCCCTCGGCCGCCACCCCGAGGTCGAGCACGCCGGCGCGGTAGTGAGCCTCAGGGAGAACGGCTTTTCGCACCTCACGCGCGACGTGGTGGTGCAGGTACGCCGGTCGGGCACGAACGCGGCGCGCGATATCGCAAAGCAGTATGGCTACGAGCTCATGCGCGAGCTGTCGTATGCGCCGCGCACCTTCGTCTTCCGTGCACCGCAGGCGGCGAGCCTCGATCTGCTCGAGAGCATCGAGAGGATCGTCGAGCGCGACGACGTCGAGTGGGCCGAGCCCAGCCTCGTCGTCGCGCCCGAAGTCGACTCCGTCACGCCGACGGACGTGCTCTGGCCCGGCCTGTGGGATCGCCAGCTCATTGGGCTCGGAGACGCATGGCAGAGCCTCCAGGACGCCGGGCTCGACACCTTCGGCGACCCCGACATCCTCCTCGCGGTGTGGGACTCCGGGGTCCAGCAAGCGGCCGGGGTTCCCACCAACGGCGACTTCCAGGGCAACGTGACCAACGGCCAGCCCAAGGTGTTCACGTCCTTCGACTTCGAAACGATGGTAGCGAACAACAACAGCCCTTGGAACGACCACGGCTCGGGGGTGGCCGGGGTGGCCACGGCGGTTGCTAACAATGTGGCGTCGAACGGCGAGGGCTTCGGAGTGACCGGTAGCGCCCCCAATGTGCAGATGATGTGCCTGGTCGGCCGCACGCCCTACATCGACATCGAGGTTTCCGACCAGTACATCTGGATGGCCGGGTTCAACCCCAACAGCCCCATCGCCGGATTCCCCGCTCCCCCGGCGCGGGGCGCCGACGTGATCACGTGCAGCCTCACGCCCGGCGCCGGCGCGCCGCTCTCGGGCACGGCGCGCGCCACGCTCGACTTCGTCACGACCTTCGGGCGCCAGGGCAAGGGGACGATCTGCCTGTTCTCGACTGGCAACGCCAACCAGAACAACGTCACCGCCCGGCCGTACGGCGCTTACGAGAAGTGCCTCGGCATCGCGGGCACATCGATCGGTGACGACGGGGTCACCGAAATCCGCTTCCCGATGTCAGGCTGGGGCCAGATCGCGCTGGCCTCTCCCACGCAGGACACGAGTCCCACCGTGCACAACCCGCCGAGCGGCTTCATGCCCTGGGGTGCGGCGCACGCCGGGCTCGGGAACCTGATCAGCTTCCGCCAGGTCACGACCACGACGACCGCGGCAAGCGCTGTCGGCGCGACGACCCTCACACTCGCCTCCGTCGCGGGGCTGGCGGTGAACCAGGTCATCCACGTCGGCGCCATCGGCGGCCTCGGAAGCGAGCCGGCGCGCATCACGGCGGTGAACGCGGGCCTCAACCAGATCA
>Ga0187892_10008493_pt1 | contig 14034 bp, 8 predicted proteins | sample MA1701073metaG_FD_139345 | JGI IMG/M metagenome (GOLD analysis project Ga0187892, IMG submission 139345) | Bio-ooze microbial communities from a basaltic lava cave in the Kipuka Kanohina Cave System on the Island of Hawaii, USA - MA170107-3 metaG ...
CTCCGGGCGGGCCTCGCAGCCGCCCGCCTTCGGCGGGCTCCCGGCTGCTCCGGCGGTCCGCGGCTGCGCCATTGCTCGCCGCTCCCCTTTGCGCTCGCTCCGCTCGCTGACCCCCCGGAAAAAGGCACGGCGGGGCCCTTGCCGGCCCCCCCACACCCTACCGCGCGCCAGCACAGGCCTTTCTGATACGAACTTGTGACGCGCGGTACTCAGTGGCTAGATCCCGCGGGGGAGCTCGAACGGGTCGAGCACCGGTTCGCGGTCGCCGGCCAGCCGGGCGGCCAGGATGTGGGCGCTGATCGGACCGAGGCGGATACCGCTCTTGTAGTGGCCCGCGATGACCGGTGGGTCGCCTTCGCCGATGAGGGGTCCCCCTCTTCGCATCAGCTTCGGGCGAAGCCCCGCCCAGGCTCGCAGCTCCGTTCCAAGATCGGGGATGGCCACACGGGCCTTGTCGGCGAGCCGAGCGATGCCTTCCCTCGTGACCTGGGAGTCGAAGCCGACATCTTCGACCGTGGCGCCAACCCATGCAGTCCTCGATGGGCGGGGCACGATATAGACGTCGCGGCTATGAAGGATCGTCCGGAGTGGCGAAGGCGATTCCATCTCCACCATCTGTCCCCGGATGGGCCGGAGCGGCGCTGGCGTGGAGAGCCCTGATGCCTCAAGGAGGCCGCCAGTCCAAGCCCCCGCCGCCACCACCACCTCCCGCCCGGCGATACGCTCCCCTTCACTCTCTCCATGGGGCGGAACCACCAGAACGTCCCACCCGGTCCCCGGCCGCCGGCGTGGGATCAAGCGGGCGGTTCCGACTTGAAATCGAACGCCGAGACGCTCGGCGCTCGAGCGAATGGCCGCAAGGAGAAGCGAAGGGTTGACCCATGCCGTGCGAGGCAAGAAAAGGGCGCCGCGGAACCCCGAGGCGACCCCCGGAGCCAGGTCGCGCAGCTCCGCCGGCTCGAGCCAGCGGGCCTCCACCCCATTCGCGCGGCGGGCGGCGGCTTCTTTACGCAGCGCGATCTCCTCGTCGGCCGTGGCGGCGAGGTCGGCGAACCCGATGCGGCCGAATTCCGTCCGGATCCCCGATTCGATTTCGACCTCGCGCACGAAGCGCTCATAGCCCTCACGGGCCCCGAATCCGAGCTTTCCCAGAGCGGAACGGGGGCTCCTGGGCTCGCTCAAGACCCCTGCTGCGGCGGGAGTCGCGGATCCAGGCGAACCCGCGTCGATGACGAGGACATCGCCCCCTCGCCGGGCGAGGCCACGGGCAAGAGAAAGCCCCACGATCCCTCCACCGAGGATCGCGAAGGCCCGGCCATCCACCGACTGCGCTTGGAGCGGGATCGTCACCGTTTCATCAGAGGCTCTGGGCGCAGCCCAGTGGGTCTCCCGGCGTCGGGTCGTCCCCCGCGGCGGCTCCCGTCGGATCGAAGGGGGCCGCAGGAGGCTCCCCTCCAAGGAACTGATAGAGCAAGTGAGCGATGGGGTCCGTGAGGTTGATCACGCCATCATCGTTCACGTCCGCGGCATCGAGACATGGAATCTGCTCCCCGAGGAACTGGTAATTGAGGATGAGGATCGCGTCGGTGAGGTTGACCGTTCGGTTGATGTCGACATCTCCTCGGTTGAAGCGGGCGCCTCCGTACGAGAAACCTCCCGGGAATGTCCCCGACTTGCCGTCGAGGTTCGTCACCTTGACGTCGACGACCCCCGGACCGGCGGCGGCGGGCGCGACGACGACGATGGAGCCCGCCGCTTCGTCGAGCGTCTTCACGACGGCCGAGGCCGCGCCGAAGAACACCTTCGCCCCGGAACGGAAGCCCGTCCCCTTCACCAGGACTTCGGTGCCGCCGGCCAGCGGCCCCTGAGCGGGCTGAATCGACCCGATCACGGGCGGCTCCCAGTTCGTGTTGTAAAGGGCCTTGAGCTGGTCCACGGCGAGGAGAGTCCCATCTTGACCGAAGCCGATGAAGGTGAGCGGAGTCTCGCCGTCGCGGATCGCCAAGGGCGCGGCGGTCCTCCAACGCGTCGTGGTCGTCCAGGTGAGGTCGCCGCGATTCACATCGAGGAGGATATCGACTTCCTTGCCCTGCTGGTCGACCCATGCCGGGCTCTTCACGACGATCTGGGCAAGCGTCAGCGGAGCCGTGCCCTCGACGTTGATCGTCGGCTCGGTGGAATTGACGACTCCCTCCGCGCCGCCGGTGACCAGCTCGAACTTCACGTTGGTCTGACCGACGGCAGCGCGCATGACCGACGAACGTCCGGTCAGAAAGTTCGCTTGGGTGGTCGCACTGCCGGGGAGGCCGACAATGGCCCGCCCATTCTTGTCCTTGGCGTGCTCGCTGAAAAAGCGGTTCAGGTACGACGCGTTGTAGAAGGTCGCGAGCATCTCGTTCATGACGCTGTGGTAGACCCGTTTCCCGCCGGGCGAATTGACGAGGCGGGCCGTTTCCTGGAACTTTCCGGGAATGATCGGCGTCCGCCCATCGTTCGGGTTTTCAAACGTGAGGTCTTTGTCCCAGCCTATAAGGACCCAGCGGCCATCGATCCGCGGGCGGTAGAAGAAGCAGTTCTTCCCCCGGTCGGTCCCCCAGGTGTCCCAGTCGCCCACGTTGACCTCGACCGCGAAGGTGCGCAGTGTCGACTCGACGTTGACCTTGTCGAAGAGGCCCGCGTTGTACGCCTGGGCGTTCGTCTGAGTGGGGGTGAAGAACTTCGCGAGGTCGATCATCTCGGAGAAGTCGTCGTACTTCTCCCTCGAGCGATGGAGGAAGTACCAGCGGTACTCCTCCTCGTTTTCGCCGTTGCCGCCGCCGTCGGGGGGATAGCGGACGAACGCATCGCGGTTTGCCCGATGGTTGCCTTGTGGGAGGTTGACCAGAAAGAGGTCGTCGACCTTGTAGAGGACCCCTTCGGAATCGTTCGGCCACCAGCGCTCGAGGAACTGCTTGCTCGGGATCTCGACTCGCTCGAAGACGGACCCCGCCGACGAGCCGTTGAAGAAGGGGCGCGCGTAGGTCGAGCGGCCGAAGGGGGCGGCGTCCCTCCCGAAGTTGTTGTTGGAGCGGATGAGGTAATAGACGACGCGCTCGTTGATCTCGCTCCCGCGGTTGTCGAGCTTGAACTTCTTGTAGCCCTGCAGCTCATTTTCCCGCGGGAGCTTGACGACGTAGGACTTCCCGCCGGGCCGCGTCCACGGGCTGTTCCCGTAGCGGACGCCCATGTTGTACCAGATCTCCTTGTCGTTCCAGACGAAGGAGGAGTCGATGACGTCGTTGTTCATCGTATTCCGCGTGGTCAGGTACGTCGAATTCTCCTGGGTCATGAGCATGCGGTACTCGGGGACGCCGCCCGTCTGGCTACCCACCGCCCCGTGGATGTAGACGGCGTAGCGGAGCTTCGTGGGGTCTTGAGTACCGGGGTCGAGCAGGTACGGATGGGTTCGCCTGCGGTCGTCGAACGGGAATCGTCCGACGACGGATTCGGTATCGGTTGCCTCGATGCTGAAAACGACCCTCCTCCCGTTCGCTTGACCCGGGATGACCGCCGTATAGGTCCCGTCGCCGGCGTCGCGGTCCGCCCCTTGCCCATCATCGAGCATCGGTACTTCCGTCGCGGCGGCGCGAACGGAATCGAGCGAGTAGCGGAGCTTGACCGCCGCCACGCCGTCCGAATCGCTCACCTCCGCCTTGACGACGACATCCTGGCCTGCGGCGGGGAGCACCGGTTCCTGGCGGACGTTTTCGACCAGAGGTCCGTGGAGCTTGTCTGGAAGCCGCAAGCGAACCGAATTCTCCATGCCGGGCGTACCGTTTTTCTCCGGCACCTTCAGGAAGAACCGATGTGCGAAGTTGTTCCAGGTCGAGGTGAACATCAGCGTTCCCTCGCCGCAGATCCACCTGGCGTCGAATTCGAGGAGTAGTTCCCGGTTCGTGGGGAAGGCGGGGGCGTTGTAGCGGGCTCGGTCGATCCGGTTGTTACCGCGGCCCGTGGCGATGAGCTTGAGACAGGCCGCGCCGTCCTTCTTGTCCGCCGTCGTTCGACCCGAGTAGATGTGGGTTCCGTCGAAGTTCCAAGTGGCGTTGAGGGCGGCCTCGAAATCGCCCCCGCGGAGGTAATTCCCCGCGCCGGGATTGGTCGGATCGGTGACGGAGAGGTTGTCGATGAGGACGATGCCCCGCGTCAGGAGCATGAACTGCAGCTCCTTCTCGCTCTCGGTGTATCGCCCTTTCCAGGAGTAGTGCGTCCACTCCGACTTGCCGCTCTCGTCGCTGGCATCCCAGTTCCCCGCGCGGTTCGATTTCTGGTGCGGGTCGATCCGCTCGAGCGACGAGCCCCGCGTGTCGGCCCACTGGGACCACCGGCCGTTGTCGTAGTAGCGGACGCTGTCGACCGGGTTGCCGATTGGATCGGACAGCTCCACCCGCTCGCCGCCGTCGGCGAGGACCGCCGTGTCGAAGACCGCCTGATCCTGGTCGTCGTACCGAACGTTGTACCAAGGGCCGAACACCTGCGCCGCCGGCAGTCCGTATTGCGTGCGGACGAAATCCGGATCGCGGGCGACGACAAGGTACGCCCCCGGCTCGATCATCGTGCCTGGCGCGAACTCGAACTCCACGCCGCGCGAGAAGGTCCATCCGCCGAGGTTGACTGCGGCGTCGCCGCGGTTGTAGATCTCGATGTACTCGCCCTGGTCCTCCGGCTTCTCGAAGCCGTTCGTTCCCGGGACGTGATCGTTCTTATACGGGTAGAACGGGTGATACATGATCTCGTTGATCACGATGTTCCGGTCGACCTCGAACTTGTTCGCCGCTCCGCGGGACGCGGTGCGGGCGAGGACCCAATCGCTGTTCCCATCGGGATAGCGGGCTTCGCTCATTCCGACGGTGCCAGGAGACGGTTCGACGGAGTAGCTCCGGGCGTCGACGACCTGGTATCCCGCCGAGCCCGCCGGCCCGCCGGGCCCCGGAACCGGCACGGAACGCGTGAGAGCGAGAAACTTCCTCGGGCTTGCGGCGCCGGCGAGCGGTACGTCCAGCGTCACGGCCGCCTGTGCCAGCGGCCCCGCCTCCACGACGAGGAACCCGCGGGGCGGGATCTTTGTCTCGGGTGGGAACGTGAACTTGTCGAGGACGGCCGGGTCATCCGAAAGGAAGAACCCCGAGATGTCCTGCTCCGCGTCCTGGTCGTTGTGGATCTCGACCCACTTCGTCTCGGCGGTGTTCCAGAGGATCTCGTTGATGTCGACATCAAGCTGCGGGAATGTGCCGATGTCTCTCCCCTTCTTCGAAATCAGGTCCGGGGAAACGCCGAAGTCGTTGTTGCCGATGAGGGAATTGTGGGCCTGGATGCAGAGGACGTTCTCCCCTGCGACGAGCTTCGAGCGCGGATCGACGACGTCGAACTCGATCGTCGTCGCGCAGTTTCCGCTCGAGGAGGCCTTCGCATCAAAGGCATCCCCGTTATTCATGTTCCTCTTGGCGATCTCGGTGCCGTTCAAGTACGCGATGAACCCGTCGTCGATCTTCATGCGGAGCGTGAGGATGTCGACGGAGGCGGGATCGGCGACCTGGAACGTCTTCCGGAGGTACACCGAGATGTATCCGTTCATCATGTCGCCCAGGGCGGTCCCTTGACCGCAGTTCGTGCCGAACCCGACCGGCATCAGGGCATCCTCCCAGGCGGCATCGGCGAAATCCTTCTGGCGCCAGGCCTCCTTCGGCGTCGAGGGCTCCGCGCTGCCCTTCCAGAGGCGCCAGGTCTCGTTCGGGGGAACGAGCACGGTCTCCGTGAAGACCTTCTCGCCGAAGTTGGCGAGCCCCGGAGAGCCTCCGCGGAGGGGGCTGATAGTCCAGTTGTCGCCATCGCCGGGGTCGTCGAGATCCGGATTCTTCAGGATGATCGAGTGGCCGGTTCCGTCCGCCCCGGCGGGCCAGCCTCCTCGGTTGTTGTAGCCGACCCGCGCATCGACCGCCCCGCCGGGGTTGTTGAGGGTGATCGTCTCTCCCCCGTTGTCGAGAAGGCCGCTGTACGGCCCTACGACCTGTGGGAAGAGGGGATTCGTGTTGGCCAGGTGCGGGTACAACTTCAGGAGCTTGCCGACGTCGTTCGTCACGACGAGGAAGGACTTTCCCCGGATGAAGACGGGGGTGCCTTCTCTGTAACCGGGGAAGGAGAACGTGACGCCGCGGCCGAAGTCGTAGTAGGAAAGGTCGCGGGCTTCGCCGTCTTCGTTGTAGATCTCGATGAACTCCACCAGGTCCGTGCCCTCCGGACCCGGGTTGTACATGATCTCGCTGATGGTGAGTCCCCAGGCCGTGGGGGCGATGCAAAAAGAGAAGAGAATCGACAAGAGACTGGACGCAAAACCGAAGCGCCGTGGGTAATTCACGCCGTAACCCCTTTCACCGCTCAATGAACCGAACCGTGCCACATTCCTGTTGAACCCCTCCGCGGGATCCGGCACTCTTTTGTACGCTTCTGTACTGGACCCTCGATGGATTCTGGATCCATCGGTGCCGCCACCGCCGCGTTCCTAACGCACCTCTCGCTTGATGGAGCGTCCGAATCGCGGGGAAGGAATCGACTAACCCAAGTTAGGCCGCGTAATTGTAGGCGTGAGGAGCGGAGTTGAGAAGTAAGAATTACCCTGAGGGGGAGGAGGATCGAGCCGCGCGGCCGCCCGCGTACGAGCGGATCCTGATCGCCGGCCTGGGGCTCATCGGCGGCTCTTTCGCCCTCGCCTTGCGCCGGTCAGGCTACCGAGGGCGCATTGCGGCCGTCAGCCGGCCCGAAAGCCTCGCCGAGGGTAGGCGTCTCGGGGCCATCGATGAAGGCTCCACCTACGAAGACTTGCCCAAGGCGGCCACCGAGGCCGACTTGATCGTTCTCGCCTCGCCCATAGAGCGGATCATCGAGCACCTGAATGCGCTCGGGCGCGTTCCATTGCGCCCGGGGACTGTCGTGACCGACGTCGGGAGCACCAAAAGGGAAATCATGGCCGCGGCACGCAGTCTGCCGGCCGGCGTCCATTTCATCGGCGGCCATCCGATGGCCGGTTCCGAAAAGCGGGGCATGGCCGCCGCGGACCCGTTCCTCTTCCAGAACGCCTATTACATCCTCACGGGGCCGGATGGAGGCCCCACGGCGCCCTTCGACCGCCTCGGAGACTTCATCCGAGACCGCACCGGGGCCCGAGTGGTCGCGCTGAGCGCCGAGAGGCACGATCGGATCGCCGCCGCGATCAGCCATCTTCCCCAGCTCCTGGCGGTCGCCCTGGTCAACTCGCTCGGCGACCTGGGCCCGCTGCGCGACGACGCCGTGCGGCTCGCCGCGGGAGGGTTCCGCGACATGACCCGCATCGCTTCGAGCCCGTACGAGGTCTGGAGGGACATCCTCTCCACCAACCATCACGAGATCGCCGCGGCCCTGGATCGATTCGTGGCCCGCCTCGGGGACGCGAAGTCGCTCATCACGAGCGGTGCGGCCGGGGACGAAGGGGTGGCCCGCAGGTTTCAGGAGGCCGGCTCGACTCGCGCTGCGATCCCCCGCGACACGAAGGGCTTCCTGAGGCCGCTCTCGGAAGTCCTCGTCGTCGTCGAGGACAAGCCGGGGATGATCGCCGGCATCGCTGGGGTCCTCGCCCGCAAGGGGATCAATATCAAGGACATCGAGGTCCTGAAAGTACGCGAGGGCGAGGGGGGGAGCCTGCGTCTCGCCTTCGCGGCCCGCACGGAGGCCGAGGAAGCCGTTCGGATCCTTCAGGAGGCGGCGTACACGGCGAGGGCGAGGGATTGAACGGCCCCCGACCGGTTCAGGCGGCGGCGTAGACCCGGGGATTCGAGCCGTCGGCCCCCGTGATCCCGTTCGCCTCGTCTCCGGCCGCCGGGACCGGATAGTCTCCGGGAGGAGACGTTTCGGGCTCCACCGCGGCCTCCTCGCCGATCGCTTCGGCGCCTTGATTCGCCGGCTCCCCGGCAAGGTTCCCGCCGACCTCCTCGATCAGCTCCGCGACGGCCTCGCGAACGAACTGCACGACCGGCCGCTCGAGCATGTTCTCGACGATCTCCCTCCCCATGACCTCCGCCGACTCCTTCCCGAACTGCTCGGCCAGCTCGGAAACGTACTCGCGGGCGAGGCGCTCGCAGATCCTCCCGGCGACCCTCCCGACCAGCGCTTCAGCGATCTTATCACCGATGGCCCCCGCGATGAGGTTGATGATGGAGTTGAAGGCGGTCGCGACGAGGCCGGAAATGAAATCCGCCAGCGTCATCCCCACAACAACCGAGTTGGGAGCGATGACGATGTCGCTCGGATAGTTGCACGGATCGTTGCAGGCCTGGTTGAGGCTGAGCGGCACGACGGGGAAGACGCAGCAGGCGACGGGGGTCGCGGCGCCGTCGACGTCGATCTTCACGGTCGAGGCCGAGAACATGACCTTGGACTCGCCGAAGCCGATGATGATCGGGATCAGGACGTTGTTCGGCGGGATGCCGAAGTGCGGGACGACGTAGCCGCTGTCGTTCTCCTTGCCCACGAGCTGGATTCCGAAGGGCCCGAAGACGGTCTTCGAGTATTTCGCGTTGATCGTGAGCCCAAGGAGCGTGTCGACGGCGATGTGCGGGGTGATCACCGTGACGACGGAAGGCGGGTTGAGCGCGGTGTGGCTGCCGATTCCGATGTATCCGTGCGCGATGAGGTGGGCGTTGTGCATCATGGCGGCGTCTCCGGTCGAATCAGACGACTTTCCAAGTCATGTTCTCCCGCTCCGCGGGAGTAAAGGGGCGCTGCACCGCGCAGCGGGCGCTCCAGACGAGGATCACGCGATCCAGGTCGGGCTGGACGATGACGGCATTCAGGCGGGTCTCGGCGGCTTTCTTCAGGCGCTCCGAGATCCAGATCGTGACCTTCGGCGCGCTTCCCGGAAGCCGCACGCGGCGCTCCGGGTGGCGCGGGAAGAGGTTTCGAAAGTAGAGGTGGGCATCCGCGGGGAATTTCTCCACGGCGAGGCCGGGCGAAGCTCCCTGGGTGAACCGGGGGTTCCAGCCGAGCTTCTTCGGGCTCTGCGCGACGAGCTCCCGGGGGAACCAGCCCTGCGAGACCTCCTGCACGTCGCGGGCGGGCATGTCGGCTTGGGGCTGGTGGCCCAGGTAGCCGATCCGCGGAAACCAGCCGGGATCGAACCAGTCGAAGCCCGCCGGTAAGGGAGCCGCGAGCCAGCCGCGCGGCGAACCGACCGCCAACCGCTCCGGCGTCACGAGATCGAAGGGGAACTCCAGGTTCGGAACCGCGATGCTATCTGCGCTGCCGTCCTCGGTCACTTCTTCGATCGCCATCCGATACCCGACGCCGGCCGGGTTTCTCGGATAGTGGAAGAGGGTGTTCGCAAGCAGGTTCCACTTCGGCTCCATGGCGCCGAGGACCCGCACGACCAGGTCGCCTTCTCGCTCGAAGGCCGCGGCATCGAACCCGCCGTAGGCGCGGTCGTAACGGATCGGCATCTTCTCGAAGGGAAGGGCCGGCGTGAACTTCAGCCGTCCGCTCGACGCGTCGCAGCGCCGCTCGCCATGGACGCGGACGGTCCGTGTCACCTTGCCGAAGCGAAGTTCCACGTCAACGACCTGCCGCGGCCCGTATCCGTAGGCGTGGCCCTGTACGACGATATCGGTGGCCTCCTTGAAGGCCATGAGGTCGCTGTCCCAGCGCGGCGGCGAGACCTTGGGCGGAGGAACATCCTCTTCGTAGCTCGGATTCTTCTCCTCGATCGGCACTTGCTCGTCGGCGAGGACGCATTTCTCCTCCGGGGTGATGCGGTACGTCCTCTTGATCACCAGGGCCAGCTCGAAATCGGCGCCGGGCTTGCCGCAGACGAGCCTCTCGGTCGCCTTGGGCTCCTTTGGACTCTTCAGGGCTTCAACCACGGCCGGCCCCGGCCTTCCGGGAGTCGAACTCCTCCCACTGGATCGCGTACTCTGGAGGCGGGCTGCTCGGGACGTCCCCCGGATAGAGGACAACGGCCCTGCGCTCGAGCGGCACCATCCGGTAGCGGAAGCAGGATCGATAGCCTAGAACGACCCGCTCCTCGTCTGCCAGCACGATGACCGTATCGAGGTGGGCGGGAAAGACGTACCGGCGATCCTGAAGCTGCACGTGGACATGGAACGACTGCGCTGGAAGGACGAACTTCAATTCCGCCCCTCGGGGTCGGACCCCCGCGACGCCGATCGTCTCGCCCGGCCGGAGAGGCTCAGGGCGGATCAGGCGCGGGTTCCCGTTGTTGAAGTAAGTGGGCTTCACCTTCCGGATCCGCGGCACAGGCGACTTGAGGTCGAGGTCCACGGAGTTGAGGGCGCGCATTGACCAGTCGCGCGGGTAGGGGGCGGTCCCCGCCGGCTCGGGCTGGTCCTTCCAGGAGCGGATGAGGCACGTGGGGTTCTCGAAATTCGGAAGCTGGCGGCCTTCCGCCTGCTCGGCGGTCAGATAGAACCCGCGCCCCTTCGGGTTCGAGTGGAACGGCATCTCGCCGGTCTCCACCTTGCACTTGCCGCCGTAGGCGCGCTCCCAGACGATCGGCATCGATTCGAAGCTCGCCGGCTCGCTCGGCACGAGATCCCGGCCTTGCTTGAGCCAGTAGCGGTCGCCGAAAACCACGAGCGAGTAGCTGAAGGTCGCGCCGAGCTGGATCTTCACCGTCACGGGTCCCGGCACGGGCCCTCGGGGCGCGTACGCCTTCCCGAGGAGGATGAAATCGACCGGCTCGCGAGTAAACGGGCTCTCTCCGTCGAACTCACCGAAATCGGTCTTGATGGGGTCCCCCTGGACCGGCCAGGCCCGATCGGGATCGACTTCGAGCCGGCCATCCTGGATCGTGTGAACGGCCTTCAGGACGACCGCACCGAGGAGCTGGTCGTGGCCCACCACGGTGTTGAAGAAGCCGGCGGTAAACTGGGTCTTGTTGATGATGTCCATGGCGGCGGGCGCTCAGCAGTTGAGGCGGATGCGCTCCCCCTTCAGCTTGACGTCGTCGTTGGCCTTGAGGTTGACGTTCCCCAGCCGGGCCCGGATGTTCTGGACGCGCGCCTCGCTGTCGAGGTCCCCTGCGGCCGCGATCCGAGCATCGCCGCCGCTCTCGATCGAGACGCCTTCCGCGCCGCGGATCGCGACCCGCTCCGCATCGAGCTCGAGCGGTCCGCTCGCTTGGATCTTCAGGCCGCCATCGAAGCGGATGACGGGCCCGGTCGGCGTGACCTCGACCGTGAGCGTGACGATACCCCCCGGGCTCAGGAACTGGAGGAGGTTCCCTTCCGAAGTGCGGTCGACGAGGAGCTTCTGCCCCCCGGCGAGGTCCAGCAAACACGGCTCCGTTTTGCCTTGAGTGGTCGTGTCGTTCATAGAGTCGACTCCTTGGACTGATCCGTCCGTTCCCCCGTAGGGGCCGTTCACTGCTAGCAGTTCTCCTTGATGACCGATCCCTTGATCTCGACGCCGGAGCTGTTCAGCGTGATCGAGCTGCCGCCGGCGATGATCTTGACTTCGGTCCCGTTGATCTCGATCGCCCCGTGCTTGATCGTGACCGTCGTGCCGTCGATGGTGATCTCCGCGTTGCCGATGTCCACTTTGGGACTCTTCAGCTCCGCCGACGACGTTCCCTCGGCCGAGAAGCTGGGGTCGCCCTTGATCGTCACCCCCTTGCCGTTTCCGGTGATGCTCACGCCATCGGAGTCGCCGGTGATCGAGACGCCCTTGCCCTTCCCGTGCAGGATCACGGCGTCGGATGCGGTCGCCTTGTAGTCGCCGCCGGTGACGTCCACGATCCGCGAGCCGTCCTGGACCGTCAGGCTGGCGTTTCCTTTGATCGTCTCGGTGCTCGTGCCGCTTTCGACGGTCACCTTCCGGTTCCCCGTCTTGACCGTCTCGGTCATGTCGTGCTCAACGGTGGTGGCCATGTCGTGCTGGCCGTGGATCGTGATCTTTTCCTTGCCCTTCGTGTCGTCCATGGAGAGCTCGTTGTAGCCTCCGCCGCCGGGCGTGCTGTCGGTCTTGACGCCGCTGACCATCGACTGGTCGGGCAACGGGTAGGGCGGCATCTGATCGGCGTTGTAGACGCGGCCGATGATGATCGGCTGGTCCGGATCCCCTTCGAGGAAGTCGACGATAACCTCCTGGCCGATGCGCGGGATGTGGATCATCCCCCAGTTCTTGCCCGCCCACGGGTGGGAGACACGGACCCAGAAGGAGCTCCTGTCGTCCCACTGGTGCTCGCGGTCCCAGTGGAACTGCACCCGAACCCGGCCGAACTCGTCGGTGTGGATCTCCTCCCCATCGGGGCCGACGACCACGGCCGACTGGGCGCCGTGGACCACCGGCTTGCGCGTGATCCTGGCGGGCCGAAAGGTGACCTGCTCCGGGATGCAGGTGAAGGTGTTGCGGTACTCGACCTCCCCCCCGCTCCCGCCGGCAGTCTGATACGACCCGCCGAGGGACGCCGCGTGCTGGACGGAGGTGATCACGTAGATCTTCCCCTCCTCCGCCGCGGACCGATGGTGCGCGAGCTTGAATTTCCCTCCGGGCGTGAAGGTCCGGCAGATGCTCGAGCCGCGCACGACGTCGTGCGCCGCCTCGATCTCCTCCATTCGCACTTTCACCGACTCCTCGCCGACCCCCTTGTCCTTGTACAGCCCCGGGAAGTCGAACATCTCGAAGCCGGCCACTCCATCGAACTTGACCACGGTGTTCGTCCGGGTCAGCAAGTTGGTCCCCGGCTCCTCGAAGTTGTAATCGGTCTGCACGAACTTCCCTGGACGGAATTCGTACTGGTGCTCCCACGTGAGGACCTTCTCGGACGGGTCCGTCGTGTTGGGCGACGCCGCGCATGAGAGCTCGTACTCCGCGCAGTCGCGGTAGGCTGCCGGCTTCTCGCCGAGGACCAGCACGTGCTTGCCGTTTTCGTGGCGGAAAAAGTAGAAGATGCCTTCCTCCTCCAGGAGGCGGGAAATGAAATGGAAGTCGGTCTCGCGGTACTGGACGCAGTAGTCCCGCTTCGGGTGTTTCTTCAGGTCGTCCTTGAAGAGTTCCTTGTCCTCGTAGTCGGTGAACTTCATCTCATCGAAGATCTTCTTGACGATCTGCGGGACCGTCTCGCCCTGAAAGATCCGGCAGTCCGCCGTCTGGTCGAGGAACCAGAGCCACGGAACCACCTCGGCCCGGTACCGGCTCAACCGTCCTTCCGTGCCGCAGTACGCGAAGCGGCTGACGAAGCCGTTGAAATAGCGCGGCGTCTGGTCCGGAAGGTCGACCGTGAAGGTCACGTTCTTCCCGACGATGTCCTTCGCGGCGATGGAGTCGCGCTCCGAGACCATCTCGAGCTGAAAGGCATAGAGCTTCGAAATCTGCTCCTGGCCGTTGAACCTCGTCAGGAGGAGCGCGTCCTTCCCCAAAGGCGTGTGGAGAGTCAGGCGCCGCCCCGCTTGCGTATACGTAGCCATCGGTTCTTCCCCCGCGCGTTTCGTGCCGCGCGACGTAGTTTCCGGGTTGCCGCTTTTCGACTTCTGCCTGACGCCAGGTGGTCCTGGACGAATGCCGTGTCCGGACCAAAAACGCCAGGGGCAGGGGGGAGTCCGTCTCCCCCCTTCCCCTGGACTGGGGTCAGGGATCTAGGTTAATCCTTGTGAATCCGGCCGGAGCGAAGGGCGGCGCTACCCCGCCTTGCCGGTTCCCGGAGCATACTTGCCGGGCACGTTGCCCTTCTTGTCGCCCGTGTTCGGGTCGACGACGATGTACGTCCACTCCGCCTCGGTGAATCCGATCGACACCTGCTCGCTCGGCAGCGGGCTGCCGCTCGAGTTGCCGTGGAAGCTGTAGCTCGTCACGATCACGTTCTTCAGCTTGTACATAAGGTACGGCTCCTGCTTCCCCTTCACCGTCGTGCAGAAGTGGACTTCCACTTCCTGGAAGAACTTCCCCGACGCGCAGGCCTCCTGCAGCTTCGTCGAGGACTTGTCGAGCTGGCGGACAACGACGATGTCCCCCAAC
>Ga0187892_10008494_pt1 | contig 14033 bp, 7 predicted proteins | sample MA1701073metaG_FD_139345 | JGI IMG/M metagenome (GOLD analysis project Ga0187892, IMG submission 139345) | Bio-ooze microbial communities from a basaltic lava cave in the Kipuka Kanohina Cave System on the Island of Hawaii, USA - MA170107-3 metaG ...
ACACCTGGCTGCCGATCTCGCTCGGGATGGGCCCGCAGCTGCACGTTCCGTCCTGGAGATTGCACTGATCCCCGGTGCCGCAGCCGGACGGCGTCGCGAGCGGATCGCAGGGCTCGCTGGGCTGGACGACGCCGTCGGCACAGAGCGCCAGCGGCACGGTGGACGACGACGTCGAGGTCGACGACGAGCTCGAGGTGGAGACGACGGTAGAGGTGGAGGCGACAGTGACGGACGTGGTCGTGGGATCGGCCTCGCAGAGGCACGTCGCCGCCACGCAGTGGGCGCCGGTGCCACAGCCGGTCGTTCCCTCGCACTCTTCGTCGTTTCCGGAGTCGATCGTGCCGTCTCCGCAGTAGGAGCGCAGCGCCCGGATGGGTGCGGCCTTCGTTCCCTTTGCGGAGAGCTTGCCCTCCAGCACGTCGCAGGCCGGCGACGCGATCTTCCCCGCGAGCTTCACCTTGCGCAGCTCGCCACACTGCGGCCATTTCGCGCGCGCCGTGGTGGCGGTCTTCTTCGCCTTCGCTTTGCCGGCCGGCGCATCGCACACGCCGGGCAGCGTGAAGCGGGCGCCTTCCAGCACCACCGCCGAAACCGAGAGTGTTCCACTCGGCGCCTGGAGCTGCCCCCCCTGAACGACGCGGAAGCGTCCCTCGGCGCACGGCACGGGCTTGGCGCGTGCCGCCATGGCGGTCGCCGGCAGGGCCACGGCGAGCACGAGCATCAGCTGAAAGGCCCTCACTGCGCCGCATATAGTCGCACCGCGGCGGAGCGGAAATCAACGAAAAAAGCGACCAGCCGTTGGATCACTGCTTGCCGACGATACGGCGGATCGAACGGTCGAGCTGTTCGACGGTCGCGGGCTTGACGACGTGGTCGCTGAAGCCGGCCTCACGGCTCTTGCGAAGGTCCTCGTCCATGCCGTAGCCGCTCATGGCGATCCCCTTCATGGCATAGCGCGCTTGCATGTCTCGCATCAGGTCGTAGCCGGTAGCATCGGGCAGGCCGACGTCGCTGACCATCACGTCGAACGGCTCCTTGCCCGCCAGTTCCAGCGCGGCGGCCGCGCTGTGGGCGAGCTGAACGTGATGACCCGACATCGTGAGCAGCATGCAAAGGACATCGGCCGTGTCGGGGTGGTCCTCGACGACGAGCACGCGCAGCCCGTGCCCGTTGTCCCCGCGCATGCGCGGAACGGACGCTTGGGCGGCAACCTCCTCGGGAGCCATCAGCGGAAGCTCGAGCGTGAAGGTCGAGCCGCGGTCGATGCCGGTGCTTTGGGCGCGGATCGTCCCATCGTGCATTTCCGCCAACGCCTTGGAGATGGCCAGCCCCAGACCCATTCCGCCGAACTGCTTGGTGACGGTGTCGTCGCCCTGCTCGAAGACATCGAAGATCTTGGGCAACGCATCCGGTGCGATGCCGACACCCGTATCGCGCACCTCGACTCGCAGGCGCTGCTCATCCGCCACGGAGACGGTGACGTAGATGTCTCCGCGCTCGGGGGTGAACTTGGCGGCGTTCTTCAGCAGGTTCCACAGAATCTGCTGGAGCCGCGCCGCGTCCGCCTTCACGTGAAGCGGGCGATCGGGAAGGTCGCAGTGCAGACGGATCGCCTTCTCCAGGATGTAGGGACGGCAAGTTTCGCAGACGTGGCGGACCGCCGAGTTTACGTCCACGGCTTCCATCGTCACCCGCAGCTTGCCCGACATCACGCGAGACAGGTCCAGCAGATCGTCGATGAGCTTGGCCTCCAGCTCGATGTTTCGGCGGATCATGGCGATCTGCCCGCGAACCGCGGGCGCGAGGTCGGGGTTCATGTCCATGGCGGCGACACTCATCAGCACGGGCGTCAGCGGCGTGCGCAATTCGTGAGACAGGACGGCGAGGAACTTGTCCTTGGCGCGGTTGGCCTCCTCGGCGGCCTCGCGGGCCCGGTCCAACGCCTGCTCGGCCTGCCTGCGCTCGGTGATGTCACGGGCCACCTTCGACGCGCCGATGATGCGCCCCTGGCCGTCGTTGACAGGTGAGATCGTCAGCGAAATATCCAGCAGCGTGCCGTCTTTGCGGCGGCGCTTGGTCTCGAAGTGATCGACGCGCTCGCCGCGCCTGAGGCGTTCGATGATCTTGGGCTCTTCGTCGAGCCGATCGGGCGGAATCAGCATGATGATCGACTGGCCGATGGCTTCTTCGGCGGTGTAGCCGAACAACCGCTGCGCGCTGTCGTTCCACGACTGGATGGTCCCGTCGAGCGTCTTGCTGATGATCGCGTCATCCGAGCTCTGGACGATTGCCTGGAAGTGCGCCAGCACCTGCTCGGCCGCCCTGCGCTCGGTGACATCGTAGAAGCAGTTGATGGCCCCGGTGATTGCTCCCTGCTCGTCCTTGAGCGGGCGGATCGCCACGCTGACGACGACGCGTGAGCCGTCGGGACGCTCGATGTGCACTTGCCCCTCGTGCACGAACGGGACCTTGCCGGTCAACACGTCGGCCATGGGGCAGCGGTCGTGGGGCATGTGCGTGCCGTCCGGGCGGAACATCTTGAACGACCCGCAGAACCGCTCGTCGGCATCCCCCGGCTTGGGCGCGCGCCCCCACAGTTCGGCGGCGCGGCGGTTGAACTCCAGGATCGCGCCCGAGGTGTCGCAGGAATACACGGCCACGGGACCGACATCGAACAACGTGCGATAGCGCTCTTCGCTGGTTCGCAGCGCGTGCTCGGCCTGCTTGCGCTCGGTGATGTCCACGAGCATGTTGATCCCGCCGATGATCCTGCCGGCATCGTCGAGCACCGTCGTGGGGTAGGGCGTGAACCAGATGCGCGTCCCGTCGGGGCGCTCGGCGATGGCTTCGGCGCCGTGGACGATCCGCCCTTCTTTGAGCGCGATGGCCATCGGGCACTCATCGTGCGGCATCGGGCGGCCGTCGGGGTAGTACAACTTCCAGGTGACGCACCAGTGATCGCTACCGAGAACCGGAGTGCGCCCGGAGAGGGCGACGCAGGCGGGGTTGAAGTGCGTCAGCTTGCCTCGGGCGTCGGTCGTGTAGATGGCAGCCGGGAGCGCGTCGATCATGTCGCGAAAGCGGCGTTCGTCGGTTGAGGTTTTGATCACGGCGACTTTCTCGCACGCGTTGCGCCGGGACGCACCCCGTGCGCTGATGATGTTGCCCGGCCCATTCTGCCCGATACTCGGAGCGAGTATAGTGCTTCGGCACCGGGCGTGAAGGCGTTTGGATCGCCCATTTCTCAGACGTTCAGCTTCCTGCGGCGAGGCTAGGTCCGTCGGGACGGTGCGGACAGGGGGATTCAGCGGGGGAGAGGCCTCGTCTATCGCCGATCGTTGGGGCTTCGGGCGGGCGTCGACACGACCGCGCCGATGGCCTGCTACCATTCCATCGATCCGGGGGTCAAAGAAATCCTCCGGTGACGGCGGCGGCGAGGGTGAGCAGAGCTGTCCAACGAGGACCGAAATGTCTACAGTAGACCCATGATCCGCCCCCTCCTCTTTGCCCTCTCCTTCGGATTGGCCGCTCAGGCCCTGCTCGCCGCGCCCGCGTCCGCACAGAATTGCTCCTGCACGACGTACCAATCCGCGCAGCAGTTCGTTCAGTTCAACGACGCGATCTTCAAGGGGAAGGTCGTATCGTCGAAGGATGAGCATGGGATCGCGACGACCAACTTTCAGGTGCTGGAAAAGCTGAAGGGCGAGCTGGGGGCGCAAGCGGCGGTGACGCATCCGGCGCCAGGGCCGGGCAAATGCGGCGGCGTCGCGTTCAAGCCGGGGCAGACGGTACTGATCGTCGCGCAAGGGCAGATGGAAGACCTCGGCACCACGTCGTGCCAGATCAATGCATATGGCGAAGCGGAGATCAGGGCGGTACTGCGCTGACGTCATTCCACGGCCCGGCAAGATCGGCTGAGAGCGGTCGCTAGATGGCAGGTTTTGGCGCCTGCATGGCCTACGCGTACCTGCTGCGGGTCCCCCTCGGCGTCTGGCTCGTGTTGGTACTGCTTCCGCTGGCCGCGGTCCCCGAGAACGCGCCGTTCCGGCCCTTGCTTGGAGGCATATTCGACGTCGGGGCCGGATCCAGTTGGATGTGGTCAGTCTTGGTCTTTGCTCAGATCACGGTGGCCGGATTCATGGCCGCAACCGCAGTCGGCGTCAGTGCCCGACTCATCGTCACGAACGGAAAGGACCGCTTCGGGCTCGTCGCCATGCCCTCGTCGCAGGGTCTCGAGCTGGCGTATCGCGTCTTCGCTTTCGTCGCCCTGGCGGCGATTCTGCTCGGCGCCATGTGGGAGGTTCGCAACGCCATCGCGTTCCGCACCATGGTGATCGGCATCGTCGGCGGCTGCGCGACGTATCTCTTGGCCACACTCGTGATCATGCCCAAGGGCTTCGATGGGGCGAGCCTGTCGCTGATGAAGCTCATCTTGCGTGCCCCTGCGCTCCTTCTGCGGCGCATCGCAGGCCCACTCGCTCGACTGAGCCCGTCTGGCTACCAAGACGCGGAAGGCCGTCCACTCAGCTTCGATCATTGGTTCGCGGCCGGGCAGCTCGGGCTGTCTTTGACGGTGTATGGGCTGCTGTTCTTCCTCAAGAAGTATGGCGGCGCACTAGGCTCGGTCACCCTGCAGGGTGCGCCCCGCATACCTACGCTGTGCCTGCTTCTCGTCCTTCTGGCACTCGCGTGCTGGACACTCTCGGCGTTCACCTTCTTCATGGATCGCTTCCGCGTCCCGGTGATCGCAGCCATTGCGCTGTATGCGTTCCTGGTTACAGGCATCCCGCAGGCGAACTACTTCTATCGCTCGAGCCTGCGGGACGAACCCCTTTCGGCTACCTACCAGGGCCCATCGCCCGCCGAAGTGCTCGGGGTGAGGGAGAAACGCCCTGCCATAGTGGTGGCAGCATCAGGAGGAGGCATCCAAGCTGCCGCGTGGACCGCGCAGGTTCTCACCGGGCTCAGTGAGGAGCTTGGCGAGCCCTTCGACAGAGCGGTTCGAGCAATAAGCAGCGTCTCCGGCGGGTCCGTTGGCGCGATGTTCTTCGTGAACGCGTATGGCCCCGACGGGGCTCTCTCCGGGGACTCTCGTGTAACCGCGCTCGAACGAGCGCGGGCTTCCAGCCTCGATGAGGTTGCCTGGGGATTGGTCTATCCGGACCTCTTCTGGGCCGCGTTCCCCTTCTTGAAAGGCCTGTATTTCTATCAGGTATGGCCGCCCCGCGTGCGACTGGTGAGCGGCTTGAATCTCACAAGCGATCGCGGGGCTGCTCTCGAGCGGGCGTGGGCCCACGACTCGTCGCTGGATCCGGAGACCGATGACCATGCCACTCTCGCCGGGTGGGCCCGGGATGCGGAACGCGGCATGCGTCCCGCGATTCTCTTCAACGCCACGCTGGCAGAGACCGGGCAGCGCTTCCTTCTTGGAACGACCGACATCAGAGTGGACGACGCCGACGATGATTGCCCGAGCGGAGACCGGCGCTCGGAGCGGCTGGGACGACGCACCTTTTGGAACACGTATGCCGGCCGCGACCTCGACATCGTAACGGCCGCACGACTGTCCGCTACGTTCCCGTATGTCACCCCGGCGGCGCGCATCTGGCGCGAGGAAGCCGGAGACCATGACGTCTTTGCGAAGGAACCCCACGTGGTCGATGGGGGGTACTACGACAACTTCGGTGTCGTGACGCTGGTCGAGTGGCTCGACCATGCGCTGTGCGAGATGAATCCACGGCCCAGCAAGCTGCTCATCCTACAGATTCGCGATCGAACACCGCTTCCCAGGCGCCACATACAGCGACAAGGTTGGCTGTTTCAGACTCTCGGTCCCATCTCGACCATGCTCAGCGTTCGCGAAACGGGACAGCGATCGCACGCCCTAGTCGAGCTCGAGCTGCTGCGGCGGCTGTACCCAGGCGTAGAGGTCGTGGACTTCGAGTTCCCGAATACCGCTGAGCCTCCCCTCTCCTGGCATCTCACCCCCGACCAACGCGAAGCCATAGGAGGCGCATGGAAGAAGCTCGAATCAGAGCGGACACGAGTGGCGAAGTTCCTGGCGGACGCCCCAAACCAAAGAACTGGGCGCTGATCTTCGTCATCGCCGGGCTGGTGACCCTCACGCTCGTAGCGGGGATATGGGTCCAGCCCCGCTTCGAGGCAGCCGATCGCAAGCTCCCATGGAATCTGACCCAGCCGCTCATCGCAGCCGAGCTCGCGCGCGGGCCAGAGAGCGCGGCATGGTTGACCGGCGATGAAATGCGTGCGGCTCGCGACCGGGACGCGATGGCGACTCATCTCGGCCGAGATGGTGTGTTCATCGCCAGCTATACTGCCCTCTTCGTGGGGTGCTCGATCCTCGTGGCCCGTCGCCGAGACTGGCGATGGGCGGTGCTTCCGATGCTCCTCACTGTCGCGGCGGCAGCGCTCGATTTTGGCGAGAACGCCGCGTTGCGTGGCGTATTGACCACGATGCCCGCGGCCTACCCGTATCGATGGAGCACCTGGAAGTGGGCTGCCATCTTCGTGGCGTTGGCCTCTCTTTGGCCGGCGCTCGTCGAGCGAAATGGCGCTGCGCTGCGGCGCTCCATGGGTTGGATCGCGGCCGGGATCTCGTGGCTCCTAGCCGGCCTCGGACTCCTGGGTATCGTCTTCTGGGTTCCCGCGCTCATCGAGGCGTCGACCAAATGGATGGTCGTACTGCTAGGCGTGGCCTGGGTGTACTTCGTGACCTATCCCATCCTCGAAGAGGGCCTCCTGCCCGTCCTCAACCGAGTGGCGGCGTGGCCAGGCATCAGGTGGATCGCGTCGCTACCGTATCGGCCTCCGAGGTAGCGACACTTCGCGAACGTGCATCTGAAAGACTGCGCGCAGCGTATCCCCCTCGATCTCAACGAACAGCGTGTCGCTCGTGCGCTTCGGGTTGGACAGACGAAGCCAGTCTCGTACCAGAAGGTCTTCGCTCTCGCTCGTCTCGACGACGAGCCCGGGATGGCGAAGGGCCGCAAGCAGATGAGGCGAAGCGTTCAGCACGTTCTCCTCGACGGGAACGAACTGGTAGGGCTTGCGCGGATCGGTGCGGATCCGTTCGGCGCGAGCTGCGTCGACTGGTATGGCCTGCACGATCGAGGGCGGACGATGCGGAGCAAGCTTCGAAGCCGCCGCTGCGGCGTGGGTGAGCGCTGCTGAGACGTCGGGTGGCATCGCCTTGGTGGCAAGTCCAGGCCAGCTCGAGGTTGCTCCGGCAGCGGAGGTGGCGACATCTGCCAAGAGGTCGCTCTGCTCGATCGGCTCTATCGGCTGCATCGAAGCAATTCCGGCTGGGTCCATGCGGCCCAGGCCGCGAAGCGCCTCGCTCAGCTGACCCAGCGTGGCCGCGGCCAGCCGGCCACGGGCTACCGAGATGACCGACGCCAGCTCGAGATTGGGACTCGTCGCTTCGACGTAGAGCGTTTGGCGATCCTCGTCGATCGAGACGAACCGTGCCGATTCGCGCTGATGGGAATACAGCGTGAACCAGATCCGCGAACCCCGCTGGTTCGTCGCAGCAGACGATGGCGTCCGTCCACTGTCACAGGAAAACGCGGCCCCGAGCGTGGCCGCGACGAGGAAGGTGATCATCTGCGCCGGCGCAACCAGAAGCAGATGAGAAGCCCGATCAAGAGGCCGATGACTAGTCCGAGGACGAGACCCCACCAGCATATACAGCCATCGAGTCGGCCACCTCTGTCACAGCCGGCATTCTGTCGCGGATCCGAGTCTTTGTCGTCCTCGAGGCCGTCTCCGTCCGAATCCCGGTCGAGGAAGTTGGGCACACCGTCGCAGTCGGAATCCGCCGTGCCCTCGTCTCGGTCCGAGCGGTCGTCGCCGTCGGAGTCCTGGTCTCGGTCGTTCGGACCGCCGTCACCGTCGGCGTCATAGCCGCCGTCCCGGGGGTCCGGAATACCGTCGCCGTCCCGGTCGCCGGGGTTTCCACCGGGGAAGGCATCCACCCTCACGTCGACGGGGAAGCTGCGGTGGAATCGGCGCACGGTATGGATCGTGCGGTTGTCCACGGTGGGCAGCGGCTCCTCGCCGGGAACGACCGTCGCAGTGGCGGGATCGACGTCGAAGGTGACGTCGAAGTGATAGATTCCGTTGCCGCTGGCGGCGAGGTTCTCGACGAGTGCCGAGTAGAGGCCGTCCGCTGCGATGTCGTCGCCGTGCGACGCATCGCCATCGTCGGACATCGCCACGAAGTGCGTGCCGCCGCTCGGATCCGTGAGAAGCGCCGACACCGACGCATTGGTGACGGCGATGCCGTCTCGAGCCATGCCCAAGACGCGGATGACCGGCGCTCCACCCTTGGTTACCAGCTGGCCGTCGGCGTAGCCCGTCACCATCGGGTTCAGCACCGTCGGCTGAATCGCGTAGGTGGTGCCGCCGGGATTGGTGGGGGCGGCCACCGCGAGGCTCCACCACCCCTCTTCGGCATTGTTGACCACGTACGAGGCATAGCGCTGCCCGGTGGCAAGACGCACCCCGGGAATGCTGCCGGCGCTCGCGGCGGCGGGCGTGATCAGCTTGCCGCTCGGTGTCTTCAAGACCAGCTGCAGCGTAGCGCCCTCCGATGCCCAGCCGAGGTTGAACGCGGCCTCCTGGTTGTCCTTCTCGACCCACACGGTGCGCAGTACTTCGCTCAGCTTCGATTTCCTGACGGCGCTGACCCCGGCATCGTCGGACCATCCCTGGCTCACGTGAGCCTCTCCGGGGTTCAGCAGGTGCTGTTGTGACGAGTCCAAGAGCGACCCGCCGCGCACCACGGATCCCAGGGAGGAGAGGATCGGCTCCAACTCGAAGGAGTTGTTGGCCTTCCAGAACATCGCGCCCGACTGGTCGGCAATCTGGCGCAGCAAGTCTTCGTTCGTGGAGTCCCCGAGCCCGACGGTGTGCACGCGGATGTCCGCCGCCACCAGGCTCGGCACGATGGCCAGCGGCTCGAGAGTCGGATCACCGGGCGGATGGTTGTGGAAGCCGTCGGTCATCAGGATCATCACGAGCGGACCCGGCGCTGCCGACGCCAAGAGCAGGTCGCGACCGGCGATCATGCCTCGGCCGATGCTCGTCTGGCCGCTGGCGCTATTGGGGAGGTTGCCCTTGGAGGTGGCCACGTCGCCGGCGGCAGCGAGCAGCGTCGCACCCTGGACCGGGACGGCAGTCGAGGCGTATGTCGCGATGGCCAGCTCGACGTCGCCCAGGCCCATGACGTCGATGAACTGGGAGGCGAAGGTCTCGAGGTCTTCGATTCGTGAGACCCCGGCGCTCACACCTCCTGCGCCGTTCATGCTGCCGGAGGTGTCGAGCACGAGGACCACGCGCACCAGAGGATCGTCGAAGTACTCGAACACTGGGGCGACGAACCCCGCGGGGGCGGCCTCCGTGGGTCCAGCGCCCGGTGCGGCAATGGTCGGATAGAGGTCGTCTACGCGGTCCCAGCAAGACTGTGCATGGCTGATCTCCTGGTTCGTGTCGGCGTCCGGGTCGTGGTTGCCGCTCCAGCAGAGCTCGCTGGCGTCCTGGTACGCGGCGGCCTTGTAGTTGTCCATGATGCACGCGGTGGCAGGCGTCGGCACGACGCATTCCGGGGACGTGCCGCTGCCGCTGTACTCGTCCTTCACGTTCAACGCGTAGTGGCCGAACTCGTGGACGATGGTCTGCCAGGTGTCGGCCTCGGGGCTGCCGGCCGCAGGGTAGATGTCGTCGTCCGTGAAGAGGTGGAAGGACACGCCGAAGATGCCTGGCCCGCTCGGAGCACTCGCGCCGCCGGCTCCCAGCGTGATGTCGACGTCGGCGAACTCCTTGCCGACGCCGCCGTCGAAGATCGTGACGGTGCCGAAGCGCATCGTGCCGTCCGAGACGTCGTGGAGGAGCTCGCTGGCCTGCGTGAAGCGCCCCTCGATGTCGGTCAGCTCCGTCGCGCTCGCCTCCCAGCTCAGGCTGACGATGATGTCCCACGTGCCGGTAGCGGAATCGTAGCGGCCGCTGCCAGCGTACGCGGCGGGGCCAAGCGCGGCCATGCCAATGGTGAGAGCGAGCAGGCTCGGCACTAGGGCTTTCGTAAAAGGCATCGAGCGCTCCCTACCAGGTTCGATCGGGTTCGTGACGGCGCGTCGTCGAAGGTGATGCCTTCCGACCTCGCGTGACACGCTCCCGGTGTGCGACGCCACCCGTAGGCGCAGGAGCCCTGAGGAGACCTAGCGCTGGAGCGTCACCGTTCCCGCGATAGTGAGCGCGCGCGGACCGGGGAAATCCGAAAGACTGTCGACCGCTGCATTGCCCGTCGCCGCGACGCACTGCAGGTCGAGCAGCGCAAGGCTGTGGGGGTCACCGTCCGTCAGATCACCCGCCGCGAAACCCGACAGCTCGATGCGGCGCACCGAAGGCTCGCCGAAAGCCCCCGGGTTGACCTGGCCCGGGCAGAAGAGACCCGTGGCCGAACTCATCGCAACGGGATCGTTCGAGAGCGCACTCGTCCCGGGGCCGAATGAGGCGAAATAGCTGCTGAAATCGGGTGGGCAGTCGAGGCTCGTCTGGTCGGACGAAGCGCTCACCGTACAGGGGAGCCCGTTGCGCGGGCCGCCGACGCAGGCGCCGGAAAGACACTGCGGGCAACCGTTGAAGGTCAGGTACACGAGGGTCCGCGACGGCGTCTGCAGCGACATGTCCCCGCTGCTCGGAGTGACGGTGGCAGTGACATCGCCCGCAAGCGGACTGATCAGGCAGACGTCGATCGAGAATCCATTGATCACGGAGCGGAACACCTGCGGAGGCCCGGCGAAGCAGCGCGGTGCATGCTGGCAGCTTCCGGCCCGGCCGCCGCAGTCGGCATCCTCGGCACAGCGCACCTTGGGGTCGTTGACGCAGATCTCGAAGGCGGCAGGCCCGACGGCGCAATCCTCGCCGACGCTCTCGGGCGTGGCCGACAGCCGCAGGTCGTCGCCGGTGCATTCCTGCGCCTCGAGGACGTAGCTGGCGCCGACCGGCGCCTCGGCGGCCGGGTAGAAGGTGCTCGCCCCCCCGCCGAAGTAGATGCACCCGGCCGAGAGATAGTTCAGATGCATTCCTCCGGTCGCACCGTCGTAGAGGGCACCGACGTACGGTGGTGCCGGCGGCGGGTCGAACACCGGGCCGCCGCAGAAGAGCGACCCCGTGTAGCCGCGCTCGTTGGTCTCGAAGGTGACGCTCGCGCACGGCCGGACCGTGCTCGGGACGCACAGATGCCGGCCATGTCGGGTGTGCAGCGTCTCGGTGCCGAGCGCGCTCGTCAACGTGATCTCGTGCGTGGCACGCAGCGAGCCGCTCGCGCCTCGAATCTTGTAGCAGGTGAGGTGACGATCCGGATCCTTTGCCGCCGAGCCGTCGCGGGTTGCCGGACTACAGACGGCGTACGGTTTCAGCACCCGCGTGGTGCGCGTTTCGAACTGGTCGACGAGCTCGACGACGCGATCGGTGCTCGCCCCGCCCGCCACCCGATAGCAGGTCATCTCGTCGACACCGGTCGGGCCGACGGCCCCTCCCTCGAACGAGGGCGCGCAGTGGGAGAGCGCCCGAACCATCCGCAGCGTTGCGGTGCCGAACCGATCGCGCATCTCGACGGTGCGTGGCGAGAAAGGCGTTCCCGAGGTCTCGATCACCCGGCAGCTCAGGTGCGTGCCTGGCTCCTGCAGCGCCGCCCCGTCGCTCGCGGCGTTGCAGGCGTTGCGCGTCCGCCCGAGAACGTGCTCGTTGACACCGAAACGGTCGCTGACGGAGACCGTCTCGCGTTCGGCTTCGGCACCGGATGTCCGCCAGCACTTGTACTGATCCTGGCGGCAAGCCGGCATCTCGCTCCCGGAGCAGACGCCGAGCGAGCAGGAATCGGCCGTGGTGCACCCGTCACCGTCATCGCATGGGGCGCCGTGCTCGCGTGGAGCCTCGAGGCAGCCGGCGAAGGAATTGCACACCGATTCGGCGCACGGGTCGGAAGCGGGCGGGCAAACGACGGGCGTGCCAGCGCAAGTGCCAGCCTGGCAGCGGTCGTTGTCGGTGCAGATGGAGAAGTCGTCACACACGGCCCCCTCGGCGGCGGGCTCGACGGTGCAGTCGCCGGAGAGGGGATCGTAGCAGGAGCGCGCGCACGGACCGGGGTAGGAGCAGAGATTCAAGCAGTCATCGCACGCATCCCCCAGGCCGTCTTGGTCCGTGTCCTCCTGGCCGGGGTCCGACGCGGTTGGACACCGGTCGCAAGCGTCGCCGATTCCGTCGCCGTCGCCGTCACCCTGGCCTGGATTGGCCGAGAAGGGACAGTTGTCACAGCCCGCGGGACACGCCACCGGGTCGCTGCAACGACCGTCCCCGTCGGAGTCGGAGACGTTGGGATCAGCGGCGCACGGGTCGCACGCGTCACCGATGCCGTCGTCGTCGCCGTCCCCCTGCTCCGCGTTCGCCACCGCAGGGCAGTTGTCGCAGGTGTCGACGCGACCGTCGCCGTCGCCGTCCGGCCCGCTCTCGCAGAGGCGCGCAACCCAGCGTACTTCGTTCCTCAGCAGCTCGTATTGGTTGCGGTCGCTGCCGACGCCTTCGCGATCCGCGTAGTACGATTGGAGGGTGCCGGTCACCACCATCCGACCGCCGCCCGGTGCCTCGCCGTAGAGCCCCACCACCCGCCCCTGGTCGCCGAGGAACGGGGAGAGCATGGCGGCCCAGCCGGTGAAGTGCATGAAGTACGAGTCGAAGCCGCCGGGCGAACCCTCGATGCCGTCGGTCAGGAACGGCACCGTGGCGGTGACGTCGACGGTGCAGCAGCCGGATTCCCTGAGGGCGCTCAGCCCCGGCACGAGATCGCCGACGTTGTGCGGATCCTCGAACAACACCCCGCCTCCCAGCGCAAGATACGGGAGCATGCGCGTCGTCCAGTCGTTGTCGAGGACGTTGCCGTCGCCGTAGGCGAAGAGCAGCACGTCGTACGCGGCTCGCAGGTCGGCGGGAGCGGTCGCGTTGAACGCCGCGGCGGCGACGGGCGAGAGGGTGCGCTCGACGTCGCCGGAATCGAAGAGATCGTTGGCACCATTCCAGAAGGATCCGAGCACGCCGATGCGGACCGGAGCGGCTTCAACGGCGGAGGGGATGGCGATCGCGGTGCCGCAAGCGATGGCGACGAGGAGTCGAACGACCCCGCGACGGCACCAGTTCGTGCACATGTCGAGCCCCCCTCTCTTCACGCGGCGTGTATAGACAACCTAGACGGCTTGGTCTCGAGCGCTCTCGCCCCGCCTGGACTCCTACCGCCGTAGGCACGGGGCGGACAAGCACGTTTTCGGGGACGCCGTCCTCTCCTGACGGTCGAATCGCGCACTTTCCTCAACGATTCCCCCCGGGCCCACCGCTTCCCTCTCCCTCCACGAGCCGGGAGATCTAGTCCTTGGGACATCGCGCCGGTGGCCACGCCTCGGCAAGAGCGCTTCTGATGAGAAGGCCTGACGGCCCATCACGCTCGGCAGGGTGCTCTTTCAACCACTTCACCACGACGTCCATCACCTGCTGGAAGGCAACCTCCTTGGGGATCTCCCATCCTGGGAGGGCACGCATCAGAGCGCAGTCCTCAATAACCCGCCCGAGTGCTTTCCGTATCTCATCCTCACTGGATACGGAGCGTCGTTCGGCCAAAATCGCCGCGTGAGCGCCATAGAGTGTTCCAACCTGGGCGCCTTCCATCACGCCTCGCACGAAAGCCCCACAAACGAGTTGGTCGGAGCCACCGCTCCCTGTGCACACTTCGTAGAGACCGTTGCCGAGGGACAACGATTGGCCATCTGGCGCCGCAGTAGCGACGCTAGCTGTAAACACCAGGACGATGATCGCCCACATCCTTCCTCCGCTGGCACCATTGGCATCCCAAGCCCCGCGCCGACAAGGGGGGCGCCGCACGCATCCGTGCGCCGAATCGTCGTACGGCGCGACGCCACTGCGCCGAGAAGGTCTTCGGCTCGATTGGGCTACCCGAGAACCTTGAC
>Ga0187892_10008496_pt1 | contig 14032 bp, 16 predicted proteins | sample MA1701073metaG_FD_139345 | JGI IMG/M metagenome (GOLD analysis project Ga0187892, IMG submission 139345) | Bio-ooze microbial communities from a basaltic lava cave in the Kipuka Kanohina Cave System on the Island of Hawaii, USA - MA170107-3 metaG ...
AAGAATCTCCCCGCGACGATCGCCGACGACGAGGGCCGTACCGGAACCGCGAGCATCGCGCTCAACGTGCCGGCCGCAGGCTCACCGAGCGGCACGGGTCTCGCGGTGCCGTCGCAGGTGCAGATCGGCAACACAGCGACGTTGCTCGTCACCGTGGCGCCGGGCACGAATCCGCCGAGCAGTGGCATCACGGTGCGCGCGGATCTCACCGGCATCAACGGCTCGGCGACGCAGGCCCTCCGTGACGACGGGCTGAGCGGCGATCAGACGGCGGGCGACAACGTGTTCACGTATGTCGCCTCGGTGCCGATGAACGCGACGCCGGGTCAGAAGACGATGGCGGTGACGATCAACGATGCGCAGATTCGTACCGCGACGTCGTCGATCTCGCTGCGGGTCATCGGCGGTGATGCGCTGTTCGGTGACGGGTACGAGAATCCGTGATCGAACGGAAGTGATGTGGCAGTGGGGAACGGGGCGCTTCGGCGCCCCGTTTCTTTTGGGGGTCAGTCGAGGCTCGGATCGCGGCTGAAGCCGCTCCCACAGTGACTCCGCCCGTCAGCGCGGACGTGCGATGGCGCTGGAGCGTGCTGTGCGCTCCGGAATCACTGTGGGAGCGGCTTCAGCCCCGATCGGCGTGGCGCCTCAGTAAGCCGCCCCACCGCTCGACCGATACGCCTGCAACACCGCCCGCGCTTCCTCGCGCGCAATGTCCCGCTTCACCGTGATCCCGCGCTTCTTGAGCTCGCCGACCCAGTCGTGCGGCAGCGGGCCCTCGTCGAACTCGGTGAGCTCGTGCACGTCTTCGGCGGTGGCGCCGATCAGGAGCTCGTCGACGCCCGCCCAGAACGTCGCGCCGTAGCACTGGCAGCAGGGCTGCGCACTGGTCGCGAGGACGTAGCGCTGCCCGTCCTCGTTGAGACGCGAGCGCTGCAGGCGCTGCTGCGCGAGCACGTACGCCATGATCTCGGCATGTGCGATCGAGCAGTTCTGCGGCACGACGCGGTTGACGCCGGCGCTGATGAGCCGGCCCTCGGCATTGAACACCGCTGCGCCGAACGGCCCGCCGGTGCGGCGGTCGACGTTGAAGTGCGCGAGCTCGATCGCGAGCTGGACCTTCGATTCGTCGTCGGGGCAGACCGTGTTGCCGTCGATGGCCTGGTTGACCCAGGGCGGAAGCACGATATGCAGCTGCGCGTAGATCATGGCGCGCGGATTTTACGCGGACAAAAAGGGGACGCGCACCATTAATCTCACTGGGTCTTCGTGGAAGAGCGTGGGTGATTCTGGCGCTCTGAACGGTCCGTAGCCCGCGCCGCTGCTGGGCTGCAGCCGCGCGGCGATCATCGGGGTTTCTGGCACGCTGTAGCGATGGCCAGAACCTCTTCGCGGTCCAGACGCCTTCTGGACACCTACTCGTTCCCCGGCTTCCGACCGTATGCGGCGGTCAAAGGCACGTTCGGCGGCGCCGGGCCTATGGCTTGCGCGACCCGCAATACCTGCGGCTCAAGGTTCTGACGTGCATGCTTCCCGAGCTGTGAGAGCACGAAAGTACCCACACGACTTCACGAAGACCCATTCGTCTCAATTGAGCGCGTCCCCTTTTCAGCGCGTCCCCTTTTTCAACGGGCGCCGGCGCTGGCGGAGCATTGGCCTTCGACGCAGATGCAGCCCGTGATCTCGCGGAAGCCGCAGACGCTCATGCGGTCTTCCTTTTCGCACTGGGCTTTCACCTGGTCGGGAAACGTGCGGCTGTCCTTGTTGACGCATGCGGGGAAGTAGCCGCAGCAGTTGCCGACGTTCTTGACGGCGCAGTCGGAATCGCGCGAGCACGTCATGTCGACCTGGCCGGATGATGCATCGGCCAGCTGCACGGCGCCGGGCGGCGTTTCGCCGGGTTCGCCGGGGTGGATCATCGCGGCGCAGGCGGCGAAGCCGAAAACGCCGAAGACCAGCGGCAGCAGTTTCATGGCGCGACCTCCGCTCGGAGATTCGGGGCGGAGCCTACGACGGCGTCGATGAACGCAGCGAATCGCGCGGATTCGCGGCGCCGCGCGGTGGGGAACCGTTCAGCGCGAGACGATCGTCCAGATCCCGATGCCGATGAACGCGACGCCGGCGACGGTCTTCAGCACCTGCGGGGAGATCCAGCGCTCGAGCACAGTGCCGAGCAGCACGCCGATCGCGGCGGCGAGCACCAACGCGGCGGCGGAGCCGACGAAGACGGCCCATTTGCTGGTTTCGCCTTTGGCGGCGAAGAGCATGGTTGCGAGCTGGGTTTTGTCGCCGATTTCGGCGAGGAAGACGGTCACGAAGACCAGTGCGGCTGTCTTGAAGAACATCCTGATTGCCTTGGCTCGGAGAGCATCGGGGCTGAAGCCCCTCCCACAGTGATTCCGGCCGTGAGCGCGGGGCAACGATGTGGTCGCGGGGCCGGGCCGACGGACGGAGTCACTGTGGGAGCGGCTTCAGCCGCGATTGCGGCCACACATCACTTCGCGCCACCCGCCCACGAATCCCGCAACGTCACCACCCGATTGAACACCGGCCGCTCGCACGTGTGGTCGTGGCGATCCGCGACGAAATACCCCAGCCGCTCGAACTGGAACCGCGACTCCGGCGCCGCGTCGCGCAGCGAAGGCTCGACGAACCCGCGCACGACGCGCTTCGACTGCGGATTGAGGTGCTGCTGATAGTCGCCGCCTTCTTCCGGATCGGCCGCGTCGAACAGACGCTCGTACAGCCGCACCTCGATTTCGATCGCGTCGCGCGCCGAGACCCAGTGGATCGTGCCCTTGACCTTGCGGTCCGCGCCCGGCTTTCCGGCGCGAGACTCCGGATCGAGCGTGCCGCGCAGCTCGACGAGCGCGCCCGACGCGTCCTTGACGATCTCGTCGCAGCGCACGATCCCGATGCCGCGCAGCCGCACCTCGCCGCCCGGCACGAGCCGGTGGAAACCCTTCGGCGGGACCTCGAAGAAATCGTCGCGCTCGATGTAGACCTCGCGCGAGAACGGCACGGCGCGCGTGCCCGCCGCTTCGTTCTTCGGGTGATTCGGGAACGTCATGGTCTCGACGTGCGCGTCCGGCAGGTTCGTCAGCACGAGCTTGATCGGATCGAGCACACCGAGCCGGCGCTGCGCGTTCGCGTCGAGGTCCTCGCGCACGCAGCCCTCGATCACGGCGAAGTCGATGACGCTGTACTGCTTGGTGATGCCGGCGCGTTCCCAGAACGTGCGGATCGCGGCCGGCGTGAAGCCGCGCCGGCGCACGCCCGCGAGCGTCGGCATGCGCGGGTCGTTCCAGCCGTCGACGAGATTCTCGGCGACGAGCTGCGCCAGCTTGCGCTTCGAGGTCAGCACGTAGTCGAGCTTGCCGCGCGCGAACTCGATCTGCTGCGGGCGGCTCACGGGCATCGCGATGCCGGCGCGCTGCAGCGGCTCGATCAGCTCGGGATGGTTCGGGAGATCGACCTGGTCGAGGATCCAGTCATACAGCGGCCGGTGATCCTCGAACTCGAGCGTGCAGAGCGAATGCGTGATGCCCTCGACCGCGTCGCTGATCGAATGCGCGTAGTCGTACATCGGGTAGATCGGCCACGCGTCGCCGGTGTTCTGGTGCGGCACCTTGCGGATCCGGTAGATCGCGGGATCGCGCAGGTTGATGTTGCCCGACGCCATGTCGATCTTGACGCGCAGCGTGCGTGCGCCGTCGGCGAACTCGCCGGCGCGCATGCGCTGGAACAGGTCGAGGTTCTCGGCGACGCCGCGATCGCGATACGGCGAGTTGCGCCCCGGCTCGGTCAGCGTGCCGCGGTACTCGCGCACCTCATCGGCGCTGAGATCGCAGACGAAAGCCTTGCCGTCGCGGATCAGCTTCAACGCCGCGAGGTAGAACACCTCGAAGTAGTCCGAAGCGTGGCGCAGCGCGTCCCATTCGAAACCGAGCCACGCGACGTCGGCCTTGATCGCCTCGACGAACTCGATCTCCTCCTTCGCCGGGTTCGTGTCGTCGAAGCGCAGGTGGCAGACGCCGCCGAACTCGGCCGCGAGCCCGAAGTTCAGGCAGATGCTCTTCGCGTGCCCGATGTGGAGGTAGCCGTTCGGCTCGGGCGGAAAGCGCGTCACGACGCGCCCGCCGTGCTTGCCGGCGGCGCGGTCGTCGAGGACGATCTGTCGGATGAAGTGGTTCGGGACGGGTGGGGCAGGGACGCTCATCGAAGCTCGCGGCAGCGCGGATCGCGCGCAAAGACCGCGAGTTTACCGAAGCCGCGCTGTCGGGGCTTCCGCCCCTCCCACAGTGACTCCGACCGTCGCTGGGCGATGCGACGGCGACGTGCGCCGAGCTCCAGAATCACTCTGGGAGGGGCGTCCGACCGTCGCTTGGCGATGCGACCGCGACGTGCACCGAGCTCCAGGGTCACTGTGGGAGGGGCGGAAGCCCCGACAGCGCGACGCCTCAGCGCTTCAGCCGCACCCGCACCGGCCCTTGCGCGATCCGCGGGTCGACCGGATGCCCCCGCTGCATCACCTCGACGATGCCCTTCGCCGCGAGCTCGTTGGTGAGCTCGCGCGCGGGCTCGACGAGCTCGCGCCAGTCGATGCCGAGCTCCGCGCCGGCCCAGCGCGCGGCCTCCGAGGGGCAGATCGTGCCCCACGGGCGACGGCCGCGCATGAGCCGCATCAGGTTCGACTCGATGCAGATCGCGATGCGCCCTTCGTCGAATTCGTCGTGTTCGATCATCAGCGGGTGGCCCATAGCGCCGGACCATACGCCCCGTCCGAGCCGCCAGTACGTGATCGCGGTCACGTCCCGGGACGGCTTTACGCCCGCCCGGGCTTTCGCTAGGTTCACGTTCAGCATGCGCTGCGTCTACCAGGCCGAGAACTCGATCGACGCGCACCTCGTGCGCGGCGCGCTCGAGCAGCACGGCATTCCTGCCTACGTGCTCGGCGACTACCTCGCGGGTGCGATCGGCGAGCTGCCGGTTTGCGGCCTGGTCGAGGTGCACGTGCCCGACGATCGCCACGCCGAGGCGGAGGCGTTCGTGCGCGAGCTGAAGCTCGGCGACGCGTCCGAGCTGGTCGAGGCGGCGTTCGCGCCGAAACCGGCGTAGGCGAGCGGCGCCGCGGCAGGGAGCGGCTGCGGTCACGACCGCGCGATGTTGCGGCAATCGCCGAATGGCGACGAACGCTCCTGACCGGTATCGAGCAGCTTCGTCTCAGACTGCCAGTTTGATCTTCGCCGGCTTGCCCAATCGCGCGGCGAACTCCACCAGCGTATCGAGGCTGAACTTTTCCACCTTTCCGCGCGTGAGGTCGGACACACGTCCCTGACTCACCCCCAGCAGCTTCGCCGCCTTGACTTGGGTCATCTTGCGAGCCCTGATCTGCTTCTCCAGTTGCGCCATCAAATCAGCGCGCAGCGCAAGCACCTGAGCCTCGGCCTCGTCGAAGCCGAGGTCGACAAACACGTTGCCGCTGGATGGCGTGATCTTCTTTTCACCGGGTTTCGCACGCATGGAATACCTCGCGATCATGCAATCAGTTTGTAACGCGCCGTGCCTTTGGCGATGTCCTGAGGCGACGTGCGCTGCGTCTTCTTCTGGAACGCATGCAACACGTACACGTCGGTGTCGCTTTCGACGACGTAGAAGACCCGGAATGCACCATCCGCGTTACGGATCCGGATTTCACGCACACCGGCACCGACCGCCGGCATTGGCTTCCAGTCGCGTGGTTCGAGCCCTTGTTGCACCAGGCGGAGGGCTGTACCTGCCTGCGCTCTGGCGCTGATGGGAAAGCGACGAAGGTCATCGAGGGAAGAGCCGACCCAGTGCAGCGCCTTCATGCCGGGAGTATACAAGTAGGTGAATACTATTCAAGTGCTTGGATAGGCCCTCGAGCAACGGCAGGCGAGCAGCCGGCGTTCGTGTCGAAGCAGGCGTAGGGCGAGCGACAACGCATTGCTGCTACCTTGCGACCGCGGAATCATCCGCAGATCGCACGGGGAAGCTCCAAATGCGTGACCAGTTGACGTACGAGGAAAGCCAGCAGCTGCTCGAGATGCTCTCGACCGACGACACCTTTCGCGCGACGTTCACGACGAACCCGGCCGAGGCCCTGAGGATCATCGGAATCACCGAGTTCGAGCGTGTCAACTGCCTGCGCGTCCAGCAACTCGCCGACAAAGCGACGATCGCTGCGGCGCGCCTCGCGCTGACCGCGGTCCTGACGCAGAAGCTCGCGCTCACGGTGCACAGCCTGGATCAGGGTGACGGCAAGGGCGTCCAGGCGGCGTAGCCCCCGTCGGTTCGCGTCACGTGACCGCCGTGCAGCCGGCGGTCACGACCAGTCCGGCCAGACTTCGCGATTGGGGTCGAACTCGACCCTTTCGCGCGTCGCCGCGCGCACGCCGAAGCCGCAGACCGCGATCGGGCTTTCGTCGAGTGCATCGAGCCCGAAAGCACGCTCGATCTCGATCTCGTTGATCGCCGCGGTCACGAAGGCGCCTAGCCCGAGCTCGGTCGCACGCAAGTAGACCGTCTGGGAAATGTGCCCGGCTTCGAGCGCGAGGACGCGGTACGCCTTGCTGTGGTAGCGGTACTTCCAGAAACAGCGCTCGAAGCGCGCGACGAGCGCGACCTGCACGTGCGCGTTCGCGAAGTACGGCTGGCCCGCGACCATCAGTGCCGCGCGCTCGCGCAGCGCATCGGGGTCGACCGCGAGGTCGACCGTGTCGAGCGCGTGGGCGACGGGGTCGTAGCGGTAGAGCCCTGACGCGAAGCCTTCGACGTTCTGCAGGACCACGTATGCCTCGAACGGGTGCAGTCCGCCGCCGGACGGCGTGTTCTTCTTGAGCACTTCCTGGCCCGGGCCGACCGGGTAGACCGCGTGCGCCGCGTGTGCGGTCTCGAGGATGCTCGCGAGCGCGCCGCGCGGGAGCGTCGCTTCGCTTGCGAAGTTGCGGCAAGTCGCGCGACGCCTCAACAAGGCGTCGACTCCGTGCACGGCGCCGCGTTCGAGGGCGGTGCGCGCCCGACCCGGGACGAGCGCCGGTACCGCCGGCGGTGGTGGACCGAACTTCGCCGCGAGGTCGGATTGGCGCCTCAGCCCCGCAAGCTCGACGTTGCGCTCGGCGTCGACGTCGGCCCACCGGCCGAGGTAGTGCAGCGTCGCTGCGACGCTGTGCCAGTGTCGCGCGCGCAGCTTCTCGTCGCGCGCGCGCTGCGCGGCGTGCGCCGGATCGTCCGTCACGACGAGCCCCTCCGCGACGAGTCGCGCGACGGCCGCACTTCCGTGGCGCTCGGCAGCGTCGCGGTACGGGGTCCATTCGCCGGACGGGATCGCGGCCAGCGCCTGCATCTCGTTCGCGTCGATCGGTACGGGATCGTCGCGATGCGGAGCGAGGGCGACCAGCTTCCGCGTCGTGCGGACGCCCGGGCCCCCGGTCACGAGCCCGTCGAGATCGAACTCGATTTCCTCACGCGGCTCGATCAGAAGGATCGCGCAGCGGCGCACGTGGAAACTCATCGATGCATCCTTGCAGAGCCCGGTTCGTCAGGGTATACAAACTCGCCGCGTCGCGCGGCATCGACCAGGGGAAACATCGTGGCTGATCAGCTGAGCATGGAACAGGCGGGCAAACTCCTGCACCTCCTGAGCACGGACGACAACGTACGCAAGAGCTTTCAGAACGATCCCGTAGGAACGATCCGGCAGCACACTGGTGCGGATCTGTCGCAGGTCGCCGGCTGCTGCAAGGTCGGCACGCTCGCCGACAAAAAGGCGATCGCCGCAGCGCGCGTCAAGCTGTTCGAGCGGCTCACGACCGCGATGGGGCAGAACGTGCACGAGCTCAACGCGAGCTGATCTCGCCGCTCGCCGCAGCGATCCGCCGCGTCACGAAATCGGGATCGTTCTCGCGGTCGGGCCAGGCCTCGCGGAAGCGGCGGAGCGCGTCGTCGGCGCGCTCCGCGTCTCCGATCGCGCGATAGGCGCGCGCGGCGTCGAGCAGCGCGAGGCTGGTCGACACGACGTGGTACGCCCGCAACGCGCCGAGCCCCGAAATCTCTCCGTAGGCACGACCACGATGCCCGGCGAGTCGCTCCGACGCCCGCGCGGCCGCTCGGGCGTCGCCGGCTTCGAACAGCGCTCGTGCCTGCGCGAACCTGAGCAATAGCGGTGCGTCCGGCTCGATCTTCGCGAGCGTCGACGCAGCGCCGGCCGCGTTGCCGCGCGCCAGCTCGATCTCTGCCTCCAGCAACTCGACCAGATTTCCGAGTCGCGGGTAGCCCGAGTGCGCTGCTCGGTCCGCATGCTGACCGAGCACGCGTTCCGCGAGTGCGCGATCGTGCTTGGCCGCTGCGGCAGCAACGAGGAGGCGCAGGTAGACGTAGTGCGCGCGCACCGCTTCGACCGAGGCGTCAGCCTCTCGCTGCAACGCGGCGATCTCCCCGCTGAGCCGACGCGCGTAGTCGTCTTGCGGTTCGAACGACTCGAGTATCAGCAGCCGCACCACCGAGGTGTGCTCGAGGAGCGGGTCGCTGGAATCGCCGCCGACGGCGCGCAGCGCTTCGAGGCCTTGCGACCAGCGCCCGCGATCGAGCGCCACGATCGCGCGTAGTACGGCGGACTCGCGCGACGAGTCGAGCCCGCCCGTGCCGAGCATGCGATCGGCCTCCGCGAAGTTCCGGCGCGCTGCATGCGCCCCCGCGTAGAACAGAAGCTCGCCGCGTTCCCCGCCCGACACGGCGGCGGCGAACTCGCGTAGCGCATCATCGAACTCCTCGAGCGCGACGTGGTAGTGCCCGAGTTGGTAGTGCGTGTGTGAGCTGCGCGGATAGCGCTCGGAGACTGCGTTCCGTGCAGCACGGATTGCGTCACTGTGACGGTTGAGCGAATTCGCAGCGACCATCGCGTAGTTCGCGTGTGCGTTGAAGGCGTCCGGGTAGGCATCGGCGTACGCCCGCCAGCGCGATAGCGCCTCGACGGGCGGGCCCAGGTTGGCACGCAGCGCAGCGATGTAGAGGCGTTCGCGCGGCGGCAGCCGTTGCGCCAGGGCGAGGGCGCGGTCGAGCGCGACGGTCGGGGCCGTGTTGTTGTGGCTGCTGAGCAGGATGCGGCCGAGCCCCGCATGTGCGAGCGCGAACTCGGGATCGAGCTCGATCGCCTGCTGGAACAGCGCGCGTGCGCGCGGGTGGTCGTTCGCGAAATACGCATCGTTCCCCAACGCATACGCCCGCAGCGCGTCGAGATTCGCCGTCGTCGCCTTCGGCAGCGGCGCCGAATCACGCTCGATCTGCGCCATCGCCTCGCCGAGACGATTGCGGAGCGTGCGCGTCACGCGGTCGACGGAGTCGAGCGCCGACGCGGCGCCCGAGCCGTCGGCCGATTCGGCGTAGACGGTCGTCTGCGTCGCGGGGTCGATCAGCTCGGCGCTGACGCGCAGCCGTCCGCCGACTTCCGCGACCGTCGGCAGGAGCAGCGCACGCGCGCCTTCGCGCAGCGCGACTTCGGCCCCGAGCGTGCGATCGAGCGGCGAGGCGGGGTCGCGTCGCATCCGCGTCAGCACGTCGCGGACCTGCAGGTCCGGAACGATGTTGACGAAGCGCGACTGCTCGAGGCTGATGCGCAACGCGGTTTCGAGCGACTCGTCGAAGACCGGGTCACCGGTGAGGTTCCTGAGCTCCCCAACCACGACCCAGTCGCGCTCCGCGAACGCGATCGCGGGCTGGGTGCGCGTCGTGACGAACAGCACGACCACGGCGGCCGCTGCGACGACCGCGAGCTCCGCGAGCAGAGCGCGCGGGCGCAGCAAGAGCGGGCGCGCGCGCCAGGCCTTGTCGGTCGCGACCGGGCGCAGCAGGGGCGCGACGCCGGGCTCGCCGATCTCGTGGATCGGCATCGCCTGCGGCACGCCTTTGAAGGCGTAGTGGCCGTGGAACTTCCAGCGCAGGTTCGGAAACGCGGGCTTGAGCTCCGATTCGGCGCGCTGTGCGAGCCCGAACAGCATCCCGGACACGAGGATCTGGCCCGGCAGCGCGAGGCCCATGAGGCGCGCTGCGACCGGCTTGACCAGCCCTTCGACCTCGACGCGTTTCGCGCCGCGCGCGACGTCTTCGGCTTCGTTCTCGTAGACCGTCACTTCGCCGACGTGCGCGCCGACGCGGGCCTTGAGCGCGATGCCTTCCTCGCGGCTCAGGTCGCGCAGCAGGCGCTGGTAGTCGAGCGCGAAGCCGAGCGCCTCGATCGGACGGTCGAACAGCAGCAGGAAGCCGTCGGTCTTGTCGATCTCGTGGCCGCGGTGCGCGGCGATGAGGTCGCGTGCGGCGCGATCGTGTCGGCGGAACAGCGCAACCGCGCGCGCGTCGCCGACGCGCTCGACCAGCGCGGTCGAGTCGACGAGATCGCAGAGCACGAGCGTGCGCAGCGTCGGGACCGGCGTCGGTCTCGACAGGTCGTCTGCGCCGTGTGCGACCGCCGCGTTCATGTTCGGATAGCGCCCTGTACGCCCCCCGCAACGGGGGATTGTGGGCGATGAACGCGGGGGGTGCAAAGCAGTGCCGCAGTTCCTGCGCCGCCGCGCGTCCCGGGGCGTCCTATCGGGGCTGAGGCCCCTCCTACAGTGGGTCCGTCCCCAGCTCACGCCACGGTGGGCGGAACCGTGGCCGTCGGAATCACTGTAGGAGGGGCCTCAGCCCCGATTGCTCGCACACCGCAGCGAACCCCGCTACCCCTGCGCGCGCCAGCCGTCCCCGCCGGTCCCCTTCGCCTGGTACAGCCAGCTGTCCGCAGTCGAATACCAGTGCGACCAGTCGCTCAACTCGTCGCAAAGCGAGCCGCCGACGCTGACGCTGACACGCAGCTCGTGCGACGGCTCCGGGAAGCGCAGCGAGCGCACGCCCTGCACGATCTGCGCGGCGCGCTGCTCGAATTCGCCCGGGGATCCGACCTGCGCGAGCAGCGCGAACTCGTCGCCGCCGAGCCGGCAGGGCAGGTCGCACGGCGCGCAAGCCTGCTGGACCTCTTGCGCGATCGCGCGCAGCACCTGGTCGCCCGTCAGATGCCCGAAGTTGTCGTTGATCTGCTTGAAGCGGTCGATGTCGATCAAGAGCAGCCCGACCTGCGTTCCGGGCACGCGCCGCTCGGACAGCCGGTCGAGGTAGCCGTAGAGGCCGCGGCGGTTGCAGAGGCCCGTGAGCTCGTCGGTCTGCACGAGCCGCTCCGCGGCCGAGAGCTGGTTCTGGGTCTGGCGCAGCGAGTCGAGCGTGACGAGTAGGTCCTCGTTGCGGCGCTTCAAGCTCGCGATCAGCTGCTGCTCGCTCGCGACGAGATAGGCGAACGAACGCACCATGAAGTTCGCCAGCAGCGCCGGCTCGCGCCCGAGCAGCCGCTCGAACCCGGCGTGCTCGATCACGACCATCGTCGAGGGCTCGACCGCGAGCGCGGATGCGACGCGCGCGTGGTTGCCGATGAACAGCGCGAGCTCGCCGAAGAACTCGCGCGGTCCGATCACCTTGTCCGAGAGGCCGTTGCCGAACTCGAGCCGAATCTGGCCGGAATCGACCACGAACATGCTGCGGCCGAGCTCACCGCGACGGAAGATCAGCTCGTTGCGGTCGACCGTGCGGCGCTGGCCGGCCTCGCCGAACAACGCGACCTCCTGGTCGGAGAGCTGGCGCGGGAGCAGCCGCGCTGCCGACTTCGCGCCAGCCTCGTTGCGTGCGATCGCGTCGCGCGTGCGCGCCATCTTGCGGGCCCGTCCCCGTCCCCACGGGGTCGCCCGGATAATAGCTCGCGCGCGCCATAATGCGTGCGAACGGTGTCCCGGACCGGAATCGTCCCCAGTGTCCATCGTGCGTGCCCTGGCCGCGCTCGCGGCAGGCCTCGCCGCGAGCTTCGCGGCGTCGGCCGCGGAGATCGAGTACGCGGTGGTCTACCGCGCGCTCGAGGCCGCGCGCGGGATCGACGCGTATCCCAGGCTGCGCGCGGTGCAGCGCGTCGAGAGCAAGCGCGCGGGCATCGCGCCACGCACGATCCGAATCGCGATCCGGGCGCGCGACGGGCGCATCGACGTGCCGGTCGCCACCGACGGAACGCTCGCGCTGCCGGTCGACGACGCGCTGCTCGCCGAGAATCCCGTGGTCGTGACGAACCAGCCGCCCGGCTCGCTGACGCTGACGCTCAGCATCGAGCTTGCCCAGCCGGAAGGGGCGACGCTCGTGGCCGCCGAGGTCGAGGCGGCGCTGGTGGAGGCGGACGCGCTGCTCGCGCGCCAGCAATCACGTGCGCGCGTGCGCGGCGTCGAGTTCCGTTTCGAAGGCGACGCGCGCGTCGTGCTGCACGGCGACGGCGATCAGGTGCTCGTGCCCGACCGTCACGGCCGCGTCGTCGTGATGCGCGATCCCGACCTCCGCGAGCGCTGCCGCGAGATCGAGCTCAGCGCGCGTCCGCTCAGGATCCTGCCGTTCCTCGACCAGTAGCCCGCTTCGGAGACGCCATGAACGACCGTCCGATTCTCGTCATCGGCAACAAGAACTACTCGTCGTGGTCGATGCGGCCGTGGCTCTTGATGAAGGCCACCGGCGTCGCGTTCGACGAGCTCCGCATCCCGCTCAACACGCCGGCGTTCGACGAGACGATCCGGAACTGGTCGCCGTCGGCGCGCGTGCCGGCGCTGCGGCACCGTGACGTGACGGTGTGGGACTCGCTCGCGATCGCCGAGTACGTCAACGAGACTTTCCTCGACGGGCGCGGCTGGCCCGACGCGAGCGCGGCGCGCGCGCACGCGCGTTCGATCTCGGCCGAGATGCACTCGGGCATGTTCGACCTGCGCGGCGAGTGTCCGCTCAACGTGCGGCGCGTGATGGAGCGCCCGCACGCGATCGGCGAGGGCGCGCGGCGCGACGCCGCGCGCGTCCAGGCGATCTGGCGCGAGGCTCGCTCGCGTTTCGGCGCAGACGGCCATCTCCTCTTCGGTCGCTTCACGATCGCGGACGCGTTCTTCGCGCCGGTCGTGTTCCGCTTCCGCACCTACCGTGTGCCGCTCGACGCCGACGCGCAGCGCTATGCCGACGCGGTGCTCGCGCTGCCGGCGGTGCAGGACTGGATCGCGGAAGCCGCGGCCGAACCCGAGCGGATCGAACACTACGATCGCATCGGTATCGCGTGAACCCTGTCGTCCTGATGCTGATCGGCGCGGCGCTGATCAGCACGTCCGCGGTGTTCGTGAAATGGGCCGACGTTGCGCCGAGCGTCTCGGCGTTCTGGCGCATGGCGTTCGGCGCGCTGCTGCTTGCACCGATCGCGTGGCGCGCCGCGCGTGACGCGCCGCTGCCGCGCCCTCGGGCGCTCGCCCTGCTTGCGCTTGCATCGGTCTTTTTCGCGCTGGATCTGTTTCTCTGGCACCGCAGCATCCTCTACGTCGGGCCGGGTCTCGCGACGCTGCTCGCGAATTTCCAGGTGTTCATCCTCGCGGCGGTCGGGATCCTCTGGCTCGGCGAGCGCGTCTCGGCGAAGTTCTGGTTCGCGGTGGTGCTGTCGCTGGCGGGGCTCTGGCTGCTGGTCGGTGCGGACTGGAACGTCCTGGGCCCGAGCATGCGCGCAGGCGTATGGCTCGGGCTCGGCACGGCGGTCGCCTATGCGTGCTATCTCCTCTCGATGCGGCGTGCGCAGACCGGGCCGCAGGCGCCCAGCGCCGAGCTCGGGCTCTGGTGGTCGACCGCGATCTGCGCTGCGATGCTCGCGCTCGACGTCGTCGCCGAGGGCCAGCGATTCGCGATTCCCGACGCGAAGTCGCTCGCCTCGCTGGTCGCGTACGCCGCGATCGCGCAGGTCGTCGGCTGGATCGCGATCGTGCGCGCGATGCCGCGGCTGCCGGCATCGACGGTCGGCCTGCTCCTCCTGCTGCAGCCGAGCCTCGCGTTCGTCTGGGACGTCGTGCTGTTCGATCGTGCGGTTGACCTGGGCGACGCGGTCGGGATCGCGTGCTCGCTCGCCGGGATCTTCCTCGGCACGACGCGCAACGCGTAG
>Ga0187892_10008497_pt1 | contig 14030 bp, 13 predicted proteins | sample MA1701073metaG_FD_139345 | JGI IMG/M metagenome (GOLD analysis project Ga0187892, IMG submission 139345) | Bio-ooze microbial communities from a basaltic lava cave in the Kipuka Kanohina Cave System on the Island of Hawaii, USA - MA170107-3 metaG ...
GGTCGAGCCGGCCAGCCGTTCCGACGCCGGGTACCGCCTCTACGACGACGCGTGCCTCCGCCGCATCGAGCTGGTCAACCGGGCCAAGGTGCTGGGCCTCACGCTGGCCGAGGCGGCCGAGTTCCTGCACGTCGCCGAGGGGTGCTGTGGCGACAACCACCCCCGGCTGGCCGGCATCGTCGAGTCCAAGCTCGACGAGACGGAGCGTCGCATCGAGGAGCTGCGGACGTTGCGCGAGACGCTTCGAGGTGTGCTCGACCGCCTGGCCCGCAACGAGGGCCAGCACCGGTGCGAAGAGACCCTCTGCACCTGCAACCGGCCGATGACCATCGGGCGCAAGGGCGACGCGCCCGCACCGTCGAGCTGCTGCTGAAGCTCCTACTCGAGCATGAACTCCAGCAGGTAGGTGTCGGACAGGATGTCGTAGTCGGGGGCGACCAGCTTGGCGTAGCGCTCGAAGTACAGAACCTGCTTGCCGAGCAGCACCATGGACCGCGGGAGCTGCACTCCCTTGGGTCGGGCCAGCCGCAGGGCCCGCATGAACAGGTCGTTGTAGTCGATCTCGGCCAGGGGCTTGGCCAACTCGGGCTCCACGAGTTGGCGCAGGGCGTTGGCTGCCCGCTCCTCGGTGGCCCGGTGGCCCATCTGGGCGCCCAGCTCGGCCAGGCAGCGGGTGACCTCGGCGAAGTCACGGTCATGCAGCAGGGCCACCACGCCCCGGCGGATCACCAGGCGGGTGGTCTCGTCGAGCTCGCCCATGATGCCGAAGTCGAGGAAGACGACCTTGCCGTTGCCGTCGACCATCAGGTTGCCGGCGTGGACGTCGCCGTGGAAGAAGCCGTGCTCGCAGGCCGCCTCGATCCAGGCCCGCACGCCCGCCTTGAGCAGCTCGAGCAGCGGCAGCCCGGTGAGCTGCAGCTTCATCAGGTCGTCGACCTTGATCCCGTTGATGCGCTCCATGGTCAGCACGCCGTGGCCGAGCAGGTCCGGGTGCACGACCGGCACTCGGATGAGGTCGTTCGAACCGAAGCTCTTCAGGTTGGCCGCGAAGCGATCCATCGAGGCCGCCTCGCGACCGAAGTCGAGCTCCTGGCGCAAGGTCGTCACCACGTCGTCGACGATGGCCACGGGGTTCATCACGCGCGCTGACTTGGAGAGTCGCTGGATGATCCGGGCGGTGACCCGCAGGAGCCGCAGGTCGCGCCGGAACCGCTCCTCCACGCCCGGCCGGCGCACCTTGACGACCACCTCGGTGCCGTCACGGAGGATCGCCCCGTGCACCTGGGCGATGGACGCGGCTGCCAGGGGCTCGGTCTCGATGGAGGCGAACTGCGAGATCCGTGGCCCGAGGCCCTTCTCGAGGACGGGCTGGATGGTGTCCCATGGCTCGGGTGGGGCGTCGTCCAGCAGGTCGCGCAGCGAGTTCGAGATGACGGCCGGAAAGAGCCCGGGACTGGACGACACCAGTTGGCTCAGCTTGACGAACGGGGGGCCGAGAGCGAGGACGACCTTGCGGACACGCGGGGCGAGGTACTCCGGGTTGCGGTTCTTCTTGCGCAGCAGCGCCGGCAACAGGTGGCGCAGGACGACGAAGTTGATCTTCTGAAGCCGCAGCACCTCGCGCGGCCCGATCCGCCTCATGGCCCTGTCGTTCAGTCGTTTCGCGACCGGATCGGGGACGGGTGCGGTGTCGATGGCCGGCTCCTGCGCAGATGGGGGGACCGCGAGACGATACCGTCGCCGCGGTGTGCGGTCGCTTCGTGTCCTCCACCGCGCCGGCCGAGCTGGCCGCGCAGTTCGGTGTCGACGACGGGCCGGCGCCCGAAGCGGGCCCTCGGTGGAACGTGGCGCCGACCGACGAAGTCCTGGCTGTTGCCACCAGCCGGGGCGTCCGGCGCCTGGGCGCGTTCTCGTGGGGGCTCCTGCCCGGTCCCCATGCGACGAAGCGGCTGATCAACCTGCGGGCCGAGACCTTGGCCGAGCGCCCCGCCTTCCGGCGCCGGCTGGAACGCAACCGCTGCATCGTGCCGGCCGATGGCTTCTACGAGTGGAAGCGCCCGGCGGGACCGCATGGCGCCAAGGTGCCGCACTTCATCGCTGCCGCGGACCAGCGGCCGCTGGGTCTGGCCGGGCTGTGGGCTGCGGTCCGCCGGGACGGCGCAGTCGACGGCTGGATTCGGACCTGCACCATCCTCACCTGCGCCCCGAACGAGTTGGTGGCCGAGGTCCACGACCGCATGCCCGTCGTCCTGGCCCCGGGCGCCTGGGACACCTGGCTGGACGACGCCGAGGACGACGTCGGGCTGCTGTCGTCGATTCTGGTGCCCGCCCCCTCCGACGCGCTGACGATCTGGCCGGTGTCGCCCGCCGTCAACCGCGTCGCCAACGAGGGCCCGGAACTGGTGGCCCCGGTGGGACCGCCGCTTTCGAGTAAACTTTCGAGTAAATAAATAGGGGCCGGATTCCGGTCCCTATTTACTCGAAAGCGGGGTTTCGAGGGTGAGGGAGCGGCGGACGGTGGCGGCGATGCCGGGGGCGTCCAGGCCGAGGCGGGCGTGGATGGCGGAGGGCCGGGCCTGCGGGACGAAGGTGGTGGGGACGCCCAGCACGACCACGGGGGGGCCGGCCATCGTGGCGATGGCATCGGCCAGGGCGGTGCCGGCGCCACCCAGGCGGATGCCGTCCTCGATGGTGACGACCAGCCGGTGGGCGGCGGCGTCGGCCACCATGGCGGGGTCGAGGGGCCGCACCAGGCGGACGTCCCAGACGGTGGCGTCGACGCCCTCGGCGGCCAGCGTTGCGGCCGCCTCGACGGCGGCATCGAGCATGGGGCCGACGGCCAGCAGGCAGACCGAGGCATCGCCCCGCCGCACGAGCCGGGCCTGCAGGCCCGAACCCACCTCGGCATGGGCCGGACCGGCGCCCTTGGGGAACCGTATGGCCGCCGGCCCGTCGAGCTCGAGGGCGTCCCGCAGCATCACGCCGACCTCGCCGGGCGACGACGGCGCGAAGACCGTCATCCCGGGAACGGCCAGGCACTGGGCCAGGTCGAGCACGCCGTGGTGGGACGGGCCGTCGTCGCCGGTGATGCCGGCCCGGTCGAGCGCGAAGACGACGGGCAGGCCATGGAGGCCGACGTCCAGGTTGGCCTGGTCGAAGGCCCGGCTGAAGAACGTGGCGTAGACGGCGACCACCGGGCGGAGCCCGCCCATCGCCATGCCGGCGGCGGCCGTCACCGCGTGCTGCTCGGCGATGCCGACGTCGTGGAACCGGGCGGGCCAGCGCGTCGCGAAGGGCAGCAGGCCGGTCGGCCCGGCCATCGCCGCCGTGAGGGCATGCACCTGGGGATGGCGTTCGCCGACGGCGACCATGGCCGAGGCGAACGCCTCGGTGTAGCCGGCCGGCGCCCACTTCGGCGGTCCGGTCACGGGGTCGAAGACCGGGGCGTCGTGGAGGCACTTCTCGTCGTCGTCCTCCGCCGGCGAGTAGCCCCGGCCCTTCTGGGTGAGGACGTGCACCACGATGGGCCCCCGGAAGGCCGCCGCGTTGCGCAGCGCCGCCTCGACGCCGGCGATGTCGTGGCCGTCGATGGGCCCGGTGTAGCGCACGCCCAGCGCCTCGAAGAAGACCGTCGGCTCCAGCACCTCGCGTACCGCGGCCCGGAAGCCCTGCAGGCTCGTCCAGGCCAGGCCGCCGACCGCCGGCAGCTCCAACACCGCGTGCTCGACCCGCTCGCGCATCCGCACCCAGCCGGGGTTGAGGCGGAGCCGGCTGAGGCCGTGGCCCAGGCGCCCGACGGTGGGTGCGTAGGAGCGGCCGTTGTCGTTGAGCACGATCACCACCGGCCGCCCGCAGTGGCCGAGGTTGTTGAGACCCTCGAAGGCCATGCCGCCGGTCAGGGCGCCGTCGCCGATGACGGCCACGACCCGGCGGTCGGCACCGGCCGCCTCGACGGCCACCGTCAGCCCGTGGGCGTAGCTGAGCGCGGTGCTGGCGTGGCTGTTCTCGACCCAGTCGTGCGGCGACTCGGCCCGGCTCGGATAGCCCGACAGGCCGCCCTCCTGGCGAAGGCTGGCGAACGAACCCCGGCGACCGGTGATGATCTTGTGGACGTAGGCCTGGTGGCCGGTGTCCCACAGGACGGTGTCCCGGGGAGAGTCGAACACCCTGTGCAGCGCCAGCGTCAGCTCGACCGCGCCGAGGTTCGAGCCGAGGTGGCCCCCGGTGACGGCCACCGACTGCACGATGAACTCGCGGATCTCGCCCGCCAGCGCGACGACATCGTCGGGCGACATGGCCCGGACGTCAGCCGGGCTGGTGATGCGCTCGAGCAGCATGCGTGGTGCCCAACCTAGCGGGAGCACTGTGCAGTTCGGCGCAGCCGGCGACCCTGGATGCCGGCGGGGCGGGGCCGCGCATCCGGCGCGGTCAGCAGGTGCAGGAGAGACCGGCGTTGAACCGGGTGCCAGGCGGCGGCGTCATCCCGTTGGTGGTACGGGTGTCGAAGTCCGCCTGCGCTTGCTCGGTGGCCTTGAACTCCTTGTCGAGCACGGCGTCCGCCTCGGCCTGGGTCTTGCCGACGAACTTCAGGTGCAGTCCGGTGAGGAACCTCGTGAAGATGTTGACGTGCTCCTGCTCGTGGGCCCGGATGGCGGCGTCGAAGCGGTCCCACTCCTGCTTCCAGCAGGTGCAGGTGGTCGTCGATGCCTTGGTCCACTCGGGCAGCACCCGGTCGAGCTCCAGCGTGACGGTCGCCCGGGCGACCTTTCCGTCGGCTGAGAACTCGAAGGCCACGTCGATGCCGGGGACGGTGCCGTCGGGCCGCGTGTGGGGCGCCACGTGGGCCGCCTCGCCGTGGGTGGCCATGTGGGCGCTGAGACCGGAGCCCACGTCGGCGATGGTGTCGCCGGTGATCTTGTAGGTCGTGTCGGACACGACGCGAACCGTGGTCGTCCCGGTGCCGGTGGCTGCGCCTGCGGTGTTGGCCGCGTGCTCGCCCAGCTGCGCCGACACGGTGTCGAGCTGGATCACCGCTTGGTCCAGTGGCAGGGTGCCGACCAGCAACCCGTCGACCAGCGTGCCCGTGGTGGCGCCGGCGGGGCCGACGTCGGCCCCGGGCGTGTTGGCCACTTGGGCGAGCAGGCCACCAACGCGGGTCGCGGCGGCGGCGACCGAGCCGTCGGGGGCCACCGGATCCGGCCCCGCCGCTGGCGGGCCGCCGCCGTCTTCGGGGGCACGGGCGACGACCGGGACCTGCGTCGCCGCCGGGCGCGTACGGGGCGCCACGGTTGACTTCGTGACCGCGTGGCCCAGATGCGACGCGACCGTATTGAGGCGGGCCACGACCCGTTCGGCGAGCCCGGACTCGCCGAACGCTCCGCCGGCGGTGGCGGGGATGCGCACGCCGCCGGTCTTGAGGCTGGCCCACGTCCGGGGGCCGACGACACCGTCGGCCGCGAGGCCTGCCGCCCCCTGGTAGGCGACGACCGCCTGCTTGGTGATCGGGCCGAAGATGCCGTCCTGGGCGATCGACGCGTTGGCCTGGATCAGGTGGTCCTGGAGGAGCCGGACGCCGTCGCCCCGCGAACCCCGGCGCAGCACCGGCTCCGGCGCCGCCGGCCCGTCCTCGCTCGCCGTCTGCACGGCGAGCAGGGCCACCGTGGCTCGGTTGCCGGCACCGGCCTGTGCCGCGACGAGCGACCGCGGCGTGAGCGGCCCGCGCCGGCGCCACGGGGTGGGGACGGGCGCTCGGGCGACCACGCCGGGCGCCGGCGGGGTCCCCGTCGCCGGCGTGCGGTCGTGCACGGCGGCACGCTACCAGCGCGCTCGACCGACCACGCCGGGCGACGGCCCCGGCCGACGACCCGTCTCTAGGATGGCGGCCGGCCATGGACCGCTTCCAGTACCTCATCCTGATGGGCATCTGCCTGGTCATCACGCTGCCTCTGGAGTTCCTCTTCCAGGCGCGGGTGTGGCGCCGCCCCCGCCGGCTCTTCGCGGCCATCTGGCCCGTGGCGACCGTGCTGATCGTGTGGGACCTCATCGCGGTGGCTCGCGACCACTGGGCGTTCTCCGAGAAGCTCACCACCGGGTGGGAGATCCTTCCCGGCTTCCCCGTCGACGAGGTCGTGTTCTTCATCGCGGTGCCGGTCTGCGCCCTGCTCACCTTCGAGGCCGTCCGTAACGTCCTCGACTGGATCGACGCCCGCCGGACCGGCCGACTTGTGACCCCGGTGACCGGCAGGCCGGGCCGGTCCTCCCGATGATCCCCGCCTACCCGGGGTTCTCGTTGCTGGCCGCGGTGGTCGTGGTCGGACTGGAGCTGCGGTGGGCCCGGACGGGCATCTTCCGCATGCCCGCCTACTGGATCGCCATGGCGATCGTGTGCGCCTTCCAGATTCCCGTCGACGGGTGGATGACCAAGCTGTCGGACCCGATCGTCATCTACAACCCGGAGGTGCTGAGCGGCTGGCGGTGGCCGCTGGACATCCCGACCGAGGAGTTCGTGTACGCCTGGGCCATGCTCACGATGGCCATCGTCCTTTGGGAGCGGGCCGGTCGCCGCCGGACCGCCCGTACAATCGGCCGGTGATGCCGGCCGTCGCCATCGTGCTCGGGTCATTGCTGGCCATGGAGGGCGTGAGCTACCTCACCCACCGCTTCGTCATGCACGGGTTCGGGATCGGGCTGCACCGCAGCCACCACGACACCGCAGGCGGGGGCTTCGAGCTCAACGACCTGTACCCGCTGATGTTCTCGACGCTGTCCATCGCCGCCTTCGCGGTGGGCACCATGTGGCCGTCGATGCGCTCGCTGGTGCTGGTCGGCATCGGCCAGACCCTGTATGGGCTGGCCTACGGGTTCGTGCACGAGGTCTACATCCACCGGCGGGTGCGGTTCGTGCACGGCCGCTACCGCCCGCTGGAGTGGCTGAAGGACAGCCACCGCATCCATCACCTCTACGGCGGCGAGCCCTACGGCATGCTGCTGCCGGTGGTGCCGGCCCGCCTGCGGGCCCGGGCCGCCGCGGCCACATGGGACCCCTTCGGCGAGCCCCCGGTCACCGCCGCCCCCGCCTCGCGTTCGTTCTCGTCGTAAGCGTCCGACCCCGCCAGCGGACCTCCCCCCGCAGGTGGGTGCGGACCAGCGATCGGGCGAACACGGCGAGGAAGAACGCCAAAGGGACGGGGAATGCCGGTGCGGTCCACCACGGGAAGCGGCCGAGGCGCCCCAGCATCCATGCCAGTTGCGCCGTGTAGCTGCCGTAGGCGGCTGCCGAGACCGGGCCGGGGTCGACCACGGGCGCCGTGGCGGCGACGATGGCCCCGGCGACCCATAGTACGGCGAGGGCCATGGCACCGGGCCGGCTGGCGGCGGCGCCGCCGGCCATGTTCTTGGTCCACCCCTCGACGAGCTGGGCGATGCCGCCGGGGTACATCCGAAAGCTGACGGTGCCCTTCCCGGCCAGTGCCGCGACGGGCAGCTGGGCGGCGCGGTACCGGGCGGCCAGGGCCACGTCCTCCACCACCTCGCTCCGCACCGCCTCGTGCCCGCCGGTGCGTTCGTAGTCGGCCCGGCTGGTGGCCAGGCACGGGCCGAAGGCGCCCGGCGGCGAGCGGCGGCCGGCCGTCGGCGTGGCCGCCCCGAGGCCCATCCAGGGGACCACGTTGAAGAAGGCCGAGAGCACCTCGTAGGGGCGTTCGGTCCGGTGGAAGGGCTGCACCGACACCAGCCCGCCCCGTCGCCCGTGCTCGGCCAGCACCCGGTCCAGGCCGCCGGGACCCAGCTCGGTATCGGCGTCGAGGAAGATCAGCACCTCGCCGGCGGTGGCGCCGGCGCCGGTCCAGCAGGCCCAGCACTTGCCCGTCCACCCCGCGGGCAGCGGACGGGCGGGCACGACGGTGGCGCCGGCGCCCCGGGCCACGGCGGCGGTGGCGTCGGTGGAGTGGTCGTCGACCACGACGACCTCGACGCGTTCACCGTCACCCGCCAGCGAGGCGAGCAGCACCGGCAGGGTGGTCGCCTCGTCGCGGGCCGGGACCACGACCGAGGCTCGCCGGCTGCCCGCCCCGGCCGCGGGAGCCGGGCGGGGGCGGGGAAGTGACCACAGCAGCCAGAGCCCGGCCGGCCAACCGACGGCGGCGATGGCCACGCGGGCGGTCAAGCGCGTGCGGGGACGGCCGCGACCGCCGCGGTGACCAGTGCCCGCCGGCCCGCTACTTCGCTCACGGTGCTCCCTGGCACAGCCGAGCGTTAGCGGCGTCGATGCGCTGCAGGGCGTCCCGGACGGCCTGGGGCCAGCTCTGTACGTCCTGGGTCAGAGGGTCGCCGGGGCTGACGCGGTCGGCCACGAAGGCACGGTAGGCCGCCACATCCCGCACCACCTCGGGGGGCGCCGCGTCCCGGAGACGGCTGAGGTCGGCCAGGTGTTCGTCGGAACCGACGTAGGACTCGGGTCGCTCACCCATGACGCTGTCCAGCACCTCGCAGTATGCGGCACGGATCGGGGCCGGCTCGTCACTTCGCACCTGGGCCAGCGTCGTGGGCGCCCCGCCGGGGCCGATGAGCCGGAACAGGGCAATCGCGGCGCCCGCCCCGGGCAGGGCGGCGTCGACCCCCACCGCCTGGCCGGCGACGACGGACTCGAAGTCCACGTTGCGGCCCTGACCGCCCCCCACGGGGGTGATGGTGGCGAGCAGTCGCCCCGGCGCGGTCGGGCGGATCTCGGCGGTGAAGCGGGTGCCGTCGTAGCCGACGCGGGTGACCGGCAGGGTCAGGTGGGTGAGGGCGGTGACGTACCAGATGCTGCCGTCACCGGCCAGCCGGCGGACCAGCACCGTGCCGGGCAGACCGCCCATGACGTACGGCACCTCGCCGCTCTGGGCGTCACCGGCCCGGAACTGCTGCACCTCGAACCCCTCGACGGGCCCGTTCGGTGGTTGCAGCAGGTCGCTCAGGTACTGGCCGGCCGCCGCTCGGGGGTCGAGCAGGTCGGGGCGGCGGCCGGCGGCTGCGTCCGCCTGCAGCGACTGCAGGCCCCTGGTGGTGGTGGCCGGCCAGATCGCTGGCGTGGGCGCTTCGCCGCCGAAGGTGGTCGGGGGCGCCGTCGGCGACGGGCCGGCCGGCGTGGTGTCGACGCGGGAGGCGCCGTCGGGACCCGCCGCGATCGCGGCGGCCACGCCGAGGGCGACGAGCACCGCGGCGGCGACCAAGGGGAAACGCCGCCGCGCCGTTTCGCGGCGGAGGGCCACGACCCGGCCCTCGCCGGCGCCGTCCCCGGCGCCGTCGAGCCGGTGCTCGATCTCGGCCCACGCCCCGGGCGACGGCGACACGTCGCCGGCCCGGCGCTCCAGCATCTGGCGGACCTCGTCCTCGATCATCGCTGCACCTCCGTGCGCAGGGCGGCCAGGCCGCGGTGGATGGCGGTGCGGACGGTGGCCGGGCGGCACCCGAGGGCGACGGCGATGTCGGCGTCGGGCAGGTCCTCGTAGAAGCGGAGCACGATGGCGGACCGCTGCCGCTCCGGCAGGCGGCCCAGCGAGTCCCACAGCTCGTCGGCCACCAGCACGGCCGGCTCGGCCCGGCGCGGGCGCCGGTGCGCCTCCAGCGTGCGGCGGCGACCCCACGAGCGGCAGGCGTTGACCACCGCAGTCCGCAGGTAGGAGGCCGGCCGGTTGACGGGTGACCACGAACGGTGGACCGAGACGAAGGCGTCCTGCACCAGCTCCTCGGCCGCGGTGCGGTCACCGGTGAGCAGGTACGCCAGCCGGACCATCGGCTGGTAGCGCTCCCGGTACAACTCGACGAGGGGCCCCGCCCAGGGCGGGGGCGGGGGTTGGGCCATCTCGGCGGCAATCATCGACGACTGGACGCACCGCGACGTCGATCTGTTCCGGCCCCCCACCGAACTGGCCTTTGGAGTCAGCGGAAACCGCCCCAGTTCCCTACGCGGTTCGGTACGGGGGGGCGGGCGAGGCGTGCGGCGACGGCCAACTTCTTCCAGGTGGGAACGCGGACGCGCTGGGAGAAGACGTCGTAGCCGGCCTCCTCGATGCGGGTGAGGATGCCGGAGTACAGCGCCCGGGCCCCGGCGATGCAGCGGGCCGACACCGGCGGCAGCATGCCGATGCCGATGTCGGCCGAGGCGTAGTAGAGGCGGGTTCGCTCGAGCTCGAAGCGCATCAGTTCGACCCAGCCGGGCGTGACCCGGCGCTCGGCGAGGGCCGGTCCGGCGTCGAAGCGGCGCACGTCCTGCTGGGGCAGGTACACGCGGCCACGGTCGAGGTCCTCGCCCACGTCCCGCCAGAAGTTGGTGAGCTGGAAGGCCACACCGAGGTCGCGGGCGTGGCCGAACGCCTCTGGCGACCGGGGCTCCAGGATCGGGACCATCATTTCGCCGATGACGGCGGCCGAACCGTCCATGTAGTCGAGCAGGTCGGCGAAGCTCTCGTAGGTGGCGATGCTCAGGTCCATCGTCATCGACCGCAGGAAGCGGCGCACGCAGTCCGGGTCGATGTCGAAGGCCCGCACCGTGTGCACGACGGCCTTCAGCACCGGGTCGTCGGAGCGGCCGGCGGCCAGGTCGGCCATGGCCCTTGCGCCGAAGTCGGCCAGCGCCCGCTCCCGGTCGGCCACCGCCACCGGGCCCAGGTCGTCCACGATGTCGTCGGCGTAGCGGCACAGCCCGTACAGGGCGTGCACGTGGTGGCGCTTGACCCGGGGCAGCAGGCTCGTCGACCAGTAGTACGTCGTGCCGTAGCGCTTGTTGAGCTGCCGGCACCGCTCGTAGGACTCCTCGAGGGTGACGGCGGTGCTCACGGTCGCCCCATGGACTCCACCCGGTCGGCGGCCAGCCGGCCCGACAGCAGCACCATGGGCACGCCCACTCCGGGCACCGTGCCGGACCCGACGAACGCCAGTCCCGGCACCTTGCGGGAGACGTTGTTGGGCCGGAACGGCCCGCTCTGGAAGAAGCGGTGGCTGAGGGCGAACGGCGTGCCCCGCTCCATGCCCCTGCGCTCCCAGTCGGTCGGGTCCAGGAACTGCTCAACCTCGGCGTCGACGGGGTAGCCGAGGCCGGCGACCCGGTCGAGCAGGTCGGCCTTCAGGCGGTCCCGCTCGTGGCTCCAGTCGACGGCGCCGTCCAGATTCGGCACCGGCTCCAGCACGTACAGCGACGTGCCGCCGGGCGGCGCCAGGTCGGGGTCGGAGAAGCTCGGGCTGGTCACCAGGATGGAGGGGTCGGGCATGCGGGTGCCCTTCTTCAGCAGCGCGTCGAAGGCCCCCCGCCACTCGGCCCCGAAATGGATGTTGTGGTGGGCGGCTCCGGAGGGAAGTGAGCCCTTGACCCCGGCCAGCCACACGGCGCACGACGGCGAGTAGTTGCCGCGCCGGGCGGCCAGCGGCGCCGGCACTTCGGGAAGCAGCGTTCGGTAGGCGACGGGGAGGTCCGGGTTCAGCACCACGGCGTCGGCCGTCACCCGCTCGCCACTGGCCAGCCGCACGCCCGTGACCGGCCCGCTGGTGCCCGACCGGCGCAGCACCCGCTCGACGGTCTGCCCGTAGGAGAAGGTGGCGCCTGCCTTCTCGGCCGCCGCGGCCAGGCCACGGGGGACGGCGTGCATGCCGCCCTTGGGGAACCACACGCCCTCGACGGTGTCCATGTAGGTGATGACGCAGTAGACGGCCAGTGCCTCGTACGGCGACAGCCCGGCGTACATGGACTGGAAGGAGAAGAGGCGCACCAGGCGCTGGTCGGCGAAGTAGTCCTCGACCACGGAGTTGAGCTTGCGGAAGCCGCCCATGCGCACGAGGTCGACGATGGGGCCCAGCGGCCAGGCCAGGTCGAGCGGCGAGTCGAAGCTGCGGTTGATGAAGTTGGGCAGCTCGAGGCGGTAGAGGCGCGTGAGGTAGTCGCAGAAGCGGCCGAAGCCCGCGGCCTCGGTGGCTCCACAGGTCGACCGGACCTCCTCGGTCATCGCGTCCCGCCCGTGGCGTACCCGGATCTCGGTGCCGTCGGCGAAGCAGGCCCGGTACATCGGGTCGACCGGCACCAGCTCGAGGTGGTCGGCCATGTCGGCGCCCGCGGCCCGGAAGACCTCGCTCAGCAGCCCGGTCATGGTCAGGACCGACGGGCCGGTGTCCAGCCGGTAGCCGGCCGCCTCCAGCAGGCCCGACCGACCGCCCGGGTGGGCGTCGCGCTCCAGCACCACCACCTCGTGGCCGCGGCCGGCGAGGTGGCAAGCCGCCGACAATCCTCCCAGTCCCGCCCCTACCACCACGACTCGCACGTGCCCATGGTCACGTCTGGCGAGGGCGTTCTGCAAGAGCGGCGGCGGTCGGGCATGGTGGGGCGGTGCGCCGCCCGCTCCCCGCCGTCTCGATGGCGGCGGCGGCCATCGTCGTCCTGCTCGCCCTCGGGCTGGTCGGGCTGGTCGTGCACGAGCCGCGCCGTGTGCAGGGGCGGGGGCCCGCCCGCGGTACCGGGATCGCCGACGTCCTGAGCGAGTTGATGGGCTTCGTCGAGCGCGAGCGCGGCCTGCCCTTCCTGGAGAAGGTGGACGTCGTGCTGGTGGACGACGAGGAGTTCGACGCCCGCCTCGGCTCGCCGGACCCAGACACCCGCGACAAGATCGAGGAGGTCGAGGCGGTCCTGCTCGCCATGGGCCTGGTCCGGCCGGATGTCGACCTCCTGGCCATCGTCGAGGAGTTCGCAAAGCAGGCGGTCCTCGGCTTCTACGACGCCGGGTCCGGCGAGTTGGTGGTGCGAGGGGCCGAAGCCACCCCCCTGGCCCGCACGACGGTGGTGCACGAACTGGTCCACGCGCTGGAGGACCAGCACTTCGATCTCGAGCGGCCGGACCTGGGCGACGAGGCGGCCGCGGGGCTCCAGGCCCTGGCCGAGGGGAGCGCCGTCGTCGTCGAGGAGCGCTACGTCGACTCGCTGTCGGCGGCCGAGCGTCGATCGGCCGAGGGCGCCGAGCTCGCCCTGGGCCGTGGGGTCGTTGCCGCCATGCCCGAGGTGGTGCAGATCGCCTTCGGGTTCCCGTACGCCTTCGGGCCCAATCTCGTTCGGGCCGTGCTGGATGCCGGCGGTCAGCCGCGGCTGGACCAGGCCTTCGAAGACCCGCCGCTCAGCACCGAGCAGGTACTGGACCCGGCGCGCTACCTGCGGGGTGACGACCCTCGCCCGGTCGGCGCGCCGCGGGCCGACCGCCCGGCGTTCGGCGACGGCGAGATCGGCGAGCTGTACCTGCTCTTGATGCTGCGGGCCGAGCTGACCGACCGGGACGCCCGGGACGCGGCGCAGGGTTGGGGTGGTGACCACTACGTGGCCTGGCGGGACGGTGCGCGTACCTGCGTGCGCATGAGGTTCGTGATGGACACGCCACGCGACACCGACGAGTTGGAGGCGGCTCTGGCGACATGGGCGGCCCAGCGACCGGCCACCGCGTCGGCGTCGGGCACCTCGCTCCGGACCTGCTCGTAGTCCGCCGCCCGGCGGCGCGGCAGTGGTCAGGCGAAGCGGAAGCGGGTGACGTCGGTGGGGAAGTCGAACCAGGCGATGGCCTTGATCGGCACGAACATCGTCAGCCCGCCGGCCGCCTCCCCCTCCCATGCATCGGGCTGTGGCTCGTAGCCGCGGTCGGCGTACTTGCCGGCGAAGGCGGCGGCGAGGCGGGCGCCGAACTCGGCACCCGGAGACGTGGCCGGCACCGACGTCCCGTCGACGACCACCGCCTTCCAGCCGTCCTCGAGGTGCAGGGTGCAGGCCGGGTTGCGGGCCAGGTTGCGGGCGTGGACCGTCGTCGGTGCACCGTCGTACCAGAGCCGCCCCTCGACCCAGACACCCCACCGGGGCACGACATGGGGCCGACCGTCGGGCCGGGTGGTCGCCATCCAGTACTGGGGGGAAGCCGTCAGCCGGTCTTCGACGTCGGGCCACTCCAGCAGGCCCTCGCTCGTGCCGGGAACCCCGTAGCCCTCCGGCATCTGCGGCCGGTCGCGTAACGGTGAGGTTGGCGGTTGCA
>Ga0187892_10008499_pt1 | contig 14028 bp, 13 predicted proteins | sample MA1701073metaG_FD_139345 | JGI IMG/M metagenome (GOLD analysis project Ga0187892, IMG submission 139345) | Bio-ooze microbial communities from a basaltic lava cave in the Kipuka Kanohina Cave System on the Island of Hawaii, USA - MA170107-3 metaG ...
ATGTTCACCTCTACCTTGATGATCCCCATATTGATTTCCATGTCCTTATCTTTCTACTGCCTAATGCATCTACTATATAAACGCATGACGCAGTTGCTTGGACAGGGAAAATCTTACGCTACCACCATCTGGGCATCAAAACAGCACGGTAACTTCAACCACCACCCGAGACGAGACTATCCGAACACCCCTTTTGAAGCGGAATATGGATCTTTGGCGTGCGGTAGCCCTCAATGGAGAACACTATCGATGTCTCCCTCGCATCCGGATAGATAGACGCAAAAACATCTTTCATGAAATGCATGGTGGCCGGATCTTTCAAGAATGACTCAATGAACTCTGGCGTGAAAAGGTCGATAAAGGGACCACTACTGTTTTGCTCAAACTTCAACCAGCCACCCGTACTGGTAGCCATCGTGGCATAAGAGTGACCATCCTTGCCCTCAATCAATTCTCCTTTTTCGCTCACCAGATGAACCGCCTCTTGGCGGTCGAGATAAAGAGTCATGCCCTTCCCCACGATACTAGCGTCAGATTTTTGCAGTTGTCGGATGAGCGGTAACGCAGCATCCGTTTTTCCCGGGACAACCGAAAAACTGAAAGGTTGCTTGAGATAAGAGAGAATCCGAACAGGTAACCGTTCGCTCTCTTTCAGCATCTTAAACTCCAAAACCTGAATGCCCCCGGACTTGAGGCAAGCGCTATAAATCACCCGTAGCTTTTCAAGTACTGCTCCATGTTCCAGTCCAGCTTCTTTGAAGACCACCCCCACGTGCTCGGTGATCGTCACGAGCACAAGGGAAGCCAGCTCCGGCAAATCGCTTCGCACATTGAACAAGTAAAACTGCGGTTCCCGGGGGGAATGAGATGCCTCATGATAGAAGTCGAACTGAATCACAACCCTATTGCGACACATCACTTTGATACGAAACGTATCAGGCAAAAAAGGAGCACCAAGTCGCTCAATGGAGCTGACAAGTTCCGGCAGCGACAGATTGGATATCGTTTCCTGTAACTGCGAAATGAATTTGGCTTCAGGATGATTCTTTACCCAGTCATCGAATGTATGGGCAATTGAACTAGCCGAAACAAGACAAAGATAGAGACACCCCAAGTACCATGAAAATCGTCCTTGCAACCCATTTCCTCCGAATCGGATTAGTAATGCTACGCGCTAGGAAAGGCAAGCGTTACTTTGAGGTGCCACACCGAAACGCGCACGTAGAGCTGCTATTTCCCTCGGCAGTGCATTTTTTCCAACAAGCGATCGTTCCAGCGGTCGTATCAACTCCACACCGGCTCGCACAGGTAAGACTACTATTACTCTCGCTAGAACATTTCTCCCAACAAGCTCCACTTCCCTGCTCCGTCGTGGTTTCGCAACGCCGGCCACAGGTGAAACTACCATTGCCCTCGTCCACGCATTTTTTCCAGCAGGCCGCGCTACCTAAACCAGAAGACGTGCCACATCGAGTAGCGCAGGTCGCACTGCTCGATCCTTCGGAAACACACTTGTTCCAGCAGGCGAGACTTCCCGCCCCGGCTTTGCATTGCTTCACGCACGCGTTGACACATTCGCCGTGATCATCGGCTGAAAGGTGTGAAGCTGAAAAAAACAACGCAACAAGACTCAAAATGATGAAATGCATAAGGCCCCCCCTGATGATTCAGTATTGTATACTTAACTCAATGATTCACTCAATCCCCTTCCGGAACTTTCACACACCCCACCATGTGATCAATCACCATATTTTGAAAGCGGTGAATGGGCTCTTCAAAACGAAAGCACATGCGGCCGCCCAGATAGGCCTTTGCCTGTAATCCCGCCTGGACTCGCTCAACGGCACGAATATCCTGTCCGTTGACCATGTCCCAATATTTAAAAATTGAATCCAGTTTTTCTTTGGCATTTTCACTCCGCCAAACATTGGGGTGGACGAGGAGATCGGCGGATTCAACGGTGCGCCCATAACCGTCAGGCTTTAGCAGTAACGTAAAAAGATGATTCGGTAGTAGAAAAAGAGCGATATTGGGAAACAGCAGGATCCAGTATGCGCTTCGTGCTTCCGTCGAATTGAGGCCAGGCATCGCGGGTAACTCCACGTTCAAGGCACTGTCCGGGTTTTGTGTCAGTGGCGACGTGCACATTCCCGTGTACATTCCGTGGCCCTGGTAACGGTGGTGTTCATTGACACCCGAAACGGTGGTCAGTTCCGGATGGACCCACGGCAAATGGTAATACTCCATAAAATTCTCAGCGATAAGTTTCCAGTTGGCTTGCACATGAAATATTTTTCTCGAATGCAGTTCTAACTCCTGCAATGGATGACGAGCAAAGCGCTCGGGGAGATCCCCCAACCATTCGGATAACTCCATGGCATTGGGATCACCATTCACAAACACAAAGCAGCCCCAGGTAGTCACTTTCAAGGGAAGCAGCCCGTAATCCTCCTTGCAAAATTCCTTAACCTCGCTGGTATCGTAAAGGGCGCGCTCACTCTCGGGAACATCAAGCCCCTTGAAATAAGGAGTTCCCAAAAGCTTCCCCTCCAGACTGTAACCCCAACTATGATACGGGCATCGAATGATGTCCTGCTTTCCATCGTGCTCAACAAGCTGTGAGCCTCGGTGGCGGCATACATTGTAATAAGCACGTAACGCTTTGCTCTTATCCCTTAAAACAAAGATGGGTTGCACCCCGAGCGTGCTTACGATGGTGTCTCCCGGCTCTTTGAGTTGAGAAGTATACCCCACACAAACCCAGCTTTTGTTCCAGACCCGTTCACGTTCCACCTGAAAAAAACCTTCGGTACGGTAGGCATCGGGTATCAGCGTATGCGCTAGCTGAACAGGGACTCGCGAAAACTTGTAGGTTTCTTCCCTGGTAAAATCTTGGCTCATATTTCCCTCGCAAGCTTGTGGCCTTCCAAAATGGCGTGCTGAAGTGACCGGGGGGCAAAGCTATCACCGATAAGCTCAACGCGTTCCACCCGTCCTTCAAGTGATTGCGCCAAATCGGAAACCGATTGCCCTCCAAAGGCATACACAAAAGCATCGTAGGGGCCTAGCATTTCGTCCGCCTCGCTCCAGACATTTTTGGCGATGGCGTTTTGAGACTCCAGCGCCACCACTCTTAAATTGCAATGAAGCTTGATGCCTTTAGAAAAAAGCCGCTGAAAAATGGGGGGCTGGCTGGTCACTCCCAGCAGGGTTCCAATGGATTTTTCCGATGTCACGATTTCAACCCGCTTTCCCCGGCTCAGAAGAAACTCCGCCGCCGATAAGCCCTGATAACCATACTCTTCATCAATGACCAAAATTTGATTTCCAGGAATCTCCACGCCTGATAACACTTCCCAGGCGCTGTAACCGTAAGAATCGCACCCCGGAAGGTTCGGTTTAAAAGCACGAGCGCCGGTCGCAATCACAACGATACCCGGAGAAAGCTCGAGCACTTTTGGAGTATCCGCTTCCACCCCAAGCCGGATATCCACACCCAACTTTTTGCATTGGAGAGCGCCGTAGCGGCAGGCTCCGTCAAAGTCCTGCCTCGAGGGAGCGTGCTTCGCGATTAAAGTCTGTCCCCCCAACTCCTGATTTTTTTCAAACAAAATCACTTCGTGACCGCGCATCCGGGCCACGCGCGCACATTCAAGACCGGCCGGCCCTCCTCCCACCACCACGACCTTTTTCGGAACAGCGGCCCGTCGTATTTCGGCCCAGGTGCCTTCTCTGCCTATCACGGCATTTTGAACGCAAGTGACTCCACGGCCCGTATAGATGCGATCGATGCATCCCTGGTTATAACCCATACATTGTCGGATATCGTCGAGCCGGCCTTCCCGTGCCTTATTCGGAAAATCGGGATCCGCAATGAGCGCCCGGTTCATAATACACAAGTCGGCCTGCCCCTCCTTGAGCACTCTCTCCGCCACCGCCGGATCATTGATCCTTCCGGTGGCGATGACAGGCACGCTCACCACCGCTCGGATGCTTGCCGCAAGAGATGAATACACCGCCAGCGGGTAGGACATGTCGGGCACTGCCGCGGACTCGCCAACATAAGTTTCGGCTGAAGAGCCGATGATGTTGAAATAATCAAGCAGCTTCAGTTCATCCAGTTTTCCGGCGATTTCCTGGCATAATCCACTGTCCAGGCCTCCATCGACAAAATCATCCGCTGTCATTCGAATACCGACGATAAAATCTCGCCCCACCCGGTTTCGAATCGCTTCAATGACCTCGATCCCGAAACGAAGTCGGCTCGCGACGCTCCCCCCATAATCATCGACACGATGGTTCGCGTTAGGCGTCCAAAACTGGTCAATCAAATGGCAATGGCTTGCCATCACTTCACAGCCGTCAAAACCGCCTTCTTTCAACCGAAAAGCAGCATCGGCGAACGCATCGATAAATTCCTTCATGGTGGATTTATCGATTTCATGAGGGGTCTCACGGTGGTTAGGCTCACGCACTGCCGAAGGAGCGTACATCCTCTCCCATGTATCGAGACTGCGCCCCCTTCGTCCCCGGTGCGTCACTTGAGCCACGCAAGGGGCCTCGTACTTGTGCATCGTCTCGGAAAACTTTTGTAAATAAGGAATGACCCGATCCTCGAAGAGCTCGACTCCATTCCAATCGCGAGCGGGGCTGGTGCGATGGACACTTGCCGAACCAAAACACATGATGAAACCAGCTCCTCCGCGCGCTTTCAGCTGGTAGTAGCGTACCGTTCTGTCGGTGGGCATCCCATCTTCGGCCAGGCTATCGGCATGGGCACTGCAACAGATGCGATTTTTCACTTTTCGATGGCCGATATCGACGGGCGAAAAGAGCATGGGAAATGCAGTTTCCATGGATCCTCCTTATTCCCCCTTGTTATCCAAAAGCCTGTGGTGCGCAAGATATCTGACAAACTCTTCCGCAAGCTCCTCGGTGGACTTAACCCTTTTCTCGGGTTTCACCGCTCTCACGGCACCCGACATCCCCATCAACGCATCCAGACGGCTCTTGCCGCTTATCGGCCGCGCAGGCGCCGTGTTCGAACCCAGCTTGGTTCTTGGTCGGGTTGGTTGCAGCGGACCCGTCTCAATCAAGGGCTGAAAACTCCCCGCAAGAACTTGCGTACGAATCCTATCCTCACTTACGGCCGCTAACCGTGCTTTGGAGATATAGGGAGCTCGTAAACCACCGTGCAATCGAAGCGCCGCCGGAAGAGTTGCCGTCACTTGTTCTCGATTTCCCCGCTCAAGATTTCGAATGGCGTTAAGACCGCGACATCCAATACTCAGCTTCTCAACCCCCGCCAAATGCGCCCAACCTGCTTGTGCTGCGACCAGCCCAACCATCCGATCGCCAATCAAAATATCCATGCTCTCGTCGGTAAGCCAATGAGCGAACTCAGAAATGCATTCCTCACTACATTGCAACACAATGGCCTCGTGAGCTCCTCCCGCCAAGGCATGCCTCAAACTCGTTCTGTGCTCGTCACCCAAACAAAAAGCGACAATTTCCTGAGCGAACAGAGCCGCGTCGGCCACAGCCCTCCTTGCAATAGGACTCACGCGAAAAAGAGTGTCACCTTTTTCGGCGACCAACGCGTCTTTTTGCCGATCCACGCGGGGACTTAACACGGGATCGAGCTCACACCACATCTGAACAAAGACTTTCATCCCTCTCCTAAATTTTCGACGACAAGTTCAGCCAGATCCCTTACCCTCCAGCCCCCCTGACCCGCGGGCAAACTCGACCGACCCGCTTCCAACATGACACGGCAGAACGGGCACCCCGTCGCCACGGTTTTCGCGCCGGACGCTTCGACGTGAGAAGCTCGGATTGTTTCCACGCGTGTTTTGCCCCTGACGTCAAGCCACATTTGACCGCCACCGCCACCACAACAAAACGTGTTCTGGCGTGAAGGACTCATCTCTACTTGATCCTGGCTCGCGCTTCGCAATACCGCTCGCGGAGCCTCCGCCTCTTCGTTAGCACGAGCAAGATAACAGGGATCGTGAAACGTGAGCTTTTCACTCGCTTTGCTGCGAAGCTTTAAGGTGCCGTCATTTAATTTTTCTTTCAGCCATTGGCTGTGATGAACCACGTTGGGCATCGGCTTCGAATACTCATTCTTAAAGGAATGAAAACAATGGGGGCAATGGGTGAGAATCGTTTTCACCCCATGCTTTACAAATTGATCTTGATTGTATTGGGAGAGCTCCTTCCAAAGAGTCTCCTCCCCGAGCCGCCTTACGGGATCACCGGTGCAACGCTCTTCACGGCCTAAAACTCGGTACGGAATCTTCATTTGATTGAGTATCCGCACCATCGCCTGACTCACGCTTCTTCCCCCAGGGTCAAAGGCCCCGGCACAACCCACCCAGTAAAGAAGTTCCACTTTCTCATCTTCTTTCGCGACGGAAACGGAAAGCCCCGTCGCCCACTCCATGCGCTGAGAGTTCGGCCGGCTAAACGGATTGAACCGCTCCGCGGTTGACTCCAAGGCCTCACTCACGGTGTCCGATAATTTCGCTTGCGCCACCATTGCCCGCCTGAAAGTGAGTATTTTATCGACGATATTAATGTGAACCGGACAAGCGGCATCACAGGCATTGCACGTGGTACATGACCAGATGGCATCCTCAGGCACTGTGATCACATCCTCTCGCAGGCCAAGCACCACCGCCCGCGGGCTCAATGGTTTTCCAGCCGCTTCCGCCGGGCACACCTCCGTACACAGCCCGCACGTCAAACACGCATCGGCCTGGATGAGATCCCGTTTTCGAAACGACTCTAATGTCACGCCTTGAAGAACAGGAGCACTAGGCTCATTTAAAACGCCGAGTTTCTGTCCGGGATTTGCGACACTTAATCCCGCAACCATGACGTGCCTAAGCAACGTGACGGGGACGACAACAAAGAGCGCGCCCACCGCTACCGCGTGCGTTACCCAGAGGAAAACGTGTAGCGAAAGGGTCTTCTCGCCGCTCACTCCGAGGGCTAAAACTTTCGCGAGAAAGTAGCCCACCGGGCTCCATGTCTCAAACCATGGAAAATCTTTTGAGATGCGTGCTGCCTCCACAAGAAAGCCACTCACGGCAACTACCAATAAAAGCCAGAGCATTGCTTTGGTGGAAGTGAGCCGCTGGAGCCGCGAAAGCCCATCGCGCCGCCGGCGCCACAGTGCCATGGCAATTCCCACACAAAACGCAAGCCCGCCCAGATCAGAAACCAACGAAAAGACAAGATACGTCGCTCCGGTGAGAAAGATAATGTGGAAGTAGTGCTGAATGGCCACAAGAATCGTGGCAATAAAAAGAATCACAAATCCCCAAAAGATGAGAAGGTGCATCCAGCCCGCGTAACGATCGCGGCGAATCCGCTCATGAGTGAGAAGGTATTTGGCAAGTTTCCCCAGAGAAGGACCGCTGGGTGCGGAGCTACCCACGTTCCAACGCCTGGAGCGTTTCCAAAACCAAAACCCGACCCACAGAAAAACAAAAGCAAAAGAAATGTAAAACGCCGTCAGTACCGCGGATGGGACATTCCATAGAATTTCGCGCTGAGGGAGGAGAAAATCCATTCTTAAACCCAGTCCCCTGCCGCTCGCCGCTCTAAAAGCCCGCAAATGGTGGGAATGAGTTGGTGAAGGTCGGCCGCCAATGTTAAGTGCGAGATATCATGAATCGGAGCTCTCGCATCTGGGTTTATCGCCACGATGTGCTCGCTTTCACGCATCCCCGCAACATGGTGAGATGCTCCAGAAATCCCACAAGCCACATACAGACGCGGACGTACGGTACGGCCCGTCTGTCCCACTTGCCTTTCCGCGGGAGCCCAACCCAAATCTACCGCCAATCGGGAGGCAGCCACCGAGGCACCCAGCTTCTCGGCCAGTTGGGCAACCAGCTTCATCCCTGCTTCCCCAGCGGTACCCTTGCCTCCAGCCACAATCCGTGGCGCATCTGTGATGTCGATGGTTTTGGGATCGGGAGCCATGAAATTTTTGACTTCCGTTAAACGCGGAACGGAGAAGAAATCGATTTCAATCGTTTCAATTCGAAAATCAGGACCCTTTTTCTTTCTCACCTCGGCCACGCCCTCCTTCATGGTAAGGATGAAGGGAACCTCAGCGTTTGCACGCAAGCTTCTCGAAAATTTTCCGCCATGAACCATGGCGGTTACTTCCAGGCTGCCCGTGCGTGTCACTGAGATGATAAGGACATCCGGAATCCAATAACCCCGAAGCGCTTGAGAAAGTAATGCCGCCACCTCTTCGCCATGAGCATCGGCTGGCAGCAAAATAACCCGACAATTGTTTGGAAGAGTCTGTTTCAGGGCAAAAGCAACGGCTTCCGAAGACCAGCTTTCAAGACGGGGACTTTGCACATTCAGAACGAGATCGCAACCGAAATGGCGGAGCTCGTCAATCCCATCACAACTTCCCAGTACCCAGGCACCCGTTTGACCCCCTAAACGTTCGGATAGCACCCAGGCATCGCCCAGTAGCTCCAGAGTGTGCTTAGACCATTGGCCCGAAGGCTCAGGACAAGCCAAAATCTGAACGATGGGACCTTTTTTATTCTGATTATCCAGCAACTTAAGCGCAGAAGCTCAAAGAACCGCGCCGCATTGTCAATAGGATTTTAAAACGGGAATTGCATCTAGGGTTGGGCCTGGGATTGGGAAAGGATTTGGATACAGTACCCTTTATTCCTTCACAATCCCGTGTTCGTCGTAGTGGTCACCGTGAGGGGTATGGTAATGCCCGTCGTGGATGTAGTCGACGTGATCGCCATGCTTCACAGAGGTGTGGCCGCAGCTTTTTCCGTGTTCATGTAAATGAGGTGCCTCAGCGTGAACATGCAAAGTCCCAATGGCAGGTATTCCGCCATGTTCATCGTAATGGTCTTCGTCTGCGGCATGGTAGTGCCCGTCATGTTCGTAATCGACGTGCTTTCCGTGCTGGACTTTTCGATGCTTGCAGGACGGCCCGTGCTTGTGCAGGTGATCCTCATGCCGTAAATGCGCACTTAATGGCTCGCGCGGCACGACTTGTTGGCCGGCGCATCCCCACAGCAAAAAAATTAACCCCGAGAAAAAAACAAAGTGTTTTCGCGTCATGATTGCCTCCAAGGCAAGAAAGGTGCCCATCTACTTCCCAGCTGGAAAGTAGATGGGCATCTTTCTTATTTTCCCATAGACTGCGTTGGAAAAGAAGGGTAGCTCAAAAACGGTGCGCACCGATTTCTTAAATCTGCTTCCCGAAATTATTTTTAAAGCCGCGGAATCTTTGGGCGGAAGATGCACGGGGCGTTTTCTCACCCTCCACGCAATGGAAAATCGAGTTTATGACATCGAGCTCGAGGATGAAAATCACGTTGTCATCAAGTTTTACCGCCCCGGAAGATGGAGTGCGCAAACGATTCAAGCCGAGCACGATTTTCTAAAATCCCTGGAGGAACACGAAATCCCGGTGGTTGCTCCCCTTTCTGACTCCGCGGGAAAAACTCTCTTTACGATCGACGGTATCTTTTTCGTTATTTTTCCAAGGCGCCCGGGCAGGCTGGAGCCGGAGTTGAACCCGGAGCAATTGACCCGGCTCGGGAGGTACCTGGCCCGAATCCATAACGTGGGAAGCTCGATCAAGAAAGCCCCGCGAATGACTTTATCACCTGAAACATATGGCCGCGAGTCTTTAGCTCACTTACTAAAGGGAGAGCTTTTACCCGATAATGTCGCCCCCCGCTATCAGCAGCTTGTGACCCAAATATGCGACACGATCTCTGCTTTTTTCGAAGGCATTGAAAACACGTTGCTCCATGGGGATTGTCACTGCGGTAACATACTTTGGCGCGGCGATGAGCCCTATTTTATCGATTTTGATGACATGCTCTATGCACCTCCCGTGCAGGATTTTTGGATGTTAACGGGAGCGGCTGACCAATACGGCATGGAAATGAGAAAAATCTTATTGGAAGCATATCAGGAAATTCGACCGTTCGATGAGTCCACGCTGAGTCTGATCGAGCCCCTGAGAACCTTGCGGATCATCCACTTCACCGCCTGGATCGCTAAGCGGTGGGAGGACAGTTCCTTTAAAACAGCCTTTCCCTACTTCGGCTCCGAGCGCTATTGGCAGGAGCAAATCGAGACCCTTTCGCTCCAATTAGAGAAAATCCTCTCAGGCACTTGATTCCATGCGTCAGCTGTGGTTTTTAGGCATTTCAGGAGGTGAACTGTGGAAAAGGACAGGAAAGACACATTATCGAAGCTGGACAAACTGTTAGAGGCGGAGCTTTCGGGAGTCGTTCGATATCTGCATTATAGCTTCATGATTTTTGGGCCGAATCGTATCCCTATCACGAAATGGTTTCGAGATCATGCGACCGAAGGGTTCAACCACGCGGTGATTATCGGAGAAAAAATCACGGCGTTAGGCGGTCACCCATCCATCAAGGTAAAGCCGGTACCGGAGTCCAATAAGCACAACGTGCTTGAGATCTTGACCGAATCTCTCGAATATGAACGGGAAACGGTCAAGCTTTATCATGAGCTTCTGCACACCGTTGAAGGAGACGTTGCGCTGGAGGAAATGACCCGAGAAATCATCAAAGACGAAGTGGGGCATATTGAGGAAGTGGAAAAAATGATCCGGACCGCAAAGTAATGATTGAAGTTATCGCTTGGTTGGCGCTCATCGTGTTTTTCGCGGTGGGAATGATTGGAGTCATCCTCCCCGGAATTCCCGGATTTGCGCTCATTTTTTTGGGAGTGCTGATACACAAATTGCTCCTTCCCCATTACTTAAGCTGGTGGGTTGTCGCAGTGACGGGCGTTACCATTTTCGTTTCGTGGGGAATCGACCTGCTCGGAACTTCCATCGGAGCAAAATGGGGAGGGGCTAGCCGCGCAGGAATAGTGGGGGCACTCATAGGAGCTGTGGTCGGTCTTTTCTTCGGGGTGCCAGGAATCGTTTTGGGCCCGATTGTCGGGGCTTTCACCGGAGAGATGGTTCACGCAAGACGTACCGTTAGAGAGGCAAGTGTGGCGGGAGTAGGCGCCGGTGTCGGAATAGCCATTTCTACCGTATTGCGAGGGCTTCTCGCGATTTTTTTGCTGGGGCTCGTTTTGATTGACTGCTTCACTTAGGAAGGCATTGCCGTTTGCAGGATAAGAGGCAATGAAGAGACCATGGAAAAGCAGTGGATGATTTACGGCGCCAATGGGTACACGGGCCAACTCATTTCGAAACTTGCCGCAGAAAAGGGACATAAGCCCATTTTGGCCGGACGGCGCGAAGGGGCTATCCGACCCTTCGCGGAGAGTTTGGGCCTGCCATGGAAAGTGTTTGAGATTTCCGAAATTGATTCGCACTTGAAAGGCATGGGCACGGTACTCCTCTGTGCCGGTCCTTTTTCGGCAACCAGTTCACCCTTTGTGGCAGCTTGTCTTCGCCAAGGCGTTCATTACCTTGATATCACAGGAGAGATCGAAGTCCTGGAAAATGTTCTGGCCCACAAAAAGGACGCGGAAAAGGCGGAGGTTGTCCTTCTTCCGGGAGTCGGCTTTGATGTGGTCCCTTCCGACTGTTTAGCAGCGCAACTTTCCCAGAAGCTCCCGGACGCCGACTCACTGGAACTTGCCTTCATCACGAATGGCAAACCCAGTCCGGGTACGCTGAAAACCATGATTGAAAATATGCCCAAGGGAGGAAAAATTAGAGCCAATGGCAAAATTGTGTCTGTCCCCGAGGCTTATCGGCAACGGCAAGTATCCTTTAATCATCTCTCGTTTAATCTCACATCGATTCCATGGGGCGATATCAGCACGGCCTATCACTCAACAGGGATTCCCAATATCACCGTCTATACGTACCTGCCGCAGGCCCTTTCGAAAGTGGGAAAGCTCGTGAAATCTAGTCTTGTACGGACGACACTGAAAAAACTCGTCGAAATATTTGTCCATGGACCATCGGAAGAGGAGCTCCGAAAAAACCGCTGCTCGCTTTGGGGGCGAGTGAGCAATGCCTCAGGAAAAGCCGAGGAAGCTCGTCTCGAAATTCCCGACGGCTACTATTTCACCGCGCAGTCGGCGCTCGCTTGCGTGGAAAACGTGCGCTCAGGAAAGGTAAAGCCAGGCGCATGGACGCCCTCGCAGGCATTCGGCGCCGAGTTTGTCCACACCCTTCTCTGATTAAGAGGCGATCTTTTTCGATGGCTCGGTGAGTTTTTCGCCGTGATGGAGTAAATGGGCGACGCCTGGAAGTGGATGGCAAATGACGAGGTATTGATAGGCGAACAACCCCGGCCAAAAGCGCGCCAAAAAGTCAGAAATTTTTGAAAAAAAACGCCCCACTCGGCCCGGAAAAACAGCCGCAAAGGGAACCCCCACAGGCATCATCTCCTCAATGACATACCCACAGTCCCGCAACATGCGACGAAACGACACACGTGTGAACAGGCGCTTGTGCGTAAAATCAAGAATCCCTCTTTCCGCATAATTAAAGCGACCCAAGAGCAAATTGAGCCTTATGACAATAAACGCGATGTTCGGAGTCGAAAGAACAACCTGCGGGGTTGCTCGCGCAAACCGAGCGGCAACGGAATAGTTTCGGAGTCGAAGAAGGAAATTCTCTGGAAAGCTCAGATGCTCTAAGATATCGAGCATCAAAATCAGATCGTAATCGAAAGGATTAACCGGAAGCTCTTCCCTTTCCAAATCGCAGGGCTGAAATGGAATTGGCAATAAAGGCTTTCGGGAATCCACTGCTAACACCTCAATGCCTTGACTCTGACACCAGTTCGCGACATATCCAGGACCGCACCCCAAATCGAGAACGGTCTTGGGTCTTGATTTCCCAATCCAGCCGAGCACTTTTTGATGAGAAGAGTAAGGCACCGCCGTCTTGTCCCCATACGGAGAGGTCGAGAGATTACGGTATTTGGTGGAGGAAAAAATGCCGAATTGATGCATCTTGAACTGAACGGTGGAACGAATGACGTGATAGGCATAGCTCAACCCTTTCACATGGCAGATCTCCTGGCCGTAATGAGTGGGAATCGGAAACTCGACGGTATTTGCGCCAATATAAAATGCCTGCATGAGAATCTCGGTGTCGAAATGAAAATCGTTGGTATTGATTTCAAAGGGAATACGTCTTAAGAACCGTGTCGCATAGGCTCGATAGCCGGTGTGATACTCGGACAGGTTCCGGCCAGTAATCCAATTTTGGAAGCGCGTGAGAAGCCGATTTCCAATCATTTTGTAAATCGGCATCCCCCCTTTCCAGGCCCCTTCAAGGCTTTTCATTCTTGAGCCCAACACCACATCGGCCTTCGTTTCCTCAATAGTTTCGATAAACCTGGTGAGAAACTCAGGCGCGTATTGCCCGTCGGCATGCAATAAAATCGTGTAATCAAATCCTTCATCGAGCGCAAACCGGTACCCCAGTTTTTGATTTCCACCGTAGCCCTGATTTGCCGCATTTCTCAGCAGCGTGAAGTTTTTAAGGCCGTGCTGCCGGATCCACTCTTGTGCAATGGAAGCCGAATCGTCGGGAGACGCGTCATCGATACATAAGAAGTGGACGTTTTTCCTTCGAAGAAGCGACTCGGGGATTCTCTCCAGGGTTTTTCGAATCTCCCGTTCGGCTTCGAAGCTTACGATGAAGACAAGAATATTCATCATCGCCCTTATCGTCTTTTTTGCCGTATCGCTTAAGCGATTCGTGAAAGTTCTTTGCGGATCTTGGCTGACAAAGTTTCAGCGGCGCCTGGATCGAGACTTCTGGCTGGCCAACCAATACCAAGCCCCTCGGAGCGGTTTGGCTTTGGAATGATGTGAAAGTGGACATGAAAAACTGCCTGGTGTGCGCCACTGCCGTTGTTCTGAAGCACATTGAACGCCTGAGCTCCCACGGCTTTGGTGACAGCCCGACAGATGCGAGGCAAAACCCTTCCAATCGCCGCAGCTGACTCGTCACTCAACTGGTCCAACGTCTCTGCGTTCTCTTTGGGCACCACCAGCGTG
>Ga0187892_10008500_pt1 | contig 14028 bp, 9 predicted proteins | sample MA1701073metaG_FD_139345 | JGI IMG/M metagenome (GOLD analysis project Ga0187892, IMG submission 139345) | Bio-ooze microbial communities from a basaltic lava cave in the Kipuka Kanohina Cave System on the Island of Hawaii, USA - MA170107-3 metaG ...
ATCGCCTTGCTGCCCGGCCGCTACACCGTCACCGGCTGGAGTCAACGCGGTTACTCAGGCAGCGTTTCGTTTGAGGTTGCGGTCGGTGAGCGAAAGCAGGTAGTGTTAAGCAAGTGATCCTTCGCAAGCTTAATGAACGTTAATGAGCCCCTCTATCGCGAACGCGTCTTCAAGCTCGTGCGCGACATTCCAAAAGGCAAGGTGATGACCTACGGCCAGATCGCTGGTCTCCTCGGCGAAGGCTACACCGCGCGAACTGTCGGCTACGTCATGCACGGCGCCGACACGGAGAAAGTTCCGTGGCAGCGCGTGATCAATTCGCAAGGTAAATGTTCGACCGGACGCCTCACGATACCGATCAATCTACAGCAGGAACTGCTAGAAGCCGAGGGTGTTGTGTTTAACGAGAAAGGTAAATGCGAACTCCGCAAAACGCAATGGTGGCCGGACGGACTCGATCCCGAAGATGAGCCGGAGCCGACGCTCCTGTTCACGCGCGACTAGAAGAGACGAGATTGGTTTTGCAGCCTATTTATGAATTGTCCGAGAAGCGGAACGGCAAACGAGTGATTACCGAAACGGGTCTTGTAAATCAGCCCGGCGTTTGCCAAATCGCGAAGCAACTGGCTGATGTGGCTTTTGCTGAATGGTTTTGAACTTTCGGTTGCTGACATTTCGACGATTTCCTGCACGGTGAATTCATCATCGCAGTTGGGAAGTTTGCTGATAACTTTCATTAACTCCCGCTGTCTATCGGTCGTTCTGTTCCATCGACCCGCAAAAAAGTCCGTGTCCAGCTTTCTAATTATGCCGTCGAACTGGAAGTCGAGGTCTGCGGCACTTTCAACCTTTTGAATAATAATGTCGAAAGCTTCCTTGCATATGAACTGAATGAAATACGGATACCCGGCTGATAAGCGAACAATTTCGCTGACACCATGCTCAGTAAAGGCGACTGGACAATTTGTTCGACTTATCGGCCTTTGTATCGCTTCCTCGCTGGCAGAATCTGTAAGCTTTTCTATGGTTATCACGCGAAACATTCGCTCGGAAAAAGTTCGTGCGGTGACAAGTTTCGGAAACAAAGTCGGCAAACCGGTGAGGACGAGCATGATTGGTATTTCCTTCTTCTGTATTGACTGAAAAACGTCCAGCAAGATGGAAAGAGGATGCTCGTCTTTCTTCGCCTGGTCGCTGAAATTCTGAGCCTCATCATATGCCAAAACTATACCTTTAACTCCCAGCTGACCGACGCACGACCACACTGCTTCCAGCACGGCTTTGAGCTTGTCTTCTACAAGGCCGGGTGTGCGTTCGAAAATCCCGGCCAGCAGTTCATAATCAAGTTTGACCGGTATGCTCGTATTTTCAGGCTTGAAGCCCAGCTTTCGATCCTCGATCTTGTCCACCGTAAGATTTGAGGTGAGAGTTGAAATATCGGTGATTATTCGAATTGCGAGATTTTTTTCACTAATGCTCGCAGCTTCCGAAATATCAGTGCCCGTCCATAACCATCCACTTTCTATAGCAATTGGCTTTAGGCTGTTGAGCAACACAGTTTTGCCGACCCCGCGTAGGCCAGTTAGAACGACGTTCTCCAAAACCACGCGCTGATCTAAAAGGCGTCGAAATTCGCTTTGTTCGTTCTCGCGGCCAGCAAGATAAGGAGGGGGATGTCCCGCACCCGGACGAAATGGATTTTCAAATGAATCGCTCACAACAAGATTATATTTAGAGAGATTTAGAATGTCAACTAAATTTAGATATTTTTCTAAATTTAGTTAATTGACTAAATCTTTCTAAATCATCTCCCCCACTTCAGTTTGTCTCTCAGTACATCGAAGTAATTACGATTTGACGGCAGGACGAGATTGAAGGTCGTGGCGCTTTTGCGAATGACGACTTTGTCGGCGGCCTTCATCGGGAAGCCGGTTTGGCCGTCGAGGCTGAGGACGACGCCTTCGTTTTCATTGTCGAGGGTGAGTTCGATCTCGGCGGTGTCGGGGATGACGATCGGGCGGTTTGTCAGCGTGAACGGGCAGATCGGCGTGAGCACGACGGCATTCATCGAAGGGTAAATTATCGGGCCGCCGGCCGAGAGATTGTAAGCGGTCGAACCTGTCGGCGTCGCGATGATCAGACCGTCGGCGCGAAACGAGTTTACGTAAAGACTGTTGAGCGCGACCTCAATTTTGATGATTCGCGCCAAGGCCGATTTGTTAATCACGACATCGTTGAGCACACGACCGGTGGCGAGCGTCTTTTCGCCCCGACGAAGCTCGGCGTCGAGCATAACGCGGCGGTCGATCTCGTATTCGCCGGCAATGATCGCTTCGAGCGCGAGCGTCATCTCCTCGATACGAAACTCCGTCAGATAACCGAGACTGCCGTAGTTGATACCCAAAATAAGCGCATCCGTGTCGCCTATCATTCGCGCGGTCGAGATCATCGTGCCGTCGCCGCCGAGCACGACGACGAGATCGGCTTCGCTGAGATCGTCGGTTCGTCGCCGCGATTCGCCCGCCGGAACGGGCTTGCCCGTCATCTTGATGTCGCGATCTTTAAGCCACGCCGACAGCTCTGCTGCGGTCGAGCGAGCTTCGTCATGATCGGGTTTGACGACGATGCCGACGGTTTTGATCTTTTTGGATTGCATTGTTGCCTATATTCAAGGAAATACTTAGAAACTGCAAGTTTTTTTGCACCGAAGATGCCAGGTAATTTAGCTTGGGGTAACGCCTCATTAGCGCCGACTTAAGGCTATGTGCTTTCAAAAATAAGCGGTTTATCGTCCCGTAGGGACATCGCGACAATAGCCCAGCGATTTATCGCTGGGCAGGCCGACGCCGTGTTCCAAGTCCCGTAGGGACGAATGATTTCATTATCTGGGCCGTTATCAGTCGTCCCTACGGGACTCGGCCCGCTTCAACCCTTGTTCCCAGCGATGAATCGCTGGGCTATTACCGAGTGTCCCTACGGGACGCAAATCTCTTAGCGAGCCGGTCTTGTTAATCTCTTACCTTTTTATTACTCCGCCGCGTTGCGGCTTTGCGTCCCGATCGCTACTTCTTGCGGTGTTGCCGCAGGTTTAACTACCGTGCACCTTCGGTGCGTTTCGATACTGATCTCCAAACCGTCCAATTAAGTTGGCTTGCGACTCGCGCTTTTGCTAAAATTTCGGTTCGTTCAGAATGTAGATTTTATAAAGCAGGTAGTTATCAGATGTTAAGATTTTTTTCTCGTCTCGAAAAGACACGCAATTTTCTAATCCTCATATTCGCAATACTTTTGATCGTCAGCATGATCATTATCGGCGGTGCCTTGCGCGACACGGCAGGCACTAATATCGCGTCGAGCGACGAAACTGCCGCCGTGGTCGCGGGTAACGACATCTCGGTCGGTGAGATCGTTCGGCAGCAGGAATCGATGAGTCAGATGTTTGGCGGGCGTCAGCAGATTCCGACAAAAACGATATTGGACAATTTGATCGGCAGCCTTATCACGCGTGTCGAGGCGGAGAAGTTCGGGCTGACCGCGAGCGACGCCGAGGTCGCCGATGCGATTCGCAAACAGCTAAAACGCGAAGACGGCACGGTAACGACGCAAGCCGAGTACGAAGAGAACGTGACGGCACAGGCCGGCAGCGTAGCCGCTTTTGAGCAGAATCTTCGCGATGACCTGTCTGCTAAAAAGCTCGAGATATTTTTGACGGCGGGCGTGACCGTTTCAGAGGAAGAAGTTTTAAACGACTATCAGCGCAAGAATGCGAAATTCGATCTCAACTACGTGGCGGTGAGTGCCGGCGAACTTGCAAAAAAGATCACACCGACCGACGACGAGCTTCGCGCTTATTTTGAACAGAACAAAGCAAGCTACTACATCAGCGTCCCGCAGAAGAAGATCAAATACGTTTTTGTAAACACCGAAAAGATCGGGCAAAAATTGTCGATCTCGGACGCCGATCTGCAAGCCGAGTATGAAAAACTTCCGGCCGATAAAAGAACGGCAGGTGTGCTGGGCCGCGAGATCGTGCTGCGCGTTTCAAAACCTGAATTCGGCAGCGACGTGCAGACAAAGGCGAACGGTCTTGTCGAACAGCTTCGCAAAGACGGCCCGACTGTTTCGGAAGAAGCATTTATCGCGATGGCAAAAGGCCAGTCGGAAAGTCCCGCTTCCGCCGCGAGCGGCGGCAAACTTGCCGGACCTGTTCGCGAAAATCCGAATAAACCCGACGATCCTTATCAGCAACTTCTCAAAATGAAACCGGGCGAGATCACCGAGCCGATCAACTATCAAGGCCGCTACTTTATCCTGCGTCGCGGCGAAGATGTGCCAAAGCCGATCGAGGACTCTCGCAAAGAACTTGAGGTGAGTTTGCGCAATCGTCGTGCTTATGCGGTCGCCGCAGAACTCGCGCAGAAAGTTTCCGTTTCGCTCAAGGAAACAAAAGATCCGCTGAAGACCGCACAGCAATTTGCCGCCGAGGCGAACATGAGAGCCGCCGAGATGGTCAGGGAAACTTCGTTTGTAAAACCGGGCGACGACGTGCCGAATATCGGCGTCTCGCCGCAGTTTGAAGAAGGTATCGAATTGCTCGCGAACGTCGGCGACATCGGCGAAAAGACGCCGATTCAAAACGGTTTCGCGATTCCGATGCTCGTCGATAAAAGAGAGCCGCGTGACGCTGAGTTTGACGAAGTAAAGTCACAGATCGTTGACATCGTAAAGATCGACAAGGCGCGTGCGCAAGTCGAGGAGATCGCGAAATCGATCGCTGCGGGTGCGAGCGACGCGGCTTCGCTCAGCGGTCTTGCAAGCGCGAAGGGCGTCGAGGCAAAAGATCAAAAGAACTTTGTGCTCGGCTCGCCGCTCGGCGAAGGCCCTTCGGCAGGAACCAACGAAGCGCTCGAAGACGCGATCTATGCTATGAAGGTCGGCGATGTGACGAAGACGCCTTTCAAGATCGGCGACAATTGGTATGTCGTCGGCGTGACAAAACGCGAAGAGGCGGACATGGCCGAGTTTGCCAAACAGCGCAGCAGCCTGATGGAACAAATGCTCTCGCGAAAACGCGCCGCCGTGTTCAGCGGTTATCTCGCAGCGACAAAACAGCAGTTTGTAAAAGACGGCGAGATCACGATTTACAAAGATGTCATCGCAAAGATCGACGCCCCCGCGCCGGGCTTGCCCGGTCTCGATGAAGAGCCCTAAGGGATTAAAAGGCAAAAGGCAAAAGGTAAAAGGCAAAAGTAGGAATGGTATGTTTTGCCTTTAACTTTTGCCTTTTGCCTTTTAACTTTTGCCTTGCAAACCTTACCACCATCCGAGCAGCTTCCACCATGCGAGACCGATGCTCGACCAGATGGCGATATTAATTATCGATGCAATAAATCCTGTCTTCCACCAAGTGCTTTGTTTGACGTAGCCTGTTCCGAAGTAGATCGGCCCAGGCGTTGTGCCGAAGTGCGTGAGGCTTGCGTTAAGATTTGAGAAATAAATAAGTATCAAAATCGAAAGACCGACCGGGGCGCCGGCAGAGATCGCAACAAGCAAAAACGCCGCGAACATTGCGAGTACGTGTGCCGTGATCGACGCGAAAAGATAATGGCTGTAAAAGTAAACGAGCGCGATCACCGCGAGCGCTGCGATCCACGTCATTCCGCTTGTAAATCCGCCGACGCGCGTCGCAAAAAGTTTTGTTAAGCCCGTCTCGCCGATCATCGTCGCCATATTTACGAGCCCGCCATACCACACGAACGTCGACCACGCGTTTCGCTCGCCCATAATGTCGCTCCAGTCGATCACGCGCGTTATGAGCAGAACGCCAATGCCCGCCAGCGCGACGATCGCAGTATCGAGGCTGTGCAGTTTGTCCTTTGTGATCCAAAAAAATATGACGACGGCCATCGTCGCGATGACGATGACTTCGTTGCGAGTGATTCGGCCGATCTTGTTTAACTCGTCGCGGGCAAACGCGGGTGCATTTGGCGTCTCTCGCGTCTCGGGCGGAAATAATTTGTAGATCATCAGCGGAATGATCGCAAGCGAGACGATTGAAGGAACGATCGCTGCCGCAAACCAACCGCCGTATGTCAGCTCGATGCCGACATTCTCTCGTACAAGTTTTGCGATGACAAAATTACCGGCCTGACCGGTAATAAAGGTCGCGCAGATGATGACGTCGCATTGATAAAGTAGATTCATCAAAAACGCGCCGAGTTTGTTTGCCGTTCCATCCTCGACGCGCGAATCGTAACTTTCGCTGACGCTGATCGCGATGGGCAATATCACGCCGCCATTGCGCGCGGCGTTCGACGGAATCATCGACGCGAGGACGAAGTCAGTTCCGATGAGCGCGTAGCCGAGCCCAAGCGTCTTTCGCCCGATCGCGCGAATAAACAGCAATGCAATTCGACGACCCAAACCCGTTTTGATCATCGCGCACGAGAGAAAAAAGGCGGCCAGCACAAGCCAAACTACAGGTTCACTGTAGCCTTTGAGCGCGTCGGTTGGTTTTAGCGCACCAAACAGAACGGTCGCGACAACGCCGAGCAGCACAACCGCACTACCGGTGAGCGGCTGGACGATCGAACCGACGATCGTCGCGATAAAGATCGCGAGCAGCGTCCACGCTTCGCGGGTTACGCCCGATGGCGGCGGAATTATCGCGATGCCGACGCCGACCGCGACTACGATCAGCCATTTGACCCAAGTTTTCTGCATAAGGCAATGGCGAGAGCGAGCGCGAAACAAAAACTTTACGGATGCGGGGTCAAATTGTATTGCACGACATAAACAGCCGCTCCGGCGAAGTATCCCAATAACGCGAGTAACGAGATTCGCTTCATATACCAGAAAAAATCTATCTTCTCGATACCCATAGCCGCGACGCCGGCCGCCGAGCCGATAATGAGCGAGCTGCCGCCGGTTCCGGTGGCGTAGGCGAGAAATTCCCAGAAGAAGCTGTCTGTCGGATATTTTTGCAGACTATACATCCCTTGCGCCGCGGCGACGAGCGGGACGTTGTCCACCACCGACGAGAGCAGACCGAGGGCGACGACGATCGCCGTTTGGTTACCGATGTTTGCGTCGAGCCAACCGGCAACGTGCGTGAGCACACCGGTCGTTTGCAGCGCGCTGATGCTGACCAGGATGCCGAGAAAAAACAGAATGCTCGGCGTATCGATCTTTCTAAGCGCGTACATAACCGACAGCGAATCCTTGTCGGCCGCGTCCTTTTCGCTGTGGATAAGTTCGGTCACGACCCACATAAGCCCAAGCCCAAAGAGCATTCCCATAAACGGCGGCAGGTGCGTAATGGTCTTGAAGATCGGAACGAATATTAAACAAGCGAAGCCGAGAAAAAAAACAAAGTTCCTCTCGAACGCGGTCGAGGTCGATACGGCATTCTCGTCTGCTTTCGGCATCTCAAACGTTCCGCCCATCCGGAATGTTAGATAAAGAAGCGGAACGAGCAGACAAACAACGCTCGCGAGAAAAACGCCCTCGATTATTCGCAGCGTCGTCACTTGTCCGCCGACCCAGAGCATCGTTGTGGTGACATCGCCGATCGGCGACCACGCACCGCCTGCGTTGGCCGCGATGACGACGATCCCCGCAAAAAATAGACGTTTCTCGCGATCGGCCAGGATCTTGCGCATCATCGAGATCATTACGATCGTCGTCGTCAGATTGTCGAGCACTGCGGAGAGAAAAAACGTGATGACGCCTACGATCCAAAGCAATTTAACTATGCTCTGCGTTTTGATCTTCTCGGTGATTATTTGAAAACCGTCGTGCGCGTCGATCAGCTCGACGATCGTCATCGCACCGAGAAGGAAGAAAAGTATTCCCGAAATTTCGCCGAGATGCTCGACGAGCTTGTGCGAGACGGTATCTTTTTCGGCGACTGAGAGAACGTAGATCGTCCAGCAAACGACGCCGGTCAAGAGCGCACTCGCGGCTTTATTTACCTTGATCGGATGTTCGAGAGCGATCGCGGCATAGCCGACGATAAAGGTAATGATGATTGCAACTTCCATCTCTATTAATAGAAAGGATGCGAATCACGTAAAAACAATTCGCATCCTTCCGAGTGTGTGACCGATTGAACTACTTCGAGTTCTTGATCGCCGTTAAATAGCGATTGAGTTCCTCCTTCACTTTAGGAAAGAGGAAGAACAAGCCGATCATATTTGGAAACACCATCGCGAAGATCATTGCGTCCGAAAAGTCGATGACCGAACCGAGCGAAGCCGCTGAGCCGACGACGACAAAGATCAAAAAGATGATCTTGTAGGTCAGGTCTGCGGCCTTTGATCGTCCGAACAGATACTTCCAAGATTGTAATCCGTAGTATGACCACGAGATCAGCGTCGAGAATGCGAAACACACGATCGCTATCGTGAGGACGTAACGGAATCCCGGCAGCACGTCGTCGTAGGCGAGCGATGTCAGATCGACGCCGTTCACAGTCTGTCCGGCAACTATCACGTTTCCGCCAACTCCGCCGTAAGCAAAAAAGCCGTCCATGTTGTAAAGCACGATCACGACTGCCGTCAGCGTGCAGATAACGACGGTATCGATAAAGGGTTCGAGCAGTGCGACGATGCCCTCGCTGGCCGGATATTTTGTCTTAACGGCCGAGTGTGCGATCGCCGCCGAGCCGGCGCCCGCCTCGTTTGAGAACGCCGCGCGGCGGAATCCCTGAATGATCACACCGATAATGCCGCCGACCGCAGCCTCGGGTGCAAAGGCGCCGTTAAAGATCACGCCGATCGCCGCCGGGATCTCGGAAAAGTGAGCAATGATAATTATCAGCGAAGCGATGATGTAGATGACCGCCATAAACGGCACCAGTTTTTCGGTAACAGTGGCGATGCGCTTGATGCCACCGATGATCACGATCCCGCAAATCACGGCCATGACGAGGCCGATGATGGTTTTCGTCGCACCGCCCTGCAGATTCATGATGTTCGCGATCTGCTGGGTCGCCTGGTTGGCCTGAAAAGCGTTGCCGCCACCAAACGAACCGCCGACGCACATGATCGCGAAAAAGACCGCAAGGACCTTTCCGGCACCGGTGTAGCCGATGTCGGCAAAACCTCTCGAGAGGTAGTACATCGGCCCGCCATAAACCGTTCCGTCAGGGCCGATCTCGCGGTATTTCACGCCCAGCGTGCACTCGACAAATTTCGAGGACATTCCAAGTAGGCCGGCTATGATCATCCACAGGGTCGCACCCGGGCCACCGATGGCGATCGCAACCGCCACGCCCGCAATGTTGCCGAGACCGACCGTGCCGGAGACCGCGGTCGCCAGCGCTTGGAAGTGGCTGACCTCGCCGTGATGACTTTCATCGCGAATGGTGTCGACGACATCGCCTTCCTGAATGTTGACTGCGGCCTGCGGATCCGCTGCCGCATGCTCGATATCATCGTACTTGCCGCGAACAACATTGATCGCAAGCGGAAATCTGCGGATATTAACGAAGCCGAACGCAAGAGTAAAAAACAACGCACCGAAAATAAGCAGGACGAGGACGATCGGAACACCGCCAAAGATCGGAATCGGGTAAAAGATCAACCAGCTCCACCAATCAGCGATTGGCCTAAACGCCTGGTCGATGCGTTGGTCCAGGCCTTGCTCCTGGGCGGAAACCACCATAGACATAAAGAGAAGAGTCGCAGAAAAAAGCACGTGCCTGAAAAGTTTAAGCTTCATTAGTTACCTCACTGGTCTAGAATTACCGATTGCCTGTGTTACGCGATTTCAAAAGGAATGTTTTGAACTTCTAGGGATTGTAGCTGATTTTTTCGACGAATGCACAACTCAGATCGCCGACATGCGCGACTGGAGCGGCGAGCATCCCTGCTCGCCCGCGTCGAGGGGCGACATCTGCAAAAGGTTTGGGATCTGCTGAACACGTGTCCGTAGCCCGCACGTTAGTAAGGGCCACGTTTCATCCACGAACTCAATCAAACTTCGGAAGTTCACCACCTTGCCCTGCGCCGCCTCGCCACCGACCCGCGTTCATCGCAGTGAAGCCACGTGCCATAGCAGCGGAATGTAATCAGGTATGCTAAGGCGATTGACCTTTCCTGGAACTCTATGTAATCGCGCTTCATGTTTGCTGATCGTTATTCTCGCTTAGCTGGCCCTTACTGACGTGCGGGCTACGGACACGCTGGTCGAGTTCGTCCCAGATTCGATGTCCGCGCGTTTCTTTTAAAAATATCGACCCGATGATGAACGTCACGCCCGCGACGATCATCGGGTAATAAAGTCCTGCGTAAATGTTGCCGGTTTGCGCAACGACCGTGAGCCCGATCAGCGGCAGCAGACCGCCGAAGACGCCGTTGCCGATGTGATACGGCAGCGAGAGCGCGGTGTAGCGAATCTTTGCAGGGAAGGCCTCGACGAGATACGCCGCGATCGGGCCGTAAACCATCGTCACCCACAGAACCTGGATAAAGATAAGGCCGATGAGCGACCACGCAGATTTGTTTGCGAGCAGAACGCCGATGCTTGTGTAAGGTAAAACCTTTGGCGCAGGTGTCAGAGCGGCATTGTCATCGAGCGATTGCGGCGTAAGTTTGATCGCGCCGGTTGCGGCGTCACGTTGTGAGGTCGCGGTGACTACGTTCGAACCGGCGGCGGATTGCATCGCGTGATAGATAGGCAAATAAGTTAAAACCGCGAGCAGACAGCCCGCCATCATTATTTTTTTGCGGCCGATGCGATCTGACAGAGCGCCAAAGACGACAAAGAACGGCATTCCTGCGAGCAGCGCGATGGCGACGATATAATTCGCCGATGTCGCGTTCACATTCAGGATCGATTGCAGATAAAAGAGCGCGTAAAACTGGCCGGTGTACCAGACGACGCCTTGGCCGGCGGTCGCACCAAAGAGCGAGATGAGCACGCGTTTGAGATTGTCCCAGTGCGTAAATGCTTCGATCAAAGGGTTTGCCGACGCCATTCCGCTGCTCTTGATGTGAGCGAAGATCGGCGATTCCTTCATCCTGAGGCGAATGTAGAGCGAGACAGCGACGAGCGCGATCGAGATGAGAAATGGTATTCGCCAACCGCCGATAGCTTCCGTCTTGCCTGCAAACTGATCGGCGGACATCGTGTTTTGCACGATCAGAATTACGGCGAGCGAGAGAAACAAACCGAGCGTCGCGGTGATCTGAATGAACGAGGTGTAAAATCCGCGACTTTCGTCCGGCACGTGTTCGGCAACGTAAACGGCCGCACCGCCGTATTCGCCGCCGAGCGCGAGGCCTTGCAATACTCTGATCAGTAGCAAAATTATCGGCGCCGCGTAACCGATCTGAGCGTAGGTCGGCAAAAAACCGATCACCGCCGTCGCGCCGCCCATTATCAGCAGCGTGACCAGAAACGCATATTTGCGACCGACGATGTCGCCGATGCGACCAAAGAACAAAGCTCCGAACGGACGCACGACAAAGCCGACGGCGAACGTCGCGAGATACGCGATGTAAGCAAATGTCTGATTCTCAGGCGGATAAAAGAGAGGTGCGATCGTCGCGGCGAGCGAGCCAAAGATGTAAAAGTCATACCACTCGATCATCGTCCCGACCGAGGACGCGCCGATGACCTGCCAAATCTTCGAGCGCGAGATTTGCTCGCTGTCGGTTGCGGCGGTTTCTGTCATAATTTACGGTAATTAGAACAATTTATGTGATGGCTTTCAAAAGCGTAAGACCGATGGAAGCGGTGGCAACCGAATCGAGATTTGGCCACATCATAGAAACGCAGTTTAATAAAGGATAAAGATGACGAAGTTTATATCAGGCTCTCTGTTAATCGCGGCACTCGCGACCGTATTTACACTTACCGCGTCGGCACAGCTCAAACGCACGCCGTTCGACGTGACGAAGTATGTGATGGACGTAAATCTCGCGCCGACCGAGCGAAAGCTGACGGCGACCGTCGATGTCACGTTCACGCCGCTCGAGGACACACGCTCGGTCGCGTTCGAGCTGAACGGCTCGCTCAAGGTCGATACGATCACGCGTGTCGCCACGACGACAACGACCGTCGCTCCGACAACGACGCGAGGCGCCGTGCGAACCGCGACGACACCGACGAGTGCGATCACGTTCGTACAGGATCAGACAAATTCGAGCGATCTCGGCCCGCATGTTCGCATCGATCTCGGCGAAAACATCGCGAAAGGCACGCCCGTGACGCTGCGTTTCAAATACAGCGGCGTGCTCGACACGGCGCAGGGCGGCCCGTTGCTCAATAAGCGACTTGCATACATCGGTGAGAACAACGGTTATTTAATGTATGCGGCGCGTTGGTTTCCGTTTCACGATTACGCGGCCGATCAGGCGACGGCCGAGATCACGATCTCGCTGCCCGCGAGTTTGCAGCTTGTCGGCACTAGCGACGCGCCCGTGACGGCGACCGGCGGCAAATATCGCTTTGTCCAATCGACGCCCGGACTGCCGGGAAATTTTGCATACGGCAAATACTTTCAGCGCACGATGCGCGTCGGCGATCAGGAGCTGCAATTTTTTGCAAAGCCCGGCAGCGACGCGCTCATCTCGAACTACGGCGAAAAGCTTGGGCGCGCGCTCGAATATTACACACGCCGTTTTGGCGCACCCGCGGCGGGAAATAAATTGTCGATTGCGGTGATCGACGACGAGAGTCTTGAATTTTACTCGGCACGCGGAATGCTTTTTATCGCGGCTCGTCCGTTTGAGGAGAACCGCGATATTATGACCGAACGGCTTCAACGCGAAGCGGCTTATCAATGGTGGGGTTTGACCGTCGGGCTAAAATCGTTCGACGACGCATGGCTGTCGCAGGGCTTGGCCGAATACAGCGCGTTTAGTTTTCGCGAGAGCACGCTCGACGAACCAAAGCGCGACGCGCTTCGCCGCGAGATGCTCGAGAAGGCGCTGACGTTCGAGCAGACCGTGTCGCTGCTGCGTGCACCGGGCACGCTCGACGATACATCGACGGCTTATCAATACCTCATGTTCGGCAAGGGAGCGTTTGTATTTAAGCTGTTGCGCGACACGCTCGGCGAAGCGAAGTTCGACACGCTGATGCGAAACTTTTTGCAGCAATATCGCGGCAAGAACGCATCGATCGACGATTTTGAAAAGCTGGCGAGCACCGCGGCGGGAACGAACATGCGCTACTTTATCGCTCGCTGGGTCGAGTCCACCGGCGTGCCGGAATTTACGAGCGACTATCTGATCATTCGCACACGCGGCGGCAAGTTTGTCGCACGCGGCACCGTCAAACAAAACTACGACAATCTTCGTCTGCCGGTCGAAATTCAGCTTCGCAGCGAAGGCGACCAAGGTTTGCAAACCGTCAAACTCGACATGGACGAAGCGAGCGTGGATTTTAATATCGAATCTGTCGGCAAACCGATCGGCGTCGTTATCGATCCGGGCTATAAACTGCTCAGGATCTCGCCCGACCTTCGCACGTCGGCGATCGCTCGTCGCGGCATCGAGCAATTTAAAGAGGGCAACTACGTCGAAGCGCAGCAGCAGTTCGAAGAGGCGCTAAAACTCGATCGCTCGAATTCGTGGATCTACTATCATCTCGGTTTGTTGTTCCTCGATCAGCGCAACTTCGATCTTGCGATCGATAATTTCAAAGCCGCGCTCGGTGGCAATCTCAATCCCGCGTGGCTCAGCGTCTGGTCGAATATAAAGATGGGCAACGCCTACGACGCCAAGGGTGATCGCGAACGCGCCGTCGCCGCCTACAAACGCGCCGAAACGCTCGGCGACAACTACGACAACGCGCAAGACGCCGTCAAAAAATATCAGGCCACGCCATACGATCCGCGAGAGAGTAAAGCGACGGCGACGAAATGAGGTTGTGTCAAAACTCGGCGATAGCGCGGATTTTAGCTGCCTCAGCAGCGGCATAATTGTAGCCCCACGTGGAGTTCCGACTTGGTCGGGACGGAACGTGGGGACGCTCGTGGGCCGCGATCTGAGCCTGCGAAGCGGGCGACATAAACGA
>Ga0187892_10008502_pt1 | contig 14028 bp, 11 predicted proteins | sample MA1701073metaG_FD_139345 | JGI IMG/M metagenome (GOLD analysis project Ga0187892, IMG submission 139345) | Bio-ooze microbial communities from a basaltic lava cave in the Kipuka Kanohina Cave System on the Island of Hawaii, USA - MA170107-3 metaG ...
ACCGGGCCGGGACCGCCGAAGTCGAGCAGCGCCAGCTCGACGGCGCGCCCCTCGAGAGCGAGCCGCCGGGGCGTGGCGGCGGCGAGCAGCGCGCGTGCGCGATCCGTGGAGGGGGAGCCCATGGGCGGCCGAGAATAGCCGGGGATGCCGCTACCTTCGCGGGCTTGGAGACGCTCAGCGAGCGCGTGCGCGCACACCTGGTCCGTCACCCGCGCGAGGCGCAGCCGCTCGACGGGCGCCGCGCCGCCGCGGTGGCCGTGGTGCTGATGCCCGACGCGGAGGCGCGCCCGTGCTTCGTGCTGACGCGCCGCTCCGGCGGCCTGCGCCGACACGCGGGCCAGTGGGCGCTGCCCGGCGGCCGCCTCGACCCCGGCGAGACGCCCGAAGCCGCCGCGCTGCGCGAGTGCCGCGAGGAGGTCGGCCTCGTGCTGCCCGCGGACGCGGTGCTCGGCCGGCTCGACGACTACGCCACGCGCTCGGGCTTCGTGATCACGCCGGTCGTGGTGTGGAGCGGCGAGCCCGGCGCCCTGCGCCCCGACCCGGCCGAGGTCGCCGAGATCCATCTCGTGCCGCTCGCCGAGCTCGACCGCCCCGGCGTCCCCCACCTGCGCCGCATCCCGGAGAGCGAGCGCCCCGTCATCTCGATCCCGCTCGTCGGCACGCACATCCACGCCCCCACCGCCGCGATCCTGTTCCAGCTCCGCGAGGTCGCCGTCTGGGGCCGCGCGACGCGCGTGGCCCACTACGAGCAGCCGGTGTTCGCGTGGCGCTGACGAGGGCCGCTCACTCGGCTCGGATCGCTCCCAGGAAGTCGAAGAAGTGGGGGCGATTCCACTGGTACGTGCCGTTCATGCCGAGGTACGCGACGACGAGCTGACCGTGCGGCGTACGCCACGCGGTGTACTCGCGGTGCATGTTGCGGCTCTTGTCGAAGAGCCGGCGAGTGCCTGTAGGCCGCCCCGGAATCTCCTCCTCGCGCTCGTCTCCGTCGAAGCCGAGCTGACGCGCCCAGTATCCGACGAAGCCCGCCTCGTCGGCGCCGGGACCGAACAGGAGCATGAGCGTGGCCTGCGAGTGCCCCGCCTGGCCTTCGTGCACGGCCGCGCCGGTCGAGAGCGCCACGAGCTGCGTCTTCGGCCCAGCCTTGGCCTCGTACTCGCTGACCTGCCAGATCATGAAGTAGTAGGGCACGGCGAACGACCAGTGTCCGGTCTCGGAGGACAAGGACAGCATGTCGCCCCGCAGCGAGAGCCGGAACCCGCTGGGGAGCTGCATGAGCGACGGCATGGGAACGAGTTCGTCCGGCGCCAACGAGTTGTAGACGAGGTGACCGCCGAAGACCCCGAGGCGCTCGGACCAGGAGAAGAGCGAGCGCAGGACGGCGTCGTGTTTGCGGGGCAAGACGACGCGGTCGCGCGCGTAGAGAGACTTCACCCACGAGTCGATCAGGTAGTAGAGATGCTCGCGGGGCCCCTTCATCGAGTCGGCGTTCAGCGTCGAGTAGTTGGCGTTCAGCCAGCCGTCGAAGGCCACCGCATCCACCGCCACGCGCGCCGGATCGAAGACCGCTCGCTCCAGCGGCTTGGTCGAGTAGCCACCCTGCACCGGAGCGGCCGGCTCGGCCCAGGCGGACGAGGGCAAACGAAGCACGAGGAGCGCGAGCAGCAGGATCCGACGCCGCATCCCATCCTTTCGTGACCGAAAAGGAACGTCCCCTCCGTGACGGCTACTGGCGGTTGCGCTCGAGGATCGGCTCGACCTTGTTGCGGAAGAAGTCGTCGAGGTCGAGCCCCGAGACCTGCTCGGCCGTGTTCTGGAAGGTGGACGTCGAGACGGCCAGGCGCCGGCGGGCCAGCTCGGCCACCACGTCGTCGAGCGTCTTCTGCTGCTCGCTCCGGCTGCGCAGCTCGGCGTCGAGCTCGCGCAGCACCGTCACCGCGCGGGCGGTCGAGTCGCCGCGCGAGCGGTGGCCGAGCAGCTTCGCGCCGGCGCCGCGCGCCGCGATCCGCTGCAGCACGCGCTCGTAGCGCGACTTGCTGATCGTGCGCGAGCGCACCAGCAGCTCGACGGAGTAGAGCTCGGCGAGACCTTCCGTGATCCAGTCGCCGTCCACGATCGAGCGCGCGCCGGTCGCGGCGTGGAACAGCTCGTGCAGGATCGGGCTGGTGCCGTCGGGCGTGATGAGCGGGCGCTCGGCGTGGATGAAGACCGAGGCCGGCCCGGACAGGCCGCCGCGCCACATCGGGTCGCCCGCGCCGGCCACCAGCAGCCGGTCGGGCAGCGCGCCGAGCACGTTGCGCAGGCTCGGCAGCGTCCAGCGCAGGAGCGCGAGGATGTCCTGGCGCCGCAGCTTCTGCCGGAACGGGCCGGCCACCGCGACGCTCGAGCCGGCGATCTTCTCGCGCAGCACGCCGATGCGGCCGAGCACGAACCAGGCCGTCGGGCGATCGAAGTGGCGGTGCTCGTTCTCGATCCGATACGTGCCGTTCCCCGCCCGCTCGTAGGGCACCGCGATGGACCAGCCTTCGGGCACGCGCAGGCGCAGCGTCGAGCGCGAGTACGAGCCGTCCGCCGCGAGGACGCGCGCGGTCGGGAACAGGTCGCCGCCGCGCAGGATCGCCCACTGCTCCGAGATGCGCGCGTCGTACGCGGAGGCGTTGCGCAGCGCATCGACGCGGAAATCGTAGCGCAGCGAGCCGCCGGCGCGGGGCGGCTCCCAGGTGGCGCTCTTGCCCTCGACCACCAGCTTGCCGTCGCCTCGCAGGTTCGTGTGCCGCTCGGGGTCGATGCGGAACACCATCCGATCGACCTGGTTCGGTCCCATGCGCAGGCGCGCTCGCGCGAGGCGCTCGGTCGGCACCAGCGTCGCCTCGAAGGTCATGTCGTAGGGAAGCGTGGGCGGCGGCAGCTTGCCCTGCGCGCCGACGGGCGCGGCGGCGCAGGCGAGGACGAGCCCGAGCACGGTGGCGCGCGTCACCGCGAGAGCCTCGCCGCGACGCTGCGACCGAGCGCGATGCGCTCCTCGAGCGTGAGCTCGACGGGCGGGCCGTCCTTCGGCCCGAGCCTCGCGTCCACGGCGTCGAGCCGCGGCAGCAGCCCCGCGCGGTTCGCGAGCTGGATCGCGAGGCCCGGCCGCGCGTTCAGCTCGAGGATCACCGGGCCGAGGCGCGCGTCGAGCACGACGTCGGCGCCGACGTAGCCGAGTCCGGTCTGGTCCGCCGCCGCCACGGCGGTGTGAAGGACCACGTCGAACTCCGGCAGCAGCAGGCCCACGATCGGCTGGCCCGTGTCGGGGCTCTTCTCGATGCGGTGGCCGCGCAGCATGGCGTGGATCGCGCGGCCGCTCACCAGGTCGATGCCGACCCCCACCGCGCCCTGGTGCAGGTTGGCGCGCCCGTCGGAGAGGCGCGTCGGCATGCGCATCATGCACATCACCGGGATGCCCCGGTAGACGATCACGCGGATGTCGGGCACGCCGTCGTCGCGCAGCGGCGCGAGCGAGGGGTGCGTCTCGAGCCGCTCCTCGACCATGGACGCGTCCGAGTGGCCCGCGAGGGAGTAGAGCCCCGAGATGATGCCCGCGGCGTGGTACTCGAAGTCCTCGCGCGCGTAGGGGCGCGCGCCGCGCCAGAGCCGGCCCTCGCGCTGCTCGAGCACGAGGATGCCGTTGCCCATCGCGCCGCGCGCCGGCTTCAGCACGAACGCGGTCTCCTCCGCGAGCTGGTCCAGCAGGCGGCGCGAGGTGAGGTGCGTCTCGGCCACCGCGAGCAGCTTCGGCACCGGGATCCCGGCCTCCTGGCAGAGCCGCTTCGTGGTGAGCTTGTCGTCCACGAGCGGGTAGAGCCGGCGCTCGTTCCACGCGAGCGTGTAGTCGGCGTTGCGGCGGTTGATGCCGAGGACGCCGAGCCTGCGCAGCGCAGCGATCACCGAACGGCCCCGCCCGCCGTCTCGCCGGCCACCAGCTCGCGGAAGCGGATCAGATCGGCCACGCGGTAGCCCATGTACCCGCCCAGCCAGATGAGCAGGCCGATCACCACGATCACCAGCTCGGGGAAGGAGAACATCAGGTACTCGGCGTGCGCGCTCCGGAAGATGGGGTGGATCGCGCTGGCCACCAGCACCGACCAGAACGCGCGCAGGATCGCCTCGCGGAAGCCCTCCTCCGAGGTGGTGATGTAGACGCGCTCGATCAGCATGGTGAGGATCACGATGGGGAGCAGCGCGCCGGCGAAGAGCGTGGCGACGCCCGTGTCCTGGCCCGTGAGCGCGAACAGCATCACGGCGAGCACGACGAAGCACAGCACGATCGAGAGGCGCGGCACCATCAGCAGGCGCAGGCGCTCGAGCGAGAAGCGCGCGAAGTAGCCGAGCGCGATCACCGCGGCGACGAGCGCGAGCCCGAGGTGCAGCGGGAAGCCGCGCAGCGCGAGCGCGATCAGCACGGGCATGAACGTGCCGTAGGTCTTGATGCCGACCAGGTTCCGGAACACCGCCACGATCAGCGCGCCGAGCGGCATCAGCAGCAGCACGCGCAGCACCGACTGCCAGGTGACCGGCAGCCGGTAGAGCGAGAGCCAGGCGAACAGCCGATTGTCGGGCGCGAGCAGGTTCGCGATCTCGTCCGGCCGCAGGTGCTCGCGCAGCGACTGGAAGCGGTGGCCGATCGCCGACACGCCAGTCGCCTCCACCACCGGGACGTTGCTGCGGCCGAGCACGATGTAGTCGTCGGGCGTCGTCTCGAAGAAGTCGTGCACCGCCGACATCGGCACCCAGGCCTCGGCCACCCACGCCTCGGCCCAGAGCAGCTCGTCGGGCGCGGTGCTCTCGCGCAGGCCCAGCCCGTGCGCGAGCCGCGCGGGGATGCCCGCCGCGCGCAGCAGCGTCACGAGCAGGCGCTCCTTGCCCTCGCCGTTGCCTTCGCGCCGCGCCAGCGTGAGCAGCGCGTCGGAGCTGGCCGAGCGCACCGTCGCGATCTCGTGGCTCACGAAGGAGTAGATGGTGCGGATCCGCGCGGGCTGATCCGCGGCCGTCGGCAGGCGCAGGCTGTCGAGCAGCTCCTTCACGGGCGGCGCGTCCGAGGGGATGCCGGGCGAAGGCTGGCCCCACACGCTGCGGAGCTGCTTCGGCGCCTCCGGGTACGGGCCCTGCGAGGGCAGCGGCGTCGTCACCGCGTGGCTCTGGACGCGGAACTGGTAGACGACCTCGTGCACGTCCTGGAGCCAGCCCGTCCACACGCCGATGCGGTTGCCGCCGCGCTCGCGGATCGAGAACTGGAGCCGGTCCGACGACGAGCGCTCGTCGAAGATGATCTGGCCGCCCTCGGTGGAGGGCAGCAGCGCGCGCACGCTGCCGCGGGCGCCGTCGCCGCGCGCGCTGATGCGCAGCTCGACCTGCCACGGCCCGAGGTTCTCGGTGGGCGCCACCGGGATGCCGTACTGGAGCGTCTTGGTCGAGAACAGGCCGAGGCCGAGCGCCACGAACAGGGCGCCGGCGACGAAGACGGTACGGTGCATCTACTCGGGAGCCTCTTCCGGGTCGAGCTGGTCGGGGCGCGCGCCCGGAGCGGGGGCGATGGGCTCCGGCTCGGGCTCGGGCTCCTGCCCGGGCTGCTCGATCCCGATGTGGAACGCGGCGAAGCCGGGGATCACCACCTGCGGGACGGCCATGCCGATGATGCGGCCGCGGAACGGCGCGATCACCGTGCTGCGCTCGTTGGTGACGGGGTCCGTGACCGTGCCGAGCGGGTCGCCCACCTGCACCGCGTCGCCGAGCTTGCGCTCGGTGAGGAAGATCCCGCCGTCGTTCACCCGCAGCCAGCGCGAGCGGTAGTAGATGCGATGCGAGCGGCGCAGCGGCCCGCCCTTCGCCATGCGCAGCGACGCCAGGAGGCCGCGCATGCCGGCCACGCCGCGGTCGATCTCCTCCGCCTGGAAGCGCAGCGGCTCGCCCGCCTCGAAGGTCACCGCGGGAATGCCGCCGTCCGCCGCGGCGCGGCGCAGCGTGCCCGCGCGGCCGCTGCTGTGCACGATCTCGCCGATGCCGAAGCCCTTCGCCAGCTCGAGGATGCGCGGCTGGCTGAGGTCGCCCCGCACCTGCGGCAGGTTCGTGCGCTGGAACGAGCCGGTGTGGAAGTCCACCAGCGCGTCGCACCGCTCGATCACGCTCTCGAACAGCGCGTTCGCGATCCGCGAGGCCGAGCTGCCGCCGGGATGACCGGGGAAGAAGCGGTTGAGGTCGCGCTGGTCGGGCAGGTACCGGGAGGAGCGGCGCAGCCCGTGCACGTTCGCGACCGGGACGCCGAGCAGCATGCCGGACAGGTCGCGCGGCGCGAGCTCCTCGAACACCTTGCGCACGATCTCGATGCCGTTGAGCTCGTCGCCGTGGACGCCGGCCACGAGACAGAGCGTGGGGCCGGGCGTCGTGCCGCGCACCACGAGCACGGGGATGTCCACCGCATCGCCCGCGAAGGACTCGCCCGCGCGGAGCGAGAGCCGGCGCCGGTCGCCCGGCGCGACCGGCTGGCCGAGCAGCTCGACCAGGTCCCACGGCACCGAGGTGATCGTCTGGGGCGGGCTCGCCGGCTCCACGGCCGCAGGAGGGGCGTTGCCCTGCGCTCGCGCCCCCGCGGCGAGCAGCAGAAGCAGGAGCGTCGCCTGGCGCGCGGACGGACCTACCCTCACGAGCCGGGTAGGCTAGCGGTGCGCGCGGGGGCCGCGAGGAGCGGAAGGACAGCACGAAGCCGATGTCGAGCCCCCCTGCGCCGCCGCTCCCGCACGAGCTCGCCCGGCGCTTCCACGGCTGGATCGAGGCCGCCGCGGGCCGCGAGCCGCTCACCTTCCCGGAGATCCGGCGCGGCGTGCAAGCGCTCTCCGCGCGCTACGTCGAAGGCCGCGCGGGAGACGGCGGCGTCGCGGGCGCGCTGGCCGGCGCCGGGCTGCGCGCCGCCTTCACCACCTACTACGCGCCGCTCCACTTCCTGATCGCCTTCGCCGCGGCGCGGGCGCTGCCGGAGGCGTGGCGCGCCGGCGTCGAGCGCGTGATCGACCTCGGCGCCGGCACCGGCGCGGTGGGCGCCGCGCTCTCGCTCGCGACGGGCGGAGCCCCGGTGCTCGCGCTCGACCGCGCCGCGTGGGCGCTCGGGGAGGCGCGGCGCACCTTCGCCGCGCTCGGCGTCTCCGGCAGGACGCGGCGAGCGGAGCTGCCGGCAGGCGTGCCGCGGCTGCGCGCCGGCGACCTCGTGGCCGCGGGCTTCGTGCTGAACGAGTGCCGGCCCGACGTGCGCGAGCGCCTGGTGCGTCTGCTCGCGCGCGCGCAGGACGACGGCGCGCGCGTGCTCGTGCTCGAGCCGCTCGCGCGCGGTGCCGCGCCGTGGTGGGACGACGTCGCGCGCGCGCTCGCCCCGTCCGGCGGCGTGGCGGAGCTGTCGAAGTACGCGCTCGAGCGCCCGGACTGGATCGAGCGCCTCGACGACGCGGCCGGCCTCGACCACCGCGAGATCGGCGCGCGCGTGCTCTGGGGGCCGCGCCGGCATGCCTGAGCTGCCCGACCTCACGGTGTACCTCGAGGCGCTCGAGCCGCGCATCGTGGGGCAGCCGCTCGAGCGCGCGCGGCTGGCGAGCATCTCGCTCCTGCGCAGCGTCGAGCCGCCCCTCGCGGCCTTCCACGGCAAGCGCGTGGTCGGCCTGCGCCGGCTCGGCAAGCGCCTCGTGTTCGGCTTCGAGGACGAGCTGTTCCTGGTGCTGCACCTGATGATCGCGGGGCGCCTGCGCTGGAAGGAGCGGGGGGCGAAGCCGCCGGGCCGGATCGGCCACGCCGCCTTCGACTTCCCGACCGGCACGCTGCTCCTGACTGAGGCGGGGACGAAGAAGCGCGCGACGCTGTTCGCCGTGCGCGGCCAGGCGGCGCTCGCGGCGCACGATCCCGGCGGCATCGAGCCGCTCGCCTGCACGCTCGAGTCGTTCGGCGCCGCGCTCCGGCGCGAGAACCACACGCTGAAGCGCGCGCTCACCGATCCCCACCTGTTCGCCGGCATCGGAAACGCCTACTCCGACGAGATCCTGCACCGCGCCAAGCTCTCGCCGGTCGCTCTCACGGGGCGGCTGGGCGACGACGCGCTCGCGCGCCTCTACGACGCGACGCGCGCGACCCTCACGGAATGGACCGAGCGCCTGCGCCAGCAGACCGGCGCCGGCTTCCCGGAGAAGGTCACCGCGTTCCGGCCCGAGATGGCCGTGCACGGCCGCTACAAGCAGCCGTGCCCGGTCTGCGGCGCGCCGGTGCAGCGCATCGTCCACGCCGCGAACGAGACGAACTACTGCGCGCGCTGCCAGACCGGCGGCAAGCTGCTCGCGGACCGCGCGCTCTCGCGCCTGCTCAAGCAGGACTGGCCGCGCACGCTGGAGGAGCTGGAGGAGCGGCGGCCCTCCGCTCAGCCTCCGAGCACCGTCTCGAGGTCCGCGAGCAGGATCCGGACGTCGAGGAAGCCGGTGCTGTAGATGTTGCGGACGCGGCCCGCGCCGTCCACGAGGAAGATCTTCAGCACGTGGGACGGCTCGGCGTCCTGGCCGAAGTCCGCGAGCACGGGCGCGATGGCGGCCTCGGAGGCGGCGGTGGCGAAGCGCCAGCGCCCGCGCGGCGCGAGCGAGTCGCGCAGCGCCGCCATGCGCGCGGGCGGATCGTTCTCGGGATCGAAGCTCACGGTCACGAGCTGCACGCGGCGCGCGAGGGCCGGCCGCTCCGCGAGCTGCGCGTCGAGGCGGCCGAGCGCGGCCGTCGCGCGCGGACACGCGTCCGGGCACGACAGGTAGACGAACGAGACGAGCGCCGCCTCGCCTTGCGCGAGGCCGAGCAGCGCGATCTCGCGCCCCTGCTCGTCGAGCACGCGGTGGTCGCCCACCGCGAGGATCGGCGGCAGCTCGTAGCTGCCCGCGGCGGGCGCGTCGAAGCGCGGCTCGCTCGCGCCGAGCGCGAACGCCGCGGCGGCGAGCAGCGCGGCGCGCCTCACGCGCGGCCCAGCAGGAAGGCGGCATTGCCCTCGAACAGGCCCGCCGCGTCCTCCGGCCGAGTGCCGAAGCGGCCCGCCGCGTAGTCCGCGAGCGGGGCGGCGGTGCCCTCGGAGTGCGGGTAGTCGCTGCACGCCATCAGCAGCTCCGCGCCGCCGAGCCGGCGCGCGATGCGCGCCGGCTGCTCGTATGCGAAGCACGACACCCGCACGCGCTCGCGGAACACGTCGCTCGGGCGGCCGGTCACGGGGGATGCGCGGCCGCTCAGGCGCTCGACGAACTGGCTGCCGCCGTCGAGCATCATCAGGTAGAGCGGCACCCAGACGGCGGAGAGCTCGACCACGCCGAGGCGCAGCCCGGGATGCCGCGCGAACACGCCGTTCAAGATGAGGTCGGTGAGGGCGAGAGCGGCCGGCACGTAGAGGAACACGGAGTCGAGCACGAACACGCCGGTGTCGTGCGGCTCGGTGTACCAGGCGGGGTCGAACACCTTCGGCTGGTCGGCGACGTGGAAGACGGGCGTCACGCCGTGGTGGACGAAGGCGCCCCAGGCGCGGTCGAGAGCGGGGTGCGAGAGCGGCTTCCCGTCCACGAGCGCGGGCGCGACCATCGCGAGCCGCACGCCGGCGCGAGCGAGCGCCGCGAGCTGCGTCTCGAGCCACGCCGGGTCCCGCAGCGTGAGGTGCGCGACCGGGTGCAGGCGCCCGCGCCCCTCGGCAGCCACCGTTCCGCACCAGCGGTTCCAGGCGCCGAGGTTCGCGGTGAGCGCGCGCAGATCCTCGGACAGCGTGCGCTCGATGCCGAGGCCGTAGTTCGGGAACAGCACGGCCTCGTCCACGCCGAGCGCTGCGAGCTTCGCGAGGCGCGCCGCCGGCTCCCAGTAGTCGCGCGGCAGCGCGTCGTCGTAGCGCACGAGCGGCGGCCGGCCTTCGCGCTCGCGGCGGCGGCGCTCGCCGATCGCGGCCGTCTCCCCGGGCAGGGAGACGTCGGCCACGCCGAGCACGCGGTCGCGCCACGTCAGCTTCACGTGGCCGAGCGCGTCGTCGGTGAAGCGGAGCGCCTCGGAGCGGAGCGCGGGCTCGGCGTGCTCTTCCCACAGCCCGCGGTACTCGAACAGGTGCTGGTCGCTGTCGATCACGCGCGCCATCGCCGTCCCTCCGAGCGCAGGACATCGTACACTGCGCGCCGTGGCGCCGACGAGCGACGTGGTCCACGAAGACGTGACCTACCTGGAGCGCGGCGGCGCGCCGCCGCTCGCCCGCGTCTACCGGCCGGCGGGCGCGGCCGGCCCCCTGCCCGCCCTGGTCGACGTCCACGAGGGCGCGTGGCGCTGGTTCGACCGCACGGCGGACGCCCATTTCGACCGCGCGCTCGCGGCGAGCGGCATGCTGGTGGTGGCGCTCGACTTCCGGATGGCGCCCGCGCACCGCTGGCCCGCGTCGCTCGACGACGTGCGCGCGGGCGTGCGCTTCGTGCGCGCGAACGCCGCACGGCTCGGCGCATCGAAAGGCCCCCTCGGCCTGATCGGCGGCTCCTCGGGCGGGCAGCTCGCGCTCGTGGCCGCCCTCGCGCCGGGCTCGCCGGAGGCCCGCGCCGCCTACGCGCTGCCCCTCTGGCCGATCGCCGACCCCTTCGCGCGCTACCGCTACGCGAAGGCGCGGCTCGGCGAAGCGCAGCCCGAGGGCGAGCGCTTCTTCGCGCCCGAGCGCCTGGTGCGCGCGCAGGAGGAGCACTTCGGCGACGAGGAGACGATGCGCCGCGCGAGCGTGCCGCGCATGCTCGACGACGGCGACTTCGAGCAGCTTCCGCCGCTCTGGGTCGCGCACCCCGAGCTCGACCGGAACGTCACGCTCGCGATGACCCAGGATTGGGTCGCGAAGTACCGGGCGCGCGGCGGCAGCGTCGAGCTCGAGGTCTTCCCGGGCGTGGGCCACGGCTTCGCGAACTTCCCGGGCCCCGATGCGGACCGCTGCATCGCGCGCATGCGCGACTTCGTTGCGCGTCAGCTCGCGCCCTGAGCCCCACGCACGCGCAGCTCGGGGACGACCTCGGGCCCGCCGGCTTCCGCGGCCGCATCGACCGCGATCCGGGCGGGCGCGAGCGTGTGCGCCGTCGCGAGCACGTCGCGGACCCCTTCGGCGCGGCGGCGCGCGAGCTCGGCGTAGCGCTCCGCGGGAACGGTGGTCGCCTCGAGGTAGCGCCCCAGCAGCGCCTGGTCCTCGGGCTCGAGCGCGCCCTCCCCGCCGCGGCCGCGCTCCTCGAGCGCGCCCTGCACGCGCCTGCGCGCGAAGAAGCCCGCGTCCTCCAGCTCGGGAAGGCCACGGTCGGCGGCAACGCGCTCGATCAGCATCTGCTCCGCCAACGCGAGGCGGTCGTCGGGCCCGGCGTGCCCGACCAGCGCGAGCCCGAGGCCGGGGCGCTGCGCGAGCAGCGCGGCCAGCGGCGCGAGCTGCTGCGCCGCCTCCCGCGGCGCGGCGGCCTGCCCAGGCGCGAAGACGATCGGCGCGAACGAGATCTCCGCGGTGCCGCCCTCGGGCAGCAGCACGCCCATCGCCTTGATCGGCGACGTGACGGCGCCGGTGAGCGCGGCGCGCAGCGCGCCGAGCAGGATCGCGCCGATCCCCGCGCTCGCACCCTTCTCGCCGTACTCGACTGGAACCGGCAGCGCGATGTCACCCTGCGGATCGCGGAGCAGCGCGAGCGCGAGGTCGATCGGCATGCCCGCCACCGAGATCGCGTTCGGGCCGCCCTCGATCGCGAGCTGGTGCACGACCACCTGCGTCTGCACCTTTCCCGCCGCGCCCGCGTTCGCGAGGCTGGCCTTGGTGTCGAGCGACAGCTCGCCCTTCGGGATGCGCAGGTCGGCGGCGCGCGCCGAGTAGGGCGTGAACTGCGCGAGCGGTAGCCGCTCGAGCTTGAAGCTCATCGTGCCGCGGGCGCCGGGCAGGGTCGCCTGCAGATCGAAGGGCGCGCGCTCGGGCGCGAGACCGCGCACGCGCAGCTTCTGCACGGTGCGCTCGGGCAGCTTCACGCCGGCGACGTCCACGGAGAGGTCGCGCACGCGGCCCTGGTAGGGCTCGGCGCCGCTCTTGTCCACGAACTCGGCGGCGCCACGCCGCACCTCGATGACGTCGACGGTGATCCGGGGCTCGGGCGCAGGCTCGGCCGGCGCCGCGGGTTCGGCCGGCGCCGCCGGCTCGGCCGGAGCGGCTTCCGCGGGCGCGGCGCCTCCGCCGGCGAGCAGGCGTTCGACCGCGGTGTTGGGCAGCACGTAGCGCGCCTGCGGCGCGTCGAGCGCGATCTTGCCGAGCGCCACACGGATCGGCTCGGCGCCGCCGTCGAGCGGGACGCTCGCGTCCTTCAGCTCGATCGCGAGGCTCTTCCAGCCGAGCGCGAGCTGCTGCTCGGGATCCTGGAACGCGAAGTCGTCCACGCCGAGACGGCCCGAAGCGGAGACGGCGGCCTGGCGGTACTTCACGTCGAGGTCGCCCGACGCGTTGCACGACTGGATCCACGGAATCAGGTCGGGCAGCGCGGCGCGCACGAACATCGGCACCCGGAGACCCTGCCAGCCGACCTTGCCGTCCCAGACGAGCGGGTTCAGGCCGAGCTGGCCCTTCAGCGTGACCGAGCCCTCGCCGGCCTCGAGCCCGAAGTCGAGGGGAAACGGCGCGTCCGGCGCGAGCGACACGCCGGTCGTCTCGAGGCGCAGCGCGACGGTCACCGGCTCGCCGTCGGTGAGCACCGAGAACTCCGCGCGGTCGATCTCGAGGTCTTCGATGCGCAGCTCGGGCGGAGCCCCCGGCTCGCTCGGTGGCGGCGCGCCGGGCGCGCTCGGTGGCGGCGCGCCGGGCGCGCTCGGTGGCGCCGCGGCCTGCGCGCCGCGTGCGCCCGTCTTCGTGGCCTGCACCTCGCGCCGGACCTGGAGCCGCGGCTCCGAGATGCGGATGCCGCCGAGCCCGATCTTCGCGCCGGCCAGGCGCAGATCGGTGAAGCCGAGCTCCGAGAGCGCGAAGTCGACGAGGTTGGCGCCGCCTGCGCCGTCCACCAGGTGGAACTGCGTGTCGCGGATCGCGAGCGACTTCAAGGTGAGGGGCAGCGGCTCGTCGTCGGCCGGCTCGGGCTCGGGCGGCGGCTTCGGCGCAGTCGAAGGCGGCAGCGCGGGCAGCTCGATGTAGCCGTCGGCTGCGCGCACGAGCGTCACCGCGGGCTGCTCGAGCACGAGCTCCGCAACCTCCACCTCGCCGCGCACCAGGCGCAGCCACTCGAGGTTCGCGAACAGCCGGCCGAGGCCGAACAGATCGGGCGCGCTCGCCGCCGCGAGCGGCGCGACGCGCAGCCCCTCCACCACGACGTGCCCGCGTAGCACGGCGAAGTCGACGTTCGCGACGCTGGCCGCGAAGCCGAAGCGCTCCGCGCCGATCGGCACGGCGCGCTCGACCGCATACGGCAGCGCGACGCGCAGCGCGACCACGAGGACCAGCAGCACCGCACCCGCGATCGCGAACCACCGCCGCCAGGACGAGCGCCGTTCCGGGACGACGCTCTCGCCGACGAGCTTGTCCGCCGCGCTCATTCCCGCCGCTGCGCCACGCGGAAGGCGTCGGCGCCGAGGTTCATCTGGTGGGGCCGGCCGAGCTTCGCGGCGCTGAAGTCGAGCGCGAAGCTCGGCTCCAGCGTCTTCCCATCCCAGCGGAAGGCCTTCAGGAACTGCTCGTCGGCGTGACCCGTGCCGTCCCACGCCGCGAGCAGCGACGAGGTGAAGTAGATGCGCTTCCCGTCCCACGACTGCGACACCATGTTGACCTGCGAGCCGATCTTGCGTTCGTGGATCTGGCGCGCCTTGCGCGGGTTCGTCACGTCGTACACGCGCACCATGCCGTCCATGAAGCTGTCCACGAACAGGGTCGAGTCGTCTGCCGACAGGCTGATGTCGACGGGCAGCGGCAGCTTCGCGGGATCGCCCACGTCGCCGATCTCGACGGCCTCGAAGCTTCCGTCGGCCTTGCGGAACACGCCCCACAGC
>Ga0187892_10008504_pt1 | contig 14025 bp, 9 predicted proteins | sample MA1701073metaG_FD_139345 | JGI IMG/M metagenome (GOLD analysis project Ga0187892, IMG submission 139345) | Bio-ooze microbial communities from a basaltic lava cave in the Kipuka Kanohina Cave System on the Island of Hawaii, USA - MA170107-3 metaG ...
CCGTTGTTTTCAGATGTGTATAATGACTACTCTATTTCCTTCATTTGCGTCGCATGAGAAATGGAGAAACTTGGTGCAAAGCAAGAAGCTTGAGGTCGGTGAATGGAAGGCACTGCGGCAAAGAATTCTAGCTAGAGATAACTTCACTTGCGCCTACTGTGGCTACAGATCCGATAAATATCAGATTGTAGACCATATAGACGGCGATCCCGAGAATAACTCAGATGCCAATTTTCAGATAGTTTGTCAAATGTGCAACTTGGTAAAGCATTCTGGTCAGGGCTGTGCTATCCAAGGCATTGTTGACCTCTATCAAGAAGCAAAGTATAGTCAAAGTGACGTAATTCGAATAACAAGAGAAATGAGAGATAAAGGTTCAACCGACGCAGAGATCATAATTTTTCTATGCCTAAAAAACAAGGTCCCTTTTAGAATGGATAGAGAGTACTTGAGAAAGCTAGTTGGGTTTGTGACTTCGAGAAGGGGTCCGGCTGATATGTACAATAACTGGGTTAGATATCATAAAATGACTCTTGGTAACGTAAAGCATGGATGGTAGCCTATGTTGTGCTTTAAGGATATTGCAAGCCACACTTATGCTTATTATGGGTTATATATTTCTGAGATAACGATATCCCGATTTGAGATGTATGTGAGATGTATACACAAATTACTTTAAATTACTCTAAAGAGTTGATAGTAACGTTTTTAGTGGCTAAACAGTCTTAAAATGAAGCTATTTAATCTATGTATACTTTGTATAAAAGTAAGTTTTAAATACTTTATAGATAGTATAAATCTACTAAATAAACAATGTATAAGTGATATAAATGGACATAGAAAAGAGCCGGGAGATACTGAGAATACTCAGAGTGTTCAATCCGTGGTGGGAAGCTGGTAAAATAGAGAATGTAGAGCCATTCAAAAGATTGGATTTCTATGCAATCAGAAAGCGCCTAGATGATACAGAGATCGTTACGCTTGTCGGGGCCAGACAAGTAGGTAAAACGACCATGATGGAGCAGCTTGTGGAGCATCTTCTGGCTGTGGAAGATCCTAAGAAAATATTTTTTATCAGGGCTGACAATGCTGGGCTGAATGCTGTATCCAAATCACCCATAGAAGATTCATTGCAGGTATATCAGGAGTACGTATTAAAGGAGGAAATTAACAGTATAAACTATAGAATTTTTGTTCTGATTGATGAAGTGCAGAAAATAGAGAATTGGACTCAGAGCGTGAAAAGCTGGTATGACATCAACAAGAAAATCAAATTTATTATTTCAGGCTCATCAAGCGCGAAAATAATAATGGATAGCACAAAGCCTTTTGTCGGGAGGGCTATAAATCAGATCCTAGTTCCGTTCAAGTTTGTGGAAACAGCCAGATATGATAAATTCTCTACAGGAAAGGATTATCAGTATATCACATCGACCAAGAAAATGCTGAGAGATACTCTTGTAGATATCCTAAAGAAAAAAGATATATCAGAAGCTGATGTAGCCGAATTATATTCAAAATTTCAGGCTGCATACAAGCAGTTTGCGCTTGAAGAGCCATACTTCAAAGCACTTCTAACTAATTACATCATCAAGGGCGGCTATCCAAGAATCGTAAGAGAGCCCGATTTCAAGAAATGCATAGAAAGCCTTACAACAAATTACAGAGACGTAATCTATGCCGACATCAAGCAAACATATTCGATACGAAAACCTCAGCTGATGGAAGCCATACTCGTTTATTTATCAAGAAATACATCATCGATGATTAACATTGAAACAATGGCCAGAGATCTAGATGAGAACAATACAGCCACGATTAAAGATTACATGAGCTTTCTGCGCGATACATTCATAATTTCTGTTTCAGAGAATTTCCGCCACGGCAAAAGCAAGCTTGTGAAAAAGAAAGTTAAAAAATTCTATCTTAATGATGTGGGTCTCCGGAATGTGATAAATAACTCGTTCGTTCCAACTGTGATTGAAGATGGAAACGAGCTTGGCAAGCTTGTGGAAACCATTGTATTCAACCACTGCCTTAGATTGAAATTCAATCTAACAAACAAAGCCAGGCCAAATATGTATTACTGGAGAGAAAACGGCAATGAAATAGACATAATTCTGGATTGCATGGAGCACGTGCTTCCTATAGAAGTAAAATACAGAAACCGAATAGACAGGACTGACGTCAAAGCGATACGTGAATTTGTAGAAAACGGAAAGGCGCCTTTCGGTCTTGTAGTAACAGTCGATAAGTTGGAAAAAGAGGGGAAGCTGATATACGTCCCTCTGTGGTTGTTCCTATTGATGGTGTAACTTTGTAGAGTTTAAGAAAATAGGTAATAAACTATCATTAATGGTCATCAGAAGTTTGGGCGAGTATATGTCGCAGGTAGGCATACAACACAGGATTCTCATTATAGCAGCCAGAGCAGAAATCAAGAAGCACGTGCATCCGCATCTTTTCCGGCATTCGCGGCTTACAGATTTAGCGAAATCAGGCTTCAACGAAGCCCAGCTTCGCAAGTTCGCTGGCTGGGCTGGAAGTTCAAAAATGGCTGCTGTTTACATTCATTTGTCTGGCCAGGATATTGATGACAAGTTGCTTGAGATAAGTGGTATCAAGAAAGCCGAGTCTAAAGACAACGGCATCCTGAAGCCAAAGGACTGCCCGCGCTGCGGAAAAATCAACCCGGCTACATTCAAAGTTTGTCAGAAATGCTGGATGCCGCTGGACCTGAAAACCGTGATGGAAATCGAGGAAAAAAGAAGGCTGACAGATAGCGTAATGGACCGCCTCATGGAGCGGCATAACGTCCGCGATTTTCTGGAGCAAGAACTAGTAGAGATAATAAAGGAGGAAGGTGGAATCACCTTCCTTAAAGATGAGGGTGGCCTGCCATAGCCCGCCTTCTGTAAACCGAATCTTTTCTTTGGAAAGAAAAGCTTAGGTCTCACCAAAAGAAACCTATTATCGGCTTTGCAGCATTTGTCTGAGCACGCCACAGATAGAAATGCATAGCATTTCAGTCTGCTTGTTTGCACCCGTACGCGCCAGGCCGTTTCATCCGATCATAAACCGCCGCGCTTTACGCGGCAGCCAGCTACGCCAACATCAAAACCGCAGCAGGCGCGTCAGGACGATGCACGCAAAGTCTCTTCGCCTTCCTCTGTTGGTAATTTCAGTTAGCACCGGTGTCGTTTCTGTTCCTGGCAGCCCCTGCTAGGAGGCGATACAGCCCCGCTGCTTTTACACAGCGGAATTGATTTCCATACTGCTAACAGGATCTCTCCTGTTGGGTGGACAGAGCTTCCTCACGGGAGAAACTACGTATCTCCCTGTACCCTCTCCCTTCAGAAGAAGGTCCAAAAGATATGCGTGTTTGCTCCTGCGATAGCCGCTGACAGGCCACAATTATGATAACGCAAGAAACTTTATATACAGAGTACGATCATACGATATACTGTCATGACACATCCTAAATATTGGTTCCGTCCTACCCACCAGATGAGACGCGTCCCGCAGATAAGTCTGATAAGGTCAATAGGGCAAAGAAATGGCGGGGCTTATTCTCCTGTAACCGTCCGTCCCGAAGAGCCAAGGTATCAAACGCAAAGAAAAATCTATCCCCGCGCTATTTAAGGGTTTAATTCATCGTCGCAGAAGCCTTGCCAAAAGTCCTGTCGTCTACTAGGAAGCTAATCTTGATCCTGCCGTCGCCCTGAAGAAATACATAGCCCATCTGGAAACGGATGTCGGTGTTCTCCTTGGTTTCATTTCTCACACCTGGTTGTTGCACGGCACACAGTCAACAGGACAGTCGGGTAATGTTCTTCTTATGTCGGGCGGCGGGCAATTGCATAACTCTGCAACAGGCAGCACCCTGTAAGGTACCTGGCCTGAAACAGATATCCTTGTCGGCCCGAGGTTGTTAGGCCGGAAATTTGTGACAAGGCCGATGGACCCGAGCCGCGTAGGTCCCATTGGTATATCTGGTCCGTTTACTTGTACGCTTATCTGGGTATCTGTGTCGACAATAATAGGCTGTGGGTTCCTGTAAGAAACACTTCCCGAGAATCTGTCCTGCCTGAACACCGGCTGGGGAGTGTTCACGACTGCAGCTGCGGAGAACCTTGCCTGGTCAAACATCGGTCTTGGAGTGTTTATAGCAGCAGCTGCAGAGAAGCGATGTCCTGCTGAAAAGACAGGCTGCGGTGTATTGACAACCCCGGACGTTGCGAATCTCGAATTTGTGAAAACCGGAGACGGAGGGCTGACAGAACCGAAAGCAGCGAATCGTCCATGGCCGAAAACAGGTGCGGGAGGATTAACCGCTCCGAAAGCAACAAAGCCCGATCCGCCAAATACAGGACCCGGCGGGTTTACAGCGGCAAAAGCTGCGAAGCCTCCTGCGTGCACAGGAGCAGCCACAATAATCAGGGCTAAGGCCAGAAAAATCATTCTCATGAATCTTGTATGTAGAAAACGCTTTTAAAGATATTCACGACTAATCAGTGACGGCTTAATACCGCTCTAGAAATAGATCAAACGTCCCGCCCTGTGACCAAACTTATGCTATGCCAGAAGTCTTTTTATTTCTTCAGAAACTCTTTGCCGCAGAACTCGCAGAACTTGATCACGCCGGCAGGCCTCTTTACTATCTTTATTATGCCCTTGTAACCGTTACCGCAGTTGTGCAGAGCTTTGTTGATTTTCACGATTTACCACCGTATGACGCATCCTATGCGTCCGTCTGTTATGTTGAAAAGAGAAATACCACACCGCTGGCAGATCAGCGTAACCCAGAATAACGCCGAAGGCGTTCACGCCTGACACGTTCAGCCCTCTTCCCGTTTTCAACCTTATAATATAGCACGTCCTTGTATATAAAGCTTTTTCCAAGCGTTACAGTGTTTGTAAATCTTTATTTCCACAGCTCTGTCTCAGGGTTGTGCGCAGCCCACGAGAACCAGTAAGAAACTATGCCAATGATCCTTTTCCCTTCGGTGTTGTCGAAAACCACGATCTCGTCGCTTTCGCCTGCAGAAATGGTCAGGTCATGGCCATTGAAGACGTCCTCCGTGATCGGTCCGCTGATAATTTTCTGGTATTCGTAGGCTTTTGCTTTGTCGTCTATCCATATACCGTAGACAAGTGCCTTGACCGGCAGGCGTGCGTCCTTGTTGTTCACAGGGAAGTAAAGCTCGTCGCTGTTGTAGTAAGGGCTGTAAGGGTCGAACGTGTAATCTCTCAGCTTCCCGGTGTCTGTCGACAGCACTTTTAGTCCTGGGTTGCTTTCTCTCGCCGTCTTAAAATCAATAATAGACGACGGGTATATCACCAGTTTTGACCCTGCAAACTCGCCTGCTATCGCCCTAGCCTCTGCCTGGCTCCAGTAAGAACCTGTCTGCCTGTCATACATCACAAGGTTGGAGTTGTAGAGTTTTCCAGAAACGCCGAAGCTGTATGTAGTGCCGCCTATGTCGCGCTCGAACACGATGCCTGTCGCGCAAAGCGGACAGAACGTCACCGTCAGAGGCTTTCCTCCAATAACGTCGTTAACGATCTCGTGCCATAGCATGATGTTGTAAGGATAGAACCGTGTATCGTTCCCTACTCGCACCAGTACGCCCAGAGTGCTGTTGCTCACGGTGTCAGCTTTCTCCGGCGCTACAAATTTCGGGCTGTCTATTGCAGGTATGCCGTCCTTCGGTGCGCCCTGGACTATCTGGTCAGCGGGCACGAGGTAAGTTGTTTCCTCTTCTCCTGCTCCAATCTGCTCACCTGTTTCTGTGATTACAAGGTCTGTGGACTTGGACGAGAGAAAGAGCACAAAAGAGAGCGCAGCTAGCGCTAGGATGGCAAAGATTACATAGATTGCGTTGTTACTTTTCTTTTTCATTAGAAACTGTTCTGTTTTCAGCCTATTATATCTTTTTCCCAGATTTGGTCTGTTAAAATTTATGCCATATATTTCGTTCAGTCAGAATCGTCGTCGTCGTGGACTTTGTCGGCTCCTGAAAAACACTGTCGGTAAGCCTGTGTCAGATGAAAATTTCTCCTGTATTCGTCAAATAATTTCTGTATAACACTGAAATCTGTATTGATGCGTCCAGCCAGTTCGGTAATACGTGGATCGTCGTAGATAAACGCCAGTGTCGCTGCACTGTCGGCACGATTTTTAGCAAGCTCGAACCACCTGTCAAGAACTTGTAGCGACGCAGTGCCGTTCAGGTCTGCATCAGGAAAAGGTGCATATTTTGGAGGACATCCGCATTCGAGATCCGCGCGAAGTTCCGACATCGCCCGCGATTCAAGGTAAAGCGATCTGCTGCGTCGCGTGATTGCTTTTTCGCGATCCATGCGTAACTGATAATGTTAAATTATAAAAAGAGGCAGTCACAGCAGACCAAAGCGTCGGAGACGCTTTAACCCGTTTGGAATCCCAGAACATCCCGTCCGTGACGGGATACTGCATACCCTTTGAAAGGTTATGCAATTTTAAAGGCTAGCATTGGTGTAGGAGAGCGTGGACTGAACACCTCGCCGAAGCTCGGTGCGTACATCCCGCTTCCATGACCGGTCGTCTTGCCGGTACCGTATGCCTATTTTCGAGAGCGGCTTGGGGCTTAGATGCTTTCAGCCCTTATCCGCGGGCGCGTAGCTACTCTGCCTGCCATTGACCTCAGAAAGCAGATGACAGAGCTGCTTCCCAAGTTTGTCAGACAGCAGATACACCAGAGGCGCCGAAGGGATGTTCCTTTCGTACTTATCCCTCCTTCCTCTCAGGCAAAAACACTTCCAGCAGATATAGACCAAACTGGCTCACACCGTTCTGAACCCAGCTAAGGTGCCCTTTTAATCTGTGAACTCCAGCACCCTTGGTTGCCTTCAGGCCCCTTTTCTTGCAAGAAAAGGCCCCTGGGTTCAAAAGAACACTCGAATCATATTACTTTCACATAATACGGCTCCACGTCTTTCTTTCCCAAGGGTTTCTTTCTACAGAAAGAAACGCTTGCTGCACAACCAGGAGAGGACCAGCCGACAGCGACGCCGCAATGCGCGGGGTCGATTTGTCCACTGTACAGCACATATTCAAAGGTTATACCTTGGCCTAGCTCTTCGTCTGACTATATCGCTTGAACAAAGATAGCTATACATAATAATCTGCGTGCTAACACCGTTTTTCATGTAATGTCCGAAGACAAGAATCGAACGGCTTGAGGTACACGTAGATTGGTGTATAGCGATCTCTGATGATTAGATTTGAGCCAGGAAGATAATAGACTTGTATAATAAAGTGCTGTGCAGGTAAGAACTCTCGCCCGCCACGACACCATTATCCCCGAGGTAGCTTTTCTCATATCACAGCCAGCCATCTAGGCCGAACTGCGTTTCGTTAGGTCAGGCTTTCGCCGCTGGACACTATTATGATAAGAGTCCAGTCAACCCGACTTTTGCCCTTACACTCTCTTCTCCCGATTTCTGACCGGGATGAGTCGAGCTTAGAGGAGCCTTGATACATTTTCAAGGCCGTACCGCCCCAGTCGAACTACCCATCTGCTGATGTCCGGCGCTTTCACGCCGTTAGCAATATGGACGCGAAAGGGTAGTGTTACAAACACCGACTGACGCACTTCAACCTAATCTGACGTGCGCCGGTCTTTGATGGCTCCACTCTCTCTTGCGAGAGGGCTTCGACGCCTCCTACCTACGCTCTACAATCACAACCATATCACAACAACAGACTGCAGTAAAGCTCTACGGGGTCTACTCTTCCCACTGGAAGTCTCTGGCCTAATCACCAGAACAATAGTTTCGCCGGGGTCAACGTCGGGACAGCTCCCATCTCGTTAGCCCATCATGCAGGCCAACTGTTACAGCCTTTTCCTTCATAATATCGTTTCTTTTTCCGAAGTTTTTCTTTGCGAAAGAAAAAGCTTATTTAATTGGCAAGGGATTTAGCGATCCCCAACAGCAAATGGACTGTTTAAGGAATTGGCGTTAGGACAAGTCGGTTTGGCCGACCGCGTACTTACGCTACCTTAAGACCCTCAGAGTTAGGGCCGGCCTACAGCGGGGCTTCGCACGGTTGGAACCATGTTTAACACACCGCTAGTGGCCACGACTCACTGGCTATACAAGGCCTTTCGACTTAGCAGCCAGATATGTTTGTTAACCAGAAGGTTAACGTATCCTTCTGTTTGTTAAACAGTCGGATGGGACTTGTCACTGCGACCTAACCATCGCTGGTTAGGCACCCGTTATACCGAAGATACCGGGCTAATTTGCCGAGTTCCCTGACGTTGATTCTCCCGAACACCTTCGCCTATTCAGCGAGGGGCACCTGTTTCCCGAGCTTTCTCCTTCATAATATCGTTTCTTTTTCCGAAGTTTTTCTTTGCGAAAGAAAAAGCTTGTCGGTTGTGGGTACGAACATCTGGCATCGTGACCGTGCTGGATTTTCACGGGCTCCAGGATTCATCCAAAATCGGCATACGCCAATCCGTTCGCACTTTCAATGGGTTCTCGTCATATGTTGACTAACGTGAAGCGGATCAACGTGCTTTGCACGTTCGTTTTTCTTCACGTTGGTTTACAACACTCCCCCATCTTAGATGCTTAGCCATGACGACGATCATGGTCGGACTATCCCGAAGCGTTTCCGCACGGATAAATGCCAGGCGGTACCGGAATATTAACCGGTTTCCCTTTCGCGGACGTCATGTTAAGGGTCCGCTTAGGATCGACTAACCCCACTTAGATAAGCTTTAAGTGGGAACCCTGGCCCCTCAGGCGGTTGGGATTCTCGCCCAACTTGATTGCTACTCCCGGCAGGATTTTCATTGCTGCAAGGTCCACGCCCAATCTCTAGGACGCTTCTGCCCTCGCAGCACGCCTCCTTACCACATGTTCCACAGGAACACGTCCGCAATATCGGTGCGGAATTTAGCCCCGTCCATTTTCACCGCACCAGAGCTTGGTGGGTCCGCTATTTCGCGAGGCCCCTTTTTCTTTGCAAAGAAAAAGGCCCCTGGGTTCAAAAAGAAACCGTTCTTTCTTTTCCCAAGGGTTTTCTTTCTTCTGAAGAAAGAAAAGCCTTTACGCGTTGTTTAAAGGGTGGCTGCTTAACGATTGAAGTACCGCAGCACTTCATACTCTTCTAAGCCTACCTTCCCACTGTCTGAGCTCTAGCACAAGTTTCAACACACTTAACTCCGACTTGGGGACCTTAATTGCGGGCTGGGTTGTTTCCCTTTCGGACACCAAACTTACTCCGGCGCCCTCACTCCGATTCCAGGGTCGACAGATTCAGAGTTTGACAAGACAAGTGAGGCTTTCGCCTCTTAGTTGCCTAATCAGTGCTTTACCCTGCCGACTTCTATAGAACCAGGCTGTACTGACATACATTTCAGGAGGAACCAGCTTTGGTATCTTTAGGGCGGCAGAACAGACAAAAGAGCATCAAGTTGCTTTCTTTTTCTTATTGGACAGAATATAGAACCAAACTTCAATATTCCATCTTTCGATTGAATATATAGCACATGACAGTTTCTTCCTTTTTGCAAATAGATTTCGCTCGTTTTTATTTTGTTCTCTTCAAGAACACTTTTTATAAATTCAAGAGATTTTTTGTCATTCTGATGAAAAGAAACTTTTTTCTTCTTTGTTTTTTTGAAAGTTTCCGGACTCGTGCAATGACCTTCTGCGTCAAAAAATCCAGATATGTACGGTACCCACAACTTCTTTGTTGCCATTATTGATTCAGGTGTTGTTGAACCGTCTCTTACACCTCTAGATTTTAGATAATTGAAGAATTCTTTCGAAAAAATTCTTAGCTCAAACGCGTTTTGAAATTGTCTTATATTTGAATCTATGTCAAAAGTTTTCTTTACCAAAGCTCTAAGAAATTCCAGCCATTCTTTGTTTTTTTGTCCAATGCTGACTAGATATTGTCTTTCATCTACATACCCATCCCGCAATGCACCAATTATGTAGGCTGTAATTGTCTCAACTGAACTTTCACTCGATTGTTTTTGGATTGACATCAAGTTCATGCATAGATTTTGTATAAGCAACTTTATTTTGATTTCGCTCATTGAGCAATGAAATGCGTCTGTGGAGGCGGGCAATAGTCGAATCTATAGTTTATTCTTATGAATAAACTTGGTTCCCTTGCGGAAAAGCCCTCTATTGCTTCCGCCCCACTTTGTTGCCACCCAGAAAGATATTACCAGATTCGATTGGCTTTTCACCCCTAGACCCAGGTCACTCGAAAGGTTTGTACCATTTTCGTTTCGAGGAAATGAAAATTCATTTCTCCACTTCTTCGAATAACCGATTGGAGCCCTCCACTCGGCTTTCGCCAAGCTTCAGCTTGCCCAGGCCTAGATCATCTGGTTTCGGGTCTTTATCCCGTGACTATCCGCGCTTTCACACGGGTCTCAAAGAGGACTTGCTTTCGCTGCGGCTCCGCCCAAAGGGCTTAGCCTTGCCACGAGATAAAACTCCCTGCCCCGTTAATCGCCAGGAGAAAGCCTCCTTCTGGAGTGCTTTCTCGGGTTTTCGAAACGGACGGCGGGTTCTTCTTGCTTGCGCAAGCGTTAACCGCCTAACTGTAGCTACCAGGTTTCATGCTCTTTTCGACACCTGTTACGGTTTCTTTTGCTGACAAACTTCTCCGTTTTGATCAGTCCTTTCTGATTCCGTTTTGATCAAACTTTTCTGAAAAGTTTGCTTTCAGCTTTCCGTCGCCGTACTAATGCGCTATCGGACTCCGGGAGTGTTTAGGGTTAGGACTAGATGCGTCCCGCGTTCCAACTGGAAATCCGACCAGTTGTACTCTGGATACCCGCCATTGGCCTTCTCCGCTTCCGCTACGTGGCTGTCACACTGTTGCGCGCTTCTTTCCAGAAGACTTTGCGTCGCAGAACTAGGCCAGACACGGGTCCAAACACCACATCCGTGTTCCATTGCTGGACACGTTCGGTTTGCCCTGCCTCCTTTTCAGTCGCCCTTACTGGGGAGATCGAAGTTTCTTTCTCTTCCTGCGGTTACTAAAATGTTTTAGTCCTCCGCGTTCGCTTTCATATCCAGGTTGCCCCGAACATGAATTAATGGGATGTCCCATTAGGCAATCTGCGGTTCGATGGCTGCATGCGCCTCGCCGCAGCTTTTCGCAGCTTGCCACGGCCTTCTTCGCCTCCGGAGCCAAGCAATCCTCCTGATAGCATGGGAGCTAGCTATCTTTGTTCTGGGATTCCCTGTGACTGCCTCATAAGAACATAACGCAGACCAACGCCGAAGGCGTTATCCGCTTCTTGTTTGTTCCGTTAAGCACTGTGACGCATTACTCTCATAACGCGCTGCAATTAAAGACAGTCAGAAACGCTGTGCGTTTCTTTCTGCTCGTAATGATGATAGTTGGTTTGAATATCCAGAATAAGCACAGAGAGACGCCACTAACGATTTGTCGTCTACTACTCCGCTAAAAACACATCCTTGCCAAGGATAGACTAGAGCATCAAAGATGCCTTTATCCGTGTGCTTACTCTGAATAGCGTGCGAACCAACGCCGAAGGCGTTATCCGCTCAGTGATTTATCGTACTTCAGGTCCGCTTTCGCTCGCCTTCATTGAAGAATGGACCGACGCATTGAAAATGCGTCCATCGCTTCGCCGGATTGCTGACCCGCCGCAAGACTATTAATAGAGAAAAAGAAAGTATAAAAAGGTTTTAGCGCGCCCCACAGGGCCGCTTGTAATTTCTACGAGGTTCCCCCGTAATTGTGAAGGATTTATTTATCCCTGCGATGAGAAAATTCCTTGTAATGAACATAAGGAACGTCATGGTCGGTGCTGCTTCCATGGCTGCTCTGAGTTGCATACATACAGGCAGCCAGCACGAGTCCTCTTCTTATTCCGGAGACAGCTCTCCGTCTGCGCCGGCCGGCAGGGCGTACGCACTAAGACAGTGTGTGAGAAGGCATATGGAGCATATAATCGGGGACTACCGAGAAGCGTTCGGAGTGCACACAAGAGGCCCAATAGAGATTTTGTACACCGCGGTCGACTCACCTTTTGTTGCCCTGTATGGGAATACAAACGGCAGGCGTGTCATCTCTCTGGACACCGCCGATGTCGGCGGAGAAAACTGCCCGAGGATCCTAAGACACGAAACCGCACACGACGCAGCAAATTCTATAGCGTCCGCATTGAACAGAGGACGATTTCCAAGACTCAGTCTTTTGCAGAGAGAGCATATGACGTCCTACGATTACGCAGAAGTGCTCGTCAGCGAAGGGATCGCAGAGTTCATGGAAGGGCGGGCGTCTCCGGAAGATACGGCTGTGGCGTGGCCGAGAACACTTGAAGAATTTGATTCAGCTACAATAGACAGAATTTATTCGCTCGCACGTAAACTTGTTTCTCCGATAATGGCGAGGTCCGGCCCAAGGTCTGCCTGGTATATGATCGAGAGACCGCCCTACGACACATTACTATACCGGCCCGAAGACTGGCGCAGGATGATAGAAAACAATGTAAGAAGGGACAGGCTGCGCGTAATGCACGACTATAGTACGCAAGAGAACGAGAGAAGATGGTGGGATGTTTTAGATTGTGCGGACAGGGAATCAACAGACGGCACCAGGTCTTTCTCGGCGTGCAATCCAACTAGGCGCAGGATCGTAAGGGGTTTGCAGCGCAAAAGCCGGATACAAAGGAGGAACGCCCGCGTCAGGAAAGCGGCGTCATAGAACACCGAGCCGCGATGCATCTAAAAACAATAAAAGTTAACTACAAATCCTTGCTCGTATATTTCCGGAAATCTTTAAGTTGAGCCTGCGCATATTCTAAACATGAAAGCACCGCGCAGGGGATTTTACGAAGTACGCCACAGGAAGGGCGACAAAAGCGTGAAGGACGTCATAGCAGCTGCGGACAGGGCCATAAAGCTCAACAAGAGCGTTCTTGGCGTCGTGCCTGAGAGCTTCAGGATAGACGTTGCCTACTCCAAGGAAGATTTCGAGAAGAAGACAGGCTTCGCAGATATAGGCACGTACACAAAATGTTACGCTATGCACGGCCGCTTGGTCGTGATGTCGCCGTCTGTCAACAAGAAGGCTTTCCAGCACGCGATGAGCCACGAGCTCAACCACCTGTTCTTCCACCACATAAGCAGCAAAAATAGGCTGTCTGGTGGGGCCAGGCCGCACAGGCTGGAGGGTAAGATGCGCGGTGGCGTGAGGCGTGCATTAAGGATGCCGTGATGCAATGAAGATACTGAAGACCGAATCCTTCGACATAGCCTACAAGGAAGGCGACACAGCTGTCAGAGACGTCCTCGAGACTGTCCGGTCGGCGGTAAAGATAAACAAGGGCCTGTTCGGAGAGATGCCAAAGAAGTTTCTTGTAGTCCTGGCGTATTCAAAGGACGAGTTCGACAAGTACGCGGGCGTGAGCGGCCTTGACTCGTACACGGAGTGTTACGCAGTCCACAACAAGATAATACTCGTGTCGCCTTCGGTGAAAAAAACTGTCAAAGGCCTGCACCAGGCGATGACGCACGAGATGAACCACCTGTTTTACCACAACATAGCGAGGACCGCCAAGACCGCATGGATGCCCACAGAAGTAGAGCTGGAAGAAAGGCCATCCAGCAAGAAGATGGCGGGCAGCCTCCCCCCGCCGGAAAAGAAATGGAAGCGGTTCTTCGGGTTCGGTCACGGAGCGAAGTAAGTCGTGGACGAGCAGATGTATCCGGAATAGCAGCTGTCCGTCACAGTCACTATTCTCAGCGGCGCAGGCTGTGTCGCTCCTGTATCAGCCGTGCCCGCCCTTTCCATCTGCCTTGCCCTCTCCAGCGCCTCGTGCACGAGGTCGTGCAGCAAGTCTTCTCTGTCCCTCTCCTCGACTGTGATCTGGAATCCTGAATAATCGGTGTATCCGTAAATGTCCCTCACCTTGAAAGACACGTCATAGACGCCTGGTTCTTCGGGCGTCCAAGTGAATATCTTTGTGTCCG
>Ga0187892_10008505_pt1 | contig 14024 bp, 9 predicted proteins | sample MA1701073metaG_FD_139345 | JGI IMG/M metagenome (GOLD analysis project Ga0187892, IMG submission 139345) | Bio-ooze microbial communities from a basaltic lava cave in the Kipuka Kanohina Cave System on the Island of Hawaii, USA - MA170107-3 metaG ...
ATGACCGGCGGCCGCGATTCGGTCATCGGGATGAACATAGAGGAGCCGATCGCGAGGTTTATCACTGGCCTTCCGAAGAGGTTTCGCCCGGCCGGCGGCAATCCTCAGCTCTGCGGAGTCGTCGTGGAGATCGACGAGCGAAACGGGCGCGCGGCCTCCATTCTTCGGATTCAGCGAGCGCCTTGAGGCGATCTGATGCGAGCGGACATCCTGGATGGCAGGTCGATCGCGCGGGAGATCCGCCGAGAGGTGCAGCGTGAGGTCTCAGCGCTCGCCGCACGGACCGGAGAGTCCCCGCGCCTCGCCACGGTCCTGGTTGGCAACGATCCGGCATCGACCACCTACGTGCGAAACAAGGGGCGCGCCTGCGCAGAGGTGGGGATCGCCTCGGTGGGGATCGATCTGCCCGCCGAGATCTCCGAACAGGAGCTCCTGCAGGAGATCGAAGTCCTGAATCGCGATCCGTCCATTCACGCCATCCTCGTCCAGCTTCCCCTTCCGCCCCATGTCAGCGAGCGACGGGTGTTGGAGGCGGTCCTCCCCGACAAGGACGTGGATGGCTTCCACCCTTCCAATCTGGGCGGTCTTCTCGCCGGCAACCCGCTCTTCGTCGCCTCGACGCCGCTCGGGATCCTGGAGCTGCTTACCCGAACCAACGTGGCAATCGAGGGAAAGCATGCGGTGGTCGTCGGGTGGAGCGTGGTGGTCGGCAAGCCGACAGCCTTTCTCCTTCTCCAACACCACGCGACGGTGACCATCTGCCACATCAAGACCCGCGATCTTGCCTCTCACACGCGGCAGGCCGACATCCTGGTCGTGGCCGCCGGCAAGGCCGGTTTGATCACGGGTTCGATGATCAAGGACGGCGCAGTGGTCATCGATGTCGGTGTCAATCGACTTGCCGACGGCCGATTGGTGGGTGATGTGGTCTTCGACGACGCCGCTCAGAAGGCATCGCTGATCACCCCGGTCCCCGGGGGCGTCGGTCCGATGACCGTGGCGATGCTGCTCAAGAACACCCTGGAGGCCTATCGCAGGGCAACCCGCGGCCAAGGCGATCGGGGTCCCGTCGTTCCCGTGGGGCGTCGGAAGGCGTGGTGACCGGGGCTGTCCGAGGTCAAACCCCCCGTTCCGCCGGGCCGCGCGACCTGCCCTTCGGACAAGGCCGGTGACCCTGTGGTTGACGAGCAGCGTCGAGCAGATGATGAGACCGGCGCGACAGACCCCGAGGATGCGGAGCCCCCGTTGCTTTCAAAGGAGCAGGCGATCGCCGAGGTGAGACGGTGGATCGAACGATACAGGATCGATCCGAACCAGATCTTCGCCCGCGCCGGCGATCTGGTCGTCCGGTATGGGGACCTCATCCCGCACCTGGAGCAGGAGACCGACGAGGGACGGTTGCTCCTTCGGGCCATCTCTCGCGGTCAGGTGATTCGCAAACAGCGGGAGCAGCCCGGCGGCCCGCCCGACGCTCAGCGCTGACGCCCGATCATGCCATCGGTCGTGTCGTCTGACCCATCGGAGATCGTCGTTGACCGGCAAGAGCGGGTGCTGGTCATTACGTGGAAGGATGAGCATCGGAGCACGTACATGTTTGACGATCTTCGACGCGACTGCCCGTGCGCCTCGTGCGATGACGCTCGGAGCAAGCGGCGGGCCGAAGGCGGATTGACGGTCCTCGCGGGACCTGTCCTGAAACGCGGCGAGGCGCAGGTCACCGACTATCACCCGGTTGGGTGGTATGCGCTGAATTTCACCTGGAACGACGGGCACGACACCGGGATCTACACCTATGAGTATCTTCGAGCCACGTGTTCGTGCGAACAGTGCCTGCCGAAACGCTGAGGTGGACCGTGTCGCGCGCTGAGCCGTGCAAGTGCCCCTCCAACCAACTCTGCCTCAGTACGCCACGGTCCCGCGAGGGGCACTGAGGAGTGGTAGGGGAGAGGCTCCCCTACGCCTGGGGGGTGCTCAGCGAGGCGAGAGCCGAGCGCCGAAGGGGGGCCTGCCCCCCTAGCGGAAGTGCTGCACCGGAGCGCGAGGCTAGGAAGAAATAGCTGGTGCGGCACTGGGGGCGCCAATCCCCAGGTTCGAGACGGCGAGGGCTTCGGGGTAGGAATCGAGAGATGAAGGCGGTTCAGTTGCAGGGACCGGGGCTCGTAGAGCTCGTCGAGGTTCCAGTTCCTTCCATCGGCTCCGGCGAGTTGCTCCTGGAGATGAGGGCGTGCGGTCTGTGCGGCACGGATCTCTCCAAGATTTTCGGTGGGGAGGTGTCGAACGGTCCCGTCCCGTTGGGCCACGAGCCGGTCGGGGTCGTTGCGGCGGTCGGTGAAGGGGTCAGACGGTTCGCTCCGGGCGATCGCGTGGCGGTGGCGCACCACGTTCCCTGCGGCCGGTGCCGTCACTGCCGTCACGGAAGCGAGCCGATGTGTCCGCAGTTCAAGGCGACCAACATCGACCCAGGGGGATTCGCCGAATTGGTCCGGATCCCCGCGGCGCAGGTCGAGCAGACGGCCTTTCGGCTTCCCGATTCCGTCCCGGACGAGGTCGGCGTCTTCATGGAGCCGCTGGCCTGCGCCCTGCGAGCGGTGAAGCGAACCGACGTTCTGGCCGGCGATCGGATCGCCGTGGTAGGCGCGGGATCGATGGGTCTCCTTGTTGCGCAGGCGGTCGTGCTTCGGGGCGCGATCCCGATCTGTCTGGATCTTCGAGAGGAACGGCTTGAGATGGCGCGAGCCCTCGGGATCGAGAACACCGTGAACGTGTCCGTGTCGGAACCGACGTCCGCCCTCCTCGACCTGACAAAGCGGGAAGGGATCGATGGGGCCGTCCTGACGGCGGTGAGCGGGCCGATCCTGCAGTCGAGCCTCGACGCTCTCCGCGACGGCGGGAGGATCAATCTGTTTGCGGAGGCGAGCGGCGCGACGCATCCTGCGGTCGATCTGAGTGGGTTCTGGCGGCGGGAGCTTTCCTTGACGGCAAGCTATTCGACCACGCCGGTCGAGCTTCGCGAGGCGATCGAACTGCTGGTCTCGGGCGCGGTCCAGGTGCGCCCGCTCGTCAGCCATCGGTTCGACCTTACCAGGTTTCGGGATGGGGTGCGCCTCCAGCACGAGGGACGCGCGACGAAAGTGCTGTTTTCGCCTGTGATGAGTGAACGGTGGCATGGCGGTGAACGCCCGTAAGGACATGATGCTCGCCGCTGTCCTCCACGGCCCGACGGATGTCAGGATGGAGGAGGTCCCGATCCCTCAGCCGGGCCCGGAGGACCTCGTAGCGCGGGTCGAGGCGGCGTCGATCGATTCTACTGATCGGAAGGTGTATCTTCGCGGGCGTCATCCGATGATCGAGACCCCCGGCCTCTTCGGCCACGAGTGGGCCGGCATCGTCACTGCGGTCGGGGAGCGGGTCGGACCGCGCTGGCGGCCCGGGATGCGGGTCGTGGGGGCGAACTCCGCCCCCTGCATCGAGCCTGACCCGGCGGCTCGCTGCCGACCCTGTCAAAGGGAGCGGCAGAGCATGTGCGAGCGCTTGCTGTATAACAACGGCGCATTCGCTCCCTACATTCGGATCCCGGGACGCATCGCCTCGGTGAACCTTCACGAGCTGCCGCCTGGTACCCCGTTCGAGGAGGCGGCGCTGGCCGAACCGCTCGCGTGCGTGATGCATGCGATCAGGCGCATCCGCGTCTGCGACGGGGATCTGGTGGCGATCGTCGGCGCCGGACCGATCGGCCTGATGTTCGTGACTGCCCTCCGCGCCCGCTACGGCCGTGTGGTTCGTCTGCTCTCCCTCGACCGTCACGATGACCGTCTGGCCGTGGCGCGGGCGTTCGGCGCTGACGCCACGGTCAACACTCGTACGGGCGACGTCAGGGCACGCATGAAACAGGCCCTCGGTGTCGATCAGGCCGACGTTGTCGTTGAAGCGGTGGGCAGCGACCAAGCCTACGTGGATGCGTTTGAGTTGCTTGGTCGTGGCGGCACCCTCGTGGCGTTCGGGGGGGTGACGGCGGGGACCGCCGTTCCCCTGGATCTTCATCGGTTACACTATGAGGAAATCCAGATCGTTCCGGTTTATCACCACACCCCGACAGACTTCGCCCGAGCGGTGCACGCGATCGTCAGCCGTGAGCTCCCGGTCGGCCGGCTGATCACCGCCCGCCTTCCGCTGGCCGAGCTGCCGAGAGCCCTTGACATGGTGAAAGAGCGAACCACCCTCCGGACGATCTTGCTCCCCTGGAATGGCCGCGGCCGCTAGGAACGTTCACGTGTCCGCCGTCCGCGCGAAGTCACACTCGGGATTCCGTTCTCGGTGGCTCACGCGGCGGCTTCACGCTGCTGGAACGGGAAAAAGGGGTTGACAAGGTGTGGGGGCCGCGATAAGGATGGTGGGAGAGTGGTGGCTGTTCGGATTGGGCAGCGCTGTGGGGGACGTTGGCGAGGCATGGCAAGAAAGCTGGGAAATGGGACCGCACAAGCGATGGGGCTGATGCGCGTTCCCGTCGCGGGCAACGGACGCCAGAGATGGGCGCTCGCGCCGATTCGCCAGGGGCGGGGTGGCCCGGTTCCGATTCGAGCCGGAGCCGCGTTGCCGATCACGCGGTTTCATCATTACAAAGGCGTCCACTGGATGCTTGCGGGCGGGCCCATGGCGGAGGCCTATATCCCCGTGGTCATCCGCGACAACTGTCAGGGCTGCCTGGTGTGCGACCGCACCACCGAGTGGTTTATGGAGTTCGCAAGGGTGGCGTATCGTCTTACGAGGATCAACCTGCGCGACTGCCTTCACTGGGGGCATCTGTTCGATAATCCAAAGCCTTTGATCGTCCCCGCCTCCAATCTGCTTCGCTGTAACCTGGATGCCTTGGCGAGATTGCGCGACATCTACTTCGGTTTGACTGAGGTGTCGCGCCCGCTCCTCGAGATGGCTTGGCCAGGCGATCGGCTCCTTTCCCAGGGCGAGCGCTTTGAAGATCGACTGACCATCGTTTGCAGGATGGTCGAGCTCTGGGAGGATGGCCAGTATATCGGCTGGCCAAGCTAGCCCCTCCGTCTCATCAAGAAGAGGTGCTCAGCTCGCGTCAGGGTGCAGGCCTGGAGGTTCCGTCGAATACCGGGCAGGCTTCCTTGAGGTGATGTCGGACGGCACGATGTCGGCAGGCGGCCGATGCCGATCGCCGGCACCGGCGGGGAGGAAACGATTCGCCGAATTCGTTCCCGCCGGAAGGGTCCCTCGTGCTCGACCCCGCCCTCAGGGGAGCGCCGTCGGCGATCGGCGCTCCCCGAGGCGGAAACTCATCCACTCAGCTCCCGTTGGCCGAGTCTGCGTCTTCGCGTACCCTCGACTATAAGTCCTGGGGCTTCAGCGTCTTCCTCTTGTTGGCTATAGCCCTCGTCTCTGCAGCCCCTACCATCTCCCGGACCTTCTTATCCAGGGCCCCGTAGAAGTCGCTCGAGACGTTGCACTTCTTCGCGGCGGCCTTGGTCCGGGTCTTCGAAATGATCAACTCCGCTGGCTTCGCCTGCTTCGCCATGCTCCCCCCCTCCTCTCTGTTCGAGATGCGGTTGATCAGCGTAAGACCTTATACACTGCCAACCGCGAAACTGCAAGGAGAATCTCAGTTCACGCGTTCGCCGGATCGGACCTCGGCTTGTCTCGGCTCCGTTCCCCGAAGAAAAAATTCAACGATGGCGCCTCGATCATCCGACGTCGTTTCGAGCCCTGACGCGTAGTTCACGAGCACCGGCACCACGGTGTCCGGCGCAGCAAGGCTCTCGTGGGGAAGGCCCTTGATGACCGGCTGCATGAAGCGCGTCCAGATCGGCACGGCAAGGGTCGCGCTCGATTCATGGGGTCCGAGCGATCGCTTCGTGTCGTACCCCACCCAGACGCCAGCCACGAGGCTGGGGGTATAGCCGATGAACCAGGCGTCTGTGGACTCCTGTGTGGTGCCGGTCTTGGCGGCGAAAGGTCGACCGAGGACGCGTGCTCGCGACCCGGTGCCGCGTTCGACGACCCCACTCAAGACGTTGTTCAGGATAAACGCGGTCTCTTCTCTCATGACGCGCCGTCCTTCCGGAACACGCTCCTCTAGGATCGCACCCTTGCTGTCCCTCACCTGCCTGATGGCATACGGCGAAAAGCGGATCCCCTGGCGCGCGAGGACACCGAACGACGAGACCATCTCCAACAATGTGACCTCCGACACGCCAAGGGCGAGCGCGTACTCTCGCCTGAGCGTGCTCTCGATCCCCATGTCGTGCGCCATCTTGATGACCGGGTCCACCCCAACCTGCTCGATCAGTTTCACGGCGACGACGTTGATCGAGTGCTCGAGTCCGTTGCGCAGCGTCGTCGGGCCACGAAACTTGCGGTCATAGTTTCCCGGGCTCCACTGAACCCGCTTCCCGTTCACCAACAGGGAAAAGCGGACCGGGGAGTCCACGATGATCGTGGAAGGGGTGAGGCCATTGTCGAACGCGGCCGCGTAGACGAAAGGTTTGAAGGCCGAGCCGGGCTGCCGTTTGGCCTGGACGGCTCGATTGAACTTCGACCGCACAAAGTCGTAACCCCCGACCATCGCCTTGATTCCGCCGTCCCGTGGATCGAGTGCGAGCAACGCGCCCTCCATCTCGGGATCCTGTTCCAGCGATAGCGTGAGAATCCTGTTCCGCTCGTCAACCTTCAAGACCCTTGCCTTGACCTCCATGCCGACCGGGAATTGCTCGGCCGGTTGAGCGAGCTTGGGCCACGAGTCTGTGCGAAGGGCGATCTCGCCGCGATAGTCGCCGGCCTGAACGGCGATCGCGCTGGGCGACACTCGCGCGACCCTACCGGTGATGATCTCACCTGCCTTTGGAGCGGCGTGGGAGGGCCGGGTCCCGGCCGACGCGGCCGCGGCTGGCGACCCGTGCTTGGGCCGCCGAAACCCTCTGGCCTTGTCGAGCTCCTTCAACCCTTCAATCAACGCCTCGTCGGCGCTCCGCTGCATCGAGATATTGAGTGTGGTGTAGATCTTGAGGCCGCCATGATATACCGCGTACGTGCCATGCTTCTCCTCAAGATCCTGGCGCACGTATTCGACGAAGTACGGCGCGAGGTTCCGTGTCCTGGCGAGGAGGGACTCATCGAATTGGACGCCTGAGGCCTGCGCAGCCTGCTCCGTGGTGATGAAGCCTTGGTCGAGCATCCGGGACAAGACATGGTTACGTCGGCGCAACGCTCGCTCCTTGTCGATCAGGGGAGAGTAATAGTTGGGCGCGCGAGGCAGCCCGGCAAGGGTGGCCGCCTCCGCGAGGTTCAGCCGGTCAACTCCTTTCTTGAAGTAGGTCTGGGCGGCGGCCTCCGCCCCGTACGCCCCATGTCCGAAATAGACCTGGTTAAGGTACAATTCAAGGATCTTGTCTTTGGAGTAGTGCTTTTCGATCTCGATCGCCAGTAGCACCTCCTTGACCTTTCGCGAGATGCTCTTCTCCGGCGTCAGGAAGAGGACCCTGGCCAGCTGCTGCGTAATGGAACTGCCTCCCTCCGCGGGTCGCAAGGCCCTGACGTTCGCCAGCAGCGCGCGCGCGATGCCACGGAAATTGATGCCCCGGTGGCGGTAGAACTGCGCGTCCTCCACCGCAATGATCGCATTGGCGAGATGTTTGGGGGTATCGCTCAGCGGGACCCAGACCCGTTTTTGCTCGAAGAACGTGGCAAACGGCTCGCCTTGGTCGGAGTAGAGTGTGGTCACCAGACTGGGCCGATACTCCTCGAGGGCGTCGAGGGTCGGCAGGCTTCTCAGGTAGACAGCGAACAGCCCTCCGGCGACCCCCAAGGAGATCGCCATGACGACCAGGAGGGACCAGATCAGAGGTGCTGAGTCTCGCAATGATGGCATTCGTGTCGCTCGAGCACCACTCAGCCAGTGGGAGGGCTGAGGGGCCTCTCTCAGGCCACTATAGCAGAGCCGACGCACGCCAACAAGCAGGCGTCCTCGCCGACCTTCCGCCCCCGGCGCGGTCACAGGCGTTTTCAGATTGCGACAGGCACCCCTTTGTGGTAACAATCCATCGCACAACCCCGGACGGCCGACGATGACCGACCTACAGGAACGAGCGCGTACGCAGCTCACCGTCCTGCGGCGGGGCGCCGCGGAGATCATCTCTGAGGATGAGCTGCTCAAGAAGCTCGAGCATTCGCTTGAGACGGGTGTCCCACTCCGTGTGAAGCTGGGCGCCGACCCGTCGGCGCCCGATCTCCATCTCGGTCACACGGTGGTGCTCAGGAAGCTGCGCCAGTTCCAGGATCTCGGCCACCAGGCGATCTTCCTGATCGGCGATTTCACCGGTATGATCGGAGATCCGACCGGAAGATCGGAGGTCCGCAAGCCGCTGAGCCGAGAGGAAGTCCAGGCCAACGCAGAGACCTACAAGCGCCAGATCTTCAAGATCCTCAATCCAGACCAGACGGAGATCCGCTTTAATAGTGATTGGCTAGGTCGCATGAGTTTCGCGGAGGCGATCAGCCTCGCGGCACAGTACACTGTCGCCCGGCTGCTCGAGCGCGACGATTTCCAGAAGCGATACAAGGAGGGACGCGCCATCAGTATCCATGAGTTCCTCTACCCCTTGGCTCAAGGCCATGACTCGGTGGTGCTGAAGGCCGATGTCGAGATGGGTGGCACCGATCAGAAGTTTAACCTCCTTGTGGGACGCGAACTACAGCGGGCCGCTGGCCAGGAGGCGCAGGTGGCGCTCATCACTCCGCTGCTGGAGGGGACAGACGGCGTGCAGAAGATGAGCAAGAGCCTGGGGAATTACATCGGGATCAACGAGCCTCCAAAGGAGATCTACGGGAAGACCATGTCCATTCCCGACTCGCTGATTGTCCGATATGCCGAGTTGGCGGCTGATATGTCGCCCGAGGCGGTCGAGCCGATTCGTCGAGGGTTGGACGATGACACGCTCCACCCCAGGGCAGCGAAGGCAGAGGTGGCGCGAAGGCTCGTGGCGCTCTACCACGGGGAGCGGGCAGCGGCTGAGGCCGCCCTCGAGTTCGATCGAATCTTCAGGGAAAAGGGACTGCCAGATACGATTGAGGTGTTCGAAGTTCCGGAGGGGCATATCGACCAGAAGGAAGGCGTTGAGGGTACAGTTCCGCTCACAAGGTTGGTCGCGGACACACGGGCCGCTGCAAGCATCTCAGAGGCCAAGCGGTTGATCCGCCAGGGCGGAGTCAGCCTGGACGGAGAGGTGATATGGGATGAGTATTGCAAGGTGACTATGGATCGCGAGTACTTGTTGAAGGTGGGAAAGCGATTTTTCCGAAGGATCAAAAAAGGCCCCTCGTTGCGAAAAAATGCTTGACACTGAAGGCGGCGACTGATATAAAGTGAGGCTCAGTCCAACAAGCTGTCCCATTGACGATCCGGCTGACGTGACCTATACTATGTGAATGGGGCCGGGTCGCCCCTGAAGCCTTCGAGGCTTCATCTTTTGCTCTTTGACAATAGAATATCGTTGCTACTGACTTGAGGGCGGATGAAGTTTGCCAGAGCGGGTTGTCCGCAAACGGATCACCCGTTTCGAGGCAAGTACCTCGTACGTTTCGTTTCGGAGAGTTTGATCCTGGCTCAGAACGAACGCTGGCGGCGTGCCTAACACATGCAAGTCGAGCGAGAAAGTCCCGGCAACGGGATGAGTACAGCGGCGAACGGGTGAGTAACGCGTGGGCAATCTGCCCTCCAGCCCGGAATAACCCGCCGAAAGGTGGGCTAATACCGGATGACGTTTTCGTGGGGAATCCCGCGGAAACCAAAGGGGGCGAGCATTAGCAGCTTTCACTGGAGGAGGAGCCTGCGTCCGATTAGCTAGTTGGTGGGGTAACGGCCTACCAAGGCGACGATCGGTAGCCGGCCTGAGAGGGCGACCGGCCACACTGGAACTGAGACACGGTCCAGACTCCTACGGGAGGCAGCAGTGGGGAATATTGCGCAATGGGCGAAAGCCTGACGCAGCGACGCCGCGTGGGCGATGAAGGCCTTCGGGTCGTAAAGCCCTGTCGGGTGGAACGAATCTCCCCGTGGCGAATACCCACGGGGATTGACGGTACCACCGAAGGAAGCTCCGGCTAACTACGTGCCAGCAGCCGCGGTAATACGTAGGGAGCGAGCGTTGTTCGGATTTACTGGGCGTAAAGCGCGCGTAGGCGGCCTTGTAAGTCGGGTGTGAAAGCCTTCGGCTCAACCGAGGACACGCGCCCGAAACTGCATGGCTTGAGTCTAGGAGAGGAGAGCGGAATTCCCAGTGTAGCGGTGAAATGCGTAGATATTGGGAGGAACACCGGTGGCGAAGGCGGCTCTCTGGACTAGTACTGACGCTGAAGCGCGAAAGCTAGGGGAGCGAACGGGATTAGATACCCCGGTAGTCCTAGCCGTAAACGATGGGCACTAGGTGTGGGAGGTATTGACCCCTTCCGTGCCGCAGCTAACGCATTAAGTGCCCCGCCTGGGGAGTACGGCCGCAAGGTTGAAACTCAAAGGAATTGACGGGGGCCCGCACAAGCGGTGGAGCATGTGGTTCAATTCGACGCAACGCGAAGAACCTTACCAGGGCTTGACATCCCACGAACCTTCCCGAAAGGGTTGGGTGCCCGCAAGGGAGCGTGGAGACAGGTGGTGCATGGCTGTCGTCAGCTCGTGTCGTGAGATGTTGGGTTAAGTCCCGCAACGAGCGCAACCCTCACCCCTTGTTGCCACCGGGTAACGCCGAGCACTCTAGGGGAACTGCCAGCGTCAAGCTGGAGGAAGGCGAGGATGACGTCAAGTCATCATGCCCCTTACGCCCTGGGCTACACACGTGCTACAATGGCCGGTACAAAGGGATGCAAGACCGCGAGGTGGAGCTAACCCCAAAAAACCGGTCTAAGTTCAGATTGCAGTCTGCAACTCGACTGCATGAAGGAGGAATCGCTAGTAATCGCGCATCAGCACGGCGCGGTGAATACGTTCCCGGGCCTTGTACACACCGCCCGTCACACCACGAAAGCCGGCTGTACTCGAAGTCGCTGAGCCAACCCGCAAGGGAGGCAGGCGCCGAAGGTATGGTCGGTGATTGGGGTGAAGTCGTAACAAGGTAGCCGTACGGGAACGTGCGGCTGGATCACCTCCTTTCTAAGGAGTACCAACAGTCTCCTAGGTCAATTTACCCCAAGTTGGTAGCAACGATATTTTTCTCTTTTTACGGAACGCCTGAGGGTGAGACACCCCGACCCGAATGGAGGCAGCACGTTGAGGATTGTTCTCGCTGATCCGCGGGGACGCCGATCGAAAGGGGGCCTTTAGCTCAGCCGGTCAGAGCGCACGCTTGATAAGCGTGAGGTCCCTGGTTCGATCCCAGGAAGGCCCACCAACCGTCCTGTGTTCGAGCGTGGAACGGCGGCGACGGCTGCTGCTGGGCCGGTCAGATGACCGGGGTAACGGCGCGAGGGGATGTAGCTCAGATGGGAGAGCACCTGCTTTGCAAGCAGGGGGTCAGCGGTTCGATTCCGCTCATCTCCACCAGACGGCGCAAGAGAGTTGTCCCCGGTTCCGCGCTTCTTCACCGTCAGGCGAATTCCGTTGTGAGTGACGAGCTATCAGCGAGCAACGCTCGCGCTGCTCTTTGACAATTGAATAGACGATCCGGGTCTCCACTAACAAAGACCTCGAGTGGCAATTGAATTTGGGGTCAAGCTACTAAGAGTGTACGGTGGATGCCTTGGCATCAGCAGGCGATGAAGGGCGTGGTAAGCTGCGATAAGCCTCGGGTAGTCGCAAACAGACGCCGATCCGAGGATGCCCGAATGGGGAAACCCGGTCCGAGTCATGTCGGACCATCGCTGGGTGAATCCATAGCCCAGACGAGGCGAACCGGGGGAACTGAAACATCTCAGTACCTCGAGGAAGAGAAAGCAACCGCGATTCCCTGAGTAGCGGCGAGCGAAACGGGAACAGCCCAAACCGGTGGCGTGCAATAGCCCGCGCGCGTTGCGCCATTGGGGTCGAGGGGTCTCGCTTAGCTCTTGTGCGGAAGAGCTGAAGAGTTACAAATCCCGGGCCTAGTTGAACGATCTGGAAAGGTCGGCCGTAGAAGGTGACAGCCCTGTAGACGAAAGGACCGGGACTCTTTGCGCGGGATACCCAAGTATCACAGGACACGTGGAATCCTGTGAGAATTCGGGGGGACCACCCTCCAAGGCTAAACACTCGCTGATGACCGATAGTGAACCAGTACCGTGAGGGAAAGGTGAAAAGTACCCCTGTTAGGGGAGTGAAATAGTACCTGAAACCGTACACTTACAAGCAGTCGGAGGGCTATGCTCTGATGGCAACATCGGAGAATGCCTGACGGCGTGCCTTTTGCTTAATGAGCCGGCGAGTTACTTGTGCGCAGCAAGGTTAAGCCGCGAGGCGGAGCCGTAGCGAAAGCGAGTCCGAATAGGGCGTCTGAGTTGCGCGCAGTAGACCCGAAGCCAGGTGAGCTACCCCTGGCCAGAGTGAAGTGTCGGTAACACGGCATGGAAGCTCGAACTCATCACGGTTGAAAACGTGTGGGATGAGCTGGGGGTAGGAGTGAAAGGCCAATCAAACCTGGAAATAGCTGGTTCTCCCCGAAATAGCTTTAGGGCTAGCCTCGCAACGTAAGTGGCGGAGGTAGAGCACTGGATGAGCTAGGGCCCTTACCAGGGTACCGATCTCAACCAAACTCCGAATGCCGTCAACTGGAATTGCGGGAGTCAGACTGTGGGGGCTAAGCTCCATAGTCGAGAGGGAAACAGCCCAGACCGCCAGCTAAGGTCCTGGAATGCAGGCTAAGTGGGAAAGGATGTCAGATCGCTCAGACAACCAGGAGGTTGGCTTAGAGGCAGCCATCCTTTAAAGAGTGCGTAACAGCTCACTGGTCAAGTGCCCTGGCGCCGACAATGTAACGGGGCTCAAGCCTGCTACCGAAGCTGCGGGATTCGGTTCGCTTCGGCGGACCGGATCGGTAGGGGAGCATTCTGCAGTCAGCGAAGCCGGACGGTAACGACCGGTGGAGAGTGCAGAAGCGATTATGCCGGCCTAAGTAGCGATAAACTAGGTGAAAAACCTAGTCGCCGTAAGTCTAAGGTTTCCTGGGGAAGGCTAATCCACCCAGGGTTAGTCGGTTCCTAAGCCGAGGCCCACGGGCGTAGGCGAAGGGCAACAGGTGAATATTCCTGTACCACTGGGCGGCGACAAAGACGCGATGGGGGGACGCAGAAGGGTAGGCCATGTCCGTGCCGGAATACGGACTCCAAGCCCGTAGGGGGCTCCGATAGGCAAATCCGTCGGGGCGTCAACTCCGAGAGGTGATGGGGAGGCCGCAAGGCCACAAACTGGCTCAGCCCATGCTGCCAAGAAAAGCCTCTAGCGAGCCGCCAAGTGACCGTACCGCAAACCGACACAGGTAGACAGGGAGAGTATCCCAAGGCGCTCGAGAGAACACTCGCTAAGGAACTCGGCAAAATGGCCCCGTAACTTCGGGAGAAGGGGTACCATGCTTCGGTGAGCGGACTTGCTTCGCGAGCCGGAGAAGGTCGCAGTGAAACGGGCCAAGCGACTGTTTACTAAAAACACAGGTCCGTGCGAAGCCGAAAGGCGCGGTATACGGACTGACGCCTGCCCGGTGCCGGACGGTTAACAGGAGGGGTTATCTGCCGCAAGGCGGAGAAGCTCTGAATCGAAGCCCCGGTAAACGGCGGCCGTAACTATAACGGTCCTAAGGTAGCGAAATTCCTTGTCGGGTAAGTTCCGACCTGCACGAATGGCGTAACGACTTGGCCGCTGTCTCAGCGAGTGGCTCGGTGAAATTGTAGTACCGGTGAAGATGCCGGTTACCCGCAGCTAGACGGAAAGACCCCGTGAACCTTTACTGTAGCTTGGCATTGGATCTTGGCGCAGTATGTGTAGGATAGGTGGGAGGCTGTGAAGCGGGGGCGCTAGCTTCCGTGGAGCCAACCTTGAAATACCACCCTTA
>Ga0187892_10008506_pt1 | contig 14023 bp, 13 predicted proteins | sample MA1701073metaG_FD_139345 | JGI IMG/M metagenome (GOLD analysis project Ga0187892, IMG submission 139345) | Bio-ooze microbial communities from a basaltic lava cave in the Kipuka Kanohina Cave System on the Island of Hawaii, USA - MA170107-3 metaG ...
CGTCGATGCGGTCATTTTAGTATAAAGTTCGAACAGCTTTTCCAGCCGCTCGGTGTCGTTCCTGAAGCGGCGACCTATATAGATACGCTCCAGAACCTCGTCGTTGCGCTCATGCGCTGCGCGCAGGCCGGCAGGCATTTTTTCGGGGTCATAGAGATCGGCGATGATCGCCGGGAAATGGTGCTCGCGCGCCAGCAGTATGTCCTCAGCGCAGCGAGTCAGGTCAGACTTGTTCTTCTCCGTCAGCGTCGGAACGGGAAAAGTGTTCCAGCCGAGGGTGTTGGAATAGTTGAACCGTGTTTCGAGTTTTCCGCATACCGTGTTAATCCAAACCCAATGAATCCTAGAAACAATTATGGCCATATTCCAAAGTGGCGCGTCATAAAGAGCAAAATTTCTGTTGGACACAACTGAGCTAGCATTGATTATACCACTCGGCAGATATTCTCTGTTTTCAGAAGAAACTGCAGGAACTACGATGGTATGATTGGAACCAAAATACATTTCTCTGAATTGATGGCCACGTCTTGCCATCTCATTCGCCCCCCTATCGCGGCTCTTTAGGCGCGACTGACGAACACGTTCTATCCTTTCGGCAATGGCAGGGATAGAAAGCACTTCTTCCAAATCTTCATCTTCAATCCATAAGCAATAGCGTTGCTTCCCTTTGATGAACTCTTCAGAACCCAGAAAATGTCGAACGAACCTGGCGCTTTGTTCGCTGGTTAACCCTAACGTCTCTATCTCGTCACGGGAAAGAATCAGGTGCCCCCCATCAACCGGCTTGTTGCCAAAACTCATGTTGGCTAGGCTGTTTGTTAGAGATGATCTCTTTTCCACTATGACGTGTGCTCCAGGAACCAGATATGCGTTGATATTATCAGTTTCTTGGACAACGACGCTGCCATCGGGCGCTACGGAGAATAGTCGTCGCATCATTTTTATATGATTGGAAAGACTAACTACTACGACGGTAACACCTGCATTATAAGAGGCCAAATTTGCCCATTTGAAACTGGTGTGCGCAAACGCAATCTCGTGCCCAGTGTCGAAAATGAGAGGCCAGAGAATTGGCACAGCTTGTCCCTGACAAATAGAGTTTGTGGACACAAAGGCTGCTACCGCTTTGGTTCGCGTACCGTAGTCAGCCGCCTTCATGAACCAGCCGGCTACATAATCCAGTGATTTCCAGCTTTTCGTTCTATGTGCGAAGATTGCCTCAAGGTCTGATTTTTGTTCAGCTGATTGCCAGGTTGAACCGAGATAAGGCGGATTCCCGCAGATAAATGTTTCTCCCCCCTCATTCTCGAAATCAATCTGTGCCTGATCGAGGGGTGTATGAAACAGGTCTTCGGCGTGTAATTTCACGCCCGTTCCCGTCGGCGGGCAGATACTCAGCCAATCGAGCAGCAGGGCGTTGCCGCAAGTGATCCAGTTCTTCTTATCCAGCGGCAAAAACTCGGTCAAGGCTAACTTATGCCCTCGGTAGAGCACGTCGCACTGGTACTCGGCGATTATTAGGGCGAGACGCGCGATTTCCGCCGGGAAGTCGCGCAGCTCGATACCGCGAAAGTTGGTCTTGGGAATTTCGGAGCGCCGGTCCGGCTCGCCGCGCCGTTTGTTTATCTCGGCCTCAATCTTCCGCATTTCCTTGTAAGCAATGACGAGGAAGTTGCCGGAGCCGCAGGCCGGGTCGAACACACGAATTCTTGCCATGCGGTTCCGCAAATTAAGCAGCATTCGTTTATTGTCGTCTGCTTCTTCCAGCTTCGCGCGCAAGTCGTCGAGGAAGAGCGGGTTGAGCACCTTGAGGATGTTGGGCACGCTCGTGTAGTGCATGCCGAGCGCTCCTCGCTCCTCGTCCTCTGCGACAGCCTGAATCATTGATCCGAATATGTCCGGGTTTATCCTCTGCCAATCCAGATTACCGATGTGGAGGAGATAGGAGCGTGCGATTTTGCTGAAACGCGGCACATCCAGGCTCCCGGAAAATAGCTCGCCATTGACATAGGGAAAGGCGTCGGCCCACCTGGGAACGTTCGCCGCAGTCCGATCCGTGGCCTTGGTATTCATGGCGCTAAACAACGTACTGATCACTTCATGGGTATTCGACGAGTCTCCGGCGCTCATCTGCTCGACAGTACTGGTAAATAGACCGTTTTTGAAGATTCCGGTGTCTTCAGCGAAGAAGCAGAAGATCAACCGCGCCATGAAGTGATTCATGTCGTGGCGCCGATCAGCCGCACCCCATGCGGGGTTATCTTTCAGGAGCGCGATATAAAGGCGGTTCAGGCGGCTGGTCGCCCTGATATCGAAGGCGTTTTCAGTGATCTGCCTGACAGTTGTAATTCCAGCAAGCGGAAGGAAGAAGCCGAAATGGTCGGGAAAATCTTTGTAAGCACAGGCGACGGTATCACCACTCGCCAAGTCCTCGGCCTCTAAATCCACACCGTCGGTCGCCAGGATGAATTTTGCTTTCGCTTTGGCGGTCGCAGGGCTCTCCTTGAGCGCAATTAGTGTCTTTGTGACCTGTCCCGCATCGCATGTTACGATGTGGATGTTGTTGGTCTGAAGAACTCCTCCCATATCAGACTTGTTCGAGGCGCCGGCACGCAGCCTCTTAATAGTCGTTTCCTTGTTGCCAAAAGCTTCGAGGAAGGCATACGGAAAGTTCACGGGGTCAAACGGCTGATCCGCCAATTGCGTAATGGCTTCTTCTATTTCAACAGCGTTCAACTTTTCGCTCCTGCCAAGTCAGTCATACGGGCCAGGCATAATATTCAAATAGTTGTGAAAGCCCAAATTTCTCCGAATTTAACTTAATCTGGATAAAAATTATACATGGAAGGCATTGTACCGGACAAATAGAGTAATATTAGTTAATTACTTTATTTTCGATACGTAAGCTTATACCAACTAATATAGACGTTGATCAATAAGTGGATGTCTACAGAAACTATTGAGAAATCGGTGATATTCATGCACGATATGAGGTCGAACCGATTAATATAGATCTGAGCTCAATTAAATCTTGATCAAAGAGAATGGGTAATTCAGAAATTGAGCATCATACAGAAGGAAAATTAACGGGGAACTCCTCTTTTATATAAATGGCATCCCTGTTCTCAAGAATATTTTTCTCGGTGAAGAGGAAGGCGTTTTATTCTGGCGCAGTGGAAAATACTGGCGCAGACTTTCTCGATCACAGAGAAAAAAAACGGTAGAAGACTATATGACGCCCTGAGAAAACTGGCTGTGACCGAGAACCAGGCCCTGGCGAAACAGACAATCGAACTTGAGCGTGAACTGACCTCCCTGGAAGACAAAATTGCCAACGAAGATAATGAGCTTAACCAATTAATCTATTCTCTGTATGGCCTGAACGAGAAAGAAATTAGTTTCATTGAATCAGGATAGCAAAGTTGGTTAATCGTCTTGCTATGTTGCGTTCATCGAGGAGCGATTAAGATAGGCTACCGCATTTAATGCTTTATCGGGAATTAAGCTGTAAAATTGGTATGCATTAAAAATAATGCAAAACCATGAAGACACCTGTTACAGCATCAATGCTTTACGACCTGCTGACCTGTCCTCATCGAGTCACGATGGATCTGTATGGAGATGTTTCCAGACGTGATGAACCCAACCCCTTTGTTCAGCTTCTCTGGGAGAAAGGCTCCCTCTTTGAAAAAGAGGTTGTCGGGAAGCTGAAAATTCCCTTTCTCGACCTTTCGATTTATTCCGAAGACGAAAAAGAACGTCTTACCACCGAGGCCATGCAGCGCGGGGAGTCCTTAATATATAGCGGCCGCATCAGTGAGGGTGATCTTCTCGGTGTTCCCGATTTGCTAAGAAAGGAAGATGGCGGTTATATAGCCGGCGACATCAAGTCCGGCGCGGGGGAAGAAGGGCAGGAGGACCTTTCAAAGCCCAAGGAGCATTATGCGGTACAGCTTGCCCTTTATACGGACATTCTGGAGCGCAAGGGACTGTCTGCCGGCCGCCGCGCCTTTGTCTGGGACATTCACGGCGAGGAAGTCCCGTATGATTTCACAAAAGTTCTCGGCAAGAGGAATCCAAAAACGCTGTGGCAGATTTATGAAGAATGTCTGGCGGAAGCCAGAGCCATTATAGCTCAAAATGAAGTGACGTTGCCGGCCTATAGTAGTGTGTGTAAGCTCTGCCAATGGCATACCGAATGCACCGATCGGCTCACCAAAGAGGGCGACCTAACCTTGATACCCGAGCTGGGACGGGCAAAACGTGATGTCATGATGGAACGTATCAGGACGATTCACGACCTTGCCGAAAACCATCCCGACAGCTTTGTTGTCGGCAAAAAGACCGTATTTCTCGGCATTGGTCCCGACACGCTCAGAAAGTTTTACGAGCGGGCCAAATTGCAGACATCCGATGGAGCGGGCCCCTTGCTGTTAGCTCCCCCAGCGCTGCCGGATCATGAACTCGAACTGTTTTTCGATATCGAAGTCGATCCCATGCGGGATATATGCTATCTGCACGGATTCGTCGAACGGCGCGGTCTTGATTGCGCGACGGAGAAGTTTGTTTATTTCTTTGCAGAACAGCCGACACCACAGGACGAAAAAGCCGCTTTTGCCGATGCCCTGAATTATATGCGGACAAACCGACCCTGCGCGATTTATTATTATTCCAAATATGAACGCACGATTTACCGCGAGCTCCGGGAAAAATATCCCGATATTTGCAGCGCCGAGGAAATAGAGGAACTGTTCGACCCTGCCCATGCAATCGATCTTTATAACGACGTTGTAAGAAAAGTAACGGAATGGCCCACCAGGGATTACTCTATAAAGACTCTGGCCAGATATCTCGGCTTTAAATGGCGGGATACACACCCGTCAGGCGCGGCCTCGATTGAATGGTTCGACCGCTGGGTCAAAACCGCCGATCCCGACGTGCGTCAGCGCATCCTCGATTACAACGAGGATGACTGCATCGCCACCCGTGTATTACTGGACGGGATCAGACGATTAGTTCAACCGTGAAGCATACTTATATTTGACATGCTTGTTTATAAAACTGTTCAGCCCCATCCCGGCCATAGCCAGGTCTTTCATTTGTTCAATGTTGCCGCTCCCCGCGCTTTGATAGGTATATAAATAGACTGACCTATCGTGAAACTGGACCTTTATAAAATCGGTTCCGATTTCATAGGCTGCGATTCCGGAATCCCCTCCCAGGTTCTTGTAATGTGTCATATATATCTCTCCTTTTCGGGTTATTCAGTCCCCGAAATTAGTTTTTATTCCACGCTCCTGTGAAAATCGCTCATAACGGACATTGATCTAACGAGAGCAAGTTATTGTTCCACTCTCCGTCTGCGTATGTGCGAAGATACGGTGCCTTCCCTGTTGGGCGGACGATACCCACCTCAGAGCGTTTCCCGGTTTGCGGGTCGATCACATAAAACGTATTTGATCTCGCCTCGATACTGGCGATTACTTGCTCTCGGGTCCATCTCCACCCGGTGGCCGGGTTTCCCAAATGTGTTATATGCTCGTGCGGACTCTGAGTGCTTGGTTTGGTGATGCAGGTTACTTTAACATCTGCCATTTTTTCTCCTCGGGCCAGAAACTACCTCGGATATCGGCCCTTCGTTATTTAGATTTTGGGGCATTTCAAATCGCCCCTTGTATATAAATGCTCATTTTTGACGTGCCATTGACACGATGTCAGAAAATATTTTTAAACCGGTCTGTCAATGGCTGTCCCGAAATGAGCATTTTAGTTAGTGGGTCTGCGGGTGGTAAAATGTTAAGGACATTCGAATGACGGAAAAACCTCCACGCCGCGTACCGGAAGAAGCGGCGGCGACATCTGGGGAAATAGCGAAGGCGATAGAGGCGCTAACACCTGGCAATTTGACCAGATTGAAGTGCTTTGCGGATATTCATGCGTTGAAGCTGGGAAGGAAAGCCGAAAGTAAGGACGGCGACGACTTGTTACAAACTGCGTTGCTCTCTGTCCTAGATGGCACCCGTCGCTGGAACAAAAGCAAGGTTGGATTTGTGCAGTTTTTAGAAGGAGCGATTAGAAGTATATCGAGCAACTGGGCAAGATCATACAAAAGGGAAAACGCACCGGCGTTGGCAACTGATCTCCAGCGAGAAAACAAGGAAGGCGAAGTTTTCAACCCACTGGAGAATGCGCAGGAACACGCTCCGAATCCTGACAAACAGCTGAGCAACAGGCAGATTCTGGAACAGATAGAGAAATTCTTCAGCGATGATGAAAGGGCTCAGATGGTATTGGAAGCCTGGCAAGAGGGATACGACCACTCTGGTGTACGTGAGCTTTGGGGGCTATCCCAGAATGAGTACAATACAATAGTTCGCAGGATTCGCCGGAGATTAGAAACTGCCGGCATCACTCCCGATTGAAATACAAGGGGGACATCATGCCTGATAGAAAAACAGATGAAGAGAAGTTAGAAGCTTTGATCGACGCCCTTGCGGATTCCGTCCTTGAGGAAAGCGATGTCGAAATTATGGAAGAGCTTCGCATGAAAGGGGTTGATATGGATGTTGAAGCCGTGCGCCTGAAAGCCATGATGTTGGATACGGTCAAAGCATTCCGTCAGCGTTCCCTGAAGGCCACCCGCGCAGCTTATGACAATGAAATCGAACAGATGGAGGAAAAGCCATATGCAATTCCAGAAACGGCACCGGAGCGTCGAAAACTATTCACATTATTTACAACGAATCCGCGATTTGATCAATTTGTAACTGCCCACTACCGTAAACTCGAAGAACTCACAGACGACGACATCAAAACCTATCTGGAGGACCTTGCCGAGCTGGGCATATTACAAGAGCTTGATCGTGACGAACCCGATGATGAAAAAGAGTAATCATTTATTGACTCCCGACGAGCTTATGGACGAGCTCGGCATTACAATCCCGGATGAAATCGATATTGAAGCAATTGCTTTCTATTGCGGTGCAACGATCCGGTACCGTCCTCTGACTGGCTGCGCCGCCCGCATTGTCGGAAACGGGGACAGTGCTATCATCACGGTAGATTCAGGTTCCTCCAACCGGGAAAGACAACGCTTTTCCGCCGCCCATGAGCTCGGCCACTGGATGTATGACAGGGGAAAAATCTCCTTCAGTTGCCAGGAAGCACAATTCGTAGAAAAGTGGTTCCAGCACGATCCAGAATCGCGGGCAAACAAATTTGCCGGAGATCTTCTGCTTCCCGTCTCACTTTTTAAACCAATCGCATCCACATTCAATGCAATTGATTTCGATACAGTCAGAAGTCTGGCCAAGGTATTCACCACAAGCTTGACTTCAACGGCCATCCGTCTTGTCGAGCACGGGCCGTTTCCGGCAATGCTTGTCTGTTACAGCGAAGCGGGACGGCAGTGGTTTGTACGCGGTTCTGACGCCCCCGATCAGCTATGGCCACCTCAAAAGCTTGAATCAGGCGCATACGCTCATGGTTTGCTTAAAGGTGGATCTGAGCGTGAATTTAAGGGGCAGGTTTCAGCAGAAGCATGGTTCGCTCATCCGATAGCAGAGCGTTATAACATTCAGGAACATTCTCTGCGAACAAGTTACGGAGATGTATTATCTCTTCTTTGGTGGAAAGATGAGCAGATGCTGATCGATATCGATGATTACGAGGAGCGAAAAGCTTATCGAGATTGGGATGAGTAAGCGCAAAATAAGAAATTCTCTATGATAAAGGATACATATGCGGAAGGGAGAACCTGCAGAAGAGATAGAATTTTACAATCTGCTATATGCAGATGATGAATTCTGCAAAGAACTTGGCAGAGCTGTGCTGGCGGCGGGCAGGCTCGAAGCGGAACTGATAAAATACATGGACAACAAAAATGTGGGAGAAAAGATAAAAAGGGCCACCCTTGGTACACTGATCGAATACGCCAGGAATCATAAGTTGTTAACAAAAATGGTGCCATCCTTGGAAACAATGAGAGACCAGAGAAACTATCTGGCTCATAATATTTATGCGCTCTTTTCTGGTTTAATTGAGGAAACTGTATTGCCAAGGTCTGGCTTGCTTGATTCAGATATCGATGTATTTACCGATCGAGTTTGTCAACTAGCGGGAAATCTTAACGGGCTTGCCGATGTTGTTGCAAAAGTGCAATGAATATTGAACATTCAGATACATTGAAATAAGAGTAAGTACCATGGCAAGAAACAAAGCCACACGGTAAATTCGTTAAAAGGGAGTTATGCTGAAAAGTATCCGTCAAACGACACAAAAGGATCGATCCCCAATCCCGGACGTTACAAAAAAGAAGTAGCACGCTCACGCTTAATAAATTTGACTTTTAACTAGATAGCTGCACATTAAGGGGAATGCGCGGATTGTCATTATAGGAAGGGAGTTTTTCGGGAGCACAATCATGAAAATTGAATGGAAAATAAGCTCAAAAGACATAAAGCGTGTGAAGGATTTTTATAACGCCAATAAAGATGAAAAAGATGTGCAGGATCGCATAAAACGTAATATCGAAAGAAAAAAAGAGGCCTGATATTTCAAAACAAAATGTATGGCGTGTGCTGGTGGGTTGCCTGTTAACAACACAACAAAAATCAGGGCGTCAGGGCAACGTACATAAATTTATACATACAAAACCGTTTCCTCTTGCTTATAAAACATGTCTTTCCAAACGCAATGTCGAAAGATATAGCCGTAAAACCCTTTCCGATTTTGGAGGAATCCGCTTTACGAACAAAATCCCCTCACAAATTGCTAGAAATTTAACCCACCTTGAAGAAGAAGGCCTGTGGACCGACATCTTAGCCAAATTGAAAACACTGCTAAAGGAAACGACGCGAGATTTAGAAAGAGAAGTAGCCGATTATATTGACGATGACAAGCGTTATCACGGCTTTGGGCCGAAGCAATCCAGGAACTTCTTACAGTGGCTTGGCTTGACACGCTATGAAATACCGATAGATAGCAAAGTTGTTAAATGGCTGAAAGAATTCGGGGTCCTTGGTGCTTTAAGTGCGGATGCTTTGAGCGACAAGGACTATTATCATTTCGTATCCGATGGAATACAGGAGCTTTGCAGGGCCAGCAATATTTATCCCTGTGCGCTGGATGCAGCCATATTTTTTAACGGTGATGGCAAAAAAACTGGATATAAAATGATGTCTAGTCTTGAGCTCTGAATAACAAAGAGCGCAAATAATTTCCGCGCGATAAGTTAAAAAAATTCATCCCTTGTTGACCTCCCGATCCTGACATTTCCTATGAAACCTCTATGCGCGGATGGTTAGTCAGATCGACGGACAAAGACGATCTTCAAAACAGGTTTGGTTTTATCAACCCCCAGGCGTCCTTCTGAAGCCGCGCGAGGATGAATGTGGCTAGGCGGAGAAGAAGAAATCCGGAACACTGGTACAGATATGAAGTTTCAGTTACGGACTGGTATGTCAGATTCATGGTCCGCCCACATCACACTATTCTTTTAATATATATTTATAGTGGCAAGCGGAACATCTTTACTAATTATTTCTCCAAAGGCTGTTACGCAACGTTTCTTGGAAGTTAATAATTTTAGCACTACAGGGTTTATAGAGCTACTAGAGACATCAGCCATGAGCAAACGGTTTTCACGCCAGCAGCTTTACGACCTTGTTTGGTCGGAGCCTATGTACCAACTGGCCAAAAGATACGATATTTCCAACCGTGGTCTGGCCAAAGCCTGCGCTAAATCAGACATACCGGTGCCGGAGCGCGGATATTGGAACAGATTGCAAGCCGGTCAGAAAGTGACCAAACGAGCCTTGCCTGCCCGTGGACTGGGCATGTCCGACGATGTTGTCATCGGCGGCAACAATTACGGCCATTATGATTGGGAATCCGATTCAGAAATTCTCAATAATCCACTCCCTCTACCACCGGAATTTGAAGACTCTATGGATGGTGTACGGATCAGAGTAGAAAAACTGGTCGGGAAAACCGCTTTTGTTAAAACCTTGGATAAGCCACACCGGCTCATTGCCAAATTGCTTGAAAAAGATGCTGAACGTCGAAAGACCAGATTGGAGTCAGGTTACTGGTCTTTGTGGGATGGCCCTTCTTTTGACCACCCCTTTGAACAGCGCCGCCTGAAAATTCTAAATGCCCTCTTTACAAGGCTTGAGCAATGCGGCATGAAACCATCCCTGCGGGACAAGCAGGCGAGAGAGTTATCAGTGACTATTAGCGACCAAAAAGTCTCTTTTACGTTGGATAGCGCCAATATTGGCAAACAGCTTGAAAAGGAGCGGCAAGGATACAGTTTTGAAGAACGCGGCCATAAAGACCCTATGCGATTGGCATTGGAAAGCTGGCATCAATCAAGGGCTGATACAAAAAGCTGGCAGGATGATAAAAATGGCAAAATTGAAAAATTTTACCGGGATATTGTCATCGAGATCATTGTTACAGGTGAAAAATATTACCGTGACAGCCAAATCCGGCATCATAAATGGCTGGTCGAGCGTAAAGCTGAATTAGAGGAAAAAGAGCGCGAGCGCCAGATCGAGGAAGAGCGGCAGCGGATTGAACGAAAAAGAAAGTATGAGCAGGATTGCATTGACCAGTTGCTGGATCAGGCAAACAATTTCCGGCAGGCTAATGAAATCCGCGCTTATGTAGAAATGGTAAAGCAGGCATACGATATGGCAGAAAATCCCATGTCCCGGCAGGAATTTGGAGAATGGGCGCAATGGGCGCTTGCACAGGCCGACCGGATCGATCCGGTAAAGTCTGGGCAGTACAAGCTGCGCCTGGAAAAACCTGAAGAATAATTACACTGTTGTGGGACGGCCTGTTTTATCAAAGTCTGCACATTCAAAGCCGTTAAATCCGCTTATTTAGTGTGAGTATTCCAACCAAATCATACGAGAATATCAGAGATTATATGACCTATAAGGGAAAAGCCTCTGTATGCCTTGTCGGCACATAGCTGAACCGGAGAAAGGTGATATTTATTATATGAGTTTTGGGAAAAGCCGCCCCGATTAATTGCACAGGCATGTTTTACTAATCATAATTAGTTTATTTGAGCAATAAAATGTCCTTAGCCAAAACCGAGAAAGCGGATTTTTTTATAAGTTATACGTCAGCTGACACTGAGATCGCTGAATGGATAGCATGGCAGCTGGAAGAAGCCGGCTATCGCGTTATCATCCAAAAATGGGACTTTATTCCGGGCTCGAACTTTGTAAGAGAGATGCGCGGAGCGCTCGAATATGCTCACAGGATGATCGCTGTCATCTCCGATGCCTATTTTAAATCAAAATTTGCCATGTCCGAGTGGGATGCCGCTTTCGCCGAAGACCCGGATGGCATTAATAGAACATTGATCCCTGTCCGTGTTGAAAAATTCGATGTTAGCGGACTGGCAAAGCCAAGGATTTATATTGATATTGTCGGATGCGACGAAGACACGGCGAGGGAGAGGCTTTTGGAAGGCATATCAGGAGAACGTCAAAAGCCAACCAGCCCGCCAGATTATCCTTTCTCAGGACAACCTGCCGATACACATAAATCTGCAAGGCGCACATCCGGTAAACCACGCCCGGATATGTTTTCTAAAGAAACCAAGACAGATGACGATGTGTACATTCCGCCAGTAAGGAAAAGATGGACGGATAAAGAAAAGGACGCGTTTTTAAAGGAAGCCTTTGATAGGATATTTGCTTATTTTGAAAGAGCCAAAACGGTCCTGGAACGCAAACACCCGGAGATCGAAGCGGCCCTGGAGCAAATATCATCACGTAAATTTGTCTGTCGTCTCTATATGGAGGGTACAAAGAAGAACAGTTGTAAAATTTGGATAAGCGAGAACTATAATCATGGACAGATTTGTTATTCTGAAGGCTCAGCTGCCGAGTCCGGCAGCGATAACAGCTACAATGAAAGCATGTCCGTAAGAGAAGCGGACGATGGTCTCTTTCTGTTTGCCATAATATTCATGTCTTATGGAGCAACCGAGGGATTGGACAAGGAACGCCTCATCCCCGCACAGGCGGCCGAATATTTGTGGAAGCGTTTTTCTGCGTGTCTTCGCTATTGAGTGGTTTGCTCATCTATCTTCGTAGGGAAATGATAGAACAGTTTCAGGCTTTACCGGATCGGTTGTTTGAAGTTTCCAGCTTTTGATTATGAAACCCCGTGATTCACGGAGTCCTTCCGTAATTTTCCCTTCTTTTAGATTAAAATAATGCCCCATTCTCCGACCCCCTGTTTCAACCACAAGAAGAATTTTATCCTGGACGAAGACAAGGTCTCCCGGCATGGGGCCATCGTCAAGTGTCTTCGCATCCTCAACTTTCATTGAAGGAATGAGCTGAAGATGTTCATGCGGATCAAGAACGGGATGGCCGCCCAGGACAGAAGCGTTGAATATGCAAGGCCCGGATACCTTCCTTGGGAGATATGACGGGTGGGCCCAGACAAACTATCAAATCGTCGTCTGAGCCATCATCTCTTACCTCAAAGGCTTTTATTGCATAAAAAACCTTTGATCCATCTACGGTGGCCATAAACAAATTCGAGCGTTCAATCTCTTCAAATGGCTGCGACCGGGCAAATTTTTCCAAATTCATGATTATGATTTAGCTTATGGATACAAGATTATACACTGGAGGCGTCGCACCAGACAAATAAGGTATTAAGAGTTACGTTAAGTCCGATAATTAACCTTATGCCAAATAACTACTGTTGAGCATTAAGTGAATTTCTACAAGCACTATTGAAAAGTCGAAGATATTCATGTGCGTCATGAAGTCAAGCCACTGTATATAGATTTGGATTCACCTCGATCTAGGACCAAAGAGAATGGGGAATTTGGAAATTGAGCATTACACAGAAGGGAGAAATTGTGTTTCTATTTAATCAATACCTGATAAGCAAGAATTAAGTAATGTGTTATTAGACTGAAATATTTGCTTAATACTGGTTACAAGAGTACTGTTTTCTACTTCCAATAATCTCGTTCGGAATACGTCCACTAAGGTACCCCATTTATTCCCAAATACGCAGCGTCCGCAACTCCCATGTTCTGTCAGGCTATAAAATACCGAAGTCGCGCCGTTTGTTCCCCGCAGGCAGTTCCTGAATCAGTGGAGGACAGCTACCGTTTGGGGATCGGAATTAAGTTCCGGCATGTCCAGGCATCTTTTCCGGCATCTCACTTTGTCTTTGAATGCGGAGCATTTCAAAACGTCGTCATAAGTTCTATATGTGAAGATACTCGGCCGGAGCTTCGCTTCTACATTCATCTTTCGGAACGGGCAGTAAAACGTCTTTATTGCGGCTCTACGTGACAAGCTGCTGTCTTCCTTTAGAAAATAGACAAACACTGCAACAAGCGAACCGAACGCAATTATTATAGGCAAAACAACGTATGGTATAGCGAATGAAATTAACAGTAAAACAGCCAGGATCAAGCCGCCGAAAATTGAAAGAACTATATTGAATTTACCCATGATATTCACCCCCGTTCAATATTATTTATAGTTATTTATATTGCATAATATATGCCGTATTGCTATAACGGTAAGACCCGTAAAAACTTGCTATTTCTGGTATGAGAGTTGCGGAATGTCCTGATTGTCCGGTCTTCTGACACATTCCGATGATTTATACAACGCGTGGGATTGGAATTGGAGGTCCCGGGTTCAGGTCCCGTCACTCACCCCATCCTATTTATATAAAAATACGAATTAGTTATATGAGATTTCAGCTGACATTATTGAGCGATGCCGTGTCATCGGGAACTAATTATTAATGCCGGTTTATTGTAAATCGGGGGGATTTATACTGATTTCCAAAGAAGGAAAGTGCGCCGAATCACTTCAGCGCACTTTTGATATTCGAACCTTAGGCTAGAACTACGTTCTGAGCTTGCGGGCCTTTTTGTCCATCGACTACTGTAAACTCTACTCTCTGTCCTTCTTCGAGAGAACGGTAGCCGGTAGCGCTTATTTCGCTGAAGTGAACG
>Ga0187892_10008508_pt1 | contig 14019 bp, 12 predicted proteins | sample MA1701073metaG_FD_139345 | JGI IMG/M metagenome (GOLD analysis project Ga0187892, IMG submission 139345) | Bio-ooze microbial communities from a basaltic lava cave in the Kipuka Kanohina Cave System on the Island of Hawaii, USA - MA170107-3 metaG ...
ACCTATATTTTTGATATAGTCTTCGACACTGTTCTCCGAGAGCACAGTCCCCTCTAGGAAAGGAGGTGTCATGGGCGGCATCTAGCCCCCATAAGCCCCCTATCCGAGGGGGCTGCTCGAGGAGGCCGGCGGGCGCCTTGCCCGCCGGACGGCCCCATGGGCCAACAGCGCAAGCGACATCCCACGAACAAAGGAGATAGGATGGGCGGCTACTAGCCGACACCCTGGGCATCTCGCACGGGATGCTGCCTGATCGTCATCTCTTGGATGAGTGCATGGTTACAGCAGGCCAAGCGGCCGGCTGAAACAACCCAAGAATCTTCGCCAAGACTTGAACTCGTTCGTCTGGCGAACAGATGATCTCTTCGACCACGGGAGCTTGTCTCCCGAGTATCACAGGCTCCGCAAGGACTCTAGGGTGGTGAGTGCGCCGGTTCGCCGGCAGCTCACCACCCTCCGGTCCCTCACCGGAGCCTTTTTCATATACCGAAATAAGTAATTAAGTAAGTATTTACTGACACTATTTTTGTTAATACCAACAGGGCTTAATTATTTATTTTTATTATTTTGTAAAAAAGTATTGACAAAATAATTATATATTGCTAACATAGCTCTCGAACTCGTTTTTGAGTAGAGGGTTTCGCATCCAGTCCGCCACGTGCGGACAGCGCTCGTCCCTGGCGCGGATGCGTTCGTTACAGGGACTAGGTGAGGAGTGCCGCCCTCACTGAACTGACTCCGGAAGGCACCGGCGAGACACGGGCGTCTCGTGGCTGAGGAAGCCTGCCCGCTCAGGGCTTCCTCATAAATGCTTCTACAAAGGAGAGGTGCAATGACTATACTGATTCGAACCAAGAAGCAGAACAAGGGTTTCCCGCTGCCGGATAGGCAGCTGGAGATCCTCAGGGAGGCCAAGCGCCGGCTGAAAAGCTGACGCGCTAGCTTCCCCAAAGTTTCGGGGCCAGTAAAGCTGTGCGAGTCACCCACGGGATGACCGCAGCAAGAGTGGAAAGTTCAGCGGCTCACCCATATTGGGTGGGCCGAGGATCGCGCCCTGCCGAGAGGTAGGGGAGCCCGCAAGGGGCCAAGCGGCGATCGGGGGATAACTCTACTGGCTTAACGCGCGGCGGATCTGCCTCCCCCGACATGCGGGTGTGAAAACCCAAGTGTCCTTCCAGGGCGGCCGCGACCTTCAACCGGGACGGGTGACCGGTTTCGTCTTTGCCTCCTAGCGGACGAGAACCAAAACACCTCGGGTGTCGAGCTTACGCCTTCGGGCGGATTGAGCTCCACCCGGAAAGACTCGTGGAGTGTGTGCTCCACCTGAAGAGTTCAAAAGAACGAAAGTCATTAAAGATATGAATCAAGAAGTTTTAAGAGAATCTGAACATCAGCAGGTTAAAGCCTACTGTAGTGCTTTATCCGATGAGTTGACAGCCAATTTCGGCGATCCTGAGCTAGGTGTTATCGTGCCGGTTTCGGAGACAACTAATATTTGGTTTGCCCGGACCGGTTTGGAGAAGTTTTTGGCTGAAGTTGATGCTGGCCGAGGCGAAACAGCTGAACTACCACGCTTACTGCAAGTCCACATTTATGGAATTCACGGATACGAAGAGTGGCCACAATTAGAGACTTTAATCGGCAATGAAACAGTAGCGCGGCTGCAACAGCTACACGCTGAAGCCATGGCTAGACCAACTATCGACATCAGCAGCTTAGACGATGACGAATTTGAGGCTGCGTTTAGGCATGCTAGCTGCCAAGCAGATTTTGATGCACCACCGTTAAACCTGCTCCAAGTAGCTGACATCATCCTAACAGCCCATGATCTACACGAGGAAAGAACCCGTAGCAAGTAAGGAGACATTATGAGCCCCGAGCTTCCAAATCAGGAACAATTATCAACTCCGGAGCAGGCTAGCCGGTTGTTTGATTTTTTAAAGTCCCGGCTTGGTGATCAGCCTACCGGCGAAAGCAAGTTTTACCGTCTAGATGATGAACGGTTTGCTTTAGTATATTTGTTCGACACTACTCCTAACACATGCTACGGAATATCCACCCACAGCAAGAATTACTTAAAAGGCCCCCCATCGTCTGAGCGATTTACTTATTACATTTCATCAGACGCAATCGATAAATATATTGATGTTCAAGATCCTCAATGTCCAGATGAATGGGATCAAGAAGAAGTTAAACCCTCCGAGGATGAGGTTGCCAATCTCATAAAAGACTTTGAGCAGGACATTGAAGTCCCGCGTGAGGTTTTTGTTGCGGAAATGGAAGCAATGGAAAAAGAACATCAAAATAAAACACTTCGCAAAGAAATTATTATGGGCGCAGATCGGCCGCTTATTGGCTATCTAGACGAAAGGCGGGAGATTCATCTAGCGGATAATGTTGAGCTGTCTATCCCGTTAGAGAAGCCTACTCTTCAAGTGGAGTGCCAAAGCTGTGAGGAGCAACTCGTAGTCTTTTATGAGCTAAGCACCCCTGATAGGGTTGAATGTCCTGCTTGTGGCCATGAAAACAATCTAGTGAGATGCATTAACTGTAATGCAGAACGTCAGCCTGGCGACCAAGGCTTTATTGAGCTGGATGTGCCATATGGCTCGACAGTTCACGACAGTTTTTTCGATGGTCCGGCTTACGCCTGTTCAGCGAAATGTTTAGTTGAAGCCTTTTCCAAAGACGATTTTGAGGCGAAAGGGATGTTCGCCGATATGATAGTGGAACCGGTCGAGCGGAGCTTTGAGCCTGTTGCCGACTTAATGACAAGCTTCTTCAACTCAGTCAAGAAAGGCCTAGGCGAGGGCTCGGCCGAGTCGGTTCAACTAGATAGCTTGGTGCGGCAAAGCATTGAAAGATTGCCAAAAGACACTCAGATCACTGATGAAGATCTTACTTCTGCCTTTGATGAACCGTTTTCCTTACTAGCCGAGATGATAGAAAAGCACGGCGAGGCTCTGAGGAATCAGACCTTTGGCGAATATATACACATGATGAAAAAACTTAATTTGGATGATGAAAGCAGCCCTGGGAGTATTTAGGAATAATTGACTATATTAACTATAGATGTTATAATTATCTTTTAGTATGTTATCGCAGCTTGAACGAAACCAACCTGATTTTGAGGCGTCAGATTTAACTGGCGATACTAACCGTGCTCTTAATTTATGGGAAGAACGCGGCGCTTTGACAGATGCAGAAGTCCTAACCCATGAGATAACGGAGCTACTCAATGAAGTGTCCACCTCCAATAACGACTGGGACCAAGATCGCCGTGACGCGGCACTGAGCCTGGTTCAGGCTTTAGGAGCAAGGCCCGAAGGTTTACCCATCCTTAACGGTGAGCAGCAAGCAACCATCGGTAAAAGTTATGTTAGTGTTGTCGAGAACCTTCGGGCTGATGCCGATTGGCTTGGTGCTCCTTGGACGGCCATGGAGCTGGGAAAGAACGTATCTGCAATACTTGGGAAAGAAATTGATTTCGTCGAAGGCATGAGGCTCCGCGGCCAGCTGGCGGAAGCGTGGAGTAACTATGTGGCTGGGGTATCATTCAGCGAAAAAGTCTCGGCCCGGCCGTGGTTAGAAGAAGACATGTTCACTCAATCATTGCGACCACGGCTAACACAACTCCAAACCGAATTTTTAGGTCGCAGTAATGGGCAAAGCCAGCACGAATCGCAGCGGACAAGCCCCCCTTTAGAAAAACCGGTTGGTGAACTGGCTATCTGGTATGGTCAAGCCGTAAAACAGAATTCCTCAGCTAAGTTGGCAGTATTACGAGCTGCACCCAACTATTTAAAGAATTTGGAAGAAAAAGGTGTAGACATCGCTGCTTTCTGGAATTTTAACGACCCAGATGCAGCCGAGAAGTCATTAAATGCCGTCTTGCAAGACCCACTAACCACCGAGTCATTCAAAACCAAATTCGCGGCAAAAACAGGCAGCGATTATGCCACAACTACAAGTGCGGAAAGACGAGCTCTTAGTGACTTGAATCTGGATCTCGTAAGAGATATATACGCTGACTTATATAACCGACGGGCCAGCTATGAAGGGGTGAGCCAGCGAATAGTCGGGCAAATTGATCAAGCTCAAGAACTAGATAATCCCCGGGCCAAGCTTCGGCCAGTATTGAAATGGATTAGGCAGATCGATCCCAATTTCCAGAGCTATGATACAGCTGACATCAGAGCCTTTATTGAGGCTCACCAAGATAATTTAAAAGCTTTCCATGAAGCTAAATATGCGCCAATGGATGCTGCGCTGAAGAATATCGAAGCTGCTTTGCCCCCACAAACCGGAATAGTGCAGTTTATGGAGCGTGGATTGTATGACCTAAAGAGTGCGAATTTAACCGCTGACTGCACTGCCTGGAATCTTAACGATGGATTCAATGCATGGACATTGCCAGTTTGGCTGACCAATCCAAATTTCATTTTTGCCTACATTAACCACGGCAATGCCATGGTCGCTAAATTCGGACTACTATTGGCCTTTGACGCAGAGCAGAAGCCGCAAGTAATTATCGACTCAATTGAAACCAATAAGAATCTTCAAAACGTTGATGAAGAATCTGCTCTGGGTGCGATTTATGCCGGTTTTGTTGAACTGCAGAAATGGGCAGACCGCAACGGCTTTGGGACACTGAAAGTCTGTACTTTTACTAATAGTCAAGAACTGACTGCTAACCTACCGATAGTTAGAGACGTTAAAGACGATCGCCAACTAAGCTTCGATGGCCTCTTAGCTACCGAAGAATTAATGAGAAACATTGGTATTGAAAGTGAACGCCTTCCTTCCATTTATCTACAGTCTTCTACCTTTGAGGACGATGATGAAGAACAATTAGACCATGGCGAGTATGTTGAGGGTGCCGAGGACTTTGAAGCCCTCGCAAGTTTGGCTTTGCAAAGATCCAGAAGGGCTAATAGCTGGATTAGCGAGACTGAGCTTCTAGAGAGTTTTCGCTCAGGCGACAAAGACATGATTATAGATGGCTTAATTGCGGCCTTGGCTCCGGAATTTTCTAAAGCTTTCGAAAGCGTGCCTCTTGAATATGACGCACTTAGGGGTTTATACCGGAATTGCCTGAAGGAATCCGAAGATAAGGGCTCATCGCTCGAAGGAGCGTTCACCCAGGCAATTACTAGTTTGCTCGCGCATGAACGCAAGATGAAGCTAGATGATGACAAAAAGTATAAGCATGTAAATTGGTCGTTTTACGACGATGAAGAAGCGTTCGAACAGCACCTCGAGGAGCTAAGGGTTGAAAAGCAGTCTGAGACAGATAAGGACGAAGAAGATGAGCTGTTTAGGAGTGAGCTAGTACCAAAAGGCCTGATAGTTACTAATGAAGATGCTCTCGAGAATTTCTTAAGAAGCGCTGATTCGGTTGAACCGGACTATTTGCAGCCTAAATACTCTAACGTTATCGATCTTTTGTCCGACATCTTTGGTAAGGAAGATTCACCGACTATCGACATCGTTAAGGCGGCAAGATATGTTTTTGGCACCGAACCACAGCCGGTTGAAGTTCAGGAAACAGGTGAGACTTTGCCTGAAAATATAATTACCCTGCAAAATTCAATGCCGGACTATGACCGTCGCGAGATGCAGCGAATTAAATAATCAGGTCTTAAGCGCGACCACCAGTGGAAGGGGCAATTTCACCGTTAGCTACCCTTTCAGCCTGGGCTTCAAGGGAGGTAACTAAGTAGTGCTCGTCGACATGTACAGGGCTGGGAGCTCGGCTTTCGCTCATTTTACCGAGAAGTTCATTTAGTGGGGCATATCCGGCTTCTACTCGCGCCTTATCTAGTGCACTTTCCATCTCTGCCACCTTTAAAGCGGCTAGTTCTATAACTTTTTCGACCTCTGGAGTCGACTGCCCTTGTGGATGAGCATCCATTAAAGTTGCCAGACCGGCCTTTGCCAGCATTACTTCTTGTATCGATGGCGGCTGAACCTGTTCTACGGATTCGGGCTGTTGAGCAGGAAGTTCGCCCTGTCGAACTGTTTGCTCAACTACACTACTACCTAAATCTTCTTCAGTCATAATTTTTTATTTTATCCTTATGCTGCAATATTTGCACAGCGCTTATGTTTTGTCAACCTCTGTTAAGTAAAGTGTTTATACCTCTTTATTCTTTTCGACAATCTGAGTCAGACCCCTACCAAAGTCTTCCATGGCTCTAAAAACAGCGCATTCACCAAGTTTGCAAATCGTAGAGCCTGGACCTGTTGTTGCTAGTTCACGGACTGCTCTATAAAGCTCTTCGCCACGTAGTTTTGAATAATCGGGTCGATATTCGGAAGAACCATGCTGCGCTATAAGTTCTGCACTGGCTCCGGCTAATGTACTATTCCATAAATCAACCACCACTTGCAGAGTAGCGGGATCTAAATCATCTGGTATAGATAATTGCTCGTCTTCAGGTGAGCCTTCAAAATCGGTCATATAACAGTCTAACTATAGCAGAAATCTCATAATTTTGCCTAGTTGATTAATTAGTGTTAAAACAGTTGAAATAATAAGCGTTTTATACTATAATTATCCAGTTCTGACTACTTGAGGTGGGTCTGTGGTCTAGACGCACGTTGAGTAGTAAATACCAACCCAAGGAGGTGTACACGGTGATCCGTGTGCTCGCAACGCTTAGGGGCATTTCGCCCCTGCTGATGAACCCGGCCACCGAAGAGCTGCTCGATCAGCTCCGGAATCGGACGCCTGCCCAGAAGCGGACCGACTGGCCCGCCGAGGACGAGGCGGCGGCCAAGCTGTACCGAGACGACGACGGCGCGATCGGCATCCCCTCGCTCAACCTGTTCAGCTGCCTCGCCGAGGCCGGCCGACTGGTGAAGAGCGGGAAGAAGCAGATCAGCACCGCCAAGTCGACGATCCTCCCCTCGATCCTGTCGATCGAGGAGTTCTTCCTGCCGTTCAAGGACGACCCCGAGTGGGTCGTCGACAAGCGGCGGGGTCGCAACCCCAACGGTGGCGAGATGGTCTGCCTCGTGCGGCCCAAGTTCACCGACTGGGAGTTCGACGTCACCCTCGAGATCGACGAGACCGAGGTCGACGAGAGCATTGTGCGGCAGCTCGTGGAGACCGCCGGCAAGAAGGTCGGCCTCTGCGACTTCCGGCCGGCCTGCAAGGGCCCGTTCGGCCGCTTCTACGTGGCCGCGTGGGTCAAGCAGGACGGTTCGACCAACGGCAAGGCCGCGGTCGGCGCCAAGGAGCTCGCGACGGTTACCGCTTAGTGCTTTACTTGGCCCTCCATGCTCCGGTGTGGTGGGGCCCGGTACGGCACGGCTGTCCAGTGCTGTAGCTGGGGGCGGAGGCTCTCTTCGGGGAGCCTCCGCCAACTAATCAGAATTTGGATACCCGCTGCACTCTGGTACGCTGCGGTTTCGTACGCTTAGCCCAGCTGGGCCTCTGCTCGGGGTAGAGCTTCTTCTTCGGAAGAGGCTCTACCAAATCTAAAGATTTTTTCGGCACGGCGTCGTGCAGCTAGGTACGGCTCAGCATACTTTTGCAGTCTGCACCGTGTCACGGGGTGGAGGGGCTACGGCCTCTCCACCAACTTTCAAGATTTACTACTCAACTTACTCACGGTGAATGAATCCCTAAAGGATTCGATCGCCCATAGTTTGTCCTTTGACAACTCGGCACTCATTCAAGATTTTCGGCATGGCTGTGCTGGCCTACGCGGCCCACAGCTAGCCATTCCGCGGGGTGGGAGAGGCCTAAGAACTTCTCCCACCACATCTAAACGCTAACTCTACGGTGCTACGCCAGCCGGCGTTAGGCAAGCTGGGGTGCGCAGCGGCATACAGCGGCTAAGCTGGGCCCGGGGTGGAGCCTCTGCTTGCACGCTCCACCACATCAAAATATTCATCAGGTTCCCTCTGCGGACCGGCCAGCTTTGGTACGGAACGCTCAGGTGCGCCTGACCACGGGGTGAGGAGACGTGTCAAAACGCTTCTCACCATTTGGCGAGGCCCGGCCTCGCTGGCCTCGCCATGCTACGGCAGTCTTGGCCATAGCGCGGCAGGGCGGTCTAAGGGGTGGGGGTTCTTCGGGAGCCCCACCAAACCTCAATTGATGTTTCTACGTCAGGTCGGCTCCGGCTTACCTCACATCGGCAAGCCAAGGCTCGCTGCCCTGTCGCATGGGGAGGGGAGGCTTGGTCTCCCCTCCAAACTCTGACATTTAGGAGGATCTAATGGACGCGGAGTACCGCAAGGTGCTGACGCTCGACAACCTGTTGTCCCACTTCCCTTGGGACCAGTATCCGGAGATCCGGCCTGGTCAGAGGGAAGCTCTGGAAGCGATTTCCAAGCAGGGTTCGATGGCCATCGAGGCGCCGACCGGCACGGGTAAGACCGCTGTCGGCTATACGGTGCTGAAGGCCTTGGCCGCCGCTGGCATGGGGCCGCTGTTCTACATCGCCCCCAACAAGAACCAGGTCAACACGGTGCACGGTCTGCACCCGGACATGAGGGAGATGTACGGACGACACGAGTACGACTGCCTCTATTACAGCCCGGAAATCTACCGGGCTGACGAGATCCCGTGCCTGTCCCTGCTCGACTGCCCGCACCGGGTGAACACCGACACGGGCGTGACCTACGCCGAGGAAAACAACCTCGACAAGGTGGATCCTTGCCCGTACTACTGGCCGAAGTATCTGGCCAAGCACTCGCCGATCGTCGTCTGCACAGCTTCGTTCTACCTCTACTCGGCTTTTCTGGCACGCGAGTTCGACCAGCCCGCCGGGTTGGTCATCGACGAAGCGCACCAGATGGCCAAGGTCGTTCGCAGTTCGTTGTCCTACGAGATCACCGACTATCACCTCAAGCAGGCGATCAGAGTGCTCAATGGCATCGGCGCGGAGGACGAGGCCAAGCAGCTGGACAGGTTCCTGAAGGCGATGCTCCAGATTCTCAAGAGCAAGCCGTGGGTCATTCCCACGCTGCTTGAGGACGAGGAGCTGCTGGTACTGATCGATGCCCTCCAGGGCATCGACGGCCGCAAGCTGCGTACGCAGCTGGCGGAGGCCATCCGTGAGGGCCTCGTCGATCCGAAGAAGGAACGCGAGATGCTCAAGCGGCTGGAGAGGATCACCTACGACCTCTACCGCTACATCCGCAGCTTCGAGTTCTCGTTGCCTGGCGAAGGGCGCCATGCCCTGAACTACGTGACGTACGCGGCCAGCGAGAGGGGACGCGCGGAATACAAGCTGGTCATCAAGGCGTACTACGTTTCGCCTCTCGTGAAGAAGATGATGAGCCCGCTGACTGTCGCCTACTCGGCCACCATCGGAGATCCCGAGATCTTCGGTTACGAGACCGGCATTCAGCTGCCGTTCATCAGCCTTCCCGGCACTTTCCCGGCCGAGAACGCAAGGGTGTACCTGCCCAAGGATACTCCCAACCTCTCGGCTAAGGATCGCAGCCGCCACGAACCAGCCAAGGTTCTGCGGCGGATAGCCCGGGCCTGCAAGTGGTACGCCGACCAGAACATCCGCTCGCTCGTGGTCGTGGTCAGCAATTCCGAACGCGACCGCTTCCTGCGGATGGCTACCGAGGAGGGAGTTGACGCTGTCAGCTACCTCAACGGCTCGACGCCGAGGGAGGCTATGGCCGCTTTCAAGAACGGCAAGGGCTCGACCCTAGTCGGTACCGTCGCCAACTACGGCGAAGGCATCGATCTGCCGGGCGAGATGGCTCCGGTCATCTTTTTCCTCCGTCCTGGCTACCCGAGTCCCAAAGACCCGGAAGTCCAGTTCGAGGAACGCCGCTTCGGCGGTGCCGTCTGGCGGGTGCTGAACTGGCGGGTGATGATCGAAGCTCTGCAAGTGCGGGGGCGCAACATTCGGAGCGCTACCGACCGTGGCTCGACGATCTTCATCAGCCAGCACTTCCGCAAGTTTCTCTACGGCTCGCTGCCCGAATGGCTCAAGGAGGCCTACCGGGGGGACGCGACGTTCGAGGAGGCCAAGCAGGAAACGCTGGAGCTCCTGAAGTAATCCAGGCGGCCCGACGTCTCGCAACCTGGGCCGATCTAACGATTGCTCTGGTGTCGCAAGGGGTGGGGCTTCTCTGGAAGCCCCACCAAATCCAAGAGAAACAGACAGATTTACAGGGCACGGCGCGCTCGGGTAGAGCCAGGCACGACCTGGCTAGCTGTTCCGGGTTATGCCAACGCCAACCGCGGGCGGGGAGACCCGTCACAGGGCTCCCCGCTATTCCAGCACCGCCAGGCAGGGCGGGGCCCGGCCTGCTAAGGCCTGGCTCGCCGCGGCAGTCCTCGCTGTGGTAGTCCGTACTTCGGGGTGGAGCCTCTGCTGATTCATTGCAAGCTCCACCACAAAAAGAATGGCCCAGGCTTGGGTACGCCTAGGTTCTGTTGGCCAAGCTTCAGCTCGCCGTGCGGCGGGAGGTCCTGTCACAAGGCTTCCCGCCATTTCGAGGTGGCAGTGCAGCCTGCGCCACTCCGAGCTGCAGCATGCTTGGGTGCTGTAGTCTGCGCCTCGCCAAGGGGTGGGAGCAAGTGTCACAACTTCTCCCACCGTTCATAAAGTCCCGACAACGGGAGCAACGCATACGGCAGCCTGCGGTATCGTGGGGCGAACTCTCGTATGCTGAGCCATACCGTTACTCGGCAAGGGGTAAGAGAGGTGTCAAAATCTCTCTTACCATTCGGCAGTTGTACCAACCCGGCCAGCCAGGGCTGCGTCAGGCGGACTAGTCTGCCGTATGCTATGCTGCGCTGTGGTTCACCGCGGGGTGGGGAGGCTCTACAGCTTCCCCACCAAATCTTTCAATGGAGGTAAATCCGGACGATGAGACACCGCCAGAAATGTGGAGGAAAGTCGAAGATCAAGTTGGAACACAGCTTGATCCCGGGTCTCCGCAAGCTGCTTGAGGAGCTTCAGGTTTGGCCCGAAATCCATTCGATCATCCCCGGCGAGATCAAGCGCCGCGGTGGTTCGAACAACCGGCTCATCCTCAAGGTTCAGTACCCGACGACAACCGGTGTGAAGTGCATAGCACAATCTGCCGGTGCGGTGCAGGAAGTCTTCTTCGTCGGCTCCAACAAGGCACGCTTGCACGACAAGCTGCTGAAGAAGTTCAATAGCTGACAGCTTTCGTGCCAGGGCTGGGTAGAGTCCGCCTAGGCCGTGCCCAGCAGTCCACCGCACGGGCTGGTGAGTTTAGCCTTTCCACCAGAAACTACGATAGGCCATGCTCTGCCAGGGCAGGCTTGGGCCGGCTGCTGTGAGCTGTCGCATGGGGTGGGGTCCCTGCTGTTTCGGCGCAAACCCCACCATAGTACTTGCTTCGATCTCTGGCTACGCAAGTTGGGGTAATCCGGGGCCGGCTGCGGCAAGGGGTGAGGAGTTTCATCATAGGGCTTCTCACCGTTCCAGTTTTTTGTGTAAACAAGCCACAGCGGCGCATTCCAGCGTAGTGCGGGCTGCGCCATGCTCAACCGGTGCATAGGGCGGGGGCTTCCTCGGAAGCTCCCGCCAAGACTGAGTTCCAATATCTGGCTTTGGGGAATTAGCCATCAATCTCCCACGGAGAGTGCGCGTTTGAGCGGCGATCGCAATAGTGATCGTAAAACTCACGCAGCACCCCGTGCATTTCGTCCACGAATGAATAGTCGTGCTGATGAGCACTAAGAGTGCGAAACGAGTTACTTAACAAACTTCAGCTTCCCTCTCGTGAGGCTCAACTTGTTATGGATGCCTTTGATTAGATCAATCTTCTCCGTGTAACCGCCCCTGGTTAGGACGTAGCGAGTATATTCGACCATTGGTTCTTCAAGCTTCTTGCCGACATTGTGGTATTCAAACAGCGTTTTAGTAATACCGTAGTGTTTTTCTATCTTGGCCTGCAGTTTACTGCTAGCCCTAATCTCGTCTAAGTGCTGTTCTATAAATTCCTGGAGCAAGTCGGATAAATTCTGTTCTGTTATGTATCTTTCCGGGCAGTTGGGATCAACCCGTTTAGTACAACGGTAGTAGACATGCCGGTTGAACTCGCCGTTCTTTAGCTTTTTGAAGTGTTCCTCGGCTGTTATATCAGCACCACAGTGACCGCATTTCATTAAACCTCTAAAGGCAAAGGTTTTTGATCCCCATATGCCCTTATTAGAACCCCTGGTCTGCTGGATCTGTTCAAACAGCTCTTTAGATATTAGCGGCTTGTGTGCTCCTTTGAACCACTTGCCAGAACTTCCTGGATACTCAAACTCGCCATAGTAGAATGGGTTAGTCAGGATTAGATAGACTTGGCTTAATGTTATTGGTTTACCCGAACGGTTTGTAAAGCCCTGTTTGTCCAGCCAGTTCTTCAGCCGTCGACCGCTCCAGCGTTCATAAGCGGCTTTATTAAACAGCTCTGTGACAATTTCTGATCGCTCTGGATCGGGAATAATATCTTTTACGCCGCCAAAGTGACGGTTGATGTAACCTAGTGGCGCCACACCTGGTCGCCAGCCCATCTCACACTTGGTTTTGATGCCACGCAGGACATTGACACTTTTATTGTCGTTCTCTAACTTTGCTTGAGAACAAAGAATCATTAGCAGAAATTTCTCATTGGGATTGTTGGTAAACGTCTGCGAGTAAGTCCTAATGTGTAGCAGTTTGCCTTGATCCATTAGATCGACTATCGAGCCGAGGTCGCCGGCGTTACGACTTAGCCGGTCTGGCGCCCAAGTTAGGACGGCATTATATTCATCGTTCCGCAGGCCTTGGAGCAGTTCATTATATACAGGCCGTTTGCCTGATTCTTTGGCCGAGAAGCTCTCTTGTTTCTCAGCTACCACTACTAGATGTTCGCTTTCGGCTAGCAGCCGCATCTCGGTCAGCTGTGAGTCAATACTCATAGCCTGTCGTTCATCCGATTCGCTCGACTTTCGGGCATACAAGCAGTATTTAAGTTCGGGTGCTTTGGTTTCCATACCAAGCACAAGGTACCGCAAAGGTGATGGAAGTCTAGCCCTAATAACAGGGGTAAATGTGTTATAATTAAGGTGTTGTGAGTCGTAGAGTTTTTGCTTTTATAGACGCTTCAAACCTTTGGGCGGTGCAGAAGACCAAGGGCCAACTTTTAGACTTTGATAAACTACTTGCCTACCTGCAAGAAAGATACAAGGCTTCAGAGCTAAAGGTTTTCTACTATGATGCCTATCCGGCTGAGGGAACACGCAGTTATGACACTACTGGCAAACACCGATTCTATACCCGTCTCAAGAAAAAGCTTGGGATAATTGTCCGCAAGAAGGAGCTCAAGAGAATCGTCGCTGAAGACAGTAGATTTGAAGACGGCTTTATTGAGAAAGGCAATATGGACGTGGAGTTAACCATAGACGCCGTTCACTTCGTCCAAAATTACGACACGGCAATCTTATTTACCGGCGACTCTGACTTTTTGGGTTTGGTCAAGTTTATCAAAGCCCGCGGCAAGAAGGTCTATATATTTTCATCCCGCAATAATATATCGAGCGAACTGTTGACTGGCGGCGATGGTTACGTTGACCTATTGAGCGTTGATAGCGAAATTTGGGGAAGACCGATCAAGTTCCGCGGGCAAAAGTCAAAGTAAAACGACCCTCCCGAAGGAAGGTCGCTCTTAGACGTAATACCCCATCAGTTGATGGCTCAACTAATGGACATCCATATTGTACCAGTTGGAGTCAAAAAGTCAACAGCTTAAGCATAAAAGCTACAAGTACGGGTTTTGTTCAACCTGAAACATGCGAAGTAGTGTCCCATTTGTCTCATTTTATAGATTAAAAGCCCCGAATTATGAGACAATACTCTTGAAGCGTGTCTCATTATGCTTACCCCTGTTGGGGTTCGTGACCGACACGCTGTACCAAATAGGGCACCTAAAAGTAGCGACCGTGTTCCATGATAGTTTACTCTTGGGCCTCCTACAGTAGTTGGTACTAACCAAATCATCAAAGAGCACGAAAAACGTTCGAACCGCCAAAGC
>Ga0187892_10008509_pt1 | contig 14019 bp, 18 predicted proteins | sample MA1701073metaG_FD_139345 | JGI IMG/M metagenome (GOLD analysis project Ga0187892, IMG submission 139345) | Bio-ooze microbial communities from a basaltic lava cave in the Kipuka Kanohina Cave System on the Island of Hawaii, USA - MA170107-3 metaG ...
AAGGTGATCGACTTCGGGCTGGCGAAGGACGCCGAGGCGAACACGATCCTCACGCTGTCCGGGAACGTCGTCGGGACGCCGGCCTACATGGCTCCCGAGCAGGCCGTGGGCGAGGCGGCCGGACCCCTGGCGGACCTGTACTCGTGCGGGATCCTGCTGTGGCTCATGCTGACGGGAAGGAAGCCGTTCGAAGGGAAGGGCATCGTGGAGACGCTGCAGAAGCAGATCAACGAGCCGCTTCCGTCCGCGCGGTCCTTGAATCCCGACGTGCCCGAGGAGCTGGAAAAAGTCCTTAAGAGGATCTGCGCCAAGCAGCCCGCCAAGCGTTACGCGACGCTTCCCGAAGCGATCGAAGCGCTGCGCCGTTCCGTGGGGCTTTCACCCGCGGAGCCCGCCGCGCCGGCGGCGATCCTGCCCCCTGCGGAAGCTCTGTTCACGATCCCGTCGCCTGCGCCCGTGCGTGCCACCGAGACGGCGCCTTCCCCTCAGCCCGCCGGTCCGTCGGAAGGTTCGTGGGACTGGCTTTGGGCGGCGGCGGCGGTCATCTTGGCGGTCGGCGTGCTCGTCTGGCGGATGCTTCGACAGCCGTGACCCTGCTGGTCCCTTCAGACGATCGCTTCATGGAAGAAGCTCTCCGCCTTGCCGCACAGGCGGCGGAGGCGGGCGAGGTCCCGGTGGGGGCGGTGATCGTGAAGGACGGGGCGATCCTCGGGCGGGCGCACAACCAGGTGGAGACGCTGCGCGACGCGACGGCGCACGCGGAGATGATCGCGATCACGCAGGCGGCCGAGGCGCTGGAGAACTGGAGACTGGAGGGGGCGGACCTGTACGTGACGATGGAGCCCTGCCCGATGTGCGCGGGGGCGCTCGTCCTGGCGCGGGTGGCGCGGATCGTCTACGGCGCGGACGACCCGGTCGCGGGGGCGTGCGGGAGCGTCTTCAACATCGTCTCCGAGAAGCGCCTGAACCACCGGATCCCCGTCGTGCGCGGCGTCCAGTCCGCGCGCGCCTCGGAACTGCTCAAGACGTTCTTCCGCTCACGTCGAACCTAGCCTAAGGCCTTCTATTCGGCGGGCAGGCACATCGCGTCCGCGTACGCGCGGTCGAGCGCGGCGCGGTCCTGTGGCGGCGGGTCGGCGTAGCGCCGCCCGAGCGCCTCGATGAGGTCCCGCTCCACCGGGGTGGCCTTGGCGGCAAGCTCGCGGGCCCGCGAAAGGGCCTTCCAGGCCAGGCGGCGCCGGTCGTCGGGCAGGACGGGGTTGTTGATGTGCGGCCCGTGGGCGAGGGCGATCCCCCACCACGCCATCGCGCACTCGGAGTCGAGCGCGGCGGCGCGCTCGAACGGAGCGGATGGCCTCGTCGTGGTTGAACGCGAAAAGGAAGTTCAGTCCCTGGTCGAAGAAGGCCTGCGCGTCGCGCGAGCGGGTCGTGATCGGCCGCTCGTGCGCCCCGAGACCGGCGAACCTCCCCTCCGGCAGGCCGCCGCACCCCGCGGCGAGGAGGAAGCCGCCGAACCCGGCCAGGCTCCGCATGGCCCCCCAGGATACGTCAGGGCCTGCGCGCGTCAACGGATTCCTCAAGGACGGAGCGAACCGGCCCACCCCTATCGGCGGGAAGAGGTAATCGTATCCAGGAAAGGGGCCGGCCTGAGGAGGTTTACTCCGTGATTGCACTCCTCGCTCTCATCCTGCTGCAAGACCCGCCGACGGACGCCCAGACCGTCGAACGTTGGGTTGAGCACCTCGCCAGTTCGGACGTCGAGACGCGTGAAAACGCCGTCCTCGAGCTCCTGAAGTTCGGCGAAAAGGGGGATGCGCTGCTGAAGAAACACGAAGCGCATCCGGACCCTGAGGTCCGCACTCGGGTCAAGGAGATCCGGCGGCGCCTCGCGTCGGTTGAGCGGCTGAAGGGATTCCAGATCGTTCAGCGCGCTTTGGAGAAAGACTCCAAGTCCGCCGACTGGCAGCCCGCTCTGCGGCAGTGGCTCGAGACGATGGTCGATTCCCTCAAGGAACACCTCCCTGCGGAAAAGCTGAAGGAGTTGCAGTGATTTCTTGCGAGCCTGGCGGGGCCCGCCGGGGAATGGGTCCGGGAGCCTTCGGATCACGTCACGAGCAAATCCGTTCTCCTCCTCAGGCGGGAACCGACGAAGGAGGCGGGCTTACCGCCGGTGCTTCTCTGCGAGTCGGTCGAGGTCAAACGGAGGATGGGCGGCTGGCTCGTGATCTGCCTCGGGGAGGTCACGGGGTTCAAGGTCGAGAGATCCCTGGTTTTCGCCCGGGGCCAGATCCGCCTGGAGGAGTTGGACGACAGCGTGGTTTTCTGCGGCGGCCGCCTGACCGCCGTGGGCTCGAAGCAGTCGCGAAACGTCATCGTGGCGCCCGCAGGCGTTTTGATCGACGAGTCCCATACGAACGTCTACATCAATACGCCGGCGCGTAATCCCGATACGGGTCAGGGGGATCGCGACGTGACCGAGCCCCGGCTTCCCCCCCGGGAATAGCCGGGCCGATCCATCCTCGCCCACTCCGGCTTGACCAGCGCTCCGACCTGCGGTAATCTGAAGAGCGTGACCTCGCTGCGATCACGCCGGCCCCCCGCGAAGTAGGGCTCTCTTCGTCTTCCTCGATTCGCGATTCTCGATTCTTCTTCGCCGGAGGGGTGCCAGAGCGGTTGATCGGGCCAGTCTTGAAAACTGGTAGGCTCCTCGTGGGCCTCGAGGGTTCGAATCCCTCCCCCTCCACTTCGACTCCTCGTCTTGCGGGCTTCGCCCGCAAGGACTCGTCGCTCAGTGCAAGCATCCGGTTTACCGAATGTCCTTCGGTACCTCAGGCGAGGAGTCGAAGTGTGGTGAGCGCCGCCGGGACCGAGCGAAGCGAGGTCCCCGGCGAGTCGAACCACTCCCGTATGCGAGATCATCTGAGCGATGAGACGATTTCACAGGGCAAGCAATCTTGCACGCCCGACGAAGCTGTTTTTCTCGCCCCACGCTTTCGCCGATAACGCTCGAAAGGCGCCCGGGTCAGTTCCTCGCCGAAAGGCACCAGGGAAGGGTGGCCTGGACAGGGGGGGCGCCGAGGGGAGGACCCGTGCCGCCGGCGGTGGGCGGGACTCCCCCCGTTCCGGAGGGCGGCTAGAGCTCCGGGAGCTTGGGAGCCTTCTGCAGGGCGGCGAGGACCTTGCGGAGAGTGGTCCCCCGAGGCTGGTACTTGCCGGTCTCGAGGTTGTGGACGGTGGCCACGGAGACGCGGGCGCGGCGGGCGAGCTCCCGACGGGAAAGGCCACGCTCGATTCGCGCTTTCGAAATGCTCTGCCCGTCCGTCCGCCCGGTCATACCCTTCCCTTCGGACGGCAGTCTACCCGGAACGGCGCGCGTCTCCACGTCTTTTCGTTTGCTTAACATTGAACAAAACTAAACGAACTTGAACGGGGGCGGAAGATCGGCTATACTCCGCGTGCCGCCGGCCCGCCTCCCTCGGCACCGTGAGGAGACTTCGTGACGGGGGCGGGCGGCGGCCCTCGGTCCGCCCCCTCCCAACCCCGGTCCCGCCTTGGTGCGGTAAGATTTCACGCCGGACGGCCGTATACCCAAAACGCGCAAGTGCCCGCAACGCGGGCCTCGCCGCGTCCTTTCCCCGGGGGAAGGGACGCGGCGAGTGGGCCATCGCCACAGGCGAAGGCCCACTTGCGCGTTTTGGGTATAGAAGAAGACGCCGTAACCCCCGGAAGCCGCCCCGCTATTCCAATGAGGATTTCGGATTCTTAAGGCCGAGGACGCCGCCGACGACGTCTAAGCCCACAGGGGCAAGCCCGGGGTTCCGCAATCGGCAGGTTAAGGAGGGGCGGGCTCATGCGCGCGACAGCCTTTCTGCTTCTGCTCTGCGCCACTCTGGGGGCCGACGTCGTCGTCCTCAAAAGCGGCGCCAAGGTCTCCGGCCGCGTCGTCGACAAGGCGACCCACTACGAGGTCACCACGGAAGCCGGCCTCCGCACCTACCTCAAGGAGGAGGTCGACCGAATCGTCACCGGCCCCAAGGAGTTCCTGGGCGACGCCGACGCGTCCTACGAGCAGGCCAAAAAGGACTACGAAGCGGCGCTCGCCCTGCCCGACGCCCAGCAGCAGGCCCGCTTCAAGGAGGCGGTGGCGCGCGTGACCGTGGCGCGCGAGGCGTATGCCGGCGCCCTCGACCTCTTCCCCGAGGACGACACCCTGGGCAAGAAACTCATGCTCGTCATGCAGCTCATGAGGCTCTGCCGCGAGCGCCTCGTCTCCGATGTGGCCCGGGGGGCCGCGCCGCCGCCGCGCACCGGGAGCGTCGGGACGCTCCGGTCGGATGACGCGCTGGCCACGCTGCTCGATCCCGCCAAGCGGGCCGACCCCGCCCGCCGCGCCGGGGCGATGCATTCCTTCCGGGCGCAGCGCGGCGGGGACGCCTACGACATGGCCACCGCGGCGATGATCTTTCTCGGACGGACCGACGCGGAGTGGAGGCTCGAAGGTCCTTCGCTCAAGGCGCTCCAGGACTACTTCGACAAGGGGTGGCTCAAGGACCCGGCCCGGCTCACCGCGGCCGCGCACCTCGAGGCCGCCGCTTTCCTCGCGGGACAAAAACCGCTGACCGAATCCCTGCACCTCTTCGCCCTGGCGCACCTCTCCTACGCGCCGCCGGGACCGGACGCGGAGAAGACGGCGCGGGGTCTCGGGCTCGTGTCTCAAAACGGGCGCCTCGGCACCGCGGAAGGACACGCCGTGCGCGACCTCACCGCCTGGATCGCGAACGGCGACTTCGACCTGGCCGTCCTGGCTTTCGTGAAGGACCACCGCGCGACGGACACCCCGGCCGTCCGGTTCGTCTGGTCCTACGCGCTCCTCCGCCTCGTCCAGGCGAAGCGGCGCGGCTTCAGCCGGCCGGTCTCGGCGTACGAGACCGTTCGGCCACCCGACGCCGCCGGCCAGGAGCACCTGGCGGCGCTCATGAAGTCGATCCGCGCGGTGGCGGTCTGCGCCGTCTGCGCCGGGGACGGAAAGCTGCGCTGCACCAACTGCCACGGGAAGAAGGAGATCAAGTACGTCTGCGACAAGTGCAAGGGCAAGGGGTTCTCGGTCAGCTCGCTGGGCGCGCAGATCCTCTGCAACCCGTGCAAGTCGTCGGGCATCGTCCGGACCCTCAAGTGCGAGAAGTGCGCCGACGGCTACTTCGACTGCAAGCAGTGCGACAAGCCCAAGCCGTCCCCGGCCCTGGAAGAGATCTGCGACGGGACTTCCTGCGCCGAGTGCGAGGGCCGCGGCCTGGCCTTCCGCCGGGTGCTCTACCCCTGCCGGTCGTGCTGGGGTCTCGGCCAGAAGCTGACGCCGCGCGCCGACCCCACGAAGATTCTCCGCCCTTAAGACCGCATCGCGGCTGAAGAAGAAATCGTCTCGTCGTCCGGGGTTCGGACGATTTCTTGAAGTTTCGAAATCGTCCGAACCCCCGAGCGACGAGACGATTCCGAAACGAAACCTCGGCGCGGAGTCGAACCGGCCCGAATCACGGTCGCGCCCATTCGTAACCTTCACCCTTGCTTAACGGAAATCGCCGGTTAGAATTCCAACATCGTGGCCGACCTCGTGATCCGCGCCGCCCCCATCCTGGAGCTCCCCCGCTCCGCCGAGGTGCTGATCGAAGGCGGCGTCAACGCGACCAACGCCGCGCTCCTCAAGGAGAAGCTCGACCGCGTCCTGGACCGCAAGACCACGTTCATCTCCATCCTCATGGCGAACGTTTCCTACGTCAACAGCTCGGGGTTCGGGTACCTGATGGACCTGGCGTCCGCGCTGGAGCGTCGGGGCGGCGCGCTGGTCCTCGTCGAGGTGCAGCCGAAGGTCAAGGTCGTCTTCAACAACCTGGGGATGCAGAGCTTCTTCCGATTCGAGCCCAGCCAGGAGACGGCGCGCGCTTTCCTCAGGGCCCAGGCGCAGCGGATCGCCAAGTCGCCCCGCGTGGTGCCGCTCGACGGCCCGGAGGAGGGGATTGAGTTCCCGGTCGTCGGCGCGTCGATCCGCATCGGGTCGGACATCAAGGCGACTATCTCGATCAAGCACTCGCAGGTCGACCCGCGTCACGCCGAAATCTACCGGGCGGGCGACCAGTGCTTCGTTCGGGACCTGGGGAGCCGGTTCGGCACGTTCGTGGGCGACCGGCGCGTGAACGACGAGGCGCTCCGCGCGGGCGACGTGGTCCGGGTGGGCGTGGTGCGGTTGGCTTACTTTCCGCCGGGAGCCCAGAACAGTTAGGAGTTGGGAGTTCGGAGTTTGGAGACTGAAGCACGAAATCGACTTCAGACTCCGAACTCCGGACTCCAAACTCCTAACCGGGCTTGAGGTAGAGGATCCTCGAGCAGTTGCGGCAGAAGCCCCTCGACCAGAAAGCGTCAGCAATCATCGGAAACCAGCCCGCAGACCTGAAAAATCTGCGGGCTTTTTCGTTGGCATCGGTCGGCAAGCGGCGGGATCGGTCGGACGCCTTAGAGAATTGCAGAACCCGTGCAGAATCTACGGGGCGTCCGGCCGCGCCGCGATCCTGGCTCCGGCGCATTCGTCTGGATCGAATAGAAGTGCCTGGAATGCCCCAGGACGCATCGAGCCGGGCGGGAACGAGCTTCGGGTCGTTCCGGGGAGCTTTCGCCCTATGCCGCCCCGTCGTAGACGCCCTGGAGGTAGGAGAAACCCAATGACAGCGGGACACGGGGGGAAGCTGAGCAGGAAGTCAGAGCAGGCCATCGCGGCGCTGCTCCAGAAGCCCACGATAGCGGAGGCTGCCCACTCCATCGGGGTGTCCGAAACTTCCATGCTTCGTTGGCTTCAGCAGCCGACATTCCTTAGGAACTACAGGGAGGCCCGCCGGCGAGTGGTGGAGGGCGCGGTAGCCCGCCTTCAGAAAGCGACCGGCGCGGCCGTCGAGTGTCTGGAGCGGAATCTCTCTTGCGGCAATCCGCCGGTCGAGGTAGCGGCTGCGCGCGAGATCCTACGGCAAGCGGTTCAAGCCGTCGAGGTATGGGACCTCGCCGACCGGCTGGAGGCAGTAGAGACGCACGTCAACGGAACGGTTCCGCCTTTGAAATACGAGCTGGTGTCCGATGCGCGACATGAAGGCCCGGATAGCCCGACTTCAAGCGCGAGTCGCTCCCAGTAAGGTCGAGTGCTCAGGAGCGTGCGCTGGCTTCAGGATGTACATGCTACGGCGCGATGCTGAAACCGGGGAACAGTTCACGGTCTGTAGCGCCGACTACCCGCTCTGGCGAACCGTGAAGGCGACGGACTGGCCGGCCACTATCCGCGAATACGACGCCTTCAAACGCGAGTACGCCCCTGAGCGGGCGCGTGCTCATCAAGCCGTCCCGTGCTGCCGCACGTCGGGGGCGGCCAGAAATTATGAGCTATAATGGTTCCGGCAATGCTGGAACTCCATCACCCTCCCGACTTCGGAGACTGTCAATGCTGAGGGCTCTCCTCGGAGTGCCTTTGCTTTTTCTCATCGTGTCTCTTGCCGCATGTCGGACTTGGGCAAGGGTTGAGGACAATCTCGCTTGGACCCTGGTAGTACCCGAAAAGGTCCATTATGGAGCCGATCTTGTCTTCACTGTGCAGGCGAGGACCGCCAATGGCGAACCCGCTGACGGCGTGTCATTCCTTTGGGCCGTTGATTGGGTCAACGCGGAAGGGGCACGAAGGGGATCAGGAGTGAGACACAAGGGCCGAGCCTTTGAGCCACAGGATATCAGGGTAAAACGAAGCACGGGGGAGGCACTTCTACGCATCTACGCTTATGACTCAGCCGGAAATGTTCACCAGGTCGCTCAGAAGGAATTTCAAGTTGAGTAACTGGCCCGTGAACCCCCTCGCGTTGATCCACGCGATTGCCTGCTTCGGATCCTGCTCTGTAGAAGAAGACTTCAAGGGAGAGACCTACGCTCAGATGGCGGCTCGATTCGGCGCACCGCATAAGACACTGGGACATCCTGAACTCAAGGCGGCCTGCACTTGGGTCCTTGTCGGGAAACACGGGGAAGCGTTGCGAGCCGGAATCCCATCAGAAGCCGCTCCGCAGCGCGGCCTCCTAGTGGCGTGGTTCGAGAACAATGTCGTAACTCGCTGGCGTCTCTCGGCTGATGGACGGGATATAGACAGCGAAAGTGAGCGGTAGTAGCATCCGAGCATCGGGTCCTGCGGAGTCATGACCGCAGGGGGATGGGATGGTCGTATTGCGAATGGCGATCCTGGCTCATGAATGGCCGAATATAGGTCCGCAGCAGTCGACGCGCTTCGCGCCGTCGCCCTCCCGGATCTCTGTCTCGTCGAGGATCTGGCCCAAGCTCTTCGGGTTTCTCCATCAGCTGTCCGGATGATGCTTCGGGCCGGACGGCTGCCGGGTCGTCGAGTCGGGCGTCGCTGGGTTGTGATTCGGGGCGAGTTATTGCGCAGACTTTCCGCACCTGACGCCCGCTTCCGCACCCTGCCGTCGGGGGACACCCAATGAACCGCTTCGGCCGATCTTCTCCGTGTCCCATCTGCGGCGGAGGCGACCACATGCCGCGTCGCAAGGGAATGCGCTGCAGCGGGTTCATGTCCGATGACGGGCGGTACGCGCATTGCGGCCGCGAGGAGCGTGCAGGCGGAATCCAAGCCAACGGCGCGGGGTTGTACGCGCACTACCTCGCCGGTCCCTGCAACTGCGGCACAAGTCACGCAACCGCGTCGACCCCCTCCCTAGCCGGGAATGGTCCTTCCCCCCGCGTGGTCAAAGAGACGACCTACCCGCTTCGGGACATCACAGGGAAGTTGGTGGCGGAACATATTCGGCGGGACCGCGTGGACGGGACGAAGACGTTTTCCTGGCGAGTGCCCGGGCACGAGAAGGAAGGCTTGCACGGTCTCCGAAAGGACGCGCTCCCCCTTTTTGGGACCGAGTCGCTCGCGAAGGCCGATTCTGCCCTCCCCGTCGTCGTCTGCGAAGGCGAGAAGGCGGCTGACACGCTTCGCAAACTCGGCGTGGTCGCTGTCGGAACGGTAACTGGCGCTCCGAATCCTCCCAAGTCCGGGCAAGTGTGGCCGGTGAGTTGCCCTTCAACAGAGATCCTCAAAGTGCTATCCGGACGCATGGTCTACCTCTGGCCCGATCATGACCCGCAAGGAAACCGGCACATGCACCAAGTCGCGGAGAGACTTCTAGAAGCGTCTCACATCATCAATTGGGCCGGCGCACGCGATCCCGGAGACGACGCCGCCGACTTCGTCACGCGGGGCGGGACTCTCGAGGAGCTGCGGAAGCTCATCTCGGACGCAAAGCCTTGGGGCGGGCCGGTGGAGCTCGAGATGAAGCCCGCCGTCGCCGATCCGCCCTCGTCCGCGCCCGCTGCGGAGGTAGTACGTTTGGCCGCGCTCCCGACGATCGAGTATGAGAAGGAGCGGAAGGCCGCGGCGCGGAAGCTCGGCGTCCGCGCCGGTGCGCTTGACCGGGAGGTGTGGGAAACTCGCGCGCGCGCTGGCGGAGATGGTTCTCAAGGCACCGCCCTGAACTGTTCCAACCCCGAGCCCTGGCCGGAGGCCGTGGACGGTGCGGCCGTGCTCGAGGAGATCGCCGTCGAGCTGCGCCGGTACGTTACCCTACCCGCGCACGCGGGCGAAGCGATCGCACTTTGGTGCGTGGCCGCGCATGTCCTGGCGGCCGACCGCGAGGCGTTCGACATCTCGCCGCGCCTGATCTTTACAAGCCCGACGCCGCGTTGCGGGAAGACGCTAGCGCTTTCGCTCGTGGAGCTGCTTTGCCCACGGGCCTTGAACACCGCCAACGTGACGTCCGCCGCGATCTTTCGCGTGATAGACATGGCTCGGCCTACGCTCGTCATCGACGAGGCGGACGCGCTCTTTGCCGGCGAGGCCGAGGAACTGCGGGGGCTCTTGAACGCGGGCCATCGCGTCAGCTCCCGGGCCATTCGCGTCGTCGGAGAGAAACACGAGGTTCGCGCGTTCGATGTGTTCGGACCCGTCGCGCTCGCCGCGATCGGCCGGCTCCCCGGAACGCTCGAGGACCGGGCCGTCATGATCCAGATGCGGCGCCGGGCGCCGGGTGAGCGCGTCGAGCACTTCGTCCGCCGGAAGGCCGAGCCCCGCCTGGCCGAGATCATGCGGAGGGTCTTCCGGTGGGTGAAGGACCGCCTGGCCGAGATCAAGGCCCGCGAGCCCGAGACCCCCGAAACTTTGGACGATCGAGCGGCCGACAATTGGAGGCCGCTCATGGCCGTGGCGGACGCCGCCGGCGGCGCGTGGCCCGGCCGGGCGCGAGAGGCGGCACTCGCCCTTTCCGCGAGCCGGGACGACGGTGAGTCGATCAAGGTCCGACTTCTCGCGGATATTCAGAAAGTCTTCCGCCTGGAAGGATCGGACCGGATGGCGTCCGCCGACCTTGCTGAACGGCTGGCGGCAGTCGAAGACGCGCCATGGGGCGAGTGGGGGCGGCGGGAAAAACCCATCACGAAGAACCAGCTTGCGGGACTCCTGAAGGCGTTCGACGTGACCACGCGGGCGACGAGGTTTCCAGACGGGAAGACCCTCAAGGGCTACCACTTGGAGGACTTCGGGGACGCCTTCGCCCGGTATCTACCTGGAAACGAAACGTTACAACGTTACAAACCCCTTGTAAGGGGTCCAAACGGCAAAAAGACCGCAAATGACGAAACGTCACAAGATGCCGGTGTAACGAACCAGAAATTGGCCTCTAGAAGCCCTACAAGCCCTCCAAATACCGTTTGTAACGCTGTAACGTTTCGAAGTGGCGGAACGGGAGAGGAAGAGGGCGAGTACGCGCGCCGGGAGCGCGAGGCCATTCAAGAGGAAGACAAGCTGTGAGTCCGACCGAGCGGAGCCTGCGGCACCCCCGGGACGGCGGCTGGACCGTGGCGAAGGTCGAATACTGGCTCGCCCCGGCGCATCGGCGAGTGGATGTTTGGCGGTTTGGGGGATCTCCTCGCCTGCAAGCCGGCGAGCCCAAGTGGTGGACGCTCCGGGAACTCAACCTAACCTTACGGGGACTTACAAAAGAGCAACTCAGGACTCGAGAGGAATCCCAGAACAACATGACCAGGGGGGCGGGCTAGCCATGGGGCAGAACCAGAACGAGGACGCCGTGCAAGCACACACGAGGGCCGCGCTGTCTGTGGTACCGAAGCCCCACCGGGGGGAAACCAACAAGCCCATGATTCCGCCTCAAGTCGGGAATTCCTGGGTGGCCCATCAGGCGCTCGGGCTTCCTTCCCCTGACGCCCTGGCGAAGAAGTTCACTCGCGCAAGGAATCCTTGGCCGGCCGAGTTCCGCACTCGCGACAATGGCCAGTGGCTTTACAACATCGGCGCTATAAGAGAATGGCTCTTCCGTCAGACTAGCGACTAGATCCGATGCCGACCAGACGACTTTTCTCTTGACTGCGATACACATATTGTACTACAGTCCCTCGACATAAGGGAGGTGACGGATTGAGACGCCTGGGAGAAGAGCCTAAGGGGGAGAGCCCCATGCTCCACGTCAGAGTTACGCAGGAGACCTTGAAGAGGCTGGAGTTGCTGGCCCGATCGAAAGGGCGAAGCGTGTCCGAAATCGCCAGGAACTGTCTGGAGGAGTGTCTGAAAAGGAAAGGGAGGAGGTCATGAGCATCCGACGGGACCCGCGAATGCGAAACGCTGAGGGGGAGCCGGCATTCATCATCGACTACAAGGACGAACACGGAAGGCGGAAACAGGTTCGGACGGATGCCTGTACCCTGAAGGATGCCCAGCGGATCGAGAGGGACATCCTCACGCGCATCGACAAGGCGAAGGCCCTTGGCGTTCCGAAGCAGGCTCTAACCGGCATGAGGTTCGACCAGTTCACCGACGAGATCTACCTCCCGGCCGTCAAGCAGGAAGTCAAGGCCGGCACTTACGAGCGGTACGTGGTCCTGGCCGGGCACCTCAAGGACCACTTCGGGAAAATGGCCCTCTCGTCCATTGAGCCCCTGACCATCGACGAGTATTTCGCCAGCCGGGGCGACGAAGTCACCGCCATGGGTCGGGCCCCGGGCGCTGGGGAGCTTCGGAATCGACGCTTCCAACTCCGGGCCATCATGAAGCGGGCCATGAAGAAACGGCTCATTCAGTCGAATCCCGTGGACGCCAGCGACAGCATCGAGTACGAGCCCGCCCAGAAGGCGTCCCTCACCCGCTCCGAGGAAGAGAAGATCCTGGCCGCTATGCCCGAGTGGCTTCGGGGGGTGGCCATCATGGGCATCTACGGCGGAATGCGTGTGTCCGAAGCGACCGGGATGAAGTGGGAGCACATTCGGGACGGCCTGATCTACATCCCCGCCGAAAACTCAAAGACCGGACGCCCCCGGTGCGTGCCGGTCACCAGCGAGATCGAGGCCACCCTTACCCCGCTCCGGGCCCGCCGGCTGGCGGAAGGGTCCCCGTCCTGGGTCTTCTGGAACCCTGACCGCAAAGCCCCCTTCAAGGCCGACTCGGCGGTCAAGAAGTATGGCACTATCGCCCGGAGGCTCGGAATCAACGCCACCTCCCACTGCGGCCGGGTAACCTTCGTCACCGACGCCCGGGAGAGCGGGAAGATCACCGACGCCCAGGTGATGGCGATCACAGGCCACTCCACCGCCCGGATGCTCGACCACTACACCAAGATCAAGCCGGAGCACCTCAAGGGGGTGACGGAAGGGCTCCGACGCCGGAAGGATGCAGAATCGGTGCAGAATGAAGCGGGGAACGGGTAGGCCGGAATGCGTAAGCTCTTGACCGCCAGTTACGTCGGCTTCAGGTACAGGATGCGGGAGCAGTTGCGGCAGAACTGGAGGTCCTTCCCCATCATGAGCAGGTTCACGTCCTGCATGTTGAGGCCCACCCCGCACCCCTCGCACTGCCAGTAGGTGACCTTCCCCTCGTCCTCGATCGTCTCGTACTTCACGACGGCCGAGAGCGCCAGGCCGTCCTCCTTCGCCTCCAGCACGCGGTCGTAGAACCGCAGCGTCTCCTTGTCGACGGAGGAGGTCAGGCCGGACCGCTTGGACAGGACCTGTTCGATGTCGCGGTTCAGGGACTCCATCTCCGCCTCGATCCGCTTCTTCGCGGCGGCATGTTCCCCCTCGGACTGCTTGACCTCCTCATGTCGGACCTTTTCGAGCTTGGTCTTTTCGTCGACCTGCATGTAGATGTCCAGGAGGCCGTCTTCCACGCGGCTCTTGTCGGCCTTGATGCCGGAGATCTCCTTCTGGAAAGCCTGGTACTCGTCGTTCTTCTTGGCGAGCATCGACTGGCCCTGGATCTTGGCGATCTTGTCGTCGTACTCCTTGACCGACAGCTCGCGCTTGGCGCCTTCGAGCTTGAGGGCCTTGATCTCGGCCTGGATGGTTTCGAGGTTCTTCTTCGAGTGGGCCTGTTTTTCCTCGAAGGAGGCGAGCTGCCGGGGTTTTTCGGAGCGTTGGACCTTGAGCTGGTGGATCTGGAGGTCCAGCTCCTGCAAGGGGATCAGCGGGTCGGTCTTCCTCGGAGGCATTCAATTCCGGAAACGGGGGGTTTCAAGGTCTTCCCATCATACATATCGGAAGCGACGAAGCAAGAGCCGAATCGCGGCAAGAAAAGACCCGGACTCAGAGACTCAGAGCCGCGGAGACCCCCTTTCTGAAGAAGAAGGGAAGGTCTCCGAGTCTCTGAGTCTCTGAGTCTCTGAGTCCCGGTCGTGGTTCGGGGCTACTCGGGGACTTCGGCAGCCTTGGCCTCTTCGGCGGCCTTGCGGAGGAGCCCTTCGAGGAAGCCTTCGAGCTTGCGCGAGCGGATGGGGTGCTGGAGCTTGCGGATGGCCTTGGCCTCGATCTGCCGGACGCGTTCGCGGGTGACCTTGAAGATCCGGCCGACTTCCTCGAGCGTGTAGGTGTAGCCCGTGCCGATGCCGTAGCGCAGCTTGATGATCTCGCGCTCGCGGAACGAAAGGGTCTGGAGGACCG
>Ga0187892_10008510_pt1 | contig 14018 bp, 14 predicted proteins | sample MA1701073metaG_FD_139345 | JGI IMG/M metagenome (GOLD analysis project Ga0187892, IMG submission 139345) | Bio-ooze microbial communities from a basaltic lava cave in the Kipuka Kanohina Cave System on the Island of Hawaii, USA - MA170107-3 metaG ...
GATTCTCGAAAACGGGCTCGCCCGCGCCGGTCGAATCCACGAACACCGTCGCACGATTGTAACGGTCGAGCGCGCCCTTGATCCGCGCGACCTGCAAATGCCAGTCGATCCGATGAAACCGATCGACATACACAACGCGACACTTCGAGTCCACGATGAGGAGAACCGTGAAGTCCTCGGTCTTGGCGAGATCGAGTCCAGCGAAGTAGACCGCACCCTCTGAAGGCGGCAGCACATCGCCCGTCGCACATTCGCGAATGTCGCGGAACACTTGGCCTGCGCCTTCACAGAACTCGCCACCGTACTCTTGGCGAAACACACGATCAGGTAATCTATCACGCTCACGCTGGATCGCTTCGGCGTCGAGATACGGATTCGTCCAGGACGGGTGATTCCACGATGCGTAGTCAGGATCGCGCCCTTGTCCGCGACGGAAGCAATCGTAAAACCAGCCTTTGCCGTGCGGCGTCGAGATCATCAGAGCCCAGCCGCGACGGTCGATCAGGCGCTGTGACAAGTAGCTTTCCCAAATTACGGGTCGCAGTTGCGCGGCCTCGTCGATGATAACCCAGTCGAGTCCTTCTCCCAGGAGCGAGACCGGATTGTCGGCTGTCTTCGCACGCACTTCGCTCGTTCCGCCGCCCATGTTCAACACGACCAATCGTTTCTCATGGTCCTTGAACATGGTCACTCGGTGGCGCAAGTGTTGCAGCGCGATGATAGCAATTTCACGACACACTTTGTCAGCCAATTCGAGCGTCGGCGCGACGACCCAGCCTCGTGACAATTCGCGCGGCTCGAGCATCGCGGCGATGGCTTCCATCGCGGCGAGCCTTGACTTTCCCCATCTCACACCGCATGCGACGATGCGTCTTAGCGCGAGTGAGTTGTGAATCTCGAGCTGGCCTGCGTGTGGAGTGTATCCGAGATCGGCGAAGAGCGCTGCTTTTCTCAGGTGCCTCTTGTGTGACACTCGTGCTTGTGGCACCGTTGAGACGGACGAGACGTCTATGGCGGGCTCAGGCACTGACTCACGCGTTCTGTTAAGCACTGGGCTCGTCTCCGTTGTCGGAGGTCGTCGCCATCCATCGCGAGTACTCGCGCTTGATCACTTCCTCGATGGCGAGGGCAGTTCGCTCGGACGGCTCGCCGCGGACGAGGCGCTCGAGTTTGACGGCCATGTCGAGACCACGCATGGCGTCGGCGCCGCTATTCAGCACGACCGACTGTAGCGCGCCGAGAGCCTTGCTCTGCATCGCTTGCGCGATCTTGAGGTGCCGGGCGTTCATCGACTCGAGCGTCTCGATTGCCCTTCGGTCCGCCGCGTCGCGCGCCTTCTTTTCGATGTCGATGGCGCGCTGTTTCCAGCCCTCTCGTGTCGCTCGCTGAACCACGGCCTGCTTCGAGACGCCGATCGTCTTCGCCAGAGCCGAGTAGCTTCTCGACGGCCCGAGCGCGAGATAGCGATCGAATGCGTCGGGCGGAATCTTCCTCGCCATCGTCACACTCCGGGGCGACGTCGCTCGCCTCGCCAACACCAGAGACCGTGGAGCGAGAGCGCAAAGTAGCAGAGCTGCAGCACCGCCTGCGCCGGGAGCCCGTGGCAGAAGTCGGCGTACGCCCAGACCGCGTTCGTTGCAGCCCAGATGGCGAAACACGCTCGCCGTTTCTGGATGTTGAGCCAGACCGCGACGAGCGAGGCCGCGGACGTCATCCAGTAGAGCATGGGACACCTCGCTCTGCGGCGATCTCATCGAACGACTTTTCCGACGAGCCGTGGAGCATTGCCTTCCGGCCCGTCGCCTGTTCCCACCGGCGGACGATGACGTCGCAGTAAAGCGCATCGAGTTCCATGACGAAGGCGCGGCGGCCAAGACTCTCCGCGCCGATCAGCGTCGAGCCGCTTCCGCCGAACAGATCGAGCACGTTCTCGCCGGCACGGCTCGAGTACGTCATCGCGCGAACCGAGAGCTCGACTGGCTTTTCCGTTAAATGGCACATACTCTGCGGGTTCACCTTCTTCACAGACCAGACGTCGGTCGCGTTCTTGATCTTCGGATTGAAGTAGTGCGCGGCGCCCTCCTTCCATGAATAGAAACACCACTCGTGATTACCCATGAAATCCTTGCGCGTCAAAACAGGATGCTCCTTCACCCAGATGATTGTTTGTGAAAAGTAGAGTCCAACCTCTTTGAGAGGGCCTGGGTAGTTCGCAACGTTCGCGTACCCGCCCCAGATATAGGCCGCGCGCCCGGGCTCGAGCACGCGTGCCATGTTACCGAACCACAGACGAAGGAGTCGCACGAACTCCTCGTCTGTGACGAAGTCGTTCTCCAGCGCGCGATCGCGCGGCCGGAGCTTCTTCGTCGATGCGCGTGCCTTCGTCTTGTCGCGCGCGAGGTCGAAGCCTTGGTGGTGCATACCGCGCGCGTCGGAGGCTGCGATCGCGTTCGCGGACTTGAACGACGAAAGGCCGGCCGCGATCGCATTGTTCGAGCGAGGCTCCACGCGGACGTTGTAGGGTGGATCTGTGTGAACGAGATGGATCTTCGCGCCGTCAAGAAGGCGATCAAGGTGATCTGTGTTCGCCGCGTCACCGCACAGGAGACGGTGCCGCCCGAGAACCCACAAGTCCCCCGGCCGCGTCGTCGCTGCGTCGGGCATCTCGGGGATCGCGTCGGGGTCGGTGAGATCGGCGTTCGCCGCCTCCATCTCGGCGAGGAGCTCGTTTACCTCGTCGCCCGAGAAACCGATGTTCTCGACGGCGTTTGCATCCTTCAACTCGGCGAGAAGTCGGGCGAGGACGTCGTGGTCCCATGTTGCAAGCTCGCCGCTTCGATTGAGAGCCACGGCGAGGGCCGCCGCTTCGACGTCCGACACGTCGATCTCGACGATCTCGCATTCCGTCCAGTTGAGCCGCTTCATTCCTTCGAGCCGTCCGTGGCCCGCGATGATCCGCATCGTGCCTTTCTGCACGACGAGAGGCTCGGCTTGTCCGAAGCGGCGGAGGCTCCCCACGATCGCCTCGAGGTTCTCCTGCGGGTGAGCGCGGGGATTCCGCGGATCGGGCACGAGCTCCGAAAGCGCGGCCCTTCGGATCGCGAGCCTACGGTCTTCGCGCCGAGAGACAGGTCCAGCAGCCGGTCTCGAGGCTCGGCGTCGATGTGTAGAAGAACGAGGCACCACAGCGAACTCCCCGCATGGAGACAGCGGGTTCGGATCTCGGAGGTGCCTCGGATTTGCGGCCGGCAGGGGTGAACTACGCCGGCCCTCGGAGTTCTCTCGGATTGACCGCCATCAGTCTACATTCATTCGCGGCACGAGATCGAGGAGGGCCGCGCGCCGTGAGGACAACATCCTGGCGGTCGCCGGAGGCAGGCGCTCGCCGCGGAGGTCCTCGTGACGCCGCGGTTGCCGCGAAGTTGACCGGCCGGGCTTGCGCGATCAGGGGAGAATTGCCAGAATCTCTTTCGCTGCAGGAACTTATCGGATCCGCGCTCTGCGGCTGACGCCTCGTCGGCGTCAACCAACGGGCAAGCTCCGGACAAGTAGCGTCCGATTCCTGTGAATCATGCGACATCTAGCCGGAAAGCTGCGCTGAACGCGCAAGGCCAACCCCACACTTTGTTCGTAGTGCCGACTCACTCTCGTTCTTGCCTCTTCCACGTCCAATATGTCGCGGAGTGCAATGTGTCACGCACGAATCGTCCGAGTCCTACTAACTCATTCGCACAGCCCAAGCGCGGCTCTCGGAGCATCGCCAAGCTAACGCAGAGGTCAGGAACCTCAGGTCCCGACCGCCGGAACAAACTGGCGTGCGTACTCTATTCCGAATTCGAGCGCATCACGGCGCGAATCAGCTCCGAGATACTTAAGGCCTGTCTCGATAGCTCGAAGTCTCATCGCGACTCCTTCCCTCCAGAATCAGCATTCGATGCCGCAAGAGCGAATGCGCAACTTGCAGTGGATTTCTTCCGAGGCTGCGAGCTCCGCAACCCGACGCCGACTGAGTCCGACGAAGCGCTTTATCGCTCCGCAATGCGACGCGGCGACGAGCGTGCCGCGCTGGGCATACTCAGGATCGCGATTGAGTCAGGGCACACACAGAGTCCGTTCTCAAGTACTTGGATAGGGAAGGAGCTGGATCGGTTGCACTCTGAGGATCCTCGCATTGTACGGAGGTGCATGCTCGCAGGTGTCGAATCGAGCCGGCCTACGAATCCGACTATTCACCATCGGCAGATCCTCAAGACGCTTCGTAAGTACGAGAACTTCTTTGCGACAGGCGGAGCCTTCGGGAAGCGCAATCTTGAATGTCGAGACTTGTTGGACGCTGTTCAGAAGGCCGGGCGGCTCCTCTCAAGACTCGACTATACAGCACACTACTTCTGGTTCTTGGCAATTCAGTCGAGTCAGTGCCTAGATTCTGACACTACCGAACACCTTCGGAAGGCACAGGTCGCACTCGCGAATGCCTCCGAAGAGCGCCGCTTCGAACAGGCACTTGTTGAGGTCCTCCGGATCGACTATCCCGCGCATCGGCGGTCCGCGGCGACTCACCGCGCTTCCATCGAGAAGGGGGGGAGGCAGCGTGCTCGCGCGAAATAGAGAGAAATCGAGGCTGCAAGGCGTAGATGGAAGTCATTGATTCATAAGGCATAGCGTAGTTTTGTGCGTGGGCGCGGAACGCGATGCGCGCCCACGCAAGCCCTCTCCTCAGCGGTCGGAATTGGTGCGAGAACAACTCGCATCATGAAGAACGACCAGCTTCTCGCCGCGGGTGAAGTCGGGCGACTTTTGAACGTCCCCGTCCACCGGATTCAGAACCTCTTCGATACCCACAAGCTCAACGACGCTGACTTTCCGCGCGTCAGCGGTCGACGGCTCTTTACAGGTCGAGACGTTGAGCGGATTGCCCACCTCCTCGGCGTGGAGGTGCCGGCGGTTGAAGTCGTAAATGGCCGCATCAGCCTTGGTGGAGGTGATCATCGAGGTGGTGGGTCGACGGCGACGGAGCCGGCGCGGTGAGCCTCGCGCCTGAGCACGTGGCGAAGCTCGGCGAGTCCGGCATCACGGCCGCGTTCGCCGAAACCCATGGCGTGCGCTCCCTCTCGGCTGCCGAGGCCAACCAGCACCTCAGGAGATCGGACATCCCGTGTGGCGGAATCCTATTCCCCCATCCGGGTGCCGAACCCTACTGCAACGTTCGTCTCGATACTCCACTCCCCGATCCCGACCGACCGGGAAAGTACTTGCGATATCTCGGACCGTCCGGCGTTCCTGTGCGCCTCTACATACTTCCGGAGGTCGCGGCGCAGCTCTCGCGCACGCCTGGAACGAAGGTCATTCCGACCGAGGGCTGCAAGAAGGCGCTCTCCCTGGTCATTGAGGGCTTTGCGGCCATCTCAATTCCGGGCGTCTCGTGCTGGGGAATCCCGCGGTCAGAAGAGGAGAAGAAATCGAAAGTTGAGCGCCGTATCCACAAGGACCTTGAAGCGCTCTCAATCGCACAACACCTTCCGCACATCATGTTCGATGATGACGTTCTGCGAAAAGCGGAGGTGGCTCGGGAGGAATGGGAGTTCGCGCGGGCTCTCGAACGAGCCGGGGCGAGGGTTCGGATCGTCCGCGTTCCCACGGCGCCCGACGGCCGGAAGCGCGGCATCGACGACTGGCTGGGCATTCTACCGAAGGAGGAGCGACGCCCCTTCGTCGAGCAACTCCTCGCCGCCGCACGTCCACCCTGTTACTTCGGTCGCGATGGGAAGCCCGCCATCCTCCCGATAGCCGAGTTCGTCGCGGACATGCCCCCACGGAAGTTCATGGTCGAGGGGCTCGTGCCGGAAGGCTGCATCATCATGCTCGTCGGGCCGGCGAAGCTCGGCAAGACCGCGCTTGTGGTGCACATCGCGATCGCAGTCGCGTCCGGCGGAACCGTTCTCGGCGCCTACTCGGTCCCCTCGCCCCGGCGCGTCCTTCTCGTCGATGTCGATCAATCTCGGTTCGAGAGCGCCGAGCGCCTGCGCCGTGCGATCCGCTCGCTCCCAAGGGAGGCGATCGACCGTATCGATCGATGGCACCTTCCGGGGCTATCGCTGGCGTCAACCGAGGACTTGGCGCGGGTTGCCGCGTGGGTGCGAGCGGCGATTGACGAGACCGAGATGGCGCCCCTCGTCTGCATCGACACCCTGCGGAGCGTCACGCCGTCCGGGCCAAAGGAGAACGAGTCCGAGATGGGGGTGCTCATCTCGGGCCTGCGGCCCATCGCCGACCTCGGTGCCGACGTCCTGCTTGTCCATCACGCCGGGCACGCGACCATCGCCAGAGAGGATTCCGCGGCCGCTCGAGGATCGTCGGCGATCACCGCGGCCGTGGACGACGTCTGGGTCGCGCGGCCGGTGAAGGGCGGAAAGGGGATCCGACTCTCCTTCGACGCGCGCAGGACCGGGGCGCCGGCAGAGCCGATCGCGTTGTCGCTCAACTTCGACGACTTCACGGTCGCGGCCGAGGACGCCAGGGAGCGCGAGGCGAAGGACAACCGGGCTCGGGTATTGACGGCGCTGGGGGACGAGCCAAGGACCGTTCGAGACATCGCGGAGGAGGTCGGAATTCCCCGCAGCACCGTCGGCGAACACCTTCAGGAGCTGGTGAGCAACGGTCTGGCTGGGAAGGCGGACGGAGGCGGCTTTGTCCGGTGTCCGGCGTCCGGCTCCCCTAAGGGTGAGAGCCGGACGGACAGCCGGAAAGGGGGTCCGAACGGCTCGGCTACCAGCGAGGATTCCCGCCCGGACGACGTGTCCAGTGGCCTGTCCGGAGGATCTGCTTCCGGACACCCCTCCGGACAGCACCACGCTCAACAACTACAAGGACTTACGACGAGTTGTCCGGTCGAACACACACATAGGGAGACCACGCCCCGGACGGGTCCTCGTCTCCTTCCGGAAACCGACTCGAATCCCCCTGCCAAGGGGCAGCCGCGTCGCTCGCGACGGCCTTCATCGCCGTTGCTCTTCGACCCTCCCGTCGACACCCCGCCCTTGGGCGCGAACGGCCTCGACCAGCGTCGGCCTGACAGCGAGCCCGATGCTCCCGCTTCGCCCGGCTCCGAGGGGATCGTCGAAGAACCATCGCCAGCGTCGGTGCCGTTGATCGGAACGTTCGTCCCGCGTCCCGAGGACATCATCCCCCCGCGCGGCTCGTCCCCTCGAATTCGGAGGGAGAGGGTATGAGGACCGCCGCCGAGCTCCTCTACCACCTCCGCTCGTCCGGCGGGAAGGTCGTCCTCGACGGCGACGACCTCGACATCGAGGCCCCGGACGAAGTACTCACCGACACGGTGCTCGAGAAGCTCCGGGAGCGGAAGTGGGAGCTCGTCGCGCTCCTTCGCGCCGAGGTCGCCGAGCGGGCTCCCGACTTGAGCGGGTCATCCGCGATAGCGCCGGCGTCCGCGGGCGACGCTGCGGCCGCGACAAAACCGATTCGCCCCCCGGTCCCCGAACGGGCGGAACCCGGTCTCCGTGCCCAGCTCCTCGCGGCCGCCGCGGAGCGAGGCTTCCCGTCGATCGTCCTGCCCGCGCTCGGCATCTTCGCCGGCCGCGACGCATGGGCTCGGTTGGCGAGCCGCATCGGCGGACGCTTCCTGGTGGAAGTGCTCGAGGAGATTCAAGGAACGCCGGTGCCGCGTCCCGGCTATCGCTCGATATCGCCCGACCGAACGGGAGCGGCGCCACGATGAGTGAGTTTCCCCGGATCGGCGCCGTCCGCTTCAGCGCCGCCCCCTCGCTTGACATCCGATCCGGCCTCCTCGGCTGGGTCTCCTTCACGCTCGGCGACCTTCGCCTCGACGGCGTCGCCGTCCGGAAGACCCGAGACGGTCGCCTCGCCTTGAGTTTTCCCACGCGCACCGACGCGCGGGGAGTCCGGCACGCGGTCGTGAAACCGATCGACGACGCCGCGCGCAGGTCGATAGAAAAGGATATTTTCCGGACGCTCCGCCTTGGCGTCGACCGCGACGACCACTGTGACGAGGTTCGTCCATGACTCGCGCCGCCCCGCAGACCGTCTCCGCCTTCCGGAAACGCCGCTTCCGATTCCCTCCCCTTCAGGAGCCCCTCGATCATGAACACGCCCACCACGCCGTCCTTCGCCATCCTGTCCGTCGCGCGCGCCGAGGAGAGCTACCGCCCGTCGCTCAAGGGTCGAGCCCGCGTTCGCATCGCCGACGTCGTCCTGGCCGAGATCGAGATCATCTCGGGCAAGAGCGGCCTGTTCGCGGCCTATCCGTCGCGGAAGGAAACCCGCGGTTCATCGGACACGTGGTGTCCGCTCCTCGAGATCGTCGATCGCGAGACGGAGCGCGGGATCTTCCGGGCCGCCCGCGAGGCGTACCTCAAGCACGAGGCGCGCGCGAAGGAGGCGGCCGCGGCGTCGCCGGCGACCGAGCCGCCGTTTCCAGAGCCGAACGGCCTTCCGTTCTGAATCAGCGCGTGCACTTCGCCGCCGCCGGGGAGGGAAAGTCATGAGCACTGCACCGATCTCGCGGGCATCGCCTGCCGGCCGCTCGACGCCGACTGACCCGCTCGTCATCGACACGCCGGTAGTCCGCAGCGTCCGCCTCGAGCACGCCTTCGCCGGCGGAGCCGCGGAGCCCATCACCTTCCTCGCCGAAGTCGAGCTCGAAGGCGACGTCACGCTCAGCCCCCTCCGGGTCACGCTCGCCGAGCCCACGCGAATCGCGATCGTCTGGCCCGAGCCGCTCGTCGTCCGCGATGCCGCCGGCGCCGAACGCGTGACCCAGCTTGCGCCGGTCGCTCGCCAGCAGATCAACGACGCGCTGGTGCGCCATCTCCTCGGTGATCTCGGAGCGATGTTCTCGTGACCGCCGACCTCCAGCTCGACCCGGCCGCTCTCTCGCCCCTCGAGCGCCGCGCCGAGATCGCCACCCTCCTCGCCACGGCCTTCCTCCGTCGCGACGAAGTGAGGCTCGCCTCACAAATCGCCGCCGACCTTGCCCTCCCGCCGCCCGATCTCTCTCGTCGCCCCCAGGTTTCGCTTGAAGTCTCGCGAGACCCGAGCGTCCATGTCGCTCATCGGCGGTTCGAAACCGGCCGAGAGAAAGAGAGGTCTCGATGAACGAGTCGACGGCGAGCCGGATCGAGGAGATCCGGCTGCTGAGCTTGAAGTCGCTCCGGGCGAAGTACCGCGAACTTTTCGGGCACGAGCCGCCGCGCTACGTTCACCGCGGCGCGCTTGGCCGCCGTGTCCGCTGGCAGCTTCAGGCGCTCGAGCAGGGCGGGCTCTCCGAGGAGACGAAGCGCCGCCTCGACGAGCTGGCGCGCGATCCGGCGTTGAACGTCTTTCCGAACCCATCGATGGCGCCCGCTGCGACCGAGCCGACCGCGGGCGAGAAGCGCAGTTTCCGCTTCCGGCGGAGTTCGAATCCGCGGCTGCCGTTGCCGGGGTCCGTGATTGTGAAGTCGTACCGCGGCCGCGAGCTGAGAGTGACCGTGTTGCCGAACAGTTTCGAGTTCGAGGGGCAGATGTTCGCATCGCTCAGCGCGGTCGCGAAGCACGTGACGCAGAGTCACCTGAGCGGAATGGCGTTCTTCGGACTCGCCAAGCGGCGCGGCGAGGCGAAGAAGAAGGGAGGCACGACCACGTGATCCAGCGCGCGAAGTCGGTCTCGGCGACGGCGAGTGAAGTTCCTATCTTGCGTGCGGCGTGCTACTGCCGGAAGAGCACGACGAAGAACCTCGACTCGGATCTCACGAGCCTCGACGTCCAGCGCGCCCGCGCCGAGGATTTCATCCGGAGCCAGAGCGGTCTCGGATGGGTCGTGCTTCCCGAGCGCTACGACGACGGGGGCTGGAGCGGCGGTGACGCTGATAGACCCGCTCTCAACCGACTGCTTCAGGACATCGAAGCGAGGAAGGTCGACGTCGTTGTGGTCTACAAGATAGATCGACTGTCTCGTTCACTATTCGATTTCACTAGGCTTCTCCGCACATTCGAATCACACAATGTCGCGCTCGTCAGCGTCACCGAGCCGTTCAACTCATCGACCTCGGCGGGCAGGTGTCTTCTCGGAGTCTTGGCCACCTTCAGTGAATACGAACGCGCACTCTGCCGAGAGCGAACAAAGTCGAAGCTAATGGCTGCTCGCAAGGCTGGCAAGTATACAGGGGGTTGTGCTCCACTTGGGCTGTCTCCGAAGGCCGGCAAGCTCGTCATCAGCGAGCCGGAAGCCGAAGTCGTCCGGGCCGCGTTCGCAATCTACATCGAGCGGCGCTCATACCTCGACACCGCGACGGAACTCAATCGGCGCGGTTACCGCACGAAGTGCTACGAGGCTCGGACCGGCCGGCGTCACGGAGGCCGCCAGTGGGACAAGGGCAGCGTTGCAAAGCTGCTTTCGAACGCGTTGTACGTCGGCCGTGTGTGCTACGAGGGGGTCGAATACCCTGGCGAGCATGAACAAATAGTCGACGAGGCCACGTGGAACGCAGTCCAGGCGATCCGCCGCGCGAACGGGCGCACGGACGGCGTCTCACCCGGTCGGAATCGGCACGGGTTTCTGCTCAAGGGCCTCGTCCACTGCAAGCCCTGCGACGCGGCCATGACCAGCATGTTCGCCACGAAGCGCGGGCGGCGGTATTCATACTACCTGTGCACTCGGGCCGCGAAAGAGGGCTGGGCTCTGTGCCCGTCGAAGAGCGTCCCACTCGCCGCGCTCGAGCAGTTCGTCGTCTCGAAGATCGCCGCGATCGGTCGCGACCCGAAACTCCAGGCCGAGGTCGCTGCCCAAGCCCGACGCCTCCTTGAAGCCGAGGTCGCTCGGCTCCGCGCCGAACGGGACTCCGCCCGCCGCGAGCTGAAGGGCGCGAGTGCCGCCCTGCTGAAGCGGATCGAGAAGGCCGGGCGGAAGCCCGCCGACGGCGCCGCGCCCGATCCCGCAACGGAGGAGCTTCGCGAGAAGGTCGAGGCCCTCGAGCGCCGCGTCGAGGATCTCGCCGATGCCCTCGCGGCGGCCGAGAAGAAGACGATCGACTCCGACGACGTCGCCCGGGCGCTTGTGAAGTTCGACGAGGTCTTCGAGACGCTCACCACGGTCGAGCGCGCGCGGCTCCTTGCCCTCGTCCTTGAGCGGATCGACTACGACGGTGGCACTGAGACGATCGACTTGGTGTTCCGGCCCGGCGGGTTCGAGGCGCTCGCTGCGGAGAACCCCAACAACACGGAGATCGAGGAGCCAGCATGAAGCACGACAGCGACCCGAAAGGCACGCCCACCAGCGCTCCAGCGACCGCGGCAGCGCCGACGGAAGGCCTCACCATCCGCGTGAAGTTCTCGAAGCCGAAGCGCGGCGGGCGCGTGACCATCATCGAGCCGGGGACGGAGGAGGTGAGGAAGCCAACAGACGCGCCGCCATCCGTGCCAACGATCGTGAGGTCGTTGGTCCGGGCGCACGCGTACGAACGGTTGGTTCGCTCCGGCGCCGCGACGAGCTATGCAGACGTCGCTGCGATGGTGAAGCAGACGACGGCCCGGCTCGCGCAGCTGGCGGCGCTCTTGAACTTGGCGCCCGACGTCCAAGCGGGGATTCTGGACCTCGCAGCTCCGGAGAACCGCGGCGTCAGCGTCGACGAGAAGGAGGTCCGGAAGATCGCGAACGAGCCGGACTGGTCGGTGCAGCGGACGATGTGGCGCGCGAGGGCGCTCTCGACGCCCGTCGACGCGCCCACCGGTGCTGCCGTGACCAACGTTGCCGCCGTCGCCGAATACCCGGCCGTCGAAGGCACGTCGCTGCCTACGGCGCGCGACTACACGAGCTAACCAGCGGCAACGAAACGGATTGGGACCAGCTTCCCGTCCACTCTCGCGACACCGTCGCGTCAATCAGCGGTTCCAAACCCGACGGCACGATCCATCGTCATCGGCCCGCATGTTTCCCCACCGCGCACGCCATCTCATGCGCGGGGTGGGGCGCTCCGGGATTCGGCAAGATCGGAGGACTCTTTCAGAAAAGAGATTGACGTCGAAGGGGACGCAGCGGTAATTTCGGTGTTTCCAGGGTCCCGTGCGCGTAGGGGGAGAGCCAATGCTCGCGGCTGCCAAGGCCGTTTCTCGCGAAAGGACCCTCCCATCTCTGTCGCCGCGCTCGCGGAACGACCGTCTCGGTCGAAGGCCGATTGCTAAAGGAGAAGCCCATGCATCGTCAACTCTTTCGGAACTGCAAGGTGGAAGAGGCTACCGCTCGCTTGCAGCGGTCGCCCTTCGCTCTCGGGGCCGGCATCGCCAGCGTCGCTCTCGCCATGCTCGCGCCCGTCGCCGCCCTCGCGCAGTACCTCCCCGAACAGATCTTCGAGTTCCAAAACCTCGGCAACTCGATGGGCTACTCGTCAGCGGCCGGCGACGTCAACGGCGACGGCCGCGACGATCTCGTCCTCGGCGCCGTCTTCGACGACTCCTTCATCGCGGAGCCATATGTGGGATGGATCTGCAATTCAGGAGCCGTCACGATCATTACCGGAGGGACCTCGAATCCGCCGAACTGGCAGCTCGTCGCCGACATCCTCAACCCCGATGGCGAGGAGGACGCGGCGTTCGGGTACTCCGTGGCGGCCGGCGACGTCAATGGCGATGGACTTGCCGACGTCATCGTCGGGGCGCCGCTCGCGGATCCCGGCGGTCTGGCAAACGCGGGGAGCGTCTTCGTGTACCTGGCCCCCAACTGGACGACGTTCGCGGCCCGAAGAAACGGGCAGAACGCCCAAGACAACTTCGGGACCTCGGTCGCCGTGACGGGCGATATCGATGGCGACGGAAAGAATGACATCGTCGTCGGAGCGCCGCGGTACGATCCGCCGGGGCTGTCAAACGCCGGGCGAGTCTATGGACTCCGAGTCGTTCCCCCGCTCCTCCCCCAGCAGTGGGCCACAAGCGGCCAGGCCGCGGGCGAGTTCTTTGGGCGCTCAGTCGACGGCGGAGGACGGCTCGTGGCCGGAGGCCCGCGCCGCGACGTCCTCGCGGGCGCGCCCGTCCCGTCGGGAGGGCCGGGCAAGGCGCGCGGTCTCCGCGGGAGCGATGGCCTCATCCTCGGGACCGCGAACGCTCCGGCCGCGGCCGTGCGCTTCGGCGAGGCGGTGCGCTTCATTCGAGATCTGAACAGTGACGGGCTCGACGACTCGCTTGTCGGCATCCCGGGAAGCAAACAGGTCTCCCTCTACCTCACGATGGGCGGCTCGCCGGCATGGACGCTCACGGACCCCGACTCCGGCGCGACCGAGTTCGGCGCCGCCATCACGGTGCTCGCGGACTTCCGGGGCGACCCGGGCTTCGAGTTCGCGGTCGGCGCTCCGGGCTTCAGTAGCAGCTCCCTTGCGAATCGCGGGCGCGTGCGAGTCTTCGAGCCGGTCGGTGCGGGCACCCCGATCGAGTACCTCGCGCTCACGGGAGCGGCTGCCGGGGATCGCTTCGGCTTCTCGCTCGCCCGTGCGAACGTCGCCGGGAGCGGCTCACAGCGGAACGATCTCGTCGTCGGTGCTCCCTTCGCCGATGGCCGGAACATCGCGGAGTCGGGGGTCGTGAGCGCATTCGAGATCACGACGCTCCCGGCGACGCCGGTCGCTTCGCTCGCCGGCACCTTCTCGGGGACGAACTTTGGCGAAGCGCTGACGTTCCGAAGGGCCGGGAGTCAAGCTGATGACTGGATCGTGATCGGCATGCCGACCGCCGACCTGCCGGCGCCGCTCGGCTCGGGCGACCACACGTGCGACGCCGGCCGCGTCTTCGTCTATGACGGCATGGGCGGGTTCCAGTACTCCCTCGCTCCGGGAGGGCCGAGCGAGAGGTTCGGCGCGGCCGTCGCTGTGGTCAGAGCTGCCAATGCGATGCCGGGCGATGATTCGGACGCGATCCTCATCGTTGGGGCTCCACGGGCCGTCGCGAACAGGCCTGGCGGTGTCCGGAGCGGCGTGATCCGCTTCTTCAACGCGGAGTCGGGAGCTTTTCTCGGTTGC
>Ga0187892_10008511_pt1 | contig 14015 bp, 14 predicted proteins | sample MA1701073metaG_FD_139345 | JGI IMG/M metagenome (GOLD analysis project Ga0187892, IMG submission 139345) | Bio-ooze microbial communities from a basaltic lava cave in the Kipuka Kanohina Cave System on the Island of Hawaii, USA - MA170107-3 metaG ...
CAGGTCGGTGGGCGCCGGCAGGCGGGCGACGCCGGTGCATTTGGGACAGCTTCGAGTCCCCTTCCCCTCGCAGCGCTCGCACTCGCGCTTGCCCCGGATCGGCTGGCCTTTGCAGGTCTCGCACGTCTTGTGCCCGCTGGCGCCCACCCCGACCGTCACGATGTAGCCCAGCCCGCGGCACGCGGCGCACGCCTCCGTCCGGGTCCCCTTGCCCCGGCAGGTCGAGCAGATCCGCGCCGCCGTCCCTCCGCACTGCCCGCAGAGGCCGAACCCGGCGACCGCGTCCTTCAGCGAGTGAAGGTGTTTCGACTCGCCGGGGGTGGAAGACTGCCCGAGCGCCCCGTCGAGCGTCGCCCCCAGGCGGTCGTAGTCCGCCCGGTCGCGCATCGGCGCGTGAAGCTCCGCCGCCAGCGTGCGGTACACGGCGAAAAAATCCTGCGCTCCCCGCGGCCCTTTGACGAGGGAGAGCGCCTCGCCGGGCCGGGATTCGCGCAGGTGCTGGCCGATCTGAGTCGCGCGCCGGTCCTCCGGACGTTCCCAGCGCCCTTCCGGCGTCGGGGCATATCCCAGCTTCTGGAGGAGCGCGCGCGCCTCCAGGATCTCCGCGGGCGTTCCCGTGCGGAGCGCCGTCCCCGCGTGGGCCGCCGCCAGGAACCGGAGGAGCCCCGCCCCGCGGTCTCCCGGGGCCCCTTTCTTCTCCAGGGGCTCCGACGCCGCCCGGGCGGCGCGGAGGTACTCGCTTCCCGAAGACGACGTCCACCGGTCGGGAGGAAGCCAGACGAACGCCGCCCGCAGGTGGCCGACCGAGGGCATCTTCGCGCCCGCCGTCGCGGTCACTTGCGCCTCGTCGATCCGCGTGCCCCCTGGGAGATGCGCGACCCACCCTTTCGGCTCGCGATACGCGGCCACTTCGGGTCCGGAAGGCGTCCGCAGCCGCACGAAATAGTCGCCCTGCTTATCCAGGGCCCCTTCAAATGTCAGGTCGACCTGGCTGGACTTCACGTTCACGCGGTCGGTGACCAGGCCCGCCTCGACGTCGCTCCGCGAAAGGTAGAGATACGCGAAGTGGACGAGGTCCGACTGTGGCAGTTTTTCGCCCCGGAGCGCTTGGAACCTCCCGGCGAGGGCGCGGCGCGCGTCCCCCTCCGCCACGCCCCCCATCTGCTTGAAGAGATCGGCGGCGACCGCCGCGGCGGAGGGCGGCGCGGGCACGGCGGGCGCGGTCTCCGGCGCGGCGACGGGCGGCGCGGCGGAGAGGACCGGCTCCGTCTTCTCGAGCGTGCGCTCTACCTCGATCCGCAACGCGTCCAGCCGCGCCCGGGCGCCCTTCTCGGCCGGCATCTCGGCCGCCGAGCAGAGCGGCTCCAGGCGCTCCCAGCGTTCGCGCTGCCGGTGAAGCTCGAGGAACAGCGCGACGAGCGCTTCCCGAGGCAGCTTCACGTCCCGAACCCCCTTCACCCGGGTCTCGAGGTCGTCCAGCCGCCGGACTTCGCTCCGGATGAAGACGGGGGCGTCGACATGAAGCGTCTCGATCCGCCAGGTCGGAAGCGGTTCCGCCTTGCCGCCCGCCGTGACGACCACCTCGTCGTCTTTCCTTTCGAGCGTGCCGCGGAGAAACGTCCCGTCTTCGAGGAGGAGCACGCCGTCTTTCGCGAACCGGACGGGCTCCGGCTTGGACCGGGGCGGCGGGGCGGAGGGCGTCGCGGCGACCGTCGCCGGCGACGGGTCCAGCAGGCCGAACTCCCGAACGGCCCAGACGGCGCCCCCGCCGAGCGCGAGCACCAGGAAGACCGCGGCCACCCGCGGCCAGGCGGATCGTCGTGGCGGATCGGGCAGGGAAACCCTCAACGGGCGGCCGTAGAACCAGACGATGCCCTCGCGGTCGCCGAACACCCACGTCGCCTTCCACGCCTGGAGGTGTTCCACGACGAGGTGGCGCGAGAGAAACCGGCCTCCGCCCTCGGGGCGCGGCCCTTCCCGCAGGACCTGTTCGGCGGCGCTTCGGATCCCGGGCGCTTTGGCGCCCAGCTTGTCGAGCGCCTCGGCGGTGCGCTCGAAGGAGAAGTCGGCGACCCGGCGCGCCGCGCGCTTGGCGTCGTCGGCAAGCTCCGCGGGGAGAGAGGCCGTCTCGCGATGCGCCGTGGATCGGCTCCGCCGCCCGTGCTCCTCGATCACGGTTTCAAGCGTGAGGCGGTACGCGGGCTCGAAATGGCCGAAGGTCACGTCGCGGGCGAACGAGCCGGGGAGCGAGCTCGTCCGCCGCTGCCATTCGGCGAGAGCGGAAAAGGCTTCGTCGATCGGCAGCTCGGGGTCGGGGGCCGTCCGGGCCGGCTGGGGGACGGGCGGCGGCGAACCTTTTTTCGTGGCGGCGGCCTCGACGATCACGAACGGCTTCCGGCATTGACCGCACCGCTTCATGCGGCCGCTCAGGTCCTTGTTGGACTTGTACTTGCGCCCGCAAGACGGGCACCGGAACCGGAAGGGTCGACTCATGCGACGTGATGACAATACCCCATGAAACGCGACGAAGGACTTGCGAAATCCCCAGGTTCCGGGTATCTGTCGTAGCTCCCATGCACCACGGGCTCGTCGACATCCACTTTCACGGCCAGGGCGGCCTGGACGTGATGGCAGGAGACCCCGACGAGCTGCTTCGACTGTCCCTCCGCGTTCAAAAGCAGGGGGTGGCGGGCTTTCTCGCCACGTTCATCAGTTCGCCCCGCGCGGAGACTCTGGCCGCGCTTGAGAACGTCAAGAAAGTCCAGGGCCGGGAGCGCGGCGCCAAGATCCTGGGCGTCCACCTGGAGGGGCCTTTCCTTCATCCAGAGCGAAAGGGCGCCCACAACCCCCGGAACCTCCGCCCGCCCGACCTCAGGGAAACGCGGGAATGGATCGACGCCGGCGAAGGCATCGTCAAGCTCGTCACCGTGGCCCCCGAACTTCCCGGCCAGGCGGACGTGATCCGATTCCTCGTCAAGAAGGGCGTGCGGGTTTCCATGGGGCACACGACGGCCGACTCCGGGCAGGCGCGCCGCGGAAAGCGGCTGGGGGCCAGGAGCGTCACGCACCTTTTCAACGCGATGAACCCGATCCACCATCGAGAGCCCAGTCTGGCGGGGTTCGCGCTCCTGGATCCCGACCTCTACACGGAGCTCATCGCCGACGGCGTGCACGTTTCGGATGAGATCACGAAGCTGGTCTTTCGCGTCCGGCCGCCGGAAAGGATCATCCTGATCAGCGACGGATTTTTCCTGACCGGCCTCGAGGACAAGGAGGTTTTCTCGTTCGCGGGAATGAAAGTGAGGCTTTTCCCTGACGGCTCCCTGAGGAAACTTGACGGGACCCTGGCGGGCGGGAGCTTCACGTTGCAGGCGATCGTCGAACGGGTTACCCGGCTGGGGCTGCTGCCGCCCTCGAGGGTACTCGCCATGGCGTCGTCCAATCCCTTGAGGATGCTCGGGCTGCAATGAAACCGGCCCCGGGTCGTCTAATTCCCATTGGCCGGGATTCCTTGACCTCTCGAATTCTTTCGCTAGAGTGTAACCCTTCCGAAGCGGACCTTCTCGGGAGGGTATGTCCATTTACCTGGAAAGGAGCGTATCGATGCGTGCATTTCTCCTGGCGCTTCCCCTGGCGCTGATCCTGGCGGCCTGCGGCGAGAAGGAGGCTCCGAAGACCGGCGCCCCCGCGGGCGGGATGCCGGCGGCAGGCGGCCCGGCGAAGGCCGGCGAGCCGGCCAAGGCGGCCGAGCCCGCGAAGGCGGCGGCGCCCAAGCACCCCTGGGCGAGCTTCAAGCCCGGGTCGTTCGCGAAGACCAAGATGTCCTCGGTGACCGAGGTCGCCGGCACCAAGAGCGAGAGCGTGACCGAGACGAAGACGACGCTTCTCGAAGTCACCTCCGACAAGGCCGTCGTGGAGATGGAGATGTCGGTCGGCGGCACCGCCATGCCCAAGCAGAAGGTCGACATGCCGCTCAAGTCCCCGGACACCGGCAAAGTAGCCGACGCCCCCAAGCCCAAGACGGGCACCGAGGAGATCGAGGCCGCGGGCAAGAAGTTCAAGTGCACGTGGACCGAGACCGAGACGGAGCAGGGTGGGAACAAGACCGTGACGAAGGTCTGGACGAGCGAAGACGTACCGGGTCACACGGTCAAGATGACCATGAAGATGACCGGGTCGATGTCGATGACCGGCAACCAGGAGTTGGTTGAGTTCTCGGCGAAGTAACTTCGAGGACGCTTCGGAGGCGGGCGTGGAAGAGGCTGCCCTTCTTCCACGCCCCCTTTTTTTATCCGAGGGGATGCTTCCTCTCCCGGAGCGGGAACGTGACCCGCTTGCCCTGCAGGTGGGAGACGTACGGCGCCATCACCATCTCGAGCGTCGAGCGCGCTTCCTCGCCGCTGACGACCGACGGCGCGCCCGTCTCGATCGACCGAAGCCAGTCCTCGACGAGAAGTTTCATGCATCCTTCGGCACCGCCCACGGCTTCGGGGCGCGGGGCGTCGGGAAGCGGCTGCCAGGCGGCCCCGGACTTGCCCGGAGACCACAAGGGATCCGCCAGGTGGAATGCGGCCGGGGTGAACCCGATGTGGACGACCGCCACACCCTTCGCGCCGTGCAGCGCGATCTGATACCGCACCGTCACCGGCGCGCCCGCCTTCTGCGAGGCGAAGAATCCGTGCACCCCGCCCGGGAAGGCGTAGTCCGCCCGGACGCAATCCCCCGCCACCGGGCCGATCGGTTCGGAGGCCTCGCGGCGGTCCTCGACGGTCGCGTCCCGTCCCTGGACGGTGATCCGCGCGGAACACCAGAGCGGTTCGCCGACGAAAAACCTCATGAGGTAGAAGCAGTGGACCCCGTGCACCATGAGGTCCTCTCCCCCGGCGCGGCGATCCTCCTTGCCCCTCGTGCGGACTTCCATGAGGTCCCCGATCAGCCCCTCGCCGACGAGCTTCTTGAGGTGCAGGAACGTGGGCTGAAGCCGCGCCGGGTGGGCGACGGCGAGCTTTGTCTTATGCTTCTCCGACACGGCGAGCATCGCGTCGAGGTCCTCCAGCGACCGGGCGACCGGCTTTTCGACGAACGCGTGGGCCCCGACCTCCGCGGCCGCGGTGACCATTTCGACCCGGCTCTCGACCCAGCGCGGGCATACGGCCACGAGGTCCGGCTTCTCCTGCTTCAGCATCTCGCGGAAGTCCGCGTACGTCCGGGCGGCGCCGGTTCGGGCCGCCGCCGCGCGCCGTCCCTTTTCATCCGGGTCCGCCACCGCCACGACCGTGACGCGCGGAATCTTGCGGAAGGACAAATCCAGGTCGTGCCCGTAATCGCCTCTCCCGGTGTGCCCGATGACGCACGCGCGGTACGTCTTGACGCTTTCCTGCGCACCCGCATGAACGAGCGGAAGGCGGGTCCAGACGGAAGCCGCGGCCGCCACCCCCGCCTTGATGAAGCCTCTTCGCGTTCCCTTCATGTCGCCTCCCTCGATTACAGTACACCCCCGCGGGACACGATATAATCCCCCCGATGGAGGAGCCCGTCCAGGCCCAGCTCCCGAGCCTCCGTCTCTTCCTGGGGATAAGCGGCACGGCGCTTGTCCTCGCCATCGGGTTGCTCCTCTACCTGCGCACCCGCCACCCCTTCTTTCGCGTCCCGTTCTGGCGCGTCTTCGTCATGTTCCTCTACGGCGCGCTCGCGGCACCCGTCGCGGTTGTCCTGACCTTCCTGGTGCTCGTTAAGGTCGACACGGACACGCCGCTCGGCGCGTTCCTCTTCATCGGCCCCGTGGAGGAGATCGCCAAGTTCGCCGGGCCGCTCCTCCTCGTCGGCCTGGTCCGCCGGTGGCGGGAGGAACCGTTCGAGTGGATGGTCGCCGGCGCGGCGGCGGGCACCGGCTTCGCGATGACGGAGAACATCCTCTACGCGATCACCGCGCCGGATGCCTTCGGGTTGCTCGCGCTGCGGAGCCTGGCTCCGATGCACCTGCTGTGGTCCGGCTGGCTGGGGTACCGCATCGGGCGGCGCGCGCCGGGCCGGGCCGGCTTCGTCCGGGCCGCGCTGACGGGGTTCCTGGTCGCGGCCTTCCTCCACGGCCTCTGGGATGCGTTCTGCTTCACGGGCTACGTGGGACTCCTGGTCGTCTTCTTCGGCGGGCAGGTGGCAGCCTTCGGCTGGCACGTCCGCAAAATGGCCTGGCTCTGCGCCAACCGCTCGCCGCGAAGGCCCGACCCGGTCGCCGAGGCGGAGTCCGCGCCTAGGGCGCCGTCGCCCGATTTCCGCTGCGGCCCGTGCGCGCTCCTGCTGGAGAAAACCACGTTGAAGGGGACCGACCTGCTCGCCTGCCCGGCGTGCGGTGCGGCGGCGATGGGAAGGGGAGATCTCTTCCGCTTCGTCAACGCCTATGCCGGCTCTTCGGGTTGGTTCTCCCCGAAGGCGTGGTACGACTACTACTGGCGCGAGCCTGAGGCCGAAGCGAGCCTCGCGTGTCCGGGCTGCGGGACGCGCGTCCGGGCCCGGCGGTTCCTGCACGAAGACGGACCGCCGGTCGGATTCTGCGACGACTGCGCCCTCGCCTTCGGCGACCGGAAAGACATGCTGCGCCTGGTCGACCTCTTCCGGTCGCGTCTCGAGAACGGCTTTCTGCGAGGGTAAGGCCCACGGGCTACTTGCGCCCGAGGTAGTCCTCCGCCCAGTTGTGGACGGGAAGCGTCTCGAACGACGCCCCGGGCTGGGCCAGTGCGAAGCCGACGGCCAGGGTGAACTTCCCGAACGGGGCGAAGGGAACGCCGCTGTGCCTCCCCCAGGCCTTCCCGCGCGCCGCCACGTCGAACTTTTTCAGCGCCCCGTCGCGCACCTCCACGAGGCCGTGGAGCTTCGCCTCGTAGCCGCGGTGTCCGTGCTCGAGGAGGACGGTCCCTTTCAGGATGAACCCCGGCCCCGACGGCTTGAGCTCCACGCGCGCCTGGCGGACGGCCTGCGGGGCCCACTTCTCGAGGATGCAGCGCGTGTTGTCGCCCAGGTTGAAGCGGACGAGCCGTTCCAGGAGGCCGTCGGGCACGCGTCCCTGGCCGAGCGCCTCGACCTCCTCCTTGAGCACCCAGAGGCGGTCGTGGCCGACCGACGCCTTCACCACGTCGAAGCGCTCGGCGGCCGAGGCGGGCCACACGGCGTCCGAGACCTTCGAGCGTACCTCGACGACCGCCGCGCCGGCCGGCACGACGCGCTCGACGCTGCGCTCCAACCGCGTGTCGCCGGGAGACTCAGCGCCCTCCGGCGCGCGGTACGACGCGGCGGCTTCCTTCAGGAACCGCTTCATCGTCCCGTCGTCCGGCCGGGGGTACATCCATCCCTTGAGCAGCTTCCCCTCCGGGGTCGCGATGTAATACCCCTGCTTCGTATGCTTGGGGTCGGGACGCTGGTCGGCGACCTTCCGGAAGAATTCGCCGGCCGCGTCCTGGGCGCGCAGCTCTTCCTGGAGGCTGACGGCGACGGGGACGAATTTCGTCCTGAGCAGCTCCACGGTCTCGTCGTTGCCGAACGCGGACACCCGGTCCACGCAGCCGTTCCCTCAGACGGACCCCAGCGGTTTTCCGTCCATGGCCCAGATGAAGACCGGCTTCTGCTCCTGGGCCGCCTTCGCGCGCGCCTCCAGCAGGTTGCCCCGCCAGGGGATCGACGCCCACTTCTCCGACTTCATCAGCGCCGGATGAAGCTTCGCGAATTCGTCCGCCGAAAAGTCGGCGTCCTGGGGGATCGCGGCCGCGGCCAGCAGCGCCGAAAGGGCCAGGGACGGAATCATCGTTCGCCTCCTTCTCGTCTCAGCTATATTCACTCAAGGGGTGAAGGTTGGCCCAGAATTCGGACTCCTCTTGAAATCGCCCCAAGCCACGAGGCGATTTCAAGGGGTCAGCCGCATGGATTTCTGAAGCCCGGATGGCTCAAAAAGGGTCAAGATTAAAGCGGAGGACTTCATGGAAACCAAGACGAAATCCCTCAGGCGTGACCCGGCCGACGTGAAACCGTGGGTCGAGACGTGCGGCAACATCCGATGCCTCGTCGAGGAGAAGGACGGCGCGGCGGCGGAGATCCACCTGGTGGAGATCCACGACGCCAAGCTGCACTACCACAAGCGCACGGACGAGTTCTACTACGTCGTCGACGGCGAGGGCACGATGGTGCTCGACGACGAGACCGTGCCGCTCCGGCGCGGCGTGGTCGTCTACGTGCCGCGCGGGGTCAAGCACAAGGCGATCGGCCGCATGACCGTGCTCGTCGTCTGCGTCCCCCGCGGCGTCCTCAGCGACGTCCACGAGCTGGAATAATCCTTGGGCCGCCGCGTCCTCGCCAAGGAATCGTCTCGCCGTTTCGGGTTCGGACGATTCCTTAAAGGCCTTTCTTAAGTTCTTGAAATCGTCCGAACCCCAAGCGACGAGGCGATTTCAAGAGGAGACCAGACTTGCAAAGGTCGTCTCCGGCCGCCCTTTCTGCGACTTCTACCCCGGGCTATTCGCGGGTTTCGGCGGGCCCCTTCTCGCTGGGCTTGTGGCTCTCGTCCCGCGCGAGCAGGATCTTGTCGATGATCACCCCGTCTTCCCTCATCCAGAGGTTGAGGGTGTGGGTCCCGGCTTCCTTGATCTCGACGACCGCGGGCTCCCCGTCGTGTGTGTCGTTGTACCAGGCCCACTCCTCCGTGGGAATGATGTCGCCGATGCGATCGGAGGAGTCCACCGCCTTGCCGTTCAAGCCGATGTGGCAGGAGTTGTCAGAATCGCTCTTGCCCCAGGCCCGCACCCAGACGCGGAACTTTCCCGCCTTGGCGAACTTGATCTTGTAGTCGAGCCGCGGGCTGAGCGTCGTGAATTCCTCGTTGTTGTTGGCGTCATCGTTAGGCTTGGCCTCGACGGCCCCGTCGCCCGAGAAGCCCGCGGGCTCCTTCACGGCTTCCCACTTGTGCGGGTCCTTGTCGCCTTTGGCGTGAAAACGCTCTGCCTCGATGACCACCAGGCCGTCCTTCTCCACGAACAGCTTGTCCGCCTGCGGGGGCGCCATCGCCGCCAGGGCGATTCCAACGAGAATGACCTTGATCATGATTCCCTCCGTTCCGAGACCCCACCTTCACGACAGGATACCCGCGGGACCCCCGTCCGGGTAATTAATTTGTGCTTTCCGGAGGGTGTTCCTAACCGAATCGAGGAGGGTGTGCCATGCGCTTTCTGTCCGCGGCGGCGCTGCTTACGGCGGCTTCGATGACCTGGGCCCAGGACGTCGATCCGGCCGACAAGACGATCGAGCTCAAGAAGGGCGACAAGGTCATCTTCTTCGGCGACTCCCTCACCGCCCTGGCCGTCAAGGACAAGAACGTGCCGGAAGGGAAAGGCTACGTCCCGATCGTCCGGCAGGCCCTGAAGGAAAAAGGGGTCGAGGTGGACGCCGTCGCCACCGGCGGGCACAAGGTCACCGACATGCTCAAGCGGGTCGACAAGGACGTCATCGCCCAGAAGCCCACCATCGTCGTCATCCAGATCGGCGTCAACGACGCCGGTGCCGGCGTCACGCCCGACCAGTTCAAGGCCCAGCTCCTGGAGCTCATCGACAAGCTCCAGGCGGGCGGCGCCCGAGTGATCCAATGCAGCTGCACCTGCCGCATCGAAGGCTACAATCTTGAAAACGAGCGCGGCATGGACAAGAAGCTGGACGCCCTCGCCGACGTCGCCCGCGCGATCGCCAAGGAAAAGAACCTCCCGCTCGTGGACCTCCGCAAGGCGTTCATCGAATACTGGAAGAAGAACAACCCCGAGAACAAATCCAAGGGGTATCTGACCTACGACGGCAACCACTGGACCGAAGCGGGCCACCAGTACGTCGCCGAGCAGATGCTCAAGAAGTTCAAGTAAGCGTCAGAGGTCGCCTACTTCTTGGGCTCGCAGGCGGCCTTCGCCTTGGCCTCTTCCTGGGCGGAGAGTTCGGGGTTGGGGGCGGAGTTGCCCGGCTCCAAACCGCGAAGCCAGCGGATCGCGCCCAGCAGGGAATCCTTGTGTTTCTGGTCGGCCCAGGTGCGCTGTTCGTGACCCAGGGTGAGGTAGAAGACCCTCCCCTTCCCGTAGTCCCGGCACCAGGCAATCGGCATGTGCCGGGGCATCTTCTTTTCCGTCTTGGCCATGTTCACGCTCATCAGGACGCGAACCTTCTCCGGCTGCCAGTTGCGGAAGACGTAGATCTCGTCGTCAATCTCGAATTCCTTGCCCCACGGCTTGCACGCCGGGTGTTCCGGCTCGTGGACCGTGACGGTGAAGGGCGGCCCGGCATGACCCCACACCCCGTGGCCGTCGAACGTCCCGCCGATCATTTCCCAGTAGGGCCGGTGCTTTTTCAGGGTGTCGGTCGCGCAGTGAACTCCGAGGAACCCGCGGCCCGCCTGCTTGAGCCAGTCGTTCAGGAAGTAGTCGAGGACCTCCTTCTGGATGGGCAGCTCGCCGGTCGTGTAGAACATGACGATGTCGGAGCGATCCAGCCTCTCCCGCGTAAAGTCCTTCGCCACGTCCTGCGTACACTCGACCCGGAAGAGGCCGCTCGACCGGCCCAGCTCCGTCACGGTCTGCTCGACAAGGGACGGCGCCTCCCCTTTGCGCTTGGCCGTGTCGTGTTGATACTCGAGGGCCTGGGTGACGAGGAGGATCCGTATTTCGTCCTTCCGGGCATCGGCCGCCTGCCCGAAAGCCGCCGCCTCCCGGAGCCGGAGGTTCGACGCGACGATCGCGAGGATACCGGCAACTCTGCAGACCTTGATCATCGACTGACCTCCCTTCGGAGACTAAAGGACGAGGCTCGCCGTTTTTCCGCGGTTTCGGTTCGCACACAGGGCCACGCCGGACAGGAAGGCAACCGCCTACCTCTTGCGCCCCTTCTTCCCGTTCTTGGGGAGGTGACGGATGGACGTGATGTTCCAGTACGTGATGTGATGAAGCACTCCCTTGAGATCGAGCACGACCAGGACGTCAGGGGCCGCAATCCACTGTTCGCGCTTCGAAACGACCACGTGGCTTCCGTCGCTCAGGTGGACCTCCTTCGAAGCCTGTGGCGATTCGAGCATCAGCTTTTCAACGATGGCCGGCGTCATGAACGCATTTTAGCGGCTCCGACGGTTCAGCGCGAATACTTCGCCAGCGCGTCCTTGTTCAGCTTGATCCCCAGCCCGGGCCCCGTCGGGACGCGCAGCAGGCCTTCGGAGTCGAGCTTGAAGGGCGGGTCGATGATCTCCTCGATGTAGGGAACGCCGGTCTGGTACTCGACCCACTTGGCGACCGGGAGCGCCGCCGTCAACGCCAGGTCCGCCGCCACGCCGATGCCCGTATTCCATCCGTGCGGGACCAGGAGGACGCCGTGGTCGTACGCCATCCAGCCCATGCGGCGCCCTTCGCTCAGGCCGCCGCACTTGGTCATGTCGGGCTGGATCACGTCGAGCGCGCGCTGCGTGATGTACGGGTGGAAGGTCTGCCGGCGCGTGAACACTTCGCCCGTCGCGATCAGGACCGGCGAGTTCTGCCGCAGCTCTTTGAAGCCTTCCAGGTCGTCGGGTTTGAGCGCCTCCTCGAGCCACGTCACCCGGTAGACGCCCAGCATCTTCGCCGTTTCCCGGGCCCAGGTGACGCCGTGCGGCCAATACTGCTCGCTCCCGCCCGCGTCGACCATCAGCTCCACGTCTTCGCCCACCGTCTCGCGAGCCGTCTTGATGAGCAGTTCGTCCAGCTTCCGGCTCACCCGCCCGAACGGGCGCCAGCCCATCTTGATCGCGCGGAAGCCGCGCTCCACCTGCTGGTGAAGCTTATCTTTCAGGACCGGCGGGTCGTCAAAGAGGATGGAGGCGTACGGCTTGATCCGGTCGCGGTAGTTGCCCCCGAGGAGCCGGGAGACCGGTTGTCCCAGGGCCTTCCCCATCAGGTCCCAGAGGGCGATGTCCAGCCCGCTAATCGTGTGCTCGACCGCCCCGCCCCTGCCCTGCCACCACGTAAGCTGCCTGAGCTTCTCCCCCACGCGCTCCGCCTCGACGACCGTCTCGCCCACGAGCAGCGGCTTGAGGAGAGTGAGCGACGCCTCCACGAACGGGAGGCTCGTGAAGCAGCTTCCCAGCCCCGTCAGCCCCTCGTCCGTCTGGATCTCGAGCAGCGTGTTCATCTGCTCGTTGGGGTCCGTGCCCCCGGGCCATCCGGTGTCGTGCGTCGCCCCCTTCAGCGGGATGGTCCTGACGTTCGTAATCTTCATCGGGTCCACTCCAGTACCTTGCCCACCTGCGTAATCACCTGTCCCTGGATCACCTTCGCCCCCCACGCCTGGCAGAGAATGTACCCGTCGTGCGGCGCCGTCAGCTCCAGCGGGGCATCGTCGATCCGGTTGAAGTCGTGAAGCCACGCCACCCGCTGGCCGCGCGAAACCTTCTGACCGAGATCGACCGTCGGCTCGAAAACCGCGTCGAAGGGCGCCAGGTGGTTCGAGGCCGGGTCGGACGTGTCCACGAGGAGCTGTTCCGAGGCGGGGAAGTGCCGGTTGGGCGGCAGGTCGCCGCGGAGCTGTCCCTGGCGCACCGCGGCGGTGAGGACCCCCTGCTTCGCCATCGAGACGCCGGCGACCTGGAGGGAGCGTCCCCAGCCCAGCTCCGTGCCGATTGAGATCTTTCCCATGTCCTCCGCCAGGCCCGTGAGCAGGCCGGGCGTCAGGTTCTGGTAGACCATGATGAACTTGGTGCCGAAGCCTCGCGCGGTCTCCTCCATCGCCTTCCGCTGCGCCGGGTCCTTCATGTGGTGCACGTTGGCGGTGGCGGGAAACCGGGCGACCTCGCCGCCCGAGTGGAGGTCGAGCACCACGTGGACCTGCGGGAAGATGAACCGCGTGACGAAGTCGGCCAGCCGGTAGGTCACGCTCCCCTTCGCGCTCCCGGGGAAGGCGCGGTTCAGGTTCCCGCCGTCGTCCGGCGATTCGCGCCGGTTGGCCCTGAAGGCGATGACGTTCAGGACCGGGACGAGGATGATCCGGCCCAGGACGTCCTCGGTCTTGATCTCCCGCACGAGATGCTTGATCGCGACCGGGCCTTCGATCTCGTCTCCGTGCGTGGAGCCCGTCGCCGCGATCCCGCGCCCCGGCTTGGCCTCGCGCCCCACGATCACGGTCACGGGGATCAGGTGGTGCGCCCAGAGGGTCGTGTGCTCCAGCTTGACGAAATAGTCCCGGCGCCCCGGGGTCTCGAAATCGAGCGCCTCGGGGGCGACGACGGCGCGGTTCATGCCTTCACCTCCTCAGGGTCGGGTTCGATCGGCGTCACGGGGTCCAGGAAAAGCCAGCAGACGAATCCGAGGAAATACGCGGCTGCGGACATGTAGAAGACCGCGTCCCAGCTCTGACCGGCCCCCCGCAGGTAGCCGATCACGATCGGGGAAGCTCCCCCTCCGGCGCAGCCCACCATGTTCATCGTGGCCGAAAGGCTGCCCGCGTACCGACCGCCGATGTCCATGGCGGCCCCCCAGCTCGGAGGCATGGCCAGATCGTTGGAGAATCCCGCCAGGCCCAGGACGGCCACGGCCAGGAGGGGGTCCCGGATCTGAATCGACAGGAGGAGGAACGAGCACGCGCCCAGGAAGCCCGCGATGGCCATGAGGCGCCGGGCTCGGAAGCTGCTGCCGAGCCAGGTCGTGAGGCGCGCGAGGAAGAACCCGCAGAAGAGCGACCCCAGGCCCATGAAGAAGAGCGGCGTCCCGTCCAGCACCGCCGCGAGCGTGCCTTCGACCCCCCGGCCCGTCTTGATGTACTCCGGATAAAAGGAAACGTAGAAAAAAAAGCCGTACGAGAGGAAAAAATACTGCAGGCAGAGGAGCCACACTCGCGGCGCCGACAGTATCTTCCTCCAGGCATGCCTGTCAACTTAAGCGCGACGTTTTTGGCCCTTCTTGGAGATTTCGGAACGCGCAAGAGCGCGCCCGAGAATCGCGATCTGTTGGAGAAGTCGGTCCAGGACACGACGCCGAGGACGC
>Ga0187892_10008512_pt1 | contig 14015 bp, 10 predicted proteins | sample MA1701073metaG_FD_139345 | JGI IMG/M metagenome (GOLD analysis project Ga0187892, IMG submission 139345) | Bio-ooze microbial communities from a basaltic lava cave in the Kipuka Kanohina Cave System on the Island of Hawaii, USA - MA170107-3 metaG ...
ATTCCTGCCCGAAGTAAAGATAAGCCTGCGTCACATACCAGTTTCGCAGATCACGGATTGACGGCCATTCATCGCGTCTGAGGCTGTTCATCGCGCTCCAGAACGGCAGGTTGACTTTCCGTTGTTGCGGGTTGGCGACGTTGATGTGGCGGAGGACGTCTTCGCGGAAGACGAAGCGGCCCGAAAATGTGATGAGTTGTTGAATCACGCTTTCAAGCTCCCGTACATTGCCCGGCCACTCATAAGCGCAAAGCAATTCCATCGCTTCGTCCGTGACGATGATCTCCCTCACGGCGCGTTGACAGAAATGCGCGACGAGCAGCGGGATGTCTTCCAACCGTTCCCGCAACGGCGGCAACCGCAGCACCTGTCCGAGGCGGTAATAGAGGTCGCGGCGAAAGGTTCCTTCTCTGACCGCCTGCTCAATATCCCGGTTGGAGGCCGCAATCACGCGCGCGGAAACCTTGATCTCACGGTTTGACCCGACCCGCCGAATCACGCCTTCCTGCAAGACGCGCAGAAGTTTTGCCTGCACCGTCGGCGATGTCTCGGTAATTTCATCCAGAAAGAGCGTTCCGCTCCCAGCCTCTTCCCACAGTCCTTTCTTTGTCGCGTGCGCGCCGGTGAACGCGCCTTTTTCGTGACCGAACAGATCGGACTCAAGCAGACTTTCCACCGTTGCAGCACAATTCACCGGCAGAAAAGGCCCGCTGCGACCGCTGAGGTCGTGAAGCAGTCGCGCAACGACTTCTTTGCCTGTGCCGGTCTCACCATTAATAAACACACGCAACTCCGGCGAACGCGCGATTCTGACGATTTGTTTAGAAAGCTCGATCATTGCGATGGAGCTTCCAATCATTGGCCGGCCACTTTGGTTGGGCCCGGCTCTTGTCCCCTCGCTTTTTTCCTGCCCCGTGACTTCTCCCTGGCTCTTCAGGGCTGCGTAATCCGCCAGCCTGTAGGCGCGCTCCGCGATTTCAAGCAACTGGCTCGGAATGATCGGCCAACTCAGGTAATCCAACGCGCCGTTGCGTGTGCAGAGAATCGCATCGCTGATGAAAGCTGTTCGGCGATCACGATGGCGGATGTGGTTTCGCACGCAATGGCCGACTGCAAGGATTGCAGCATCTTCAGAATCTCACTCGAGCCGCGTTCGCAAATAATGATGACCAGCAGCCACGAGTTCTGCTCTGCCAGCAGATCGAATTCATTCTGATCGCGGCAAATCTCGACCCGCCATTCCGCCTGTTCCAGAATCTTCCGAAGCGACGTGGTCATCACCTGATTAGAGGCGATAATTAGCGCCCGGCGCTCTGTCGTGTTTGTGCGAGTTTCGTGAGATTGCATATCCACTCCTGCGGAAGTCACGTAAACAAAGGACGGCAGATCGCGGCGGCAATTTCACGCGCGGCGGTAAAACTGCACGAGAATATTTTTTTCGGGCGGGTGAAATGGGAAAGCCTTTCTGCCGTCTATTGCTGACGTGAGAAGATACCGAGGCGTCCAGGACGATTGCGTCGCCCTATCCAACGAAAGACGACGCGAGGTTCAGGCCGTAAAACAGGATTAGAGACAATCCCCCGCAAAACCATTCTTCCTCACACGATTTCATGGAGAGATGATGTCAACGCAAACACGTTGTCGGTTCAATCTGCTTTCGGAATACCTGTGGATAGCGGTCTGTGCCGTTGTCCTATCGTTGGTCGCTTTGCCGCTCGGCGCAACCGCACAGAGCGATGAAATTGCGCCGCCCAAAAGCATGGAGGTGTTGGGAGTTCCGAAAGCCCCGTCTTCATTGGCGAAGGAAGTAAAACGCTATCTGGGAGCCTACGGCCTTCCGCTGGCTGGCTGGCATCCTGAAAAACGAGAGATGTGGGTCAAAGGCATTTCGAGTGCGACGTGGGTTGCGCGCGTCGAAGCGCCCGCCAGCCCGCAAAAGCCCTGGGTCTATCTGCCGTTCGGCGATGTGTATGACGTGTACTTTCAGCCGCAAGCGAAATATGCGGTCTACAACCGCGATGCGAATGGAGACGAATCGTTTCAGATGTTTCTTTACAACCCGGCGACCCGCGCAAGCACGCCGCTCTCCGAGGAAAAATCGAGAAATACTGAGCCGGTATGGTCTCATTCTGGCGAACGCGTTGTTTGGAGCTTTTCGCCGTCGAAAGGAAGCGGCGTCAGTCTGGCCCTCATCAATCCATTCGATCCGAGGAGCCGCCGTTTGCTGGTCGAGTCTACTGGGAATTACTTGAAGGCTTATGGTTGGTCGCCGGATGACACTCAGGTGGCTTTCTGCGAGTTCATCGGCAACACCACGAGCAAGCTGTGGCTGGTCAATGTGGAAAAAGGCGAAAAGCGTCTCTTGTCAGGGAGTGCCGAGAAGGCCGAGGAATACTACGACTCACCGCTGTTCAGCAAAGACGGGAAAGGTCTTTTCGTCATCACTGACCGAGATTCTGATGTCCGTCGGTTGGCCTATCTGAATCTTACCAACCGGCAGTTCAAGAGCTTAACGCCTGCAATCAATTGGGACGTGGATGAGTTCCAGCTTTCGCCAGACGGAAAGACGTTGGCTTTCGTTGTCAATGAAAACGGCGTCTCCCGTCTCTACCTGCTCGATACAGAGGGCGGCAATTACAAACCGGCGGGCGATCTGCCGGCCGGCGTCATCTCCGATCTCAAATGGCAAAACAACTCGACCGATCTTGCTTTCAATCTCAAATCGCCGCGCACTCCGAACGACGTTTATTCGCTGGATGCAAAGACCGGCAAGGTCGAGCACTGGGCGAAGAGTGTTAATGGCGGCCTCGATCTGGAAAAGCTGCCATTGCCGGAACTGATTCAGTGGAAGAGCTTCGATGGCAGAATGATTTCTGGTTTTCTCTATCGCCCACCAGCCGGATTCGCCGGCAAGCGCCCCGTCATCATTGATATTCACGGCGGCCCGGAAGAGCAGTACCGCCCCGTCTTCGGCTACGAAGACAATTACTTCATCAACGAACTGGGCATCGTGAAGATTTACCCCAACGTGCGCGGCTCGACGGGGTATGGAAAGAAGTTTCTCGACCTCGACAACAGCGTGCAGCGCGAAGATGCGGTAAAGGACATCGGCGCCTTGCTTGACTGGATCAAAAAACAACCCGACCTCAATGCTGATCGCGTTCTTGTGCAAGGTTCGAGTTACGGCGGCTATATGTCGCTTTCCGTAGCGGCGAAATATGACGACCGCATCAGAGGCACAATTTCAGATTCGGGGGCGACGAATCTGGCGACGTTTATCGAACGTACCGAAGGATGGCGGCGTGACTTGCGTCGGGCGGAGTTCGGCGACGAGCGAGACCCGAAGATCAAAGCGTTTATGGAACGGACTGCGCCGCTCAACAACACCCGCAAGATCAAAAAACCGCTGCTGATCATTCAGGGAAAAAACGACCCGCGGGTTGCCGCTAGCGAAGCGGACGCCATGGTCAACGCTGCGAAGCGACAAGGCACATCTGTCTGGTATGTGCTGGCAAGTGATGAAGGACACGCCTTCGTCAAACAAGGCAACCGGGACTTCCGGTTGTATTCGATCATTCTCTTTGCCCAGGAACACTTGCTCCGGCAGGAGAACAATCAACAACCGCCGTCTTCAAAACGGCCTAAATCGGAGAAGTAACATGAAGAAAAAGAAACTGATCTTTTCGAGTCTGTTTCTCGCGCTGGCGCTCGCGTTCGTGAGCGTTGGTTCGACCGCGACCTACGCTGATACCGGAGATCCCCAAGGAGGCACCGAAAAGAAGGGGGCGCCACCGCCGCCGCCTCCGTCAACAATGGAGATCATCCTTGCAATTCTGAGTAGCCTCTTGTCGAGATAGCAGCCTCGCGTGAAGCTAACTGGAGTTTTATGAAATGGCGCAAGGCGTCATGCAAAGACAATTTCCCAAACAGGCCGGGAGAGTGTTGCCGCTCTCCCGGTATTTGTCTTTCTTCTTTCTACTTTGCTTCACGGTGCTTGTTCTATCCTCGACCAGCCGTGCCGGTCAGCAGACCAAGGCTATTCAGACCGAGGAGGAGCTAGTCTCCGCACTGGTAAAGATCGGCAATCATCAACAGCTATCCATCCGAACGCTTATACAGCAGCATCAATCCCTCGTCACGAAACGCCTTTGGGAAAACCTGATCGCCAAGGCTGCGGACTCATACTACGACAAGGGCGCGGACCACTCGCTCGCGTTGTACGACATCGCGCTCGCTGTGGCCGACCACTTGAAAGATGCGATGCTGCTGGCGAGCACCCGCTACAACATTGGCCGAACGTATTCCGGGCTGGGAAAAACGGCCGAGGCGATCCGGTCGTGCCTCGAAAGCAAAAGGCTCTTCGAGTCTGTGGGCGCGAGACGAGATCTGATCTACGTCTTGAGCGACATCGGCTCGCTTTACCTTTACGCACGAGATTACAAACAGGCCAAGTCTTACTCGGAGCAATCTCTTGCGATGGCGGAGGCCGTAAGAAATTCAAGTGAGCCGATTGGGGCGTTGCCCGACCAATACGGCGTTGCGGGCGCGCTTTCAACGCTCGCCACTCTCTTCAGTCAGGATGGCAAAAACTCGCAGGCAATCGAGTATCTACAAAAGTCAACCGCGCTATATCAGGAATTGGGTGGTGTCAGGTACGGTTATCAGCAGGCTGAAAACCTTGCGGAGCTGGGCCGGGTGCATAAGGCGATGGGTGACAACGTTCAGGCGCTCCTGTTCTTGAACAAAGCCTTCGAGGTTGCCAGGAAGCTGCCATATCACGATCTCACAGCGCGTATAGTCAACAGCATTGGTCTTCTGTATTTGGAACAGGAGGATTATGCAAAGGCGCTCGGTTTTTTCGGGCAAAGCCTCGAAGCCAACAAAAGAAGCTCAAATCAAGCCGAGGCCGCGCTTGTTCTGCAAAATCTCGGAGTGACGCACCAGAGGCAAGGAAATTTCGATCAAGCGCTTGAGAGCTTCAGGAAAAGCATTGAGCAGGCGGGAGCGTCTGACAAAGATGTTCTCATTGCCGCGCGTCAGGGAATGGGAGCAGTTTACAGGGAAAAGGGCGAGTTCAAAGCTGCCCTGGAAGTTCTTGACCTGGGCATCTCTTTGGCTGAACAGGTTGGGGATCAAACACGAATCGCTGAAATCCTGTGGCGGAAAGCGGAGGTGCATCACGATCTGCGCAACTATACCGACGCGGTTGCTCTGTCCGAAAGCGCATTGAAAATTGCCCGAAAGCTCGGGCTGCCGAAACTTTCTTACCTGACCGCCACGACGCTGGGCAAGGCCTACATCAAACAGAAGAAGACCGATCTCGCATTGAATATCCTCACGCAAGCAGTCGAGCAGGTAGAGGCAATGCGCGTGCGGGTGACAGGCCAAGAACAGGGGCGGCTGCTTTTCTTCGAGAAGAAAGTCGTTGCGTATCACGCGCTGATCGAGTTGCTCGTCGAACAAAACAAGCTGACTGAAGCTTTGATGTATACGGAGAGAGCCAAAGGCCGCGTCCTGCTTGATATTCTGAGCGGCGGCAGACTTCAACCCGCAAACGTAATGACGCCTAGCGAGAAGAAAGAGGAACAGCGGCTGAATCAAGCGATCGCCGCAATCAACAGCGAAATCAGAAGCGAAAAGCTGAAGCAATCTGCTGACGCCGTCCAGCTTGAGCAACTCAACGCCAAGCTTGATGTAGCCCGCCTGAAATACGCTTCCTTTCAGGACCTTCTTCACGCGGCACATCCCGAATGGAAAACGCTGCCGGTGCAGATCGGCGTGCTCAAACCTGATGATCTGAACAGGCTGATCCCGAATCAGAAAACAGCCCTGCTTGATTATGTCGTTACGAAAGAAAGGTGCTATCTGTTCTTGCTGTCGAACCAGGCGCCGAATCGTGATTTCGATCTGAAGGTCTATCCCATCAGCGTCAAAGAAGAAGACTTGAAGAGGATGGTGAACAGATTCCGGCAGATGCTCGCCAGCCGACACCCTGATTTTGCTGAGCCGTCCAAAGAGCTTTATGACTTGTTGATCAAACCGGCAGAGTCACAACTCCTGGGGATCAGCACGATCGGGATCGTTCCTGACGGAGTGTTGTGGGAGCTACCCTTCCAGGCTTTGCAGGCCAAAGAGAATCATTACCTGATCGAAGACTTCTCCATTTCCTTTTCGCCGTCGCTGAGTATTTTGAGACAACTGAACAGGCGAAGAGGCGCAGGTAATAGTCAAATTTCACTTCTGGCATTTGCTAATCCACTGGTCGGAGCCAGTTCTCTGAAAGGGCTTCAGGAAGTGAGAAACGGTGAAAGACTTGTTTCTCTCCCCGATACGGAGACAGAAGTCAGATCGCTGGCTCAGTTCTTCGGGGCAAACCGCAGCAACATCTTCATTGGAGCAAGCGCGGATGAAAAGACTTTCAAGTCTCAGGCATCTGCGCACAGCATTATCCACTGCGCCACGCACGGCGTCCTCGATAACAGCCATCCCCTTTATTCGTATCTGCTCTTTTCAAAAGCTGAGAGCGACGGGGGAGATGATGGTTTGCTGGAAGCGCGAGAGATCATGGGCCTCGACCTCAATGCTGATCTGGTTGTGCTTTCCGCCTGTGAAACCGCCAGGGGCAGAGTGGGAGCAGGCGAAGGAATGATCGGCATGTCGTGGGCTTTTTTCGCTGCCGGCTGCCGCGCGACAGTGGTCAGTCAGTGGAAGGTCAACTCGGCCAGCACTGCCGATTGGATGACGGGCTTTTATCAGGAGCTCCGACAGGCAGACGACGGAAAGAAAGTCGTCAAAGCCAATGCGCTGAGGCTTGCCATGCTCAGGGCGATGAAAGATCGGCGATATGGACATCCTTTCTACTGGGCGGGATTCGTTCTGATCGGCAGTGATGACTGAACGCTATCGCCACGACCGGATGGTATTGAGAAGCCGACGGACGATGGGCGAGTTTGAATTCCTGTCGGCCAGTTTCTGAAACTCACGTTCCGCTTCAGCTATCATTCCGGCCTGCGCGTAAAAGACTCCGAGTGCGAGATGCGAATTGGTGGTTTGTCTCAGGAGACTCAGTTTGCGCACTTCCTCTTCCGGCAGCACCTTGAACTTCACTTCAGGCTCCGACGCAGAAGGGGAAACGATTTCTTCTCCATTGACCACTCCGCCGACTGTCCACGAATAAACCTCACCACGTTTTAGCGGCAATGGTGGCGACCATTGGGTCTCCGTTCGAGAAAGGGGGCCACTATCGGCGACCTTACGACTTCGAGAATCGCTGACATAAACGCGGTAACTGTCCGCCCCGCGCAAGATTTCCCATTTGAAGACCGGGCGATCATCCGAAACAACGATGCGCGCCGGGGAAAGCAGTTTGAATGAAGACTGATTGCCCTCGCCACGCAAGTCGCTTTTATTTCCTTCCAGATCAGTCAATGCGGTGGGGCGTTCGATTTCTCCCGAAAAAAGAAACTGCTTAATTGAACTTTCAAGCTCCGGCGGCAGTTTTGCCAGGCCGGTCAATTTGTCGGAAGTATCAATCGCAACCACGCGATTGCCATCATTCAGCGAGATTGTTGGCTTCGTCGCCGTAGTAATTGTGTTTAGCGGCGCGTTCTTCGAGCCAGCCCTCTGCGGCTGTGTGTCCGGCGACGCTCTGATCTGTGGCGTTGGCTTTACCACAAGATCAGGAGTGGGGCTGCTATTCACTATCGGTGTGGTGGATACCAGCACAGAGGGAGATGGAGAAACATTCGCCCGCTGTCCACCACGATTGTTCGGGCTGGATTTCAGAAACAATATCGCCAACGTAATGGCGGCGCTAATTGCGAGCAGCACTGCGAACGCATAGGCAGGCTTTCTGATCGTTCTCAACCAATCCCACGATCCCCAAACCCATTTGCGCGGGTCGGCTCGGTCGTCAAGCAGGTATCTGACTTTCAATTCAGGCTCGGTCTCTCGCCGCCACGCGATGAATTCTTCCACTTCCTCACGGCATTGCCCGCACAGCTTAAGGTGAACCTCTGTCATCTCCCGCTCATCTTTCTCCATCGCATCATCCACATAAGCGGTCAGCCATTCATAATCGAGATGCTCATCCCGGAGCCATTTTTCGGGCGAAAGGTCTATGACGACGGGCGCGTAGTTCCTTCTTTTCTGAAAAATTTCGTGGAAAAGCTGACGGCAGTCAGAGCAGTTTGCCAGGTGTTCGCCAATCGCGGCCATCTTCGATACTTCCAATGTGCGGGCGCAAAATCGTTCCATTTCTGGTCTGGTGGTATGGATAGACATGCTGTGTCAATAAGTCCTCTAAAGGCACCCACAAAAAGTCTGCTGAATGATTAGGACGGCAGAAAAGGCCCATGATTTCATCAGGGCTGAATTTTATTTTCCCCTGTTCGTCAGCCATTTTCGCAACCGGCTTTGCGCCCGGAAACGCCACAGGCTTACCTGTTGCCGCGTCGCGCCCAAGTATTCAGCCAGTTCCACGTTATCCAGCATCGGCACGCGCATCCAAAGTTCATCGAATTGTTCGGACGACAGCCCAAACTCTGCGGCTAATTCCGGGATCGTGGCGATTCCCGCGTCCACCAATAGACTGAATAGGTCCTCTCCGGATTCGTCTTCAAAGGTCAGGCAAATCGTATTGCGCTGATCAGTGGGAAGCTTTTTCACCTCTTCCCAATATTGCCGGAGACTTTCCCGCCCTTCGATCAAAGAGTCAGTCAGCGGCGCTGAGTCTGTGAGGCGCTGGCTCATGCCGCTTTCGACGACATCCAGCGATTCGGGCAGCCGATCTTTGACGCCTTGAAAGTCAGCGATGATCTGCACCAGTTGATCCAGCTCGACCGCCTGGCTGATGAGTTTGAGCGTTTCTACAGCGACTTTTGAAAGCGGCAAATCCTGCGGGGCTTTGCTCGTGAAAATCATTGTTCGGAGCTTTTCAAGCACCTCTTCGGTTTGCTCCGGCGAGACTGATTGAATGGGCGCGGAATCCTGACTTTTCCATACAGCCAGTCTGCAAAAGATCGCGTTGTTCTCGCCCTTCCATACCCTGAAGTTCGGGTGACGATCCAGCAGATTGCGGAGCTTATGTTTCAGGCGATGGCGCTCCTGTTTTCTAACTCGCAGATAATCGTTGCAAGCGTTCGCGGCGACGCGCGCCACGTAGAGACTGAAGTTGCGAATGACGCGCTTCGACGGATGCGCCCGAAGTTGGTTCAGCTTCTCGATCAGCCTCACCACTACGTCGTTAAAGAGGTCTTCAGCATCAGGAGGGTGATGATTGGAAGACCCGCGGTGAAGCCTCAGGCGCTGCCGCAGCGTTTGCCGGATCACCGGCGCAGCGTGCTCAAGCAGGAGCGTGTCCCGCAGGCGTCTTTCCTCCAACTCGTTTGTCGCCTCGATCAAGGCGAGTAAAACTGAATCCACATCGTGCATGAGAGTCACTCGTACTGCTGGTGAGTTTCTTCAGCTCACTATGATTCGGTTCCGATTCTGCTGTTGTGCCCGTCTTTGTTCGACTCCGATTCGCGAAGGGGCGGCCTTTATCTGGCGACAGAATCCCCCTCGCGGCAAGTTCCGCATGCCGTAGAAAAATCTTGATCGTTTTCATTGGGGGAAAGAGAACGTGGCGAGTGAGGTCTCCTATCAGGATTCAGCTCGCGGGGCAGGGCTTTCGGCTGATTCCGTGAAGCTTTCAATGAGAAGGTAGCACGCTCTCACTGATAGCCACAAGCAAAAGACAGGCCGAACAGGCAGCCTCTAATAATCGTCATTCAGTAGTGTTGCTCCGTGGATTGCCGTTTGCTTCACTCAGATGTAAAACGAAAAGGCAGACCGAGAACGTATTTTGTTGTTGCGCGATAAATCAAAATTAGAAACGGAGATGGCTGTATGGACGATCAAACAAGATCAGATAACCGACAACTACTCGAAAACGAGTTTGACTTCGAGCCGGACTTCGATGAGATCGAGATCGGGCGATTGACGGAGGCGGAGTACGAAGCCGCCAACCTTCGCCACGAACTTTTTCTCGTCCGTGAGCATGAGGAATTGGAAGTTCTCGAACGTGAATTCGACGAAGAACTGAGCCAATTGTTCAGCCTGACCAAGGCTGATGAAGTTGGCCGTAATCAGCCTGATCCGCCAGGCTGGCCGGGGCTGTGAATATGAAATCGTCAGAAGTTTTATCGGAAAAACCGCGCGCCAGAGCTTTGATTGTTTATTACGGGGTCGCCTTGTCAATCATTTGCCTATCCGGCATCGTTATGATCGCCGCCTGGGCTTGGCGAGAAGAGGGGGCGGTTGATTTTCGCGTTCCTCTCATCGGGGTGGTTGGCGGTGTCTGTATCCTTGCCTTCATCGGCTACATCCACCTGGAAATGATCAGCGCCGTTTACGCGATCACAGAAACCAGCGCGCACGCCCGCTGGGGATTGCTCGTTAAACACGACGAGAGTATTCAACTTGGCGCCGTTCGCTCCATCAAGGTCAGTCAGGGACTGGTTCAACGCCTGTTCAAGCTCGGCGACGTCATCCTTTACACCACCAGTAGCGACATTCTCGTGTTGAGAGATCTCGATCACCCTTCCGAAAAGAAGGAGGCGATCTGGGAACTGGTGCAGAGCGAGGCTGCCAGAAGGAAGACGTATTACGTCAGTGATCGCTGAAACTTTCACGCATCCTGAAGCGACAGAATTAATGCGGCTGGCAGGCATCACAACTGTCGGTATTGATTCCGTGAAGGAGCAGTCAGGATGCGCGTTCAATTGCAAAATGTTGTGGTTGCTGTGGTCAGGTGGGTGATTGCCACCCGAATCGCCCTCTTCCTGCGCGCAAAGCTTCTCGAAGACCTTCCAACCCGTTTACGACAGTCTCCTCATTCACAGCTTTCAGATCCGATTCTCCAGGCGCTCAATCAGGCATTGCGCGAAGGCCATACCTGCCTTTCTCTGAAAGAACTGATTGCACGCATGGAGACCGAAGCCGGATTGAGCAAATCAATACCGGGTGAAGTTCTTGCTGCGCTCCGGCAATTGCAAAGCCGTCATCAGGTGAAGTTCACGGATGAACATGTTGCGCTCACGCACTGTGCGATTGCTGAGGAAGCCATTGCAAACGCACTGCCACATATCGGACGCCGACTATGCACGATCAACCCTCACCGATTGAATGAATGGCTGAAGCCGGAAGACGGCAAACTCTCCGACGAACAGCGCGCCGCCGTCAGATTCATTGCCAATTCTCCCGTCTCCATCCTCACCGGCGCGCCCGGAACGGGCAAAACTTCGACTGTCGAATCGCTGATTTCTGTGTTTGAGAAGGCTGGATACTGTGTGAGGCTTGCTGCACCAACGGGCCGCGCCGCGCAACGGCTGCGAGAAGTGACCGGCTGTTCGGCCCACACACTCCACAAACTGCTACGGAACGATTGCCTGAAACCGCGTTCTCTGTGGAATTACATCTTTCCTGTAGCCGATGTCCTGATCGTTGATGAAGCTTCAATGATTGACCTTTTTCTGATGGCCAGGCTCGTCAGCGTTTGTTCCTCATCCACCCGATTCATCCTCGTCGGTGATGTGAATCAGCTTCCTTCAATCGGGCCAGGACAAGTGCTGTACGACCTCATCGAAAGCGGAAAAATCCCGGTCGTCAGGCTGCAAACCAACTACCGTCAGAACAGCGGAAGTCAGATCATTGCGGCCGCGGAGGTCATAAAGGAAGGGCGTGTTCCTGACCTGCCAGCGCCTGGAACGGCCAAGAGTGACTGCTACTTCATCGAGGCCGAAACCGCTGCGGAAACTGAACGCCTGGTGATCAAAGCTGCCACGCGGAGCCTGCCCGCGCGTTGCGGCGCCGACCCATACCAGAGCATTCAGGTGCTGACGCCGAAACATAAGGGGGTACTCGGCACTGTTTTCCTCAACGATCAGATCCAGGAAACCCTGAATGCCCGACGCCAGAGTGATGGATTCAACGCGGAATCCGCCCATCCTTCCTTTATTCCTGGTGATCGGGTGCTACATACGAAGAACAATTATCAACTTGGCGTCTTCAACGGTCAGTGCGGCAGCGTCCAGGCGACCACTTCGGAAACCGTTACGGTCAGGTACGGCGAAAGAGACGTGATTTACACGAGCGCATCCCTGCCGCAACTCACGCACGGATTCGCCATCTCGATTCATCGCAGTCAGGGCAGCGAGTATCCCTTTGTTATCATTCCCGTCCACGAAAGCCAGTATCCGATGCTCAATCGGGAACTGCTTTATACGGCGCTCACACGCGGCCAGCAGATGGTTGTACTGATCGGTTCCAGCCACGCGCTTACGATGGCCGTTGAGAACTTCACTACAGGAAAACGCCAGACGATGTTGAAGCAACTGCTCGCCGGCAAACCATCGCCTCTTCACCAGGCTCCCTCAATCCTTCATCGGCTCCGATTCACAGAGAACAGGTATTAGCGGTTGGTAAAAACGTGATTTCGGCTCCGGTTCATTGCTTTGCCGGAGCTTGTTCACGTTGGTTTCACATCACAAAGGAGAATCAATATGCAATTCGTGAATATGCGTTCCAACCGTTCGATCTTCGTTCCAGACAATTCAGCGTCGCCCCGCGATGGGCTGTTCCATCACATCTCCTGCCTGGGGCAGCTTGCGCGCCTCGACTTCGAGCATTTCGATGTAGCGGGCGAAGTGATCTTCAAGGTTGCTGGAGACACAACTCCAACCAGTCAGCAGGATGAAGAGTCACGCATCGGCACGCTTGCCTACGCGCTCAGAAAACTGGAGAACCAACTGGATGCAACGGAATTCATTCGCTGCCTCAACGCGATCTGCGAGGGCGGCGATGCGCGCTATCGTCAGGCCACCGCATCGCATTACTACCGCGAGATCGTGGAGCGCGGCGTCGGCATCGTCCTCAAGGAAATGGCATTGCTATCGATGCAGCTTGGTCAACTCAACAATCAGGATGTAATTGTTGTCGAAGAAGAAGTCTTTGCTTTCAACTACAGCGCCGCTGATTGCAGTTCAAATGCGATTCTTGCCGAACGCGCCGCCCGTCGAAAAGAACGCAGCCGGTCGTTGTTTGATCAGGAAGTCGAAGCGATGACTCGGCTGACACGCGGTCGCAGAAAAGCCGCGACGTTCGCTCACGATGATCTGGCCGACTGGGTAAACGATCTGGAAGCCAGTGACGCCAGCATCGAAGAACTCGACGCCGCTTTCGAGAGTTTGGAAGCAATGGATCAATACGATGAGGGCGGCGCGATCATCGTCATGTCGAGCTACGAACGAACGACGGCTTGCGGCAAAGTTGACCCTGAATTCGTTGAGGAAGACATGCCGGAGCGCGCCCGCTATCTCGCTTCGGAACTGCGCCGCGCTTTTGCCAACGGCGTTTCCATTGAAGCCATCTGGGAAGACATCAATGCGCAGCTTGACGTGATCTTTCCCATCAGCGGGAAGACCGCAACCGGCGGCAGGTTTTACTCGCACGCGAACCGCGAATGGCAGAAGTTGACGCGAGAGATACTGGAAACGATCCTAGCCGAATGCCAGACCGACTTTCATCTCATCGCACTGCGCACCTGCAAGAGTTATCGCCAGTTTCACAAGGCCGTCCGCGCCGCAACTGATACCCGGAAGGTCGGCGAGATTATGAAGCAGGCATATGAAGCCCGGCAGACGGGCGGTTTGCCACTCAAGCATTTCACCACGCTCAACACTGCGGCGCAGCTTCAGCGGTTGCGGCTGAAGTCAGCGCGGCTGTCTCAGACTGCTGCCGATCTGCTCAAGGAAATTGAAAACGCGAGCGACGGCAAGCTGCGGTTTCTACGCTGGGCAATGTACGGGAACAATCAACCGCAACATCCGGTTCACAATCTGTCATCGCAGGAAGTGGAGCGAGTTTGGGAAGCCATCAAAGGCAAGCCTGCCATGCCCTTCGCAATGGCGGCGTAAGGCAGTTCAAAGAACCATCCCGTTCACAAAGACAACCGAAGGAATCGAGCGGGAGATAAG
>Ga0187892_10008513_pt1 | contig 14015 bp, 11 predicted proteins | sample MA1701073metaG_FD_139345 | JGI IMG/M metagenome (GOLD analysis project Ga0187892, IMG submission 139345) | Bio-ooze microbial communities from a basaltic lava cave in the Kipuka Kanohina Cave System on the Island of Hawaii, USA - MA170107-3 metaG ...
AGGCCCTGGCGGAGGTGGGGCGGGCCGTCGCGCTCGGTCCCAACGATGCTCATAGCCGTGCGGCGCTGGCAGTGGTGCTGAGCAATATGGGCAGGGCAGAAGAGGCTCTGCAGGCCGCAGGACAAGCGCTACAGATGAAGCCCCTTACTCTCGACCTCCACTTAGCGGACGTTGGCAGCGCTTATGTGGTGGCGGGTCGCTACGAAGAGGCGCGGCCCCTCTTGCAGCGCTACCTCAACCGTTATCCCAACATTCTGCCTGCCCATCTCATGCTGGCTGCAGTCTACAGCGAGTTAGGCCAGACTGCCGAAGCGCAGAAGGAAGCCGCGGAAGTCCTGCGGCTTAATCCACATTTCTCACTCGAAGTTTTTAAGCAGAGGACGCCGGTCAAAGATTCGGCAGCGGTCGAGCGCGGCATTGCCGCGTTGCGCAAGGCAGGGCTGAAGTAAATTATGAATGAAGAATGAGAAAAAGAGGCTGAAGGCTATAGGCTTCAGGCTGAAGGAAACGGAAGAGAAGGCTAAAGGCCGAGGGGGGAGCAAATGAAGAGTGAGGAGTGAAGAGTGAGGTCTAAAGAACGAGGGCAGCGAGTGACGAGTACTGGAATTTTTGACCTGTGGTAGCACGCTTGGTCGTGAGATAGAATACAAAGGTTCAGGAAAACAGAGGAGATGCTCCTCTGTCCTCATCCCTGACGATAGAGGTCTTCTGATGACAACCATAACCATTTCAGACAAGTACGCTGAAGCGTTGCGTGCGCTTGGCGACGTCCAGATGGCAGTAGACCTGGCGCTGCAACGATACACAATCGAACAAATCACCGCCAAGATTGCCTCCTTGCGTCAGCGCGCACATGCATACGAAATAAAGTATGGGCTTGATTACTCCACCTTTGCTCGGCGCATCGCACGCGAGGAATCCTTCGTCCGCGAGATTGAAGCAACTGGGAATCCGCTCTGGGAACGAGACCAGGCGGACTGGGAGTTCTGTATAAAGGCATTGAAGATTGGACCCACACGCTCCAGAGTATTTTACTGACGTAGTTCGGTTGGCATATGCAACATTCACCGACGTTGTGGTGGAGATCGACACGACCCCTGCTCGTGCGCTCCTTCGGATCCAGGCTCAGTATGGTTCATATCGAGTCTTTATTACCGAACTGAGTGACGAGAGCAGCCGTTAATACCGCTATTACGTATTGCAGGGGAACAATGTAGAAGCGGGATTCGATAATAGTTCTGACCCTCTTCTGAGTTCCCCCGCTTTGTCCATCTACTGCCCTGCCGCCTTCGGTGTTGTTTCTTTCTCAGCTCGCAGCGGCAGTGCCAACGGTCGCGCGGGAGCGCCAGTGGCGCCGCGCAGCTTGAGGGGTGCAGCAATAAAGGCGAATTCGTACACTTTGTCTTTCGCCAGATCTTCTAACCAAACCAGTTCAAGGAGACACACCCCGCGCTCGGCAAAGACATACACGTGTACACTCTCCTTCGCCATAGGGAATTTCTCCACCCCCATGGTGTCCGCCCCTAACAACACTGTCCCATGATCGATCAGCCACGCGGCACTTTCGCGGGTGATACCAGGTTCATTGGGCACGAACTTCTTGGCATCTGGCCACACAGTCATCCGGCCTGTCCGAATGAGCACGGCATCTCCGGGTTGGAGCGTTATCCCCTGTCGAGTAAGGGTGCGTTGGATATCCTGGGTAGTGATCTCATACGCATCAGGCAGCATCGCAACACCCTTCTCGGCAGCAATATCAAGGAGAATGCCCCGCGTGATCATCGGGGGAATTTTGTCCGCCCCCGCCTTGGTCCACCCCTTATTGCCGAGATAGCGAGTGGCATCAAAGCCGTTGAAGATCTTCTCGCCGTAGCCAACGTGGTTCAAACTATCGAAGTGCGTCCCACTATGAGTAGACATGATGAGTGCGTCATCATACAGCGCCAAGTCTGCTGGCCCTCCGGCTGGGGTCAGCTTTTCCACCTTCACTCCACTAGGCGTGTGTGTCATCCAGAAGTGGTAGGGTGGATCGCCCATGCCAAGGTCAGCGAGCCCAGGCATTCCGACAAAGTAGTCCACGCTCAGGTCATAGACTTTGCCGCTGCTCACCCGCTGGAGTACCGCTAGGCTCTGCGCTGCGGTGAGAGTATTCAAGACCCCGATTTCATCATTAGGTCCATGGGGGCTCTTTGCGACTTCGGCGGCCTGAGAAGAAACTGGTAGGTAACCCATAACGTAGAACCCAAAACCGACACACACACTCCGTAGACGTGTCGCGTTCATAAGCTTCCCTCCTTATTACAGACGACATTCCCCGCCCGCATCTTCCCACGATGCTGGGCGCTCTGTCAATTTGAGAGAAATTCTGGCTACTCTGGGCAAAGATTGCCGGGTACTTGTGTCTTCAGCTAGACTCCAGTGTCAGAACACCACAGCTAAAGATAAGGAGAGAGGTTATGACACCACAAGTTCTTACTGATGGGTTACGGTTTCCCGAAGGACCGGTGTGGGCACCGGATGGTACCCTCTATGTTACGGAAATTGCCGGCGGTTGCATCACGGCAATTGCGCCTGATGGTTCAAAGCGAACATTCGCTGATACAGGAGGCGCGCCCAATGGCGCGGCACTTGGGCCGGATGGCTATCTGTATGTCACCAATAACGGTGGCAAAGACTCAGGCTACATCCAGCGCATCGATACAAAGGGCAAAGTAGAGACACTCTACGATCGTTGCGATGGACAATCCTTTCAAGGCCCTAACGATCTGGTCATGGATGCTCACGGTGGCTTCTACTTCACCGACCCTGGTCCGCTCTCGCGGGAGGGTAGTAAGTTCGGCCATCTCTATTATGCCCGTCGTGATGGTAGCCAGATCAAACGGATGCAATACCTATTTCTCTTGCCTAATGGCATTGCGCTGACACCAGACGGTTCAACCTTGATCGTGCTGGAATCGCTCACAAGTCGTGTATGGGCAATTCCAGTGGAGAGTCCTGGGGTCTTAGCGCAGGTAGATGCAGGTGCTCGTGCCGGTGCTCCTCGCGCCTGGCCGGTGTCCGCCCTATTGACTACCGTCCCGCAGCCATCGGCGCCCGATGGTATGTGTGTAGACGAAGTAGGCACTCTCCTCATTTGTGCACACAATGCCGGTGTTGTCTCTGTCCACGCACCCGACGGAACCCCACTGTCGCAGATTGCGGTGGAAGACCGTCGGCTAACCAACTGCTGCTTTGGTGGCACCGATTTGCGGACGCTCTACATTACCGAATCCGGACTCGGACGCGTAGTCACGGTTCGCTGGGAGCGACCCGGACTCAGATTCCACGATCATTAGACTACCAGCCAATAGTGTTAAGTTCGCGTTCGCTTATCCTTCGACTTCACTGCGCTACGCTCAGGACAAGCGGAAAAACACCGTTCATGCTGAGCGTAGCCGCGAAGCGGCGAAGTCGAAGCACGCGGTCGTATTCTTCACTTAATGCCATTAGACTGCCAGCACCGGAATCAGGGATCATGTCACCGAGGCACTCATGAAATTCGGACTCTTCTACCAACTGCCTTGCGCTACCACTCAAGACGCAGCCACACGGTATCAGGAAACGATAGAACAGATTGTGTATGCCGAAGAGCTTGGCTTTGACACTGCCTGGCTCGCAGAGCTGCACTTCAACCCATCGTTCTCGATCATGCCAGCACCGTTGATCTTGGCGGCTGCCCTGGCACAACGAACCACACGGATTCGGCTGGGAACTGCGGTCTTACTGCTTCCTCTCCAACATCCATTACGGACAGCAGAGGAAGCAGCGGTTGTCGATCTGCTCAGCCAGGGCCGGCTGGAGCTTGGCGTCGGACGGGGTATGATCGCCATCCATTTTCAAGGATTTAATATCCCGCGAGAAGAAAGTCGCGACCGCTTTGAGGAAGCGTTGACGATCATCAAGCAGGCGTGGACGCAGGAGACGTTTCAGTTTGAGGGTAAGTACTACCACGTGCCCGAGACCGCAGTCGTACCCAAACCCTTGCAGAAACCTCACCCACCGCTCCGAATCGCCGCAAACAGTGCAGAGACGGCAGTCTTCGCCGGGGAACAAGGCTATTCGGTGTTTGTGGCGTCCCCAATCAACTCAGGAGCAAAGCTTGCTGAACAGGTCGAGCGCTATCGCCAGGTGTTTCGTACGGCGGGCCATGACAGGAACAGAGAAGATGTAGCGATTGCCTTCCCTGTCTATGTCGCAGACAATGTCGCACAGGTCCGCCACGAGGTGGAGGCCAGCTTTTTGAACTATTTTCAGGCCATCAGTCATCAAGCGCGTCTGGGTGATCGTGATAACTCCCCGGCGTATGCCTATTTGCAAGAGATACGCAAACGGGTAGAGGCGGTGACGTGGGAGCAGCTTGAAAAGATAGCATTCTATGGTTCGCCTCTCGCCTGCATCGACAAGATTGAAGAGACGTTTGCTCAGTGCCAGATGGATCAGCTCATTTGCTGGTTCAATCCGGGCGGCCTAGTGCCACACCGCCAGGTCCTGGCTAGTATGCGACGTTTTGCAGAGGAGGTCATGCCGGCGGTGCGCACTTTGGAAAGAAACAAGGAGTGAATTAAAAAAATCCGAACTGATTTTTTAACGCTTTCGCATATACTTTGTGATGCTTTTCCCCAAGACATCTGCCAAGTAAATATCCCCCACAGAATCCACCCACAGGCCATGTCCCATCGGCGAATCCCAGCGGGCGATAACATGGCCCTGCTTATTCATGACCGTGACCGTCGGCTTCAGATCGCTGATATACACGATCTCATTGGCGTCCATATAGATGTCCGTCGGTCGATGAATATCGGTCCACTGTGTCAGATACTGGCCTGTAGCAGTGAACACTTGGATACGGTTGTTTTCTCGGTCACACACGTAGACGATGCCTTGCGGGTCGATCCATACGCTGTGTGGTAAATGGAACTCACCCGGTGCAGATTTGCCTGGTGTTCCCCACGAGTCGATCAGTCTCCCGTCGGCGGAAAAGCGATGGACGCGACTATTCCGATAGCCGTCGGTCACGTACAGCTCTCCGGAAGGATGCACAACCATCTCCGTCGGTTTGTTGAATGGACCAGCCGCCCGCGGGACGAGCGCGGCGTCTTCTTCGCAGCCAGTATCTGAATGTTTTCCCCGTTCCCCTAAGATCGAGAGTGGTCGACCATCAAGCGTGAATTTTAAGGCAACGTGATCATCACGATCGGTGAGGTAGACGATATCGTCGGGACCAATATAGATGCCATGCGGATCTCTGATTGCACTGCTGCCCCAGGCGTTGAGATAGTTTCCTTCACGATCGAAGACCAGGACCGGTGGATCTTTGCGTTGGAAGGCATAGATACGATCGTGCGAATCCGCTGCAATGGCACTGACGGGGCCAAAGCTCAAGCCGCTGGGGAGTGATCCCCATTTCTCGATCACCTCATATTCATACTGGCCTTGGCCAACGGTGCTCATGGGTACGCCCTCCTTTGCACGATATGGGCTATCTTTGCTAACCCTCCCATAGGACGAAGCGCCCCAGGCTGTCAAGGAAGCAGAACTCCTAACTTAAATTCGACGTAAGGAGTGGGCAACAAGAAGCCCCGTCAGTCAATCTGTGCTGTTCACAGAGAAACAGTGGTTCAGTGATACCCGTCTCAAACATCTCAGTCGCGATGCACAACTATCTTTTCACTGGCCGGGTTGGAGACTGCTGGTGGAAGCTTGGTAAACCCCAATGCCGCTTTGATTCCATCGTTGGCAATCAGTGTAACACCTTTAGCAGTTAAGGCGAATTTATCCATATACTGCTGCGGAGGAAGAAGGGTGACCCTCTGTGTCTTGAGAGACGCCGTCAACACGTCGGTTCCTGCAACCGTCGCATAGGAAAATGGCAAGCCAGCAAAGAATGGCGAGAACAAACCATCCCAGTGATGGGGAATATGCGCTTGAGGTCGTAGGACATTACATACCACTGCGCCGAGGCGCTGATCGCTATAGCCGATCCACAACCCGACGTGATCCAGTCCTGCGGCACTCAGAGCTGCACGGAGATTGTCCTGAGGAGATGTCTGCTGAGGAGACAGAACCAAGTTATCGAACGGTAAACCCTGTGTCTTGAAGAATCCCTCATCTACTGAGGCCGGGTGGAGGAAAGTATCGGCGTTGCCGGTGTTGGAATAGAACCAGCTTACTGGTCCTTCCATCATCGTGACGGTGAAAAGGTAGGCACGCGCGCCCCCACCATTAGGAAAATCTTGTAAGGTGCCAGGACGCAGCCCATTAGCAGAAGATGGCACAGTGGGACTCTTCCTTAACTCCACTGGTGTATACAGAACACGGCCAGCCGGTGTCGACACGTCGCCACTGTGGTTCCAACGCACGACCCGAACCGTAACATGCTCTCCTAAAGGGAGTATTTCCCCTCCTTCAACTGCTGTGCATTGGGATGACGGTATGCCCTGAGCAACGGCCTGCAAGCAGGTAGAACGCGAACCAATGATCCGCGCCCCAGTCAGCTTGGCCCACGTAGCAGTGTCAAAGGAATGATCAAAGTGACTGTGACCGGTTAGAATGAAATCAATCTTCCCACTGGCTCCGAGTCCAGCAATGAGTCGCTGAATGGCTGGAACATCAGGCTGGGCAGGAGTAGCTGTCGCAAAGCCAAGATTGGAAAAGGCCTTCTCTGGAATCCGAGTGATATAGCCATCTGTGACGATACGTGTATTTCCCACCTCAAACAGCCAATTTGTCACTGACATCCAGGTCAAGAACACACGACTAGGCTTCTCTGTCTGAGCGTGACTTGGAGGTGTGGGACCGAGCGTTAGCATTCCACACACAAGTAGAAAGACGAGTATTCTTGAGGTGCTCATGTAGTCCTCCTTTAGCTCCGTTGCCTTCTGGCTTTTATGAGATGAATGTCGGCTATCTTCCAGGAGGGACTTCCGGTAGTGAAGGTCTTCGACCTACCATGCTTTGCTGTTGCGAGCAACAAACACTACCTGTTTGGTACAGAGGTGGCGGAGACAGGCAGTCGATAAGGCGGATATTCTCTTCCCTGCTGTGGTGCTGCAAAATCCCCTCGCGCTGCGCGCGGCCCCCTTTTTTTAAAGGGGGCTTTTAGGTCCCCTCCTTTTCCAAAGGAGGGACAGGAAGGATTTCGTTAATCGTATTGAGTTTCGCCGCTGGACAGGAGGAGTTGATACGCGCAATGTGAGTGAACAGAAGGAGGGAGTTGTTATGTCGTATATCACGCTACAGCTTGTGCAGAACGAGGCAGTGTTAACCATCACTGTCAATCGACCTGAGGTGCTCAACGCCCAGAGCCGGATCATGCTTGAAGAGTTTGATCACGCGATGACTGAGGCGGCCGAGAACGACACGGTTAAAGTGGTCATAGTTGCTGGTGCAGGACAGCATTTTTCCGCAGGACACGATATAGGCAGCCCGCAAGAGAAAGAAGATCAACATCGCCGGCCATACGCTCCAGGCCTGCCGGGAGAATACAAACGCGGGCGTGACTTGTACCTTGACAATACGTTGCGCTGGCGAGATTTTCCTAAGCCAACCATCGCCCACGTGCAAGGCTACTGCATTATGGGCGGTCTCATGTTGACCTCGGCCTGTGACTTGATCATCGCGGCGGATGATGCAAAGTTTTGTGATCGCACGGTCCGCTGGGCAGGCGCGCATGTACAGTACGCGAGTCTGGCTTGGGACATCGGATTCCGCAAGGCGAAGGAATACCTATTCACCGGTGACTGGCTCACTGCTGACGAGGCGTTACGTTTGGGGCTCGTGAATCGCGTTGTCCCACGAGAGCAGTTAGCAACCGAAACCATGCAGCTTGCCCAACGCATCGCGTTACAGGACCCGTTCGCACTCCGTATCGCCAAATTCTCTATGAATCAAATGCAGGACGAAATGGGTTTTCGTACCAGCATCACCAATGCCTTTCAAAATTACGCTCTGACCCGCGTATATCGGCTGGCCCAAGGTGAAGACACTATGAGCGGTGCTGAGCGTGCGCGGCGACACGATAAAATCTTCGGCGACAATCAGTGATACACACTTCAGGACTTGGTTGTTTCGGAGTGCATGACAAAGTATTAGCCAAGCGTCGGACTGAGCCCTCCTGGATTCCAGTTTTCGCTGGAAAGACGGCGCGGTGGCATCAGGGCTCTGTCGCAAATTTTCTAGACCATCTCATTGGCGGAAGATATAAGAAGCAAAACCAAAACGGAACGTAGGTAACAATCTGTTATCATTAAATTTACGACAGAGCCGACCATGCCCCCTAGAAGTATTCCTTGCTTATTCGGTGATCCCGTACACCCGAGCCGCCGTATCATGCACGATGTTGCGTCGGTCCTGCTCGGACAGCTCACGAAACGTCTCGTTGATGAACTCCTGCGACTTGGGCCAGATTGCCGCTGTGTGCGGATAGTCTGATGACCACATGGCATTGGTTGCGCCGTAGCGTTGGAGTCCATCAAGGAAGATCGGCTCGTTAATGAAACTGGCGTAGACCTGTCGCTTGACGTATTCGCTCGGCTTGAGACTCAACTTGACTGATGAGGACAGTGCGCCGATCCGGCCGTGGGCAAAATCCATCCGCCACATGAAGTACGGCATCCACGCTACGTCATTCTCGGCTGAGACAATCGTCAATTTGGGGAAGCGTTCTAATACCCCACCGAGAACCAACACAGCAATCGAGCGTTCCACCTCGTGGTGGAGCGTTGACACCTGTAGCGCGATGTTGTCCTTGAAGAAATCGACCCCAGTGCCGCGACGACCCGTGAGGATGTGGAGCGACAGTGGCATATTCAGGTCCTGTGCCGCTGCCCAGAACGGATCATAATCGGTATGGCTGTAAGGCCGATCACCCGGAGGTTCTGCCCAGATCATTGCTCCGCGCATTCCTTTTTTGGCGATGCGCTGGAGTTCCTGGACGCCGGCCTGAATGTCCTCGAGCGTGATCAGTCCCAACGGCAACAGCCGTTTAGGATTGTAGCTGCAGTACTCCACTGCCCAGTCATTATAGGCGCGAAAACAGGCTGTCCGCAGTGCGGCGTCGTCCAGCCCGTAGAGCGGCATGCCCATTGAGGTATAGATGACTTCGGCTTGCACTCCATCGATATCCTGATCTTTGATGCGCGCGGCTGGGTCCCATACACTAGCCGGCGCTGACTCAAAGCCCTTCTTGATGTACTCTGGCAGGTCTTTTGATGGTACACCCGCGGCAAAAAACCCCGTCACCGGCACCGGGCTGATGTTCTCGCAAACAAAGAACTCTCCTTCCTTCCCCTGTACCCCACGGACAGTATGCGGAGCGCGGTCGCGAAATTTTTTGTCGACCCGGTCTGCCCACATCGTCGGGGGCTCTACGAAGTGGGAATCCGCTGAAATAACCCGATATGTTGCCATAACTTACCCTCCTTTGGTAATGTGTTGCTAACCAAAGAGAAACAGACGAGGAGGACTACGCACGTGAGCCCATGTCGCTCACGCGAACGGAAGGAGCGAAGCGGTGGTTCCTGAATGAGCATGACGGTGGGTGCCCTCCATTCACGGTAATACCTGGTGGACCTCCCCTCCCAACCGACTTATCTTGCACAGGATCTCCTGTGCCCCTAGCACACTCGTGCCGATCGTCAAGAGGTGCGATAGTAGTCGCAGCAACCGCCGGTAATAAATAGATAGCGCACCCTTGTCACTTCCACCGGAATTGGATTGAATTGCTGCGCTATAGGAATCTCCCTTTCATCACTCAAGAGGCTTTAACGGCGGAAGCACTTCCCGCGGATTGAGTCCTAATTCCAACATGCCCACACTCGATAGACAGAAATCACTCGGAGGAAACTGAATGGGAGCAATGGCACCATCACGAAAGAATCGCTCCAGCGGAGAAGTTTTGAACAGCGCGTGCGCCCCACCGAGCGTGAGGGCCGTGCGCGTGACGCGGGTCACCGCTTCGCCCACCATATATTTGGCGCGAAACAGGGCGGCAATAGTCGCAGCCGTCGGCCCTTCGGTGTCGCTACGCCACGCCGAGTGATAGGTCAGCAGCCTGGCAGCTTCCAGATCGACACTCATCTCGGCGACTCGTCTACGCACGTCTGGGTGATACGCGAGAGGTTGGGTATAACCGCGAGGGACTCGCTCCTTGAGCACTTTGAGTACCGTTTTGTAGGCCGCGATTCCAACTCCCAAATAGACCGCCGTGTACGACGCCCAGAGCCAGTTGGCCCCGTCGCGGATAAACGGAAAGAAGTCATCGGCCACGAAGAGCGTGTCATGCTCGGCGACCCAGCAATCCTCTAGAATCATCGAGTCACTGCAAGTGGCGCGCATCCCGAGGGTATCCCACACCTGCTCGACTCGTCGACCAGGCGCGTCTTTGGGGATCAGCACGAGAATGGCAGCCGTCGGGCTGTTGGTGCCTTCCAGGTGAGCAAGCACGGCGCAGTAATCTGCGGCTTCCACCATAGAGGCAAATGCTTTTCTGCCGGTAAGGCGATAGCCACCAGTGACCCGCCGAGCGCGCGTGAGCGGCGCGGCATGGGAGGCGACGAGCCCAGACGTTTGTGGCTCAGAGAAATTCCCAGCGACGAGCTTTTGTTCTTTGACTACGAGGTCGACGACCCGCTGTTTAGCCGCCGCTGACACGGCTGGATTCTCCATGAGCGGCCCCACAATCGAGAGGTGCATGTTGAACGAGAGGGCCGTGGCTGGGCAACCTTGGGCGAGTTCCTCAGCAACCAGAGAGTAACCAAGCAGACCCACCCCCGACCCTCCTCGGTCTTGAGGCACGTTCAGTGCATAGAAACCCTCGCGGCGGAGCGCGGCATAATTCTCGATCGGATTGGTCGCGTCCCGATCATGCGTCGCAGCCCGACTGGCAAAGTCCTCCGCCAGCAAACGACTACGCTGCTGTAACTGCCGATGTTCTTCGGTAATGTAAAAGTCCATACGGTCCCCTCCCTATATGCATGGGTGAGCGGTCAGCGTGCCAGCAGTTCAGCCAGTACGGAGACGCTGTAGGGTTTCCTCGAATCGGCCAGCGTAGAAGAGTTCGCCAACGCTAGCGATGCGGTACACTTCTGGGCTCGGCAGGGTCTTTAATGCTTCGCGAGCAGCCATAAAGAACACTGCACGTGCTTCTTCATAGACGGCAGGGAGTGGCGGCCGTAAAGCGTCCCGTGCAGGCAGTAGAGGAAAAGGCGCGTGAGGCTCGGTCTGATACCAGTACGCCACCGACGCGTACTCGTTAGCGAAGTTATTGGCATGGCCGTGCTCCACGGTCCAGCGTAAAGCCCGCGTGAAACGGATCGGATCGTGGACGAACCAGCGATACGCCCCGATGAGGCCACTGTAGTCCGGTGACTCGATGAGGTGAAATCCATGATAGGGACCGGCGTACTCGCGATCGGGGCAGGCACCGCCACCAAAGATTTCTTCCGTACCCGTACCGTGGATCGAAGGAGGCCAAATTTCCCCATCAATGAAGACCATGTCATCCCCTTCCCCATACCATCCGCCAGCAATGTTGTTGATTTCAAGCAGCAGTCCGACCATCTGGCCAGCGCCGACGGCATCGAGCGCGATATAGTTGTGCCCTCCATTGAGGTTCACTCCTTTGTGTAATTGCACATTGGGCTGTGGTCCGACAGCTACCATTTGCTTCACCTGCCGCCATTGGGCATGGAAACGCAAGGCATCGTCAGGCAACGCCTGGTCATAAGTCTCGTAGTCGATGTGATACCAAAGTGCAGGGAGTGCTCCACCCAGCGGCTGCTCTCCGCGATGTTCAAGGGTGATACGCACACCGGTAGCGAACGGCATAGGGAAGTAAGCGTGCAACCCGTGGGATGAGCCAAAGCCTGGGTTCACCGCGGTTAGTGCGCTACGCACTAACCGGACGCGCGCATGCGCAAGCGTAAAGAAGTCACCCAGAGGTGTTTCAACGGAAGGGGTTGTCTCACCGTCCCAATAGCAGCGGAGGATTGCGTCGCGGTAGTCTGTCAATTCTGGAAAAGCAAGAGCACAATAGAGGTGCGTAATACATCCCGGACCATCGTGCTCCAACAAGGTGGCGGTCTCGCCTGGGCGAACGACGAAGAAATCACGATTGCCACCGTGCCGATCCCACGATGACGCGCGTCGACTGCGCGCACCAGTGTTGGTAAAAAGCGTACGCAGTGGCTGGCGATGAAGAGGGTGTTGCTCTATTGTCACGATCAACGCTCCAACGAAATTCGCGATTTCATCTACAACTACGAAGAAGCTCTTTATTGCCGCAGGCAGTCAGGACGATAGCATCTTGTACGAAAGCGGCAAAGCTCGTACATAACGCAGAGTGTTTTCCATCCTGAGGAGAAAGCAATCGCGGCTTGAGGTCCTGACTCTTGCGGTGTCCTGGTTAATGTAATAGGCCTACCGCGAGAAGAGATCGTCCAAGGAATGAGGGCGAGGCACGAAGTTTTCTGAAGTGATAGCATAGACACTCGCTTGGCTTATAAAGATGGTAGGGTATCAATGAACGTGACCCATCTGGCTTGCTCGTCATGTCACACAGAGTATGAACCAGGGAGGCTGTACAACCTGTGCCAACAATGCAACAAGCCATTGCTCGTTCATTACGACCTGGAGCGTGCGGCGACGACTTTAACGCCAACCACACTTGCTACGCGTGCCTCTACACTCTGGCGGTATCGCGAAGTGCTCCCGGTCGAACGAGAAGAGAATATCACTACACTTGGCGAGGGCTGGACTCCTTTGCTATCCGCATCACGGCTGGGTGAGCAGTTTGGCATGTGCCACCTCTACATCAAGGATGAATCGTTGAACCCGACGGCATCGTTTAAGGCTCGCGGTATGGCGGTTGCGGTGTCTATGGCAAAGGAGTTGGGCGCACGCAAACTCGCTGTGCCGACCGCAGGCAATGCGGGAGGTGCACTGGCGGCATACGCGGCGAGTGCCGGACTCGAAGCCCATATCTTCATGCCCCGTGACGTTCCACGGGCGAACTTGATCGAATGTCAACAATGTGGAGCCCACGTGACACTGGTGGACGGTGTCATCACTGATTGCGGACGCATCGTTGCGGAACGAAAGGAGCGCGAAGGCTGGTTTGATGTCTCGACCCTCAAGGAACCCTATCGCCTCGAAGGCAAAAAGACGATGGGTTATGAACTCGTAGAACAACTGCACGGCGAGTTACCCGACGTGATTATTTATCCAACGGGTGGAGGCACTGGACTCATCGGTATGTGGAAAGCGTTCGATGAGATGGAACGCTTGGGCTGGATCGGCACGGAACGACCACGTATGGTGACCGTTCAAGCGGAAGGCTGTGCACCAATTGTGCAGGCCTTTTCTGCCAACACCAGCACGGGCGCCGAGATTACCAATCCCCATACCGTCGCAGCAGGACTGCGAGTACCCAAAGCGATCGGTGATTTCCTTATTCTCGACATTCTGCATCGCAGTGGTGGAACCGCGGTGAGTGTGAGCGATGCAGAGATCATGCAAGCCGTGGTCGACGTTGGCGCAACCACTGGGATCTTTGCAGCACCGGAAGGAGCGGCGTGTGTGCCAGCGCTGAAAAAGCTTCTCGAATGTGGTCAAGTAAAGAAAGACGACCGCGTTGTATTGTTTAATACCGGTTCAGGACTAAAGTATCTGGACCTATACACAGAAGGAGGGGCACTATGAGCCAGGAGGACATCGCACGGGATAAGGCGGCGATTGCAGAACTGATCGCCCGGTACAACTACGCGATCGACCATGAGGACTATCAGGGTTGGGCGAACACCTTTGCTCCAGATGGCGTGTTCCACGGCATTATTGGTACGTTTGCCGTGCACAAGGAACTTGTCAAGTTCGTTGCCAGCGTCAAGAACCTGACCGCAACCTCGCCTAATTTGCGGCATTATGTGACAAATATTCTCCCAGAGATCAACGGTAACGAAGCCCGCTGCACTTGCTTTCTG
>Ga0187892_10008514_pt1 | contig 14012 bp, 11 predicted proteins | sample MA1701073metaG_FD_139345 | JGI IMG/M metagenome (GOLD analysis project Ga0187892, IMG submission 139345) | Bio-ooze microbial communities from a basaltic lava cave in the Kipuka Kanohina Cave System on the Island of Hawaii, USA - MA170107-3 metaG ...
CGCTCCGCGATCAGCCGATCCAGGAGCTCACGGGGAATCCCATCGTCCTGCTTCCTCGCCATACGTCTCTCCTTCTCCAGAGTGCATCGTATGGCTCACAAACACAAAATTACTTACAGTCTCTTGGGCCTACGAGAAACTTGTGCAGTTGGCCTTCATCCGACCGGGCAAGCCGGTCGAGAACGCCTACATCGAATTGTTCAACGGCAAGTTCCGCGATGAGTGCCTCAACGAGCATTGGTTCGTGACCATGGCGCAGGCCAAACGCGTGAACGAACACTGGCGCATCGAGTACAACCGCGAGCGGCCGCACAGCTCACTCGCCGACCTGACACCGGAGGAGTTCGCCGCACGGGCCTTGGCAAGGCCAATCAACGCGCTATCGTTAACCGCGGACTCCAACCCCGGGCCGTACTAAATCGGGGAGCAGGTCAGTATGGCTCACAAACACGAAATTCCTTACAGTCCCCGCCCCGAGTCGAGCTGGTCATGCACGAAGTCCATCGCCCAGTACTGGCCCAACCGTTCCGGCACCAGCGCCGGCCCGCGATGCAAGCTCAGTCGCTTGCGTCGACGCACTCTCATGCGTACCTGGAGCCCCTCCAGCTTGTACAGCCGATGCACGCGGTTGCGCCCGTCACGCCAGCCCTCACGGCGCAGCAGGACATGGAGCCGCTCATAGCCGAACCGCGGTCGCAGGATCGCCAGCTCCCGCATCCGTTGCCGGAGCGCGCTGCTGTCGCGCGCTTGCGAGCGGTAGTACCACGTCGCGTTGCGTAGCTGCAGCAGTCGACAACTGCGACGTACGCTGAGGTCAAACTGGTCCTGGCTCCACTAGGCGAAACTCCGGCGCCGCTCGGCGCTCAGATCATTGCTTTTTTGACGATCTCCTGCAGCACATGCCGATCGAGCGTCAGATCGGCCACCAGGCGCTTGAGCTTGCTGTTCTCCTCCTGTAGCTGCCGCAGCTCGCGCAACTCGGTCAGGCTGAGGCCGCCGTACTTCTTCTTCCAGACGTAAAACGTCGCCTCGCTGATCCCCATCTGCCGACACATATCCCCGACCGCCGTGCCGCTTTCCGCCTGCTTCAGTGCATACAGGATCTTCTCTTCCGAATTCCTCGATCGCTTCATTGGCCTGGCTCCTTGATCCGCTGCCAAGGCGCAAAGCGAGCAATCTACTCCAGTTCCAAATGACTACGAAAAATCGGGACCACGTCACTGGGAGTATTACTCCGTTAACTTTCTCGGCTTCGTGCAGCTGGCTTGCATCGCCATTCTGCTAAAACAGTCTTGAGATAGGTTCTAGAGCGATTATCTCGCGACGATTCGGAAATCAGGAACATCGAGCGGATTCCTTTAGAGGGCTAACCAAATTCCTAAGCGTCAGGATCGCAAACTCGCGAGAATGCGAATGCTTGGGTAGACCGACCACATGACTCGGACGCACAAGCCGCGGTCAATGAGTGACGACCGTGTGGGTCCCAGGGTACAGAACGCCAAGTTTGCCGGTATTGGGCCGTGGAAGGGGAGCGAGCATATGACCCCGCGACTGACGAGCTTGCGAGGAGTTCGCCTTCTGGTTCTGGCCTTGCTTCTCAACTTGGCGACCTTTTATTTTCAATTCGGTCTCGTTCACGCCGGTGGGTCGGTTCACATGATCCCGGAGTTCCAGGGCATTGCGGACCACGCGGAGCACTTTATGGTGCCGATGCGAGACAACGTGCGACTGTGGACCTCCGTATACTTCCCCAAAAGCATGGCCGCACCCGCCGCGACCATCCTAATACGGTCTCCGTACGCGTTCTACACACCTCAGCGGGGCACAGGTAGCCACGGGCTCCTGGCGCACCTGCTCGAGCGCGGGTACGTGGTGGTCTTTCAAAATGAGCGCGGACGTTACTGGTCGGAAGGGCAGTTTCACCTTTTGACGAACGCGGGCGAGGACGGGTACGACACCGTCGATTGGATCAGTAAGCAATCCTGGTCGAACAAAAAGGTCGGCACTTACGGTTGCTCGTCGACCGGTGACAGTCAAGTCGCGTTGTTGACGCACCACCATCCAGCGCACGTCGCGGCCATCAGTGGCGCATCAGGGTCATCCATTGGCAACATCGGTCCCTTCAACGAGCAAGGTTTGTTTTATCGCGGTGGTGCGGTGCAGATGGTATGGATCCCCTGGTACATAACATCAGGTCAGCGGGATTTCCCGAAGTTTCCGCCGCACATTACACAAGAGAACCGGGACTGGTTGGCGCAGGACGCGATGATGAACTCCTGGATGTTTTCGGAGGCGAGAACATTCGTGACGGCAAACGCGACGGCGGCGTTGGAGAACTTGCCTCTGCAGGATGCGGTGCGCCTCCATGGCGGTCAAAATGCTACGGATTTCGATGACTTGGTCAGGCGGCAGCCTAACGACCCGGCCTGGAACACCATGTCCCTGCTGCGACCGGGGGACCAGATCGGTGCGCCCACCCTGTGGCTGTTTCAGACCCACGACGTGGGTGTCGGGCCGAACTTGGCCGGTTTCGAGTATGCCCTGCGCCATGCGAGCACAACGCAAGCTCGCGACCATCAGCACCTGATCATGTCGCCGCTTGGACATTGCAGCTATCAAACCGAGACCCAGAACACTGTGGATGGCGACCGCGAAATCGGCGACGCACGGTTTCCGTTCGAGGAAGTATTCACGAGTTGGTTCGACTACTGGCTGCGGGGTGTCGGCCCACCCCTAGATACGCTGCCCCGCGCACAAGTGTATCTGCCGGGGAAGAACCGCTGGGTTTCGTTCTTGGATTGGCCGCCCAAAGGCTCGCGTAAGACGCTCTATCTGGATAGCCGGAACAGTGCCGCAAGCCGCCTGGGTGATGGGCTGCTTACGGACACCTTGCCTTCGAGCCGCGGCCTGGATAGTTATTCATACGATCCGCGCTACCCGGTACCAACAGTGGGAGGCGACGCGTGCTGCCTCGCCGAAGTCAGGGGCGCTATCGTTAAGCCCGGTAGCTATGACCAGGCACTGGTCGAGTTCAGAAAGGATGTTTTGGTCTACACCTCCGCGGTCATCGATCAGGCGTTCGATGTAGTGGGCTTTGGCGAGGTTAATTTGTTCGTGTCTTCGGATGCGCCCGACACAGACTTTACGGCCAATCTCGTGGACGTGGCTCCAGACGGGCGTGCCTTTCTCTTGAGTGGCAGCATTCAACGGGCACGCTGGCGCGACGGCTATGACAAGGTTCGTTTGATGGAGTCGGGCAAGGTCTACAAGCTGCGGGTCGGACCGTTTTTTGTCTCCAATCATTTTGAGAAGGGGCATCGCATTCGCGTGGATATCGCTAGCAGTAGCTTCCCGCGATTCGATCGGAACCTGAACACAGGCGGCCACAACTACGATGAGGCCAAGGGACGCATCGCGCAGAACTCCGTACATCACGGCGCTGACTACGCTTCGCAACTCGTGCTTCCGGTAGTCGAACTGACAGAGATAGATTAGATAGATAGAACCGGAGGAGCCAATCACGCCAGTTCAACCCGCCCAAGCGATGACGCACCGTTGGATCTTGTTGAGCACATCGGCCGTAATCGCTCAAGCCGTGGCGTTCCTGGTCGTCAATACACTGCCGGCGATTACGGGGGTGCTGGCAAGGAACCTCGGGTTTCAAGCCCAGATGCTGGGAGCGTTCGGCTCTGCGGACGTCTTAGGTTCGGCTGTGGGCACCCTCCTAGCGGTTTTTGTCATGCGCCATACCTCACCACGTGCAACGGTAACGTCTGGACTGTTGCTGCTGTTTGCTTCGAATCTGAGCTCGGCGGGGTTTGAATGGGGTCCGGCCCTTGTGGGAGTGCGTGCAGTGGGTGGTATCGGCACCGGACTCACGGTCACCTCATGCATTTATATTTACAGCCTCAGGAACCGGGAACGGAACTATGCCGCCTCGATGCTCGGCATGACCGCGCTGGCTGCCGGTGTGATCACGGTGATTCCCCCGCTCGTGCACCGATTCGGCTGGCGAGCAATGTTTATGGGCCTTGCTCTGCTCGTGGTTCCATGCCTGATCCTAGCTCGGAGCTTTCCGAGCGGCTACGGGGATGAGGCTCGCCCGCAGTTGATCACAGGTCCCGCTCCACAAGGTGTCCTATGGCTTGGCCTCGTCTCAGTGGCGCTATCTAATCTGGGCATATTGTCGCTTTGGACGTACCTCGAGCGCATCGGCGCCTCGGCGGGTATTGCTGAGGCAACGATCGCAAACAGCTTGTCTATGTGCTCCGTTTTCGGTTTCATAAGCTCGGCGCTCGTGCTAGTGGTCGGCGAACGTGTAACTCGCACCACCACGTTGGTCATCTGCGTCATCCTTAACATCGTCGGTGCACTAGCGAGCGGGTCGTCGATTGCGTGGGTATACACCGCGGGCGTCCTGGTCTTTTACTTTTCTCTGCCCATCTACCTCGCAAGCCAGTTTGGCGCAATCATGCGTAGCGCCCCGTCCAAACTCTTTGCCACGCAATTCTCATTGGCGGCGAAGGTGGGCGCGCTCGGTCCGGCGATAGGAGGACTCTTTGCCGCGCGGTACGGCTTTGGAGCCGTACGATGGATCGATATCATTCTGGTTTTGGGGGCCAGTGCGTTGCTGTGGAGCGGCTTTATCAGACATCGAGCGGCTGGGCATCATGCCGCCAAGCCAAGCGCGTAGATCGGCGGGCAGGCACCCCAAGGTCGCGCCGCCTTGAGGCGGGCGGTTCACTTAGGCTCAATGCTGCCAGGAAAAGTCCGATCGCCTAACTGGCGCATCAAGGCGTTCGGGTAATCTGCGGATGCGAGCCATCGGGCTGGGCAGAAGGGGTACCTTGCGTACACGCGGACTGCAGCAACAGGCGGGTCGCCCGCGACTTGAGCAGCAAAGGCTGTGAAAAAAATGGCGTTCGGCATGGGGTCTAATTACTCGATTTGAGGGTAGGGCGTTTTGCAACCAGCGGAGCTTCCTGCACTCATCGCCCGTCAGCGACCGGGTTGGTCTTTGGAACGACCGTTCTACACCGCTCCCGAGATCTACGAGTTCGAGCGACGCGGGTGGCTGTCTGAGCAGTGGTACATCCTCGGTCACGGCAGTGAGGCTCGCGAGCTCGGCTCGTACATCGTTCGGGATTTGTTGGGTGAGTCGCTAATCATCGTGCGTGACACGGAGGGCGTGTTGCGCGGCTTCTACAACGTGTGCCGGCACCGCGGCACGCGGATATGTGACAAAGATGGACGCGCCGCTGCGATAGTTTGCCCATATCACTCTTGGACCTATCGCTTGGACGGCTCGCTGCGGACCGCAGCGGCCTTACCGGAAAGCATCGATACGGCGGGACTGGGACTGCGCCCGGTACCGATTCGCGAAATCGGCGGCATTATCTTCGGTAGCTTGACCGCTGATCCACAGAGTCTGGATCCGGTGCAGCAGGAGTTGACGCCGATGCTGCATTACCACGGGATTCCGGAGGCACGCATCGGGGCGCGCCGTAGCTACCCAACGCGCGGGAATTGGAAGTTGGTCATCGAGAACTTCATCGAGTGCTATCACTGCTTTCCTTGCCACCCAGAGTTCTGCACTGTTATGAAGTTTGTCGATGTGGCGGCGCGGCAAGCGACGCCTGAGAACGTCGCAGCGTGGCAGCAGACGGTGGAGCGCTGGTTTAGCGAGAAGGCGGATCCGGACTCACCCGTGAAGCGCATGCAGTTGCATCCCCTCGCGGAGACCGGCACTTTTTTGATGTCTCGCGCACCCATCGGCGGCAACCACCAAACCGATTCGCAAGACGGGCTTCCAGTTGCCCCACTCATGGGGCGGCAGCGTCGCTTTGACGGGGGCTCCACCGGGTTTCGTCTCGAGCCATTCGTTTGGTTCAGCTGCCTTAACGATCATGCAAGGATGATGCAATTCCTACCCACCGGCACTGACACTACCGACGTGGTCGTCAGCTGGTTGGTTGACGGATCGGCCCGTGAGACCGACGTGGATGTGGAGCGAATGATCTGGCTATGGGACGTAACTACTGCGCAGGACAAGCTCATTATCGAGCGCAATGCGACCGGTGTACGCTCACACTCGTACATTCCTGGCCCTTACTCGACGCTCGAGTGCTGGACGACTCGATTTGTCAGCCGCTACCTGCGGGAACTCTCAGCGCACAGCCAATCCTGAGCAAGTCGCAGGTCAGCGGGTAAGTGTATGAGGCCAGAAACCCGATAACTTGAATCAGAGGTGCAGCCGCCGCAGTCCTCGGGCACCCGAGCATTTACCGGCGACGCACATCGGGTAGGTCTCAACGGATCGACAGGCGCCGGTGCTTCAATGCGGGGATCGTGGATCCAGACGGCGCCGGTGTGTCAAGCGACACCCAGTCTTGCGCGGTAAGGCGACGGATACCTTTACGCGCCCTGGATTGATCGGTTTTCGTCAGTGGCGTTCGGCGCCGAGTGTTTGTTCCAGGTCTCTGAGTCGGTAGCTCCTCCCTTTGATGTTGAGTACGTGGGCTTTGTGCGGCAGCCGGTCGAGGATGGCGGCGGTGAGTGCCTCGTCGCCGGCCAAAAGTTCGGTCCAGTCGCGCACGCTCTTGTTGGTGGTGATCAGGATCGAGCCGCGGCCGTAGCGGTAGGTGACCAGGCGGAAGAACAGGCTGGCTTCTTCCCGGGTCATCGGCTCGAACCCGAGTTCGTCGATGATCGGAGACTCGAGTTCAAGTACTTGCGGCGTCGCAGCCGCGCCGGCGGCAGGTGCGCGTCGCCCTTGAGCGCGAGCTTGAGCTCATCGAACCGGTAGAACTGAGCCGAGAAGCCGTGTTCGACGGCTTTGACTTTGACGCCGAGGCCGACGGCGAGGTGGGTCTTGCCGACGCCGGGCGGGCCCTGGATCAGCACGATCTCGTGGGCGCGGATGAAGGCGCCGGTGGCGAGCGTGTCGATGCGCGAGCGCTCGATCGCCGGCTGGAAGGCGAAGTCGAAGTCCGCAAGCGTGAGGCCGGTGGGCAGGCTCGAGAGCCGCAGCGCAGTCTTCACGCGCCGTGCTTCCCGTCCCTGGTGCTCGGCGGTGAGGATCTGGTCGCGGAAGGTGTGCGGCGGGATCTCCTGCTTGACCGCCTCGGTCAGGAGCGTCTCGAGCTGCTCGGCGCCGTTCGCCAGTCCCAAGGCGATCAGCTGTACTAGCTACGATTTGATCTGACATTATCCTAATGGGTAGGAGTACGCAGGAGAAGTCAGATGACGCAAGATCAGAAGATCATCAAGAACAAGCTCGGGCTGCTGAAGCTGGCGCAGACGCTAGGCAGCGTGTCGGAAGCCTGCAAGGTGATGGGCTGCAGCCGTGACAGTTTTTTGCCGGTTCAAGGAATTGCACGAGACCGGCGGCGAAGCGGCGCTGGCGGAGATCTCGCGGCGTAAGCCCAATCTGAAGAACCGGGTCGATCCGGTCACCGAACAGGCGGTGGTGGAGTTTGCCCTGGAGCAGCCGGCCTTTGGCCAGGTGCGGGTGGCCAACGAGCTCCGCAAGCGCGCGATCTCGGTATCGCCGGCGGGGGTGCGCACGATCTGGGTGCGACACGACCTGCAGACCTTTCAGCAGCGGCTCAAGGCCCTGTCGGCCAAGGTGGCCCAGGACGGACTGATCCTGACCGAGGACCAGCTGCGGGCGCTGGAGCGAGCCAAGCAGGAGAAAGAGGCCCACGGCGAGATCGAGACCGAGCATCCGGGTTATCTCGGCTCCCAGGACACGTATTACGTCGGCAATCTCAAGGGCGTTGGCCGGATCTACCAGCAGACCTTCATCGACACTTACAGCAAGGTGGCGGTGGTCAAGCTGTATGACCGCAAGCACGCGATCACCGCGGCCGACCTGCTCAACGACCGGGTGCTGCCGTTCTTCGAGGAAAAGGGCGTGTCACTGCTGCGGATCCTGACCGATCGCGGCAGCGAGTACTGCGGCAACCGCGAGACTCACGAGTACGCGCTGTATCTCGATCTCGAGAACATCGAGCACACGCGCACCAGGGCGAAAAGTCCGCAGACCAACGGCATCTGCGAGCGCTTCCACCAGACCATCCAGAATGAGTTCTACGCGAGTGCCTTCCGGCGCAAGCTGTATCACTCGCTGGACGAGCTGCAGCGCGACGTCGACGCCTGAGTGGAGAGTTACAATGCCGAGCGCTCGCACTCCGGGAAGTACTGCTACGGCAAGACGCCGCTGCAAACTTTCATCGAGAGCGCCAAGCTGGCGTACGATCGGCAACTGGATCGGATCCAGCCGACATCCGAGCCAGTCGCAGCGATGGCGTAGTCGGTATGTTCGTCAGATCAAGTCTTGGTTAGGACACATAAAAAACAGTCGGGAGCACGCAGAAGCCTCATTGCGACCGACCTATCCCGCGATGCACCAGAACCATTCGGAGCTCGGCCGCAATCGTCCTCGCCAAACCGATCGGCGCGTTTCGGATCTAACGCGCTGCTTTCTGCAGCTGCCTGTCGTGCCCCAATACGCTTCGCTCCGCAGTACGCTCGGACCATATCGGCCCGCTCACGGTTTCTTTGCCGTCGAGCCAGCCGAACTCGTGTCTCTACTCTTCTGCACCCGAGCTTCGTAAGACGCTGCGACAACGGTTTTGGTAAAGCAATTGCACCGTTGAAATCGCTCTCTACATCAATCGGCTCACTTTAGACAAGAATACGCGGGATTTTGCGGCTCCAGGTCTTCGCGAATACCTCTTTATCGTGTTCATAGGCCTCAACCGCACCGACGAGCAGAAAATCTTCCTTGGTAAGGCTCAAACGCAAAGTCGCTTTGATATTCACGTTCCAGTCATCGCGCTTGTAGAAATCACTACGCTGGTGCTCGGTTTTCGCGCTCGTCGGGTCGTTGTCGAGAATCTCCGTGACCTCCGTCCACCTCGCCCACCCCCCCGATATTTCAGTGCCGGTGGCGTTGAGCCTGTATCTCCCACCGCCGGCGGTGCTGCGGACGGTAAGTTTTTGGGTGGCGAGATCCCATTCGAACACCTCGGTCGGCGGTGGTACTTCTTGAAGGACCGTGCGCCCCGAGTCGTCCAGTACAAAGACCGGGCCGAAGGGCTTGAGTTGTGCATCCTCCCGACGTGGCGGACGAACGGGAAGGTCAAGCTCAGAGTTCCCGGAATAGAGGGTTAGCGTCACTGCTTCTGGTGAGGGCCAGATTGTCGGCCAGTAGGTAGTTGATACGGCCACACGAATGCGCGCGGCGGTCTTGAATACATGCGAGCAGTCTTGAAGCAGGATGCGAATGCGGTAGCGCTTGCCCGGCTCGAGGGCCTGGGGAAATTCGTGGCCGTCGCGGTGCGTGAGGTTGAGTACACCGTAGGTAATCCTCTTCGACACTCCGTCCGTCTCCACCTCGTTTAGGCGGACATAGAGAAAGGCCACCGGCTTGTCTACCGACAAATCGATAGTCACCGCCGGTGCCCCCAAGATCTCAAAACTCTCTTTCAGCGGTGCCGAGTCGAAAGTGAGTGAACGCGCGTCGTCCACCCGCTGATCCGTAGGCAGGCCCAAATCCATGCTGTAGGGATACCAACGTGGTGCCGTGGTGCCTACGGTCTGCACAGAATGGAGCACCTTTGCCATCTCTGTGCCCGAGCGGCTCTGAAGCCCTGTGTCCGTGAGATAATATTTGCGCTTCTCGATCCGCGCCGAGGGCCAGGTTTCCTCGGCTACCCAGCGTCCTGGGACTTGGTGCATACCACGCATGGCCGGTTCGTCCTGCATCCAGATGCGGTACATGGGCTCGTTCGTGATGCCGGTCTCAACACCTTTTAGCCAGTGATCCCACCACCGCAAGGCCTCCGTCATCCAGTCTATCGGCGGTCCCGGGTCACCCCACGTTGGATAGTTATGGCCCCACGGACCCACAAGGCCCTTACGCGGGCATTTGAGGTTGGCGAGCATACGTGCGACGGTGCACCGGTAAGGATCGGCCCACCCACCCACGGCATAGACAGCGCATGTAATGCTGCTGTAGTCCTCGTTGATTGAGCCATGCTTCCAAAATGCGTCCCGATGTTGATGCGTGATCCAGTTCCCCACGTAGAAGTCAAGGCTGTCCATACGTTGCATCCACATCTCGCGCCAACGCTCGCCCACTACTTCTGGATCAGGTGGTCGGATACCATTGAGCGTGTGAGCTGCACCCCACCAAGTCATGCACTCATTGATACAGCCACCGGTGAAATGTGCATCATCGGTATAACGGTCGTCCGTCGATTCATGAGTAATGATGGCTTTGAGCGCCGGCGGACGCCGCGCAGCCACCTGGAGGGAACTGAACCCGCCCCAGGAATAGCCGAACATGCCGACGTTACCGGTGCACCAGGATTGCTTAGCGAGCCAGGCAATGATCTCCACGCCATCGTCTTGCTCCTGCTTGGCGTACTCATCCTGGGGTAGGCCCTCCGAGTCACCGTAGCCTCGGATATCCGGTCGCACACAGGCATAGCCGTACGAGGCTAGATAACCATGCATCGCTTCGTTTTGCAGCCGAAGGTTGTCGCGCCTGCGGTACGGGATGTATTCCATAATCGCTGGCACCGGATTCTGCTCGGCATCCTCAGGCAGCCAGATACGCGCTGCGATTTTCACGCCGTCGGACATGGGGATCCACACGGTTTCGATCGAACGCACCTTGCGCGGCCCCGTGCGGATATTTCCGGCGACGCTTGACGGTTGCGAGAAACTCCTTCCTGGGAGTGCAGCGGCGGCTCCGAGAGCCACGAGCCCTGCGTTGATTCCGTGAAGGACTTCGCGCCGCGTGACTTGACCTGCCTGGCCGGGATTCTCCGAGGCGGTGTCCAGCTTACTAGGGGTCTTTGTAGGTATCGTGCGGGTGGTACTTGCCATTAGAGTGCCCTCCACGGCCGGAGCTGACAGTTGCAAGACACATTGCCCCGTCACGATCACTTCGCGCCCCCACGCTTGGCCTTGAGGTCCGAGCGACACCGCGCCCGACCATGAACTCTCGCGGAAGGCGTAGAGTCCACCAAGGATGACGCGTGCTTAGATCTTTACACGCTAACAAGTGCCTAATACCATAAATGCGAATAGGCTCACTCGGTGAGGGGAACTCCCCGCCGACTTGCTAAACGGTCAGTAGATCAAACCGCGCGCGAAAACTCTCCAAGGTCTGTTCTCCAATCAGAGAGATAATTTGACCAATTAATAGGAGAGTCGCGCGTTGACGCCGAAAGTGCGCGGTCGACCTAAGCTGAAGAGATCCCCGGGCTGAAAGGGCGCGAAGTGGTTTGTATTGATCGCGGTCACTAGCCGATCATTGGTCAGATTAGTGCCGAACACGCCGATACTCCAACGGTTTGTTTCATACGATAGGGATGCGTTCAAGAACTTGGAGGAGGGTATCTGGCGCGCTTCCGGATTGGCCGCCCCAAAATTATTGAGGCTGCTGCTACGATAAGTGTAGTCGGACGAAAACGTCAGTGTGCCAGACTGCAACGGAATTGCGTAATCAGCGATCACGCTGGCGATCGTCTTGGGGAAAAACGGGGTACGATCACCATCGACCGCCTGGACCTCAGGAATGGCTCCCTGTGCCTTGGCGTCAGTTAGGGAGGCATTCACGCCCAGAGTCAAATGGTCGCCAAAGCGCACTCGACTCTCGAACTCGAGGCCTTGACTTCGCACCCGCCCCTTGTTGATGGCGAAATAGTAGCCACAGGGAATGGGCGCAATATTTTGCACGTCACGCCAATCGACCCAGAAAGCGGTCGTATTGATCGTCACCCGCCCCCCCGCGACGATCGCCTTCTCACCTAGCGAATAGCTCCAGAGACTATCGGGACCGAAGGTAGTTGGGGCTTCAGTCAAGCCTATGGCCGCCAAAGCAGCCGCACAGAACTCCGGCGGAACGGGTTGATTGACTCCACCATAGCGAAAGCCGCGCGCCGCTTCCGCGAAAATCATGAGTGACTCGCTCGGTCGATAGGCCAGCACTGCGCGTGGATTCGTCCCGGTCGCCTTCTCGATCCCGGAGTCAGTCAGTGGTTTATTTAAGTCCAAGGCGCCCGCAACGCCCGTAAACAGCACATCAAACTTTTGCCGGAAATCGAAATAGCGAACGCCTGCGGTCAAGTCGAATTGGGCGCCGAGAGGTATGGTCAACTCTCCGAAGGCAGCAAATTGGCGCTCGTCTACGAATTGTGTTCCGTAGAAGATGTCATCTGGAGTTGGGGTGCCGTAAAGTTCCGCTGAATTGAACCCTGGAATTCCGAAGAGACCAGCCAGAATGGCATCGATGCCCGGGGTCGGCGTTGTCTGGTAAAGATTACGATTGAAGTTCTCGAAGAATAATCCGCCGGTCCATCGGATCTTGGCGTCATTTGAGCTGACCAATCTGAGCTCCTCTGTGAAGCGACTCAAGTTATTGGGGAAATAACTGGTCGACTCCTGCGTCACTCCGGTCAAAAACTTTCCCGTCAGATAGTCCAGCGACGCTACAGGTTCGAATGCTCGATCGATATATGACGAAGATGATATGAGCTGCATCGATCCGAGAGCAGCGGTTACCGTGGTGTTGAAGAGCTTGAAATCGTCGCTTACGCGTTCACGTTTGACACCAGTAAATGCATAGCGGTCCAGAATGGGTAGAGTCCAATCTCTAGCACCGCGATCTAGTTTCGCGAGTGTCGCCGAAACATCGACCATAAGTCTGTCGCCAGCTTTCCAGCGCAATACTGCCCGTCCTTGTGTACTTTCGGCATCATTGATGTCATCTTGACCCGTCGTAAGGTTATGGATATAGCCCGAGTCTTCGCCGCGGAAGACCGCGAAGCGCGCCCCGAGAACATCTGTTTTCAAGGGAAGATCGATTGTCCCGCGAACGGCGTAATTTGTACCACCATGCTTGGTCTGCGACATGAGCAGACGCGAATCCGCCGACAAGGTGGTGAGATTCGGCGGTTTTGTGATGAGTCGAATCGTCCCCGCCATGGAACCGGCCCCGTATAGTGTTCCCTGTGGGCCCCTCAAGATTTCGACACGTTCGAGGTCATAAACCTGCAAATTGGGGTTGCCGCTCTGCAACGTAATGGGCGCGTCGTCTAGATAAATTTGTACCAGCGCTCGATCCTGGACGTTCGAGACTTCTACGTTAGTGGTGACGATGCCGCGCATATCGATACGATTGGTGCCTCCAGAAGGGCTCTGCATTTGCACAGAGGGCAGCAGGCGCAATAAATCGGTTACAGCACCTAAGCCCGCATCATCCACCTTGTCCGCCCGTATGACCGAGATGGCCATCGGGATGGTCTGCAGAGACTGTTCACCCAGTCGGCTCGCGCTCACCACCACCTCACTGAGAACGCCGGAGACGTTTTCGGTAGCGCCTTGCGCAAACGCTACAGCTACTAAGGCAGGCGAAAGGGCCAAGGCTGCAGCTCTGATCAATAAGCTCTTCCATGGAAGCCGTTCAGAAAGACAACTTTGGTTGATCATTTACGCGCCCTCTCCCTTAACATACATCGTCTATTCCATCGTCGTACGGGTGCTGATGCCGGAATCGTGCTCCAGAATGAGGGGAAAAGACTTCGGCAATTCGTTGACTCGTTAAACAAGCCGAAACAGTCTCAATTGTTTTTGTTGCGATTTTGCAACACAGCGCAGACCGACCGAATTGGCCTGATTCAACCCAGAAACTGCGCGCCATTGGCCAATCCGGTTCGCGTGCACGTCGAAACGCTCAGCCAGTTGCGCGAGCGTCTCCGGGCGTGTCAGAAATTCGGGACGGGTAAGGAAATTCTGTTGACGCTGAGCGGCTGAGCGCCGGTCTTTCCGGGGAGAAGGCGATGCGATCTGGGCTAATTCGCATGCATGAACTGGAAGCATGCGAAGTCCCCTTGTTGTGGCGCCCCCGTTCGACGCTTTGGTGCACGGCGACGGCAGTGCAAGCAATGCCATCGCACGTGGACGGTTCGTCCTCGAAAGCGCGGGCGCCCACTGCA
>Ga0187892_10008515_pt1 | contig 14011 bp, 7 predicted proteins | sample MA1701073metaG_FD_139345 | JGI IMG/M metagenome (GOLD analysis project Ga0187892, IMG submission 139345) | Bio-ooze microbial communities from a basaltic lava cave in the Kipuka Kanohina Cave System on the Island of Hawaii, USA - MA170107-3 metaG ...
CATCGCTTCGGCCCTGGCTCACGCACTACAATCACCGCCGACCCCACCGCGCTCTCGGGAAGAAGGCCCCGATGGCTCGGCTCAGGGAAGCCCGTCAACAAGCTGCTTAGGTCCCACAACTAGGCGCGCGCGCTGGGCCGGTTTCGACTAGCCCCCTGCGAAGAACGGATTCTCCGGCTTCGCGCGCGCGGCCAGCACTTCGGCCAGCGCGGGCTGGCGGCGGCAGCCCGCGGCGAGGGCGCGCGCGGTGGCCGCGCGGTTGTTGCGGTAGACGGCGTCCGCGTCGCGCGCCTCGGGGTCCACCCAGACCGCCGCGATCAGCGCGAGGGCGTCCACCTCGGCCGGCGACACGTCGCCCGCCGCCACGGCGTCCATCACGCCGCTCGCCACGCCCGCCTGGGCGGCGCCCCAGGTGAGGCCCGCGTGGCGCTCGTCCGCGATCGCCGCCTTGTTCACGAACAAGGTGAGGGGTTTCGCTGGAAGTCCCGGTCGCACCACGGCCACGAAGGCCGCGTGCCCGGCCCGGGGCGTGGCCAGCGCGGTGGCCCACGCGGCGCCCACGGGGCCGCTCCGCGGGCCGAGCACGGTATTCACGTGGGCGGCCTCGGCGCCGCTCCCGACGAATGCCTCGCCGATCTCCATGCCGTGGCTCACGCGGCCTCCTCCGGCAGTCGCCCGTAGCGCACGCGCTTCAGCAGCGGCGAGCTGTCGGTGCCGGGCTCCGTGTCGTACGCGAGCAGCGCGACGTGCCGCGCTCGCGAGCCCCGGATCGGCGAGACGCGATGGATCGAGCGGCGCCCCTCGAACAGCATCAACGTGCCCGGCGTCATCGGCACCACGCTCACCCCGGCATCGGGGGCGCCACGCCGTTGGACGCCGCGACCGACGACGAGGTAGGTCGCACCGGATGCGGGCGGCGTGGTCCCGACGACACGCCGCCCGCATCCGGTCCCAGCCCACCTCGTCGCCCGTTGCGGCGTCCAACGGAGTGCCAGCTCGTCGCCCTCGCGCATCACGGCGAGGTTCAGCGCGCCGAGGGGATCCGCGTAGCGGTAGAGCCGCTCGCGGCCCAGCAGCCGGCGCATCAGCTCCAGCAGCGGATCCCACTCGTAGAGCGCGCGCAGCCCGCTCGCCGCCGGAAACCGGTCGTACGCGACGGCCGTGAGCGCGGTGCGGCCGAGCGTGCGGCGCGGGTGGCCTTCGGGCAGCGACAGGTCCGGTACGTCGATGTACGGCGTGCCGCGCACCTCGGAGAAGTGGCCGCTCCCCGCCAGCGCGTCGCACTCGGCGACGAGCGGGCCGAGCGCGTCCTCGCGCAGGAAGCCCGGCAGCACCGCCATGCCGCGCTGCCCGAGCTCGGCGCGGCCGGCCGCGAGCAACGAGCGCCCGCGCTCGGAGCCGAGGTCGAGCACGGGGTAGCGGGCGAGATCGATCAGCGCTTCGGGCGCGGGCACCGCGCCACTATACTGCGCGCCCATGCCCGCAGACCGCCCCCTCGAGCCCTTCGTCGCGAGCGGGCTGCCGCTGCACACGCGCACCCTCACCGTCGAGGCGTTCCGCTGCGCCGGCGACCGCGTGCGCGTGGACGGCGTGATCCTGGACCTGCGCAAGTGCGGCTTCGTGCCGACGGGCGGAGACCTCCAGACGGCAGGCTTCATCCATCACATGCAGCTCTCGCTCGAGGTGGACGCGGCCAGCGCGCGCATCGAGCGCCTCGACAGCGCGCAGCCCACGGTGGCGTTCGAGGCCAATCCGCAGACGGGCGGCGACTCGTGCCGCGACCCCGCGCCGCGCCTCCAGGCGCTCGTGGGCGAGCGCCTCGACGCCGGCTTCGTGCGCCGCCTCGGCGCGGCGTTCGGCGGCGCCCTCGGCTGCTCGCATCTGCTGACGCTCGCGCAGCTCATGGGCGCGAGCGTGCCGCGCTTCCTCGCCGCCGCCCCGGAGCTCGCGGCGCGCGCCGTGGGCGAGCGCATCGCGAAGCGCGCGCTCTTCGTGGACGGCTTCGAGCGCGGCGACGGCGCGCTCGAGGTGGCGCTCCAGCTCTCGGAGTTCGTGACGCGGCCGCAGACCGCCGTCGTCTGGCCGCTCGACCGGCTCGCGCGCCAGCACGAGGTGCGCGTGCTGGCGCGGCTCGACGCGGGCGTGAGCCGGCTCGAGGCGATCGACGCCGTCGAGCGGGAGCGCGATGGGGCGAGCCTGGCGGCGGCGCCGTGGCGCAGCCGCAGCGACGCGGTGGCGGCGCTCGCCGGGGGCCCGGCGCTGCGCGGCATGGCCTCGCGCGTGCTGGCGCAGCTCGGCGGCGAAGCGGCCGACGCGCCGCTGCGCGACGCGCTGCTGAACCTCGCGCCGGGCGTGATCCAGTGCCTCGCGGCGCTCTCGCACCGGCTGGTGGCGCACTTCGCGGGCGGCGCCCCCCCGCCCGGCCGGATCCCGCGCGAGCTCAGCGTCGGGGGCTACCCGGACAGCTGCTACATGTGGCGCAGCGACGGCCCGCTGGCGCGCTCCCGCGCCACGGCGGACCCGCGCGAGCGGGCCCGCACCACGGCGGCCGGCGGCGAGCCCGCCTAGCCTCTCGGCGATGTCGGACGAACGCCTCGATCCGCGCGTCTGTGTGCCGCTCGTCGCCGTGCACGCGCTCTGTCTCGCGGCCTTCTGGACCGGCGCGAGCGCCGCGTCGCTGGCGGTCTGCGTGGCGCTCGTGTTCGTGCGCGCGTTCGGTCTCACCGCGGGCTATCACCGCCTGCTCGCGCACCGTTCGTTCCGCTGCGGGCGGGGCACGCGCTTCGCGCTCGCCTGGCTGGGAGCTTCGGCCGCGCAGCTCGGGCCGCTCTGGTGGGTGGGACATCACCGCCTGCACCATCGCCACGCCGACTTTGCTGGCGACCCGCACTCGCCTGCGGCCCGCGGCCTGGGCTGGGCCCACGCCGGCTGGCTGCTCTGCCGCAAGCACGTGCGCGCCCCGCTCGAGGCCGTGCCCGACCTCGCGCGCGAGCCCGAGCTCGTCTGGCTGGAGCGCCGCCACTGGCTGCCGCCGCTCGCGCTCGCGGCGGCGCTCTTCGCGGCCGGCGGCGCGCAGCTCTTCGTCTGGGGCTTCTGCGTCAGCACCGTGCTGCTCTACCACCTGACCTTCGCGGTGAACTCCCTCGGCCACCGCTACGGCGACCAGCGCTTCCCGGGGCGCGACGAGAGCCGCAACCTGCCCTGGCTCGCCTGGCTCACGCTCGGGGACGGCTGGCACAACAACCACCACGCCGCGCCGAGCCGCGCGCGACACGGCGTCGGCGCCGGCGAGCTCGACCTCACGTGGCTGGGCTTGCGCGCGCTCGAGCGGCTCGGGCTCGCCTGGGAACTGCGGTGAGGCAAGCGCGGCGAAGCCGCGCGCGCAGTGAGCCGCCAGGCGAACGGAGTCACGACAGCGGTTCTGGGACGAGGGTCGGCCTCGCTGCCTCGCGTCCGGTTCTCCCCCTCTTTCGGAGCGCCAGCGCGACGGCCACTGCCGCTGCGCAGCCGAACGCGAACGCGTCGCCCATTCGTGCATAGAGGCTCAGCTCCTGCCGGGGGTGCAGCTTGCCCGCGATCACCGCGCGCGACTTCGGCAGGCTCTCGATCTGCACGAAGCCGAACGGGTCCACGATCGCCGACGGGCCCGAGGTCGAGATGCGCACGAGCGTGCGGCGCTGCTCGATCGCGCGCATCAGCGCCATGTGGAACGCGAGGCGCGACCAGTTGCGGTGCGCGATCCACGAGTCGTTCGACGGGTTCACCAGGATCTCCGCGCCGTCGAGCACGCGCCGCCGCGCGAGCTCGGGCAGCATCGACTCGTTGCAGACGAGGATGCCCGCGCGGCCCGCGCGCGTGGGCAGCGGCGCGCGCTCGGAGCCGCGCGAGAAGACGCGGATGCGCCCGAAGTTCCGCCGCACCAGGTCGAGCGCGCCGAGCGGCGTGAACTCCGCGAAGGGCACGAGCACCTGCTTGTCGTAGCGGCCGCGCACCTCGCCCGTCGGATCGAGCACGAACACGCTGTTCGTGTAGAGCGGCGCCTCGCCCGGGATGCCCCACGGCCCGCCGGTCACGAGCTGGGCGTCGCCCCCGGCGAGCACGCGCGCGATGGTCGCGCGGAACAGCGGCTCCTCCTCGAGGTGGAACGTGAGCGCCGCCTCCGGCCAGAGCACCAGCGCCGGCCGCACCTCGGCGATGGCCTGCAGCGTGAGCCCGAGGTAGGCGTCGAGGTTCTGCCCGTACAGCTCGGGCCGGTAGCGCGAGCCGAGGTCCACGTCGGCCTGCACGAGCGCGGCCGAGACGCCCGGGCCCGCGGGCACGCCCGCCTCGCGCAGCGCGAGCACGCCGAACGCGAGACACACGAGCGCCGGCAGCGCGCCGGCCGCGGCCACGCGTGCGGCGCCGCCCCGCGTCGCCTCGCGGCGGCGCAGCCAGAGCTCCGCCAGGCCCGCGTTCGCGGCGACGAGCGCGAAGCTCACGCCGTAGACGCCGGTCACGGAGGCCACCTGCACGAAGGCCGGGAAGCCGACCTGCGAGTAGCCGGCGAGCGCCCAGGGGTTGCCCACGAACCAGCCGAGGTCGTTCAGCAGGCGCCCGCGCGCGAGCTCGAACGTCACCCACGCCGCCGCCGCGAGCAGCGGCTGGAGGGCGGCCGGCAGCGCCGCGACGCCGCGCCACGCGGCCGCGAAGCCGACGTAGTAGAGCGAGCCGGTGCCGGCCCACACGCAGAGCGCGAAGGCCCAGGCGAGCCAGCGCGGCTGGAGGAAGTACGTCTCGACGGCGTCGGGCAGCGCGCTCGCGACGAACAGCGACGCGAACTCCGCCCACAGGAACGCGCAGAGCAGCGCGTCGCGGCGGCCGAGCCGGCGCAGGGCCACCAGGAAGGGCACGAGCGCGACGAACGCGACCGGGCGCCACTCGAGCGGCGGGAACGCGAGACCGTAGAGCGCAGCGGACGCCGCCGTGGCGGCCAGACCGGCGGAGAGGCGCATGGCGGCCCGAGTCTACGCCGAGCCCCGAGCGGGTGGCGCGCTCAGGCCCGCCGTGCGCTCGCGCGCCGGGCGAGGAGCGCCGCCGCCGCGAGGAGCAACGCGGCCGCGCCAGGCTCCGGCAGGATCTCCACCGTGAGCGCGCTCGGCGGCGCCAGCCCGAAGTCGATGCCGCGCGGCACGCTGCCTGGGCTGACGAGGGAGGCGTCGTCGAGGTTCACGAGCTCGAGCTGCGTGGTGCCCGGCAGCGCGAGCGCCTTGAACGTGATCGTCGCGAGCGTGAAGGGAGCGCTCTGGAGCGCGAGGAGCTGTCCCGCGGTCAGGCCCGAGAACTCGAGCATCGTGACCAGCCCGGTGCCGTTCGGGTTGGCGCCGGGGCCGCTCACGAAGGAGTTGCTCGGCTGGCCGAGGCTCGTCCCGAACGTCAGCGACTGGTACGACAGCCGCGTCTCGTCGAACTGGAGCGCGAGGTCGAAGCCCTCGAGCGCGATCTCCTGGACGAACTCGCCGACCAGCTCGGTCAGGCCGGCCACGACCACGTCGACGCTCAGCGTCTGGTTCGGCGTCAGGAGCGTCGCCGAGGGCGCGAGCGTGAGCGTGATCGGAAGCGCGCTGGCCGGCGCGGCGAGAGCCGCCGAGGCGAGCAGGAGCGTCAGGCAGGCGCAGCGAAGCCGGTTCAAGACGGACCCCTTCCCGAGTCCCTCCCCAGGCTCCAGGGCACTCGTCAGCAAGACGCGTGCCGGCCCCGGCGCCGGGGAGTTTCAGCCGAATCTGCGTATCACGCGAGAAACTCTTTCTCCTTTCGAGAAACTCGTTTCCGAGCCGCCGCCAGCAGGGGCAGCAGCACGACCAGCTCGATGCCCATGCCGCAGCCACCCCCACCGCTCGCAACGGGGGGAGGCGGCGGCGCGGGCGGAGGCGGCGCCGGGCAGCCGCCCGGCTGGAACCCCGGATCCGCCTTGCACTTGGAGGCATCGAGCAGGGTGATGCGATGGTCGGCGTCGCGGTCGCGCCGATCGCTGCACAGCTCGCCCGACACGCCGCCCGCCGGCACGCCACCGGCCACCACCGCGCCGAGGATCGCGTCGATGTCGTCCTGGTCGATGCAGCCGCTGTCGTCGAGGTCGCAGCTCCGCAGACACGGCGGCTGGCTGTTGTCGAACTGGTCGATCTCGTCGTCGACGCCGTCGCCGTCGGTATCGATCGGCGCCGCGTTCTCGACGAGCTCGGCCGGGTCGAACCAGTCGGGGATGTCGTCGCCGTCCGTGTCGACGCCGACGAAGTTGCGGGGGCTCGCGCAGTCGAGGTCGCCCGAGAAGTCGGTGTCGTAGCGCGACTCGCAGTACGTGAGCGGCGGCCCGAGGTTGCCCGTGGGCGGGATCGTCGAGCCGCAGACCAGGTCGGCGGCCTCGCACTCGGTGAGCTGGAGGACGTGCACCAGGCCGTTCGGCGACTCGACCGGGAACGGATTCGCGTTCTGGTCGAGCTTCGAGGACAGCGCGAGCGTGCCCGTGGCCGTCACCAGCGGCGGGGAGCTCGCGGGCTTCGTCCGCACCAGGTGCACGACCGTGTCGACCGCGTCGGCGTCGCCGTTGAAGTCGCAGCCGACCTTGTTGGTCGAGAGGCAGCTGGCGGGGTCGCGCGATTGCCCCGGCTCGGTGCCGAGGAAGGAGACGCTGCCGTCGCCGAGGATCGAGCCCAGCGGCAGCGCCAGACACGCCGCCAGGTCGCAGTCGATGCCCTGGAGGCCGAGGTTCCGCACCAGCGGCGTGATCACGTCTCCATCCGCGGCCGCGAACACGGCCACGCTCGAGACGAGGTGCATCACCTCGTCGTCGTCGTCCCCGTCGTTGTTCCGGTCGCCGAGGCCGGCCTCCAGCACGCGGAACGCGACCAGGCTGGCGTCCGGCCCGACCAGGAAGCGCGAGGCGCGGAGGCCCGTGCTCACCAGCTTGCCGTTGGCGGAGTCGTAGAAGCGCAGCACCTGGTCGTCGGCCGAGAGGAAGGCGCAGAGCGAGCCGGCCGCGCGCGTCTCGCTTGCCGCGAGGCCGCTGTTCGTGAGCGACCCGCCCGCGAGGAGCGCGACGGGGTTGCCCGTCATCAGCACCGTGTCGGTCGCGTCGCTGTCGCCGTTCAGGTTCGCGCCGCCCTCCTGGGCCTCGTCGACCAGCGCGCAGACCGCGAGGTCCGAGAGCGAGCCTCCCACGCCCGCGAAGCCCAGGTTCACGAGCACGTCGCTCGCCCCGTCGTAGAGGTGCAGCACCGTGTCGAAGGGGTCCATGTCGCCGTTCCGGCTCCCGCCGCCTTCGCTCGCCTCGGGGACGCCGACCAGGGCCCGGCCGGCGCCGGTGGCCGCGAACGCCGCCGACACGTGCGCGCCCGGCAGCAGACCCGGTACGGGCGCCGCCGCCGCGAAGGCCTGGAGGAGCGTGTCGAGGTCGTCGCCGTCGTCGTTGAGGTCGGCGCCCTCCCCGCTCGCGCGGATGAACACGTCCACCGGGAGCGAGTCGTTCAGCACCAGCGAGGCGTCCGAGTCGAACGCCACCGTGAGGCCGTTGCCGTTCGCGTCGGCCGCGCTGCTGGTGTCGCCGGGGCTCGCCCCGACGCTGAGCAGCTCCACCGTGCCGGTGAGCCGGTTCGCGCGGTAGACGTTCGTGCCGGGCGGCGAGCCGGGCACGAGGTTCCCGGCCAGCGACGAGAACACCACGAAGTCGCCGTTGCCGCTGAGCGAAGCGCCGAAGGAGCCGTCGTCGGCCTCTTCGCCGCCGCTGGCCGTGCTCACGCGCTCCGTGCTCCCCTCGAGCCGGTCGCGCAGGTACACGTCCACCACGCCGTTGCCGTCCTCGGGCACGAGCGCGGCGGCGGACTCGAACACCACGAAGCGGCCGTCGTCGCTCACGTCCGGCGCCGTCGAGTCGCCGTTCCCGAGGCCGCCGGGGGCCGGCACGCTCACGCGCTCGGTGCTGCCGGCCGCGAGGTCGCGAAGGAAGACGTCGCGCGCGCCGTTCGTGTCGGCACCCGCGCCGACCAGATTCGACGCGTCGGAGGCGAAGGCCACGAGTCCGCCGCCGGGCGTCAGCGCCGGGGAGTCGGACGCGCCGTTCGCTTCGCCCTCGGCGTCGCTGACGCTCACGCGCTCGGTGCTCGCGCCGTCGAGATCGCGCAGGAAGACGTCGGAGGCGCCGTTGCCGTCGCCCGGCACGAGGTTCTGCGCCTCGGAGGCGAAGGCCACGAGCGCGCCGTCGCCGCTCGGCGCCGGCTGCGCCGAAGCCGCGTCGCCGGCCCCGCCGCCCGCGGCCACGCTCACCAGCTGGGGCGTGCCCCCGAGCCCGCGCGCGTAGACCTGCGTCGCGGTGGTCGCGCCGGGCGCGCTCGCGAGCAGCTGGAAGGTGCCGGCGAAGTCGAGGGCGAGCCCGTCGAGATCGGTGACCGAGTTGACGGAGAACAGGCGCAGGCCCGTGAGCGACGGCGGCAGGTCGGGCTCGCCGTCGAAGGCGGTGAGCGCCGCGTCCACGGTGATCACGCTGCCGACCTGGATCGGCAGCGGATGGATCGCGTAGCTGCCCTCGAAGCTCGCGCTGAACGCGCAGGCGCCGCTGCTCGCGGTCGCGAGGAAGCCTTCCACGCTGCCGTCGTCGGCGAAGCTGAACGAGATGCCGGGGGACGACGCGGTGCAGGGCGAGTAGTCCACGCCGGGCACGTCGTCCACGCCCGGGGCGAGGCCGAAGGTGGCGAAGGAGAGCCCGAACAACGAGGAGCCGGTGACGTTCACGCCGCGCTCCCAGACGACCTGCGCGGAGCCGCCCGCGCCGCCACCGAGGTTGCCGGCGTCCGAAGCGAAGGCGACCACGTCGCCGTCGGCGCTCAGCGCCGCGTCGAAGGAGTCGGCGTTGCCTTCGCCGCCGCTCCCGGCGCTGATCAGCGTGTGCACGCCCGAGATCAGATCGGTGAGGACGATCTGGCGGTGCGCGCCGCTCGCGCCCGGCGCCAGGTTCGCGGCCCGCGTGGCGTAGGCCACGCGGGAGCCGGCCGCGTCGATGCTCGCCGTGTCGGAGGTGTCGTCGCCGCCGGAGCCAGAGACGTCGCTGACGCGCACGGTGGTGTGCGGCGCCGTGGCGTTCTCGGCCGTGCGGAAGAACACGAAGTCCTGGGAGATCGCGAGCTGGCTGCCGTCGATCGCGCGCACCGGGTCTGCGCTCGTGTTCACGGGCGCGCCGGGGTTGAGCGGCAGGGCCGCCTTCACCACGCGCGCCACCAGGTCGTCGATCTCGCCGTCGCCGTTCAGGTCGGTGTGGCCCGAGAGCGCCTCGGACTCGAGGAAGGCGACCACGTCGCCGCCCACCGCCACCACCGGCGTGCGGGGCGAGGCGGAGACCTGCGCGATGGCCTGCCCCGTGTCGGTGGTCACCCCGGAGGCGAGGTCCGTCGCGGAGAGCAGCAGGTCCGAGCTGTCGGTGTCGAGGTTCTGGTCGCCGAGCAGCTCCTCGCTGACGCCTACCGCCACCGTCTGCTCGTTGAAGCGCAGCGACACGAGCGGCGAGGCGTTCTCGAACTTCACGACCACGGGATTCGGGAACTCGACGGGGCCGGCGCTGCCGCCCGGCGTCGCGACGCCGAGGCGGAAGTCGTGGAAGTTGTCGGGATAGTCGACGGTGGGCAGACCCGGACTGGTCTGCAGCACCTGCAGCGTCGAGCGCGCCACGTCGGCGGTGGAGAACAACGCCTTCGCGTTCGGGCCGAACGGGATCAGGCGGTGGATCGCGGGCAGCGGGCGCCCGAGGTGGTTGAGCGCGCGCAGGAAGCTGCCGTCCGGGATCTTGTCGATCTCGGGACCGGTGGCCGTCGTGGCGGTCGCGACCAGGCTCGCGGCGCCGAACAGGAAGTGCTGGAGCGGGATCAGCAGGCTGCCGTTGCCGGCGAGCGCGCCGCGCAGCGCCGGATTCGAGACGCCGCTCGGAGACGCCTGGAGCACGTTGTGCGGCGGCAGCAGGGTGAAGGTGTCGAACAGCGTGTCGGGCGCGTCCACGTCGCACGACGCGGTGCGCGTCCCGATCCGGAAGATGCGCGCCACGATCTCGGTGCCGCGCCGCACGGTGATCCGCGCCGGCCCGGCGAAGCCCGTGTTGGGCATGGTGAACTGGAGCGCGTTGCAGCCGAGCCCGGGCGGGCAGTCGAGCACCGTCACGGCGTTGCTCGGCACCGTGAAGCTCTCGAACGAGCTCGCGAGGCCCGGGTCGGCGAAGACGCCGTTGCCGCTCGCGTCCACGACGGACTTCTGCACCTCGACGGTCACCGCGTTCAGCGCGGGGTTCGGGTCGAAGCCGGGGCCGACCTGGCAGCCGAAGTCCGCCTCGAGCAGCACGGCGTCGCCCGGCGCCGCGAGCGGGCTCGCGACCAGCGTCGAGACGGTGGAGCTGAAGCTCTGCGTGCGCTGCTTCAGCGCAGCGAAGTCGATGACGTTGCAGCTCGGGGCCCACGCGGCCGTGGGGGCGAACGGGACCAGCGCGCACCCGAGCGGGATCGACAGCCCGAGCGCCCGAGCGGCGTGGCTCCACATCGGCATGGTGACCTCCGCAAGAAAGGCACCCCAGCAGGAACGGATCAAGCGGCCCATTCTGCTGGTGAAAACCCCTCCCCTCAACCCCCATTTTCGGGGGGTCGGCGAAGAAAGGCGCCGAATCGGCTCAGCTGGGCGCTGCCCGTGCGAGGCGCTCGAGGTCCCGCTCGAGGTGCAGATTGCGATAGAGCGCCCCCGCCGCCGCGAGGCATTCCGCGCCGCTGCGGCCGTCGGGCCCGCGCTCCTCGGGCCCGAGGCGGATGGCGAGCTCGTGAAGGGTGCGCGCGAGCTCCGGACCGGCGCCGAGCCGCTCGGCCTCGGCGAGCGAGCGGCCCCACCAGCGCCGTGCCGCCCCGCGGCGGCCCGCGAGCCAGGCCTCGCGCCCGACCAGGCGGAACACCTGCGGGCGGCGCGACGCCACCTTCGCGGCGCTGCCGAGCGCCCGCCGCCGGCTGCGGCGCAGGCCCGCGGGCGCGGCGCCGGTGGCCTCGAGCGTCGCCACGTCGAACACGTAGCGGGCCGCGTGGAGGAAGCTCACGTGGTAGGGGATGGGCGGCCCCGCGCCCAGCCCGGCGAGCACGGCGTCCGCGCGCGCGAGCGTCTCCTGCGCGCGGTCGAGCGCGCCGGCGCGCGCCTCGGCCTCCGCTCGCACGCCGAGCGCGAGGACGTGGAGCAGCGCCTGCGGACTCTCCTCGCGGTAGTGGTCGGCGGCGGCCGCCGCCTCGTCGAAGCGGCCCTGCTCGAGCAGCAGGTACGTCTGGTCGCCGAGCGCCGCGAGCCGGGCGTCCTGGTAGCCGAGCCCGTCGGCGATCTCCGTCAGGCGGCGGAGCACGGCGTCGAAGCCGTCGAAGTCGCCGCAGCGCACGCGCTTCTCGGCGAGCAGCCCGAGGTACGCCACCGCCTCCCAGAGCCGTCCCGCGCGCACCTGCGCGTCCACCTCCTCGAGCGGCACCTCGTGCGCCGCCGACCAGTCGCCGGCGAGGAAGTGGTGGATGAAGCGCATCGCGCGGTAGTACAGCCAGCCGGGCGCGTCGGGGCGGCCTTCGAGCAGCGGCTCCGCGAGCGCGAGGAAGCGCCGCCCGATCCCGAACGAGACGCCCGTGTACGAAAAGATGCCGACGCAGCCCGCGTAGTTGCGGCCGGCGCTCGGCACGCTGCGCGCGTCGAGCCGCACGATGCGGCGCAGCGTGGCCATGCTGTCGAACAGGAAGCGCGTCGGGTCGGACGTGGTCTCGGCGAGCGCGCGCTGGAACATGATCTCGATCACCTCGCGCTCGGCCTCGTCGGCCGCCCGCCGCCCGCGGCTGGACGGCAGGTAGAGCCGCGCGAGCACGCTGACGAGGTCGCGGGCGAAGCGGAGCTGGGCCGCGAGCGGAGTCTTCGCCGCCGGTACGCCGAGGTGCGCGAGCGCCCGGTCGAAGTACGGCACTGCCTCGGGCTCGCGGCCGCGGTTGAACAGCGCCAGCGCGACGTTCCGCTCGAGCCGCGACTGCTTGTGCGGGTCGCCGCCTTGCCCGTGCAGCCGCAGGTACAGCTCCGACGCCTCCTGGAAGAAGTGCAGCGCCTCGCTCGACGCGGCGGAGCGCGCCGCCTCGTCGCCGGCGCGGAACAGATACTCCTCGGCGCGCTCCAGCGCGCCGCCGCGGCCGAAGTGGTAGGCGAGCATCGCGTCGACGCCGGCGGCCGCGCCGAGCAGGCGCTTCTCGACCGCCTCGCCCACCGCGAGGTGGAGCTGCTCGCGGCGCTCCTGGAGCAGCGAGTCGTAGGTCACCTCCTGGATCAGCGGATGCTTGAACGAGTACTCCTCGCCGCGGAAGCGATCGGACGGCACGAGGAACTCCGCGTCGCACAGCTCCGCGAGGCGCTCCGCCAGCGCGCCGGGCGCGACGCCCATCTCCTCGAGCACCGCCGTGTGGAAGCTGCCGCCGACCACGGCGGCCGACTGGAGCAGCGCCTTGCGCTCCGGCGAGAGCCGATCCACGCGTGCCATCACGACTTCCTGGACCGTGCCCGGGATCTCGGCGCTCTCGAGCGCGCCCGTGGCGTGGAACGCGCCGTCGCGAAGCTCGACCGCCCCCTGGTCCACGAGGGCGCGCACGACCTCTTCGATGTAGAACGGGTTGCCGCGAGCCCGCTCCTCGATCAGCGTGCGCGTGGCGTACGGGACGTCGCCGCCGCGGAACAGGTTGCGCACCATGCGGCGCACCGCCTCGGCGCCGAGGGGCTCGAGGGCCAGCTCGAGGTTGCGCTCGCCGTGGGCCTCGCGCGCGAGCTGCCGGATGCGCGCCGCGCTGTCCGCCCAGCCCGGCCGCGCCGCGATCAGGAACAGCAGGCGCTCCTCCTCGACCAGCTTCAGCAGCGCCTCCAGCAGCTCGATCGACGACTGGTCCGCCCAGTGCAGGTCGTCCATCACCACGAGCACCGGGCCGCTGCGCGCCTCGTGGCGCAGCACCTCGGCGATCGCGCGCCGGGTCATGCGCTCGAACGCGTCGCCCGGCATCTCGGCGAGCCGGCGCTCGTCGTCCGCGGCCAGCGGCAGGCCCTGCATGCGCAGCAGGAACGGGAGGATCTCGCCGGCGAGCTCCGGCGCGAGCGCGACCAGCGCGTCGGCGATGCGCGCGCTCTCCTGCGCCTCGCTCTCCTCGTCGCTGCCCCCCGCCCAGCTCCGCAGCAGGTCGGAGAACGGGTGGTACGCGAGGTTGCGGCCCGTCGAGAGCGAGCGCCCGAGCAGCCAGCGCACCCCGCGCGCGGCGTCGTCGTTCGCGAGCTCCGTCACGAGGCGGGACTTCCCGACGCCCGCCTCGGCGACCAGGTGCACGATGCCGCCGCGCCCCCCGTGGAGCGCCGCCAGCGCGCCGCGCAGCGCTTCGAGCTCGCGCTCACGCCCCACCAGCTCGGAGAAGACGCGGCGCTCGCGGCCGAGCTGCGCGCGGTGCACGCGCGTCTGGCGCGAGCGCACCTCGAAGCAGGGCGCGGGCTCGGCGTCGTCGCGCAGCCGCGCGGCGCGCCCCTCCGCGAACTCGAACACGTCGGCGGTGAAGCGATGCGTCTCCGCGTCCACGTAGATCTCGCCGCGCTCGGCCACGTGCGTCAGCTCGTCCGCCCGGTCCACGTGCTCGCCCATCACGGCGTACTCGCGGATCAGCGGGCCGCTGATGTCGCCCGCGATGCCGAGGCCGGTGGCGATGCCCGAGTGGACGGACAGCCGCGTCTCGACCGCGAGCTCGTCGTTGTAGCGCTCGATGCGCTCGCGCATCTCGATCGCGGCGTTGACGGCCGCGCGCGGCGCGTCCTCGATCGCCTCCGGCACGCCGAACAACGCCATCACGCAGTCGCCGAGGTAGTGATCGACGGTGCCGCCGTGCCGGCGCGCCACCTCCCCGAGCCGCTCGAGCGCGCCCGCCACGATCGGATACGCCTGCTCGGCGCCGGCCCGCTCCGTCATGGCCGTGAAGCCGCTGATGTC